>Ga0255336_100120_pt1 | contig 180600 bp, 151 predicted proteins | sample MeOH1_35cm_T3_17_FD_189102 | JGI IMG/M metagenome (GOLD analysis project Ga0255336, IMG submission 189102) | Sandy soil microbial communities from University of British Columbia, Vancouver, Canada - MeOH1_35cm_T3_179 | ecosystem: Engineered > Artificial ecosystem > Sand microcosm > Unclassified... | reverse complement strand
GCGCGGCGGCCGGGATCCATTCGAGCGCGGCCTTGACGTTCGCGGGCAGGCCGCGCAGCGCCTTGAGCTTGGTCTTGTAGGCGGTGAGTTCGGCCTGGGTCGGCAGCTTTTCGTGGACCAGCAGGTAAGCGATTTCTTCGAATTCGCAGGCACCCGCAATATCGAGAATGTCGTAGCCGCGGTAATGCAGGTCGTTGCCGGTCTTACCGACCGTGCAGAGCGCCGTGTTGCCGGCCGTCACGCCGGACAGGGCGACGGATTTTTTCGGTTTGAAGCCGCTTTGGGGTGGGTTGCCGCCTTGTGCATCAGCGGTTTGCGTTGTCTCGCTCATCTCCCGCAATCTCCTTTGTGCCTGCTCATTGCTTCTGGTTGACTTACGCGTTCGACGTCCCCGGCCCGCAGCGTCAGATGATTCAGTGCTTCGATTGCACCACGGTGTCCAGGTGCGTGGTCCAGCGCCGCCGTGCCGCTTGCCGGACGGGCGCGCAGGCTCATGATGCGGCTTGCACGTTAGTGCCCACTTTCGTGAAAAGCGGCGCGGCGTCTTGCGGGACGGTGCGGCCGGTGGTTTGCGCGCGACGCAGCACCGACCAGTAATAGCGATAGCTCGCGCGATCATGCAACGTGTCGTGATGACGCGTGGGCCCCCATTGGGCGGATTGCGCGGCCAGCAGGATTTCGGTGGCCGTGGCGATCTCTTCGTCGCGCGGCGCGAACGCGGCGACGATCGCCTCGATCTGTGCCGGGTGGATGCTCCACATGCGCGTGTAGCCAAACTCGTTGCGGGCGCGCGCGGCGTCGTTCGCCACCACGCTCATGTCGCGCACTTCCGTGCTGACGTTGTGCGACGGTACTTTGCCGTAGGCATGGCAGGCAGCCGAGATTTCCAGCTTCGCGCGCCGCACCAGCGGATGATCGAACTGGCCGGGCGAGCGCATGGCCGTGTCGGGAATCGCGCCGTTGTGCGCGGAGACGAAGTCCATCAGGCCGAAGCTCAGCGCTTCCACGCCGGGCAGCGCGGCCAGATCGAACACGCGCGTCAGCGCGCCGTGCGTCTCGACCAGCAATTGCACCGGCACCGGTTGCGCGATGCCGAGCTCGCGGCGCGTGGCCTCGATGAACGCGACCATTTCGGCGGCGTCGGGGACGTTGCGGATCTTCGGCAGGGTGATGTAAGCAGGTGCTCGCTTCGCGGCTCGCAAGATGAGGCGGACGTCGTCGCGCCAGTGCGGGTGATCGAAGTCGTGAATCCGCACGCCGACGCGACCAAAGCGGTCATGCTCGCTGCCCAACAACGAGGCGACCAGTTCCGCGTGTTGCGCTTCGCGGCCGACCTGCGCGCCGTCTTCGCAATCGAGGGTGATATCGAACACCGGGCCGAGCTGTTGCTGCAACGCGAGCGATTTCAGCATCAGCTTTTCGCTGCCGGCGTAGTGATCGCAGGCAGGCAGCACAGCGGGCGGCGCTTCGCCGTCAAACAGCACTTCGGCGGGTGTGAGGGCGCGCATCTTCGGCGTCAGGGTGTGGGTAGTGTTTGGAGAAATCTGATTCGGGCGCGCTCTGCAGGACCATCGTGGCAATTGCGCAAAGCGCGCTCGGATCAGATGCGGACGACTACATTCGCACGAAAAAAAACCGGAACCCGCCGCGGCGACGCCTGGGAGCCCCCAGACTTGCCGCTTTGCGCCGGGCCCCCACAAGCAGGGAAAAGCTTGGGATGGCCCGGCGTTTTCTCATGAGTTCCGGTTCGTCTGCATCAGGCGCTTAGCCGAGCAGATGTTGAACGCCGTCGCGCTCTTCCAGCAGTTCGTTCAGCGTGGCGTCCATCTTTTCACGCGAGAACGCGTCGATTTCCAGACCCTCGACGCGCTTGTACTCGCCGTTTTCGCACGTGACCGGCACACCGTAGATGATGTCTTCCGGAATGCCGTACGAGCCGTCCGACGGAATACCCATGGTGACCCACTTGCCGTTCGTACCGAGCACCCAGTCACGCACGTGGTCGATTGCCGCGTTAGCCGCCGACGCTGCCGACGACAGGCCGCGCGCTTCGATGATCGCCGCGCCGCGCTTGCCGACGGTCGGGATGAACGTGTTGCGGTTCCATTCTTCGTCGTTGATCAGCTTGGTCAGGTCCTGGCCTTCTGCCGTTGCAACGCGGAAATCCGGGTACATGGTCGGCGAGTGATTGCCCCACACAGCCAGCTTTTCGATCGACGCGACCGGCTTGCCCGACTTGGCCGCCAGTTGCGACAGCGCGCGGTTGTGGTCGAGGCGCAGCATGGCGGTGAAGTTCTTCTTCGGCAGATCCGGCGCCGACTTCATGGCGATGTAGGCGTTCGTGTTGGCCGGGTTGCCGACCACGAGGACCTTCACGTCGCGGCTGGCGACTTCGTTCAGCGCCTTGCCCTGAACCGTGAAGATTTCGGCGTTGGCCGACAGCAGGTCCTTGCGTTCCATGCCTTTCGAACGCGGACGGGCGCCGACCAGCAGGGCCACGTCTGCATCCTTGAATGCGACCTTGGGATCGTCGGTGATCACGACACCCGACAGCAGCGGGAATGCGCAATCATCCAGTTCCATCACGACGCCTTTGACGGCGCCTTGTGCTTGCGGCAGGTCGAGCAGTTGCAGGATAACCGGCTGATCCTTGCCGAGCAGGTCGCCATTGGCGATGCGGAACAGCAGGGAGTAAGCGATTTGACCTGCGGCGCCGGTGACGGCAACGCGCTTTGCGGGCTTAGCCATTGAGAAATCTCCAGGACGATGCGTTAGACGCTAGGGAAAACGCCATTCTATATGCGCGTTCAGCGAAGCGTTATGAAACACGGCGGAATTCACTGTTCGCGGACTGCCTCGTAATCTGCCGAGGGCGAGCGGCGCGTTGCGGCGAGACCGCCGTGCCGGAAACCTGTACAACTGCATGGGAGCGGGAATACGAAGCGCCGGGTAGCCGTTGCACGGTGCGGGCTCCTGCAAACAGCGCGTTTCGGCAAGCGTCTGGCCAACGAATGGCGGCGAAATCGAAACCTGAACTGCGTGGGAACAGCATGGTGCAGAGTGGCTGCCGGGGCGTCGCGGCGCTGCGCGAAACAGCCTCCGAAAAACCCGCAAACCCTTGTTCGACAAGGAGTGTAGGAGTCGCTAGACACAAAGTCAACATTATCTTATGTCTTATATAAGACATATCTATCGAGGGGAAAACCCTAGACGCGGCCCAGCCCTTTATGATGAAATGCGCGCATGAATTCGAACCCGGCGAACACCACGAATCCGAACGGCCAAGGCGCCGCAGGGGAGGGTGTACCCGCTGCCGTCCCGGCCACGTCGCCCACTTTCAGCCCTTTGTATCAGCAGATCAAGGGGCTGATCACGCAAAGCCTTGAAAGCGGCGAGTGGAAGCCCGGCGAGATCATTCCTAGTGAAGTCGAATTGGCGGCCAGATACAAGGTCAGCCAGGGAACGGTGCGCAAAGCGATCGACGAACTTGCAGCCGACAACCTGCTGGTGCGCCGCCAGGGTAAGGGCACTTTTGTTGCAACGCACAACGAAGACCGCGCCCAGTTTCGCTTCCTCCGATTGCTGGCCGATGACGGAGCGGAACACCCGCACGTGAGCCGCCTGCTCGAGTGCCGGCGTTTGCGCGCTTCGGCGGACATCGCACGGCAACTCGACCTGAAACCCGCCGATCCGGTTGTATTGATCAAGCGATTGCTGCAGTTCGACGGCGAAGTCACCGTGCTCGACGAAATCTGGCTGCCCGGCGCCGTGTTTCGCGGCCTCACGCTCGAGCGGTTGTCGGAGTATAAAGGTCCACTCTACGCGATGTTCGAGACGGAATTCGGCACGCGCATGATCCGCGCAACGGAGAAGATCCGCGCGGTGGCAGCCGAGCCCGCCGTGGCCGACCTGCTGCACGTGCCCGCGGGTTTTCCGCTGCTATCGGTCGAGCGCGTGTCCTATACATACGGAGACCGGCCGGTCGAGGTACGCCGTGGTTGGTATGTCACAACCGGGTACTACTATCAGAACGATCTAAGTTGAAACGGGTTTGAAACGGTTTGTATGAGGGCGCCGCGTCCCACACGCGCGCCTGTTTGAAGGCGCCTTTATCGCGCAGGCTGCAACGGACTACTCGTGGTTTTCGCTGCAGCGCGATATAAAAAGGCGCTAAAATTGCGGATTAGTGTGACTACATAGTAGGGGTCTAGCATGGCTGAAGCCGTAAAAAAACCGAGGCCGGAATTCCGGAACATCGGTATCGGGCAGATATTGACGGCGTACCGTCTCCCGCTAGCGGGGCGAGTATCGATCTTGCACCGCGTGAGCGGTGGTCTGCTTTTTGTTTTTCTTCCGTTCCTGCTGTACCTCTTCGATCAGAGTCTGACTTCTGAACTCAGCTTCGAAGTCTTCAAAGGCTTCCTCTCCAACATCGTCGTCAAGCTCATCACGCTCGTTCTCGCGTGGGCCTTCCTGTTCCACTTCTGCGCCGGCGTCCGTCACCTGTTGATGGACACAAACCACAATGCGGTCACGAAGGAAAAAGGCAAGTCGACCTCTATCGTGGTTCTCGTCGTGTCGTCGCTGCTCACCATCGCATTCGCGGCAAAACTGTTCGGAGCATTCTAAAAAATGTCAGCTAATAACCGAATCGGTTCGAAGCGTCTTGTTGTCGGCGCGCATTACGGTCTGCGCGACTGGCTCGCCCAGCGCATTACCGCCACGATCATGGCGATCTACACGGTGATCCTGCTCGTCTGGTTCTTTGGCGCGCGCGATTTTTCGTATGAAGGCTGGGCGTCGATCTTCGCGACGCAATGGATGAAACTCGCCACGTTCGTCACGCTGCTCTCGCTGTTCTATCACGCCTGGGTTGGTATCCGCGACATCTGGATGGACTATGTGAAGCCCGTTGGCACGCGCCTGTTCCTTCAGGCGCTGACGATCGTCTGGCTGCTCGCATGTGCGGGCTACGCTGCGCAGATTCTCTGGAGAGTGTAAAAGAATGGCTGCAATCAAGAATTCTCTGCCGCGTCGCAAGTTTGACGTGGTTATCGTCGGCGCAGGCGGCTCGGGGATGCGCGCTTCGCTGCAACTCGCGCGCGCTGGTCTGTCGGTTTGCGTGCTGTCCAAGGTGTTCCCGACGCGTTCGCACACGGTCGCTGCCCAAGGCGGCATCGGCGCTTCGCTCGGCAACATGAGCGAAGACAACTGGCACTATCACTTCTACGACACGATCAAGGGCTCCGACTGGCTCGGCGACCAGGACGCGATCGAGTTCATGTGCCGCGAAGCACCGAACGCAGTCTACGAACTCGAACACTTCGGCATGCCGTTCGACCGTAACGCCGACGGCACGATTTACCAGCGCCCGTTCGGCGGCCACACCGCGAACTACGGCGAAAAGCCGGTGCAACGCGCTTGCGCGGCGGCCGACCGTACCGGTCACGCGCTGCTGCACACGCTGTATCAGCAGAACGTCGCGGCCAAGACGCAGTTCTTCGTCGAATGGATGGCGCTGGATCTGATCCGCGACGCCGAAGGCGATGTGCTCGGCGTGACCGCGCTGGAAATGGAAACCGGCGACGTCTACATTCTCGAAGGCAAGACCACGCTGTTCGCCACGGGCGGCGCGGGCCGTATCTTCGCGGCGTCCACCAATGCATTCATCAACACCGGTGACGGCTTGGGCATGGCTGCGCGCTCGGGCATCGCACTGCAAGACATGGAATTCTGGCAATTCCACCCGACCGGCGTGGCCGGCGCGGGCGTGCTGATTACCGAAGGCGTGCGCGGCGAAGGCGGCATTCTGCGCAACTCGAACGGCGAGCGTTTCATGGAACGCTACGCGCCCACTTTGAAGGATCTGGCGCCGCGCGACTTCGTTTCGCGTTCGATGGACCAGGAAATCAAGGAAGGCCGCGGCGTGGGTCCGAACAAGGATCACGTGCTGCTCGACCTGTCGCACATCGGCGCCGAGACGATCATGAAGCGTCTGCCGTCGATCCGCGAAATCGCGCTGAAGTTCGCGAACGTCGATTGCATTAAAGAGCCGATCCCGGTCGTGCCGACCATCCACTATCAGATGGGCGGCATTCCGACGAACATTCACGGCCAGGTCGTGGGTACGTCGAAGGGTCACGAAGAGCCGGTCAACGGCTTCTACGCAGTGGGCGAATGCTCGTGCGTGTCGGTGCACGGTGCGAACCGTCTCGGCACGAACTCGCTGCTCGACCTGGTGGTGTTCGGCCGCGCGGCCGGCAACCACATCGTCAAGCACGTGAAGGAAATCAAGGAGCACAAGCCCCTGCCGGCTGATGCCGCTGATTTCGCGCTGTCGCGTCTGGCGAAGCTGGATAGCTCCTCGTCGGGCGAGTACGCGCAGTCGGTCGCGAACGACATCCGCGGCACGATGCAAAAGCATGCCGGCGTGTTCCGTACCTCGGCGTTGCTGTCTGAAGGCGTCGAGCGCATCCGCGAAGTCGCTGACCGCGTCGACAGCATCCATCTGAAGGACAAGTCGAAGGTGTTCAACACGGCGCGTATCGAAGCGCTGGAAGTGGCGAACCTGATCGAAGTGGCACGCGCCACGATGGTTTCCGCCGAAGCGCGTAAGGAAAGCCGTGGTGCGCACGCGCAGAACGACTTCGAACATCGCGACGACGAAAACTGGCTGCGCCATACGCTGTGGTTCAGCGAAGGCGATCGCCTCGACTACAAGCCGGTTCACATGCAACCGCTGACGGTCGAATCGGTCCCGCCGAAAGCGCGGACCTTCTAAGGCACAAGTCAAAGGAATTCAGAAATGGCAAAGCGTACATTTGAAATCTACCGCTACGACCCGGACAAGGACGCAGCGCCGCGCATGCAAACGTACGAGATCGAAATCGACTCGCACGAACGCATGCTGCTCGACGCGCTGCTCAAGCTGAAGGCAGTGGACGAGACGTTGTCGTTCCGCCGCTCGTGCCGCGAAGGCGTGTGCGGTTCGGACGCGATGAACATCAACGGCAAGAACGGTCTGGCCTGCTTGCAGAACATGAACGATCTGCCGCAAAAGATCGTGCTGCGTCCGCTGCCGGGACTGCCGGTCATTCGCGACCTGATCGTCGACATGACGCAGTTCTTCAACCAGTATCACTCGATCAAGCCGTATCTGATCAACGATACGCCGCCGCCGGAAAAGGAGCGTCTGCAGTCGCCGGAAGAACGCGACGAGCTCGACGGCCTGTACGAATGTATTCTGTGCGCTAGTTGCTCGACGTCGTGCCCGAGCTTCTGGTGGAATCCGGACAAGTTCGTCGGCCCGGCCGGCCTGTTGCAAGCCTATCGTTTCATCGCGGACAGCCGCGACGAAGCGACCGGCGAACGCCTCGACAACCTGGAAGATCCGTACCGTCTGTTCCGTTGCCATACCATCATGAATTGCGTCGACGTTTGCCCGAAGGGCTTGAACCCGACCAAGGCGATTGGCAAGATCAAGGAATTGATGGTTCGCCGCGCTGTCTAGGATGAATAACCCGCTCGCTCCCTGTCGTGCGCTGCCCCAAGGGGCGGTCGGTACGCTTGGGAAGCGGCCCGGCGCGTGCTGAAATGAACGACACATCGCATCAGTCCGACCCTCTCCGCCGCGCGCGCCTTCGCTGGCGCGCGCGGCGGGGCCTGCTGGAAAACGATCTGATTTTTGAGCGTTTTTTCGGCCGATATGAGCATGACCTCAGCGATGCCGACGTGGGCGCTCTCACGCGCCTGCTCGAGCTGAGCGATAACGACCTGATGGACTTGCTGCTCGCGCGCAAGGAACCGGAAGGCGACCTTGCCGACCCGGATGTGATCCGGGTGCTGGAGTTGCTGCGGAATGCCTGAGCGGCTCGCGCGCCGCTTGTCCGTTGTTCCAGGCGTGCAATTATCGAAACCCTGTTTCCATACTTCGATTGAGGATCTGCTATGACCCCGTCAGATGTTAAAGCCACGCTATCGTTCAGCGACAATTCGCCGAGCGTTGAAATGCCGATTTACAAGGGCACCCTCGGCCCGGACGTGATCGACATCCGCAAACTGTACGGCCAGACCGGCAAGTTCACGTACGACCCGGGCTTCATGTCGACGGCGGCGTGCAATTCCGCGATCACCTACATCGACGGCGATAAGGGCGAGTTGCTGTACCGCGGTTATCCGATCGACAACCTCGCGGAAAACGCCGACTTCCTCGAAACCTGCTATCTGCTGCTGAAGGGCGAATTGCCGAACGCGCAGCAGAACGCCGAGTTCGTCAAGACGGTGACGAACCACACGATGGTGCATGAGCAAATGCACTTCTTCTTCCGCGGTTTCCGTCGCGACGCGCACCCGATGGCGATTCTGGTGGCCGCCGTCGGCGCGCTGTCGGCGTTCTATCACGACTCGCTCGACATCAACAATCCGCGTCACCGTGAAGTGTCGGCCATTCGCATGATCGCGAAGCTGCCGACGCTGGTGGCGATGGCGTACAAGTACAGCATCGGCCAGCCGTTTGCGTACCCGAAGAACGACCTGTCGTACAGCGCGAACTTCATGCACATGATGTTCTCGAACCCATGCGAAGAGTACAAGGTCAACGACGTGCTGGTGCGCGCGCTGGACCGCATCCTGATCCTGCACGCGGACCACGAGCAGAACGCTTCGACCTCGACCGTGCGTCTGGCCGGTTCGTCGGGTGCCAATCCGTTCGCGTGTATCGCAGCCGGTATCGCATGTCTGTGGGGCCCGGCGCACGGCGGTGCGAACGAAGCCGCGCTGAACATGCTGGAAGAAATCGGCTCGGTCGACAACATTCCCGAGTTCATCAAGCAGGTGAAGGACAAGAACTCGGGCGTGAAGCTGATGGGCTTCGGTCACCGTGTCTACAAGAACTACGATCCGCGTGCGAAGCTGATGCGCGAAACCTGCCACGAAGTGCTGGAAGAACTGGGCCTGCACGACGACCCGCTGTTCAAGCTGGCCATGGCACTGGAAAAGATCGCGCTGGAAGACGAATACTTCGTGTCGCGCAAGCTGTACCCGAACGTCGACTTCTACTCGGGTATCGTGCAGCGCGCGCTGGGCATCCCGACCTCGATGTTCACGTGTATCTTCGCGATGGCACGCACGGTCGGCTGGATTGCACAGTGGAACGAAATGATCGCCGATCCGGAACAGAAGATCGGCCGTCCGCGTCAGCTGTTCATCGGCGACACGCAGCGTGAAGCCAAGCCGATCGCGCAACGCTGATTGGTCTTGAGTCCGCGTCGTTCGCAGTGGTCGGTTCTGCTGCGAGCCAACGCGGAACCTGATCGACAGGTGATCGACAAGAAATGCCCCGACGGGTTATCCCGCCGGGGCATTTTGTTTTCGGGTTCGATCTCGCGCGTTCGAGCATCGGATCGCGCCGCGGCGCAGCAAGCTGCAATCGCGCGCAGGCTTGCCGGGTAACCTCGATACAGGTATCGGCACTACCACTCAACTCCCTGTTTTTTATCGGTTTTCTTCCTGAATGAACGGCCCAAAGCGGGACGCTGCGTGGCATAATCGACCGACACGGTCAGCCCGCAGTCATTACTACCCCGCATACCATGGCACAGACTCTCTACGACAAATTGTGGAACACACACGTGGTCCACTCGGAAGAAGACGGCACGACGATTCTTTACATCGACCGTCACCTGCTGCACGAAGTCACCAGCCCTCAGGCGTTCGAAGGTCTGAAGCTGGCTGAGCGTCCGGTGTGGCGCATTAGCGCGAACCTGGCGGTGTCGGACCACAATGTGCCGACCACGGACCGCAGCCACGGCATCGCCGATCCGGTCTCCAAGCTGCAAGTGGACACGCTCGATTCGAACTGCGACGCCTACGGCATCACGCAGTTCAAGATGAACGATCTGCGTCAGGGCATCGTGCACATTATCGGGCCGGAGCAGGGCGCCACGTTGCCGGGCATGACGATCGTCTGCGGTGACTCCCACACCTCCACGCACGGCGCGTTCGGCGCGCTGGCGCATGGCATTGGCACGTCGGAAGTCGAGCACGTGCTGGCCACGCAAACGCTCTTGCAGAAAAAGAGCAAGAACATGCTGGTGAAGGTCGAAGGCGCGCTGCCGCGCGGCTGTACCGCGAAAGACATCGTGCTCGCCATCATCGGCAAGATCGGCACCGCGGGCGGCACCGGCTACGCGATCGAATTCGGCGGCTCGACCATCCGCGCGCTTTCCATGGAAGGCCGCATGACGGTCTGCAACATGGCGATCGAGGCGGGCGCGCGCGCCGGCATGGTCGCGGTCGACGACACCACCATCGAATACCTGAAGGGCCGTCCGTTCTCGCCGGAAGGCGTGGAGTGGGATCACGCGGTCGAGTACTGGAAGCAGTTCAAGTCGGACGACGGCGCGCACTTCGATCGCGTGGTCGAGCTGAACGCCGCCGAGATCGTGCCGCAAGTCACGTGGGGCACGTCGCCGGAAATGGTCACGGCCGTGGACGGCCGCGTGCCGGATCCGGATCGCGAAAAAGACCCGGTCAAGCGCGACGCCATGGAGCGTGCGCTGAAATACATGGCGCTCGAACCCAATGCGCCGATCGAATCGATCAAGCCGGATAAAATCTTCATCGGGTCGTGTACCAACGCGCGTATTGAAGACATTCGCGCCGCGGCTTACGTCGTGAAGAAACTGGGCCGCCGCGTGGCGCCGAACATTCGTCTGGCCATGGTCGTGCCGGGTTCGGGTCTCGTGAAGGCACAGGCGGAACGTGAAGGCCTCGACAAGGTCTTTACCGACGCCGGGTTCGAATGGCGTGAACCAGGTTGCTCGATGTGTCTCGCCATGAACGCCGACCGGCTGGAGCCGGGCGAGCGTTGTGCGTCCACGTCGAATCGTAATTTCGAAGGTCGTCAGGGCGCCGGTGGCCGTACCCACCTCGTGAGCCCCGCGATGGCTGCGGCCGCGGCCATCGAAGGGCATTTCGTCGATATTCGCAAGCTTGGATAAATCGCATGATGAAGAACATGAATCGCACCACTCTATTGCGCCGCTTCGCCCTCGGTTGCCTGGCTGGGCTATTGCTCGGTCTCGCCGGTTGCAACACGGTGCACGGATTCGGCGAGGACATGTCGCACCTCGGCAATTCGATCAGCAATCACGCTGATAAATAAGCGGTTTTTGATTTTTACCGGCCATGCGCCGAGCGGCTTTCCGGCCGCCGCGCGCATTGCCCGGTCTTGAAACAGGTGCCAAGCGTCATGGATAAATTCATCGTACACACCGGCGTCGTGGCGCCGCTCGATCGTGAGAACGTCGACACGGACGCGATCATCCCGAAGCAATTCCTGAAGTCGATCAAGCGCACGGGTTTCGGTCCGAACGCGTTCGACGAATGGCGCTACCTCGACCACGGCGAGCCGGGTCAGGACAATTCGCAGCGCCCGCTGAACCCTGACTTCGTGCTGAACCAGCCGCGTTATCAAGGCGCTTCGGTGCTGCTGGCGCGCAAGAACTTCGGCTGCGGCAGCTCGCGCGAGCATGCGCCGTGGGCGCTGGAGCAGTACGGCTTTCGCGCGTTGATCGCGCCGAGCTTCGCCGACATTTTCTATAACAACTGCTTCAAGAACGGCCTGCTGCCGATCGTGCTGACCGAACAGCAAGTCGATCACCTGTTCAACGAAACGTATGCGTTCAACGGCTTCAAGCTGACGGTGGATCTGGAAGCGCAAGTGGTACGCACGGCGGACGGCGGCACCGAGTATCCGTTCGAAGTCGCGGCGTTCCGCAAGTACTGCCTGCTGAACGGCTTCGACGACATCGGCCTCACGCTGCGTCACGCGGACAAGATTCGCCAGTTCGAAGCAGAGCGGATCGCGAAGCAGCCGTGGCTGGCTCACCGCATCGTCGGTTAAATACGTGAGGGCCTATCTGGCCCGCTCGCCGATTCAAGCTCGCAAGAAAACGCCGGGCCGCCCCAAGTTTTCTTGCTTCCCCGCGGGGGGCCTGACGCGAAGCGACAGGTCCGGGGGCACTCTCACTCTCGAAGAAAACCTCAAGGAATTCGCATGAAGATCGCAGTGTTGCCGGGCGACGGCATTGGTCCCGAAATCGTCAAGGAAGCCGTCAAGGTTCTGAACGTGCTTGGCGAAAAGTTCGAACTCGAAGAAGCGCCGGTTGGCGGCGCGGGCTACGAAGCGAAGGGCCATCCGCTGCCTGATTCGACGCTGGCGCTGGCGAAAGAAGCCGATGCGATCCTGTTCGGCGCCGTCGGCGACTGGAAGTACGACAAGCTCGAACGCGCGCTGCGCCCGGAACAGGCCATTCTCGGTCTGCGCAAGCACCTGCAACTGTTCGCGAACTTCCGTCCGGCGATCTGCTATCCGCAACTCACCGGCGCTTCGTCGTTGAAGGAAGAGATCGTGTCGGGCCTCGACATCCTGATCGTGCGCGAGCTGAACGGCGACATCTATTTCGGCTCGCCGCGCGGCGTGCGCGAAGCACCGGACGGTTTGTTCGCCGGCTCGAAAGAGGGCTTCGACACGATGCGTTATTCGGAGCCCGAAGTGCGCCGCATCGCGCATGTCGCGTTTCAGGCAGCGCAAAAGCGTGGCAAGAAGCTGACGTCGGTGGATAAAGCCAACGTGCTCGAAACGTCGCAGTTCTGGAAAGACGTGATGATCGACGTGTCGAAAGAATATGCGGACGTCGAGCTCTCGCATATGTACGTTGACAACGCGGCCATGCAACTGGTGAAGGCGCCGAAGTCGTTCGACGTGATCGTCACCGGCAACATGTTCGGCGACATTCTCTCCGACGAAGCGGCCATGCTGACGGGTTCGATCGGCATGCTGCCGTCGGCCTCGCTCGACAAGAACAACAAGGGCTTGTACGAGCCGTCGCACGGTTCCGCGCCGGATATCGCCGGCAAGGGCGTGGCGAATCCGCTTGCCACGATTCTGTCGGCCGCCATGATGCTGCGCTATTCGCTGAACAAGGCAGAGCAGGCGGACCGCATCGAAAACGCCGTGAAAAAAGTGCTCGAACAAGGCTATCGCACCGGCGATATCCTCACGCCGGGTTGCAAGCAGGTCGGCACGGTTGCCATGGGCGACGCCGTCGTCGCAGCGCTGTAAGAAGGCGCGCGGATCGAACAGCAGTGAGGTCGTCAAACGGCCTTTAAAACGCGAATTGGCCTCGAATGAGGCCGATTCGCGCGTAATACGGGCGGCAGCGGCGGACGTTGACGTCGCCAGATTCCGGTTTTCGTGTATATTGTAGCGATGGCGCACACAGCTCAAATCTCCTCGATTTCGACACTGCACGGCAAAACGGCCCGTGTGGTTGAGCTCGCCATTACCACCACCAAAACGATTACCCCGAAAACGATCACGAAGCGCTGATCGTCCGTCGTGCCCGCTCATCTTCCCCGCGCGGTCACTGCGGGCAAAGATGCGGGGAAGTTTCCACTCGAAGGGTATGAAGTCATGAACGTAGGTCTCGTAGGTTGGCGCGGCATGGTCGGCAGCGTCCTGATGCAACGCATGCAGCAGGAAGGCGATTTCGATCTTATCGAACCGGTGTTTTTCAGCACCAGCAACGCGGGCGGCAACGCGCCGTCGTTCGCCAAGAACGAGACCAAGCTCAAAGATGCGACAAGCATCGAAGACCTGAAGAAGTGCGAAGCGATCATCTCGTGCCAAGGTGGCGACTACACGAATGAGGTGTTCCCGAAGCTGCGCGCGGCGGGCTGGAACGGCTACTGGATCGACGCGGCTTCGTCGCTGCGCATGAAGGACGACGCGGTCATCATTCTCGATCCGGTCAACCTCGACGTGATCAAGAACGCGCTGGTCAAAGGCCAGAAGAACTTCATCGGCGGCAATTGCACGGTCAGCCTGATGCTGATGGCGCTCGGCGGCCTGTTCCGCGAAAACCTCGTCGACTGGATGACGGCCATGACGTATCAGGCCGCTTCCGGCGCGGGCGCGCAAAACATGCGCGAACTGCTGCAGCAAATGGGCACGCTGTACGGTGCAGCCAAGGAAGATCTGGCTGATCCGTCGTCGGCGATTCTCGACATCGATCGCCGCGTGCTTTCCGCGATGAACAGCGACCGCATGCCGACCGACAACTTCGGCGTGCCGCTCGCCGGCTCGCTGATTCCGTGGATCGACAAGGATCTCGGCAACGGCATGTCGAAAGAAGAGTGGAAGGGCGGCGCGGAAACCAACAAGATTCTCGGCAAGCCGGCCATGGGCACGCCGGGTTCGATTCCGGTGGACGGCCTGTGCGTGCGGATCGGCGCCATGCGCTGCCACTCGCAGGCACTGACGATCAAGCTGAACAAGGACGTGCCGCTGGACGAAGTGAACAGCATCCTTGCGTCGGGCAACGACTGGGTGAAAGTGGTGCCGAACGAGCGTGAAGCGTCGATGCGCGATCTGTCCCCGGCAGTCGTGACAGGCACGCTGACGGTGCCGGTCGGCCGCGTGCGCAAACTGGCGATGGGCGGCGAATATCTGTCGGCTTTCACGGTCGGCGATCAGCTGCTGTGGGGCGCTGCGGAGCCGCTGCGTCGCATGCTTCGCATTGTGCTCGACAAGTAAAGTAAACTACGCGCTCACGACGCGTAGAAAACTCAAGAAGCGTCGCGCTTGCGCGGCGCTTTTTTCATTGTGTGCTCCGATTATCTTGTCTCTCTCCAACCGCAAAAAAGGGCTGCGCGCTGACGCGCCAGGAGTCCCGATGAACCTTCGACTCTCATCCCTTCGGGCTATGTTCGTTCATCAAGGCGCGCACCGAATCGCGGCCGCGGCCGCTTTGGCGCTCGCGCTGGCCAGCGCCGGCGTGGGCAGCGCGCTTGCCGCGCCAGGCGACGCAGCGAGCGCGCCGGACGCGGCCTCCGTTTCGTACGCGAACGGTGGTCAATTTACGGTGCGGCCCGGGCAGTCGCTGAACGACGTGGCGATTGCCGTCACGCAGTCGCACGACCGGGCGACGCTCGCACGAGCTTCGCGCGCGCTGTTCGAGGCGAACCCGAACGCCTTCATGAGTCACGACCCGAGCCGGATGCGCGTGGGTGCGGTGCTGACGGTTCCGGTGCTGGATGCGTCGGGCGCGTTGGCTGCGTCGTCGGCGGGTGTTGCGTCGGCTGGTTCCGCGGCTGCCGCTACGACGTCTGCTTCCGCACCGGGCGCGGCGGCGGCGAGCAGCGTGGCGCAGGCGAATGCGGTGGCGGCTAGTGCAGCCAGCGCTGCGGCGCACGCGGCGACGCCGGCCGCCCCTGCCGTTTCGGCGGCGGCCAGTGCAACGGCCGAGGGGAGTTCGGCGAGTGCGGGTGGCGCGGGTTCCTCTGCGCCGGTCGCAGGGTCGCAGGCACCGGCGTCGCCGGCCAGCACCGCTCATGAATGGACCGGCTCGATTCAACCCTCGGCCAGCGAGGCAGCTGAAACCGCGTCGGCGTCCGGACCCGGCACAACGGCGGGGACGGGCGCCGCACAACCGGCCTCGCAGCCGCGTGCGCAGGTCTCGAGCTTGCAGCAATTGCTTGCGCTGAAAAATCGCGTGCTGATGGAGTTACAGAAGCATGGTATCGGCGGTACGCCGGCTGTGACGGGCGGCGCTTCGACCAGCGTCGCTCAGCCGGCGCCTGGCGCGTCTTCAGCGGCGGCTGCACCTGGTCACGTCGCTAGCCCGGCGGCTTCGACGTCGAAAGATGTCGGGATGTCGCAGACGGAACTGAGCGTGGCGGCGGCGGTCGGCGCGGCGCTGGTTGCGCTGCTCGCGGCGTTGCGTATGGGTCGCCGCAAGCGCGAGCGTGCAGCGGCGGCTGAAGCTGTGTCGGCGGGCGGCGGTGCGGGAGTGTCCGGGCGGGCAGCGAGCCCGCAAGACACTGTGTCGACACACGAGCAAACGCCGGACGCTGACGACGAGGCAGCCGTGCGAAATGCGGCGGCGCTGGCGGCGACTGAGCGTGAAGCAGCGGAAGGCGAGGCGGCGGCGCGTGAGATGGCGGAACGCGCAGCGGCCGAGCGCGACGCGGAAATGCGCCGGGCCGCGGCGCGGGAGGCCGAGGAGCAGGCAGCGGCGGAACATGCGGCGACGCAGCGCGCAGCCGCGGAACAGACGGCTGCGGCGGAACGTGAGACCGCGGAACGAGCTGCGGGGGAACGCGAGGCCGCGGAACGAGCTGCGGGGGAACGTGAGGCTGCGGAACGAGCTGCGGCAGAACGCGAGGCTGCGGAACAGGCTGCGGCAGCGGAACACTCAGCGGCAAAACAAGCCGCAACAGAACATTCCGCATCCGCCCACGAAGCCGCTGCTCACGAGATCATCCCGGTGCAAGACCCCGGCGCGCCCCAGCGCCTCTCGCAAGAGTACGACGCAACATCCGCAGCCGTCGAAGCCGCGCAAGTCGATCCGAACATCGCGCCGTCCGCTCAGAGCGATTTCGCGCCCGAACCTCTTCCGGCGCCGCCTCTCGATCACTTCGATGATGCGACCATGGCCGCGAGCCTTGCCGCGGCTGCGGAACTCGGCGCCGAGGCGTTGCCGCTGGCGCCGCCCGAGCCTCTCGACGAAGCCTTTCCGCATGAGGAGCCCGTTCATCGCCTGCATTGGGATGACGCGCCGGCCGCACCGCAGGAACCGTTGCTCGAACCGCATCGGTCGGGCGAGACCGGCACCGCAGACGGCGCGTCGAGCCTCGCGCCAGCACCGTTGGCGCAAACGCAGCCCGCGTCCGCCGTGCCGACCGAGTTTCCGCGCGACGCCGTGGATGCCTTCGGCAGCCTCGACATGGCGTTGCCGCCGCGCGTCGAGTCGTCCGCTGACCATGTGCATGCGCCCGCTTCGCTGTCGACGCAGCCGGTGTCGTCGCCGGAAGCCACGGCGAAACAATCCGCCGCCGAGCACCACCCGGACGACACGCCGCACATTGCCGACGAGATCGCCGCCGGCACCGCAGGCCCCGCGGCCGTCGCCGGGCTGGGTGCCGGTCTGGGCGCGGGCTTCGGTGCGTCCGGCTTCGGCGCGCTGAAGCTCGATTTCGACCTCGAGTTGCCGCCCAGCCCGGCCGAGCCGTTGCCGGCGTTCACCCAGGCCGATCTCACACGGATCGCCCGCAACAAGCTCGACCTGGCTGCCGAGTACATCGAACTCGGCGATTTGTCCGGCGCGCGCGCGCTCATCAACGAAGTGATCGAGACGAACGATCCGGGCACGCGCACTGAGGCCCGCGCGTTGCTTTCGACGCTCGCACCGTTGTCGTGAAGCGTATTGCTCTAGGCGTCCAGTACGACGGCTCGGCATTCTGCGGTTGGCAGTCGCAGCCGCACGGCAACACCGTGCAGGACGAGCTCGAACGGGCGCTGCGCGAGTTCGCGCAGACGCCGGTGCATACCGTCGTGGCGGGCCGCACGGATACGGGCGTGCACGGTCTCGGCCAGGTCGTGCACTTCGATACCGAACTGGATCGCGCGGACGTTTCCTGGGTGCGAGGCACCAATTCGTTTCTGCCGAAGACGATCTCGGTCCAGTGGGCCAAGCCCATGCCAGACGAGTTTCACGCGCGTTTCTCGGCGTTCGAACGGACCTATTACTACGTGCTTTACGTCCATCCGGTGCGCTCGCCGATGCTGGCAACGCGCGCCGGCTGGGTGCACGCGGCGCTCGACGTGGACGCGATGCGGGCGGCCACGGCTCATGTGATCGGCGAGCACGACTTTTCGGCTTTCCGCTCGTCGCAATGCCAGTCGAAAACACCGTTCAAGCACTTGTATCAGATCGACGTCCAGCAGCAGGGCGACTTCGTCCATTTCCGTTTTCGGGCGAACGCGTTCCTGCATCATATGGTGCGCAACCTGATGGGATGTCTGGTCTACATCGGCCGTGGCCGTCGCCCGGTCGAATGGATGGCCGAGGTGCTCGCAAGCCGCGATCGCGAGTTTGCTGCGCCGACCTTCATGCCCGACGGCCTGTATCTGGCGCAGGTGGGCTATCCTGAGCAATTCGCCGTACCCGCGCCGCAAACGGGCAGCGTGCCGTGGAGTACCGTATGGACCGAGCAGGCGTCAACATGAAATCGACCGAACATCTCGCGAACGAATCCAATGCCCGCGTGGAGCAGGCCGTGCCGCATCGCACGCGCATCAAGCTGTGCGGCCTGTCGAAGCCGGAAGACGTCGCCCACGCGATCAACCTCGGCGCCGATGCGATCGGCCTCGTGTTCTATCCGCCTAGCCCGCGCTCGGTCAGCATTGCGCAGGCGGTCGAGCTGGTGCACGACGTGCCGCCGTTCGTGTCGGTGGTCGGCCTCTTCGTGAACGCCACGCCGGACTGGATCCGCGAGGTGGTGAGCAACGTCGGGCTCACGCTGTTGCAGTTTCACGGCGACGAGACCGCGGAGCAGTGCGAATCGCTCGCCGGCGTCGCGGGTTTGCCTTGGTTGCGCGCGTTGCGCGTTGCGTCGGATACTCAGCCGGCCGATTTGGTAAAATCGGCTCTTAGCTATTCAGCAGCCAGCGGCCTTCTGTTCGACACCCATGTCGAAGGATACGGCGGCGGCGGGAAGGTCTTCGATTGGTCACTTATTCCAGCAGGGCTCGCGCGTCGGGCCGTTTTGAGTGGTGGGTTGAGCGCGCAAAACGTCAGTGATGCGATCCATCGCGTGCGCCCGTACGCGGTCGATGTCTCTAGCGGCATCGAAACGCCGGGCGCCAAGGGCGTGAAAGATCACGCCCGGATGGCGGCGTTCGTACGCGCAGTGCGCGCAGCGGACGCCGAATGATTCCGGCGCCGCAATGCTCTCGCACGAGAGCCGCGCGCCACACTGAGAAGAGTGATCATCATGTATAACTTGCCTGACAAAAGAGGTCATTTCGGCCAATTTGGCGGCACGTTCGTCGCTGAAACGCTGGTTCACGCGCTCGACGAATTGCGTGCGGCCTACGAGAAATTCCAGAAAGATCCCGACTTCGTCGCCGAATACGAGCGCGAATTGAAGTATTTCGTCGGCCGACCGTCGCCCATTTATCACGCACAGCGTTGGAGCGAGATGCTGGGCGGCGCGCAGATGTTCCTCAAGCGAGAGGACCTGAATCACACCGGCGCGCACAAGATCAACAACGTGATCGGCCAGGCGCTGCTCGCCAAACGCATGGGCAAACCGCGCGTGATCGCGGAAACCGGCGCCGGGCAGCATGGCGTGGCCACGGCCACCATCGCTGCGCGTTTCGGCATGGAGTGCGTGGTCTACATGGGTGTCGAAGACGTGCGCCGCCAAGCCGCCAACGTGTACCGGATGAAACTGCTCGGCGCGACTGTCGTGCCGGTCGAGTCTGGCTCGCGCACCCTGAAGGACGCGTTGAATGAAGCCATGCGCGACTGGGTGACGAACGTCGAAGACACGTTCTATATCATCGGCACGGTGGCGGGACCGCATCCGTACCCGATGATGGTGCGCGACTTCCAGCGCGTGATCGGCGACGAATGCAAGGTGCAAATGCCGGAGCTGGTCGGTCGGCAACCCGATGCGGTGATCGCGTGTGTCGGCGGTGGATCGAACGCAATGGGCATCTTTTACCCGTATATTGACGACGTTTCCGTGAAGTTGATCGGCGTCGAAGCAGCCGGCGACGGCATCGAAACCGGCCGCCACGCCGCTTCGCTGATCGGCGGAAGTCCTGGCGTGCTGCACGGCAACCGCACTTACCTTCTTCAGGATGAAAACGGCCAGATCATCGAGACACATTCGGTGTCGGCGGGCCTGGATTATCCGGGAGTCGGCCCTGAGCATGCGTGGCTAAAAGAAAGCAAACGCGCGGAATACGTCGGCATCACCGACGAAGAAGCGCTCAAGGCGTTTCACGACTGTTGCCGCATCGAAGGCATTATTCCGGCGCTGGAATCTAGCCATGCGCTCGCCTACGCCGCGAAACTCGCGCCGACGCTGCCGAAAGACAAATACCTTCTGGTTAATTTGTCGGGCCGCGGCGACAAGGACATGCATACGGTCGCTGAGCGATCGGGCATTCAGTTCTGAGCGCCGCGACGATGCGCGACGAGTTCGACGAGCCGCAGCCGGCAATTGACACCACGCCGGCCGCCGAGGTATTGGCGGCCGAGGCGCCCGCAGGGCTGTTGCCGCAGGTGCCCGCCGGCATCAAGCTGTTGAACCGCGATTTTCTGTCCGATGTAGCGAACATTCCCGACGGGTCGATCGACCTGATCCTGTGCGATCCGCCTTACGGGCTCGGCAAGGATTACGGCAACGACTCCGACATGCGCACAGGCGAGGACTTCCTCGCCTGGACGCGTGGCTGGCTCGAGCTGGCTATTCCGAAGCTCAAGCCGTCGGGTTCGCTCTACATTTTCTGCACATGGCAGTACGCGCCGGAAATCTTCAGCTTCCTGAAGACAAAACTCACGATGATCAACGAAATCATCTGGGACCGGCGTGTGCCGAGCATGGGCGGAACAGTGCGCCGTTTTACTTCGGTGCATGACAACATCGGCTTTTTCGCGGTGTCGAAGGATTACTTCTTCGATCTCGATCCCGTCCGCATCCCGTACGATGCCGCCACGAAGAAGGCGCGTTCGCGTAAATTGTTCGAAGGCAGCAAGTGGCTCGAGGTTGGCTATAATCCAAAGGACGTCTGGTCGGTATCGCGTCTGCATCGGCAACACGCCGAGCGTGTCGCGCATCCCACCCAGAAGCCTCTGGAAATCGTCGAGCGTATGGTGCTGGCAAGTTGTCCGAAGGGCGGCCGCGTGCTCGACCCTTTCATGGGCAGCGGCACCACTGCAGTCGCTTGCGCCCGTCAGCAGCGCGAATTCGTCGGCTATGAGATCAATGAAAGTTACTGCGCGATCGCGCGGGAGCGCGTCAGCGCTGCCGCCGCTCCTCCGGTAGCGCGCCGGGTCAAAGCCAAAACTCAACGGCAGACCGAAGCGCAGTGAGCGTGCGATCGGCATGCTGCGCGGTAACTCAATTCGAGAATATTCCATGTCCCGTATCAAGAACACGTTTGCTGCGCTGTCCGCCCAAGGCAAAAAAGGCCTGATTCCGTTTATGACGGCCGGCGACCCCGACCCAGCCCGCACCGTCGAATTCATGCATGCGCTCGCCGCCGGCGGCGCGGATGTCATCGAACTCGGCGTGCCGTTTTCCGATCCGATGGCCGACGGGCCGGTCATCCAGCAGTCTTCGGAGCGCGCATTGGCGCACGGCGTGTCGCTGCGCCACGTGATCGCCGACGTCAAACGCTTTCGCGAAACCAACGGCACGACGCCTGTGGTGCTGATGGGCTACGCTAACCCCATCGAGCGCATGGGCGCCGAGGCTTTTGCAAAAGCAGCGAAAGAAGCCGGCGTGGACGGCGTGCTGGTTGTCGACTACCCTCCTGAAGAGTGTGCTAACTTCGCCGAACAGATGCGATCTGCGGGTATTGATCCAATCTTTCTGCTTGCGCCCACGTCGACCGACGAACGCATTGCGGAAGTCGGGAAAATCGCCAGCGGCTACGTCTATTACGTGTCGTTGAAAGGGGTGACCGGAGCGGCGAATCTGGACGTTTCCAGCATCGCGAGTAAAATCCCGGCCATCAAGTCGCGCGTCCCCCTGCCGGTGGGCGTCGGTTTCGGTATCCGCGACGCGCAAAGCGCGCGTGCGGTGGCCGAAGTGTCCGATGCCGTCGTGATCGGCAGCCGTATCGTGCAATTGCTGGAACAAGCGGCACCCGACACCGCCGCCGAGACGCTCACGCGTTTCGTCGCCGAGGTGCGCGAGGCGTTGGACAGCATCGCGACTGCCCGATAACAGTTAATTTTTGTCTTCTGTAGTGTGAGCGGCGGGCTTGTCCCGCCGTTTGCGCGACCGTAGACCCCAGAAGGATTCAATATGAGCTGGCTCGATAAACTGCTGCCGCCGAAAATCAAACAAACCGACCCGAAGAGCCGCAAGGGGATTCCGGAAGGCCTGTGGATCAAGTGCCCGTCGTGCGAAGCCGTGCTTTATCGCAATGACGTCGAGGCCAATCTGCATGTTTGCCCGAAGTGCGACCATCACATGCGCATTGGCGCGCGTGAGCGGCTCGACGGCCTGCTCGATCCGGAAGGTCGCTACGAAATCGGCCAGGAAATCGTCCCGGTCGACGCGCTCAAGTTCAAAGACAGCCGCAAGTACCCGGATCGTCTGAAAGAAGCCATGGACGACACCGACGAAACCGACGCGATGGTCGTCATGGGCGGTGCGATCCACACGCTGCCGGTAGTGGTCGCCTGCTTCGAATTCTCGTTCATGGGCGGCTCGATGGGCTCGGTGGTCGGCGAGCGCTTTGCGCGCGGCGCGCAGAACGCGCTCGAACAAAAGGTGCCGTTCATCTGCTTTACCGCTTCGGGTGGCGCGCGGATGCAGGAAAGCCTGCTGTCGCTGATGCAAATGGCGAAGACGACGGCCATGCTGACCAAGCTCGCCGAAGCCAAGCTGCCGTTCATCTCCGTGCTGACCGATCCGACCATGGGCGGCGTGTCGGCCAGTTTCGCGTTTCTCGGCGACGTGGTGATCGCGGAGCCGAAGGCGCTGATCGGCTTTGCCGGCCCGCGTGTGATCGAGCAAACCGTGCGTGAGAAGCTGCCGGAAGGTTTCCAGCGCGCCGAGTTCCTGCTGACGAAGGGTGCGATCGACATGATCGTCGATCGCCGCAAGCTGCGTGAAGAGCTCGCTCAATTGATGGCGCTCCTGAGCCATCAGCCGGCTGACGCGGTAGCGTAAGCAGGCTCCGCGGCGGAGGGTTGTCGCGCTTTATCGAGCGCGCCCACCGTCGAAAAACAGTAAAAATAGCGCGCCGCGTGAGTGATCAAGCGGCGCGCTGTCATTTCCGGGATAATCACGGTCTCGCAACGTAGCGCCGGTTTCCGGCGACGGCCAGCGCAGACGGCATAGTTTCCGCGCATAAACTGCCCGGCAGACCAGGCTCTGGCCGCAGCCGCAGCCGCAGCCGCAGCCGCAGCCGCAGCGGACCGCTCGGCGCATTTGCAATACTGCCAAATCGATTCACTCGCGATTCATCCGATGACCACATTCCCCACCCTCGACGCGTGGCTCACGCACCTCGAATCCGCGCATCCGGTCGGCATCGACATGGGTCTTTCCCGCATCAGCCAGGTGCGCGACGCAATGCGGCTGTCGTTCGCGTGTCCGGTGATCACGGTTGGCGGTACGAACGGCAAGGGCTCCACGTGCGCGATCCTCGAAGCCATTTTGCTGCGCGCAGGTTTCACGGTCGGCTGCCATACCTCGCCGCACCTGCTCTCGTTCAATGAGCGCGCGCGAGTGAACGGCGAAATGGCCAGCGATGCGGACCTGCTGCCGCACTTCGAAGCCGTCGAAGCCGCGCGCCTGAGCCTCGCCGAGCCGGTCACCCTGACGTATTTCGAATTCACGACGCTGGCGATCATGAGCCTGTTCGCGTCGCGCGGACTGGATGCGGTGATTTTCGAAGTCGGCCTGGGCGGCCGCCTCGATGCGGTCAATATCCTTGACACCGATTGCGCGATCATCACCAGCATCGATATCGATCACACGGACTATCTCGGCGACACGCGTGAAAAAATCGCCTTGGAAAAGGCCGGCATCTTCCGCCCGGGCAAGCCGGCAATTTGCGCGGATCCGGTGCCGCCGCAGTCGCTGATCGATTACGCGGAAAAAATCGGCGCGCAATTGTGGCTGTTCGGTCGCGATTTCCATTATGAAGGTCAGGCGGGTAGCGAACGCCAGCAATGGAGCTACGTCGGCCCGACCATGCGGCGTTCCGCGCTGGCCTATCCGGCGCTGCGCGGCGCGAATCAGTTGATCAACACGTCGGCGGCGCTCGCCGGTCTCGAAGCGCTGCGTGACCGCTTACCGGTGTCGGCACAGGACATCCGCCTCGGCCTTGCGAACGTGGAACTGCCGGGGCGTTTCCAGGTGCTGCCGGGCAAGCCGGCCATCGTGCTGGATGTCGGTCACAATCCGCACGCGGCCGCGGTGCTGACGCAAAACCTCGGCAATATGGGCTTTTTCCCCTACACCTACGCGGTGTTCGGCGCGATGCGCGACAAGGATATTGCCGGCGTGTTGTCGCATCTGAAAGACGAAATCGATCATTGGTGCGTGACCGATTTGCCGACGCCGCGCGCGGCGTCGGCGGAACAACTCGAAGCGGCCTTGCGCGAGCAGGGCGTAGGCGAGAGCGCCGACAGCAGCGTGACGCGCTATGCGACGCCGGCCGAGGCTTTCCAAGACGCGCTAAAACGAGCGTCAGAGAATGATAGAATCGTGGTTTTCGGCAGTTTCTATACGGTAGCGGGTGTCATGGCCTACCGTAAATCGCAGCAACACTGAACGGGCGCCAGCCTCGAACCAAGCGATTCATGGGAATTTTCTCGTTCGGCAAGAAAGACGACGCGCCCACCCGGCGCGGCGCAAATACCAGTTCCATCCGGGCCGCCCGTGGCGAGCGCGTGGAGCGGCGAACCCGCCGCACGGAGCGCACCGTCGACGCCGATGCGATGCTGCTCGACCCTACGTTGCCGGAAAAGCAGCGTGCGCGTCGCCGCCTAGTTGGCGCGATCGCAATGGTCGTGGCCGCGGTCGTCATTTTGCCGATGGTGCTGGACTCGCACCCCAAGCCCGTCACAGACGACATTTCCATCGACATTCCAAGCCGTCCCGCGCCGAAGCTCGCCAAAGCCGAGGAAGACACGCAGGCCGGTGTAGCGCCCGACAACCCCACGCCAGACGCGGCACTTGCCGCCTCCGGTCTTGGGCCGGCTACGGCGGCGAGGCAAGGCCAGTCCGGTGCCACGAAGCAACCGGGCACGGAAACGAACACAGCAACGGCAGCGCCCGCGGCCAGGCCGGCGGCGAAACCGCAGGCGGCGAGCGTCGCCGCCAATACTACGCCAGCGGCGCCCGCAGCGCCCGCCAAGCCGGCCAAACCGCCGGTCTCGCATAACGCGGCAACCGCTCCGGCGCCGACCACTGCGGCACCGGCCGCGCAAGCCCCGGGTTCCGACGACACGAACACGGCCGCCGCTGCGGACGCGAATTCCGGTACGCCGGCTTCGCCGCCGGGTAGCCGTTTCGCCGTCCAGCTCGGCGCGTTCGCGAACGACGCCAACGCACGCAGTTGGGCAGCCAAGTTGAAAGCGGCGGGTGTGCCCGCATATACCGAACATCGGAAGCAGGCTGACGGCTCCACGCTCACGTTGCTGCGTGCCGGCCCATTTGCGGACCGTGCAGCGGCAAGCGCCGCCATTGCAAAGGTTCGCGAGGCCGGCTTGACGTCTGGCGCGAACAGCGGCGCGGCACAGTAAGTCGGCGATGTTCACCGCCTTCGACTACGCTGTAATGGCGGTGATCGGTTTGTCGGCGTTGCGCGGCACGTGGCGCGGTTTCTTGTCCGAGATATTCGGGTTGATCGGCTGGATCGCGGCTTTTTTCATTGCTTGCCGCTTTGTCGGTTACGTCGTGCCGTTTATCCCGTCTAACTGGCCGGGCGGCGCGTTGACCCAGTGGCTGCTGGCCTTTGCGCTGGTAGTGATCGGTGTGGTGCTGGTGGCGAGCGTGCTGAACGCCCTCTTGAGCCGCATCGTGCAGGCAACCGGCTTGAGCGGCGTGGACCGCTCGCTCGGTTTGATGTTCGGCCTCGTGCGCGGGGTCATTCTGGTGCTGATTCTGGTCGCCCTGGCGGGCTTGACCGAACTGCCCCAACAGGAATTCTGGCGCAACGCCTTGCTTCGACCCTATGCGGTCGAGGGCGTGCACGTAATGAAACCGCTGCTTCCCGAGACGCTTGCTGCTTACGTCCGAGTGTGACGATCAGGCGAGTGGTTAGGGAAACGCAGCAGGACACCGGCGCAAACCGGCTGCCTTTACGTTCGGTCGCGTAGCTTCGAGAACGCTCCGAAGGAAGTCCCTTGGGACGCCATCGCAGGCAGCGGCCGCCATGACGAATTTCGTACCTTTGAAGGACATGCCATGTGCGGCATCGTAGGCGTAGTTTCCCACTCTCCGGTCAATCAGCTGATCTATGACAGCCTGCTGCTCCTGCAGCATCGCGGTCAGGACGCCGCCGGCATCGCGACGGCGAACGGCAGCAATTTCCACATGCACAAGGCGAACGGCATGGTGCGCGACGTGTTCCGCACGCGCAACATGCGCAGCCTGCCCGGCACGACCGGTATCGGTCAGGTCCGTTATCCGACGGCCGGTTCGGCGTCGAGCGAAGAAGAAGCCCAGCCGTTCTACGTGAACGCGCCGTTCGGCATCATCCTCGCGCACAACGGCAATCTGACCAACTGGCAGCAACTGAAAGATGAGATGTTCCGCATCGATCGCCGCCACATCAATACCAATTCCGACACGGAAGTGATGCTCAACGTGCTCGCGCACGAACTGCAGCTCTCCAGCTCGGGCCTGCAACTCGATCCGGCCGCGTTGTTCAACGCCGTCTCGGGCGTGCATCGCCGGGTGCGCGGATCGTACGCGATCGTGTCGCTGATCGCCGGTTACGGCCTGCTGGGTTTCCGTGACCCGTTCGGCATCCGCCCGCTGTGCCTCGGCAAGCAGGAAACGGCTGAAGGCGTCGAATGGATCCTGGCGTCGGAGTCGGTGGCGATCGAAGGTATCGGCTTCGAATTCGTGCGCGACGTGGCGCCGGGCGAAGCGGTTTTCATCGACATCGAAGGCAATCTGCACTCGCAGCAATGCGCGACGAACCCGAGCCTGAACCCCTGCATTTTCGAACTCGTGTATCTCGCGCGTCCGGACTCGGTGCTCGACGGCGTGCCGGTCTACAACGTGCGTCTGCGCATGGGCGACTACCTCGCCGAGAAGATCAAGCGCGAACTGCCCGACGTTCCAATCGACGTCGTGATGCCGATTCCCGATTCGTCCCGTCCGGCCGCGATGCAGGTCGCGAAGAAGCTGGGCGTGGAATACCGTGAAGGCTTCTTCAAGAACCGTTACGTCGGTCGGACCTTCATCATGCCCGGCCAGGCCGTGCGCAAGAAGTCGGTGCGCCAGAAGCTGAACGCCATGGGCATCGAGTTCAAGGGCAAGAACGTGCTGATCGTCGACGACTCGATCGTGCGCGGCACCACGTCGCACGAAATCGTGCAGATGGCGCGCGACGCCGGCGCGAACAAGGTGATCTTCGCTTCGGCGGCGCCGCCGGTGAAGTTCCCGAACGTCTACGGTATCGACATGCCCACGCGGGGTGAACTCGTCGCCCACGGCCGTTCGGACGACGAAGTCGCGCGCATGATCGGCGCGGACCATCTCGTTTATCAGGACGTCGACGCGCTCAAGCAAGCGGTCCGCGATATCAACCCGGCACTGAAGGAATTCGAAGCGTCGTGTTTCGACGGTAACTACGTGACCGGCGACGTCACGACCGAGTACCTCGACCGCATCGAAACCGCGCGTCTCGCACCGTCCTCGCAATCGGACCGCGACGCCGCGAGCGAAGCGATCGACGGTGGCGCGCCGGCCCGTTCGCAACTGCATCTGCAACTATCGGTGGGCTGAGCGCGATTCGAGTTGCAGGCTCCCGGTGCACGGCGCGCCGGGAGCGTGTTAGCATGACGGCTTGCGTCGATTTGAACTCAGCTTGCGGACGCGGGGCAACCCGAAACAGCTAAAGCGAATGGTGGAAAAGCCGCATTCATCTACCTCCGCTCCAGCTTTCCCCCGCACATGAAGCCCGCTTATGCCGACGCAAAAGCGGGCTTTTTTGTTGCTGCCGTTCGGCTTGATGCGCTCAGATGATTTCACGTGAGCCGCCGACACCGAACGCAGCCATGAAACATTGGAAACCAGAACCAACATGGACGACTCCCTGAACTTCGACACGCTGGCAGTCCGCTCGGGCACGGTGCGCAGCGATTTCAACGAACATTCGGAAGCGATTTTCCTGACCTCGAGCTTCGTGTTCGCGAGCGCTGCGGACGCGGCCGAAAAATTCAAAAATTCCGAAGACAACTACACTTACTCGCGGTTCACGAATCCGACCGTGTCGATGTTCCAGGACCGTCTGGCCGCGCTCGAAGGCGGCGAAGCCTGCATGGCGACGGCCTCGGGAATGGCCGCGATCATGTCGGTGGTGATGTCGGCGTTGCAGGCGGGCGACCATCTGGTGAGCTCGCAGGCGCTGTTCGGTTCGACGCTCGGCATGTTCTCGCAAATCTTCAGCAAGTTCGGCATCGCCACGACGTTCGTCGATCCGACCAATCTGGACGCATGGAAAAACGCCGTGCGCCCGGAGACGAAGATGTTCTTCCTCGAAACGCCGTCGAATCCGCTGACCGAAGTCGCCGACATCGAAGCGATCAGCAAGATCGCCAAGGCGTCGAACGCGCTGTTCGTGGTCGACAATTGCTTCTGCAGCCCGGCCCTGCAGCAGCCGCTGAAGCTCGGTGCGGATGTCGTGATGCATTCGGCCACCAAATTCCTCGACGGTCAGGGCCGCGTGCTCGGCGGCGCGTTGGTCGGCTCGAAGCAGTTCATCATGGAAAAGGTGTTCCCATTCGTGCGCAGCGCCGGTCCGACGCTCTCCGCGTTCAACGCGTGGGTGCTGCTCAAGGGCATGGAAACGCTGTCGCTGCGCGTTGAAAAGCAGTCGGCCAATGCGCTCGAGATCGCGCGCTGGCTGGAAACGCATCCGGCTGTGAATCGCGTGTTCTATCCGGGGCTTGAATCGCATCCGCAGCACGCGCTGGCCATGCGTCAGCAGAAGGCGGGCGGCGCGATCCTGTCGTTCGAATTGAAGGGCGACACGCCCGAGCAGATGCGTGCGAATGCATGGCGAGTGATCGACAACACGAAAATCTGCTCGATCACCGGCAACCTCGGCGATACGCGCACCACCATCACGCATCCGGCTACGACCACGCATGGCCGCGTGACCCCGGAAGCGCGCGCGGCGGCGGGTATCAGCGAAGGCTTGATTCGTCTCGCAGTCGGTCTGGAAAACGCCGGCGATATCCGGGGCGATCTGGAGCGCGGTCTGGCGGGTTGAGCGAAGGTTTGAGCGAAAGCTCGATGCAGGTCAAGCGGGCCGCACTGTCAGGCGGCTCGCGCACAAACACCCAGAGCAGTAAGACGCGGCGCAGCAAAGTGCAGCAGAGCCTCCTTGCAGCAGAGACCTAGTGCGGCAAAGACCTTGTGCAGCAAAGACTTAGCGCAGCAAAAACACACCGCTGTAAAACTCAATGCCGCAGCGCGCGCCATTGACCGGGCGCCAGCCCGAAACGCCGCGTGAACGCGTGCGTATAGGCGCTTTGATCGCCAAAGCCGATGTCCAGCGCGATATCGCTTAATGAAAGCCGCGGATCGGCAAGCAAGGTGAGCGACGTATCGAGCCGCAGACGCTGCAAATAGCGATGCGGCGTCTCACCGAAGGCCTCGATAAAAAGCTGATGAAAGCGCCGCATGCCAAAGCCGCAATGCGCGGCGAGGTCGGCGATCCGCACCGGCTCCGACAAATGCGCGCGCAACCAGCGGTCGATACGCGCAAAATCCAGACCGGCGCCTGCCGCCTGCGCGCCCGCCGTCGTGCCCGCGTCGGCCACCAGCGCCGCGCCGAGACGCGCGGCTGCGTCCCAATGAAAACGCCGTGTGTCCAGATCGTCGCCTCGCGCGCCGCCGGCGGCGTGCGCCGCGATACGGTGCACGAGCTGCGTGAGCGAGGCGTCGACCGTGACGGCCCGCGCGCGGTCGAACAGCCGTTCCGGCACGGCCAGCGACGCCGCCGGCAAGTCCAGAACCAGCTGCCGGTTTTCGCCGACGCCCGCGTAATCGTGCCGAGCGCCCGCCGGGATGAGCCAGGCGGAGCCGGCGTCGATCTGGTGCGCGACGCCGTTCACCGTCATGACCATCGCGCCGTCGAGTCCGAGCACGACCTGGTGAAAGTCGTGCACGTCCGACGCTTCGATCGCGCCGTAGCGGCGCAGCGAAACGCTAGGGGCGGAAACGGGGGCGTGAGTCATCGACGGTGCGTGGCAACGGAACGGCGAAAACTCAGACGCCGAGCAATTCGACTTCGAACACGAGCGTCGCGTTCGGCGGAATCACGCCGCCCGCGCCGCGCACGCCGTAGCCGAGTTGCGGCGGGATGGTCAGTTTGCGGGTGCCGCCGACCTTCATGCCTTGCACGCCTTCGTCCCAGCCCTTGATGACCATGCCGCCGCCCAGCACGAAAGCGAACGGGTCATTGCGGTCCTTGCTCGAGTCGAACTTCTGACCATCGGTCAGCCAGCCGGTGTAGTGAACGCTGACGGTCTTGCCGGCCACTGCCTCGGCGCCGGTGCCTTCAACGATGTCTTCGTACTTCAAACCGGATTCGGTAGTCACAGTCGACATGTATCGCTCCTCAGATCAAAACGTAAAAACCGACATTGTAGGCGTGTTGACGCCGCATCGCGCAGGATTGCCGCGTGGCACGCGGATTGCGTGAAGGGTGGTCGTCCGGCCACGCTGGTCGCGCCGGACCGCGTGCCTATAATGGGGCTTCTTTCAATCATCATGCACCGCCTGAGAGGGCTCGATCGTGACAACGTCTTCAACCGGAAATGCTGGCGAAAAGCCGGTGGCTTCCGGCTTCGCCGTATCCGAACGCACCGCGCATCTGCGCGCGGAAGCCGCGCTGTTCATGCGCGACCATGTGCTGTCGCTGGTGTCGCACGACCTGCGTGGTCCATTGAATGCCATTCATAGCTGGGCGTACGTGCTGGAGCGCAAGCTCGACGCGAACGATCCCAATGCGCAACGCGCCGTCACCGGCATTCGCAATGGCGTGGATCAGCAGGTCAAGTTGCTCGAGACGATCGTCGACACCACGCGCGCCGAGACAAAATCACTAGCGCTAGCCTACGCGCCATTTCCCCTGCATCCGTTACTCGACGAAACGGCGGAAGAAGTCCGCTCGGGCCTGGGTCGCGCGCGCGGCGTGGAAGTCGCCGTCGACTCGCAACTCGCCACCGAGCAGCTCAACGGCGACCGCGAGCGCCTTGCCGCCGCGCTATGGCTGATGCTCACGTTCGCGGTCGAAGCGAGCGCGGAAGGCGCCACGGTCAAGCTGGTCACGAAAGCGGATACGAGCGTGTGGCACGCCAGCGTCGCATACGAGCCCAATGACGCCGCGTTGGAAGACCCCTCGTTGCCTCATGTACTCGAGGCGTTCGCCCGCAAGCAGGCACGCGAGCCGCGCGAAGCGAAACGGATCGCGTGGGTGCTGGCGCTCTGCAAGCGCATCGCGGAAGCGCACGGCGGCAGTTTCGAGCAAGGCGAGGCAACCGACAGCACCGCGGACGGCGCCACGGCCACGCTCGCGCTGCGCGTCCCGCTGAGCGCAACGGCTCCGAAATAGGCGGTTCGACTTGGACGGCTGCTCCGCGCGATAAAGGTTTCACCGAGCTTTCACCCTCTATACTGACAACTTTTGTCGCCGGAGCCTTTCGCTTTGATCCAGGTTGTCGCCCTTATCGGCGCGTTGTTTCTCGTCGCCCTGAACGGTTTCTTTGTTGCCGCCGAATTCGGTCTCGTCAAACTGCGGCAGACGCGCGTGCAAAGTCTTGCCGCCAAACATGGCATGCGCGGACGTCTGCTCGCCAAGGTGCACGGACGCCTCGACGCCTATCTCTCCGCATGCCAGTTGGGCATTACGCTGGCGTCGCTCGGGCTTGGCTGGATCGGCGAGCCCGCGTTCGCGGAACTGCTCACGCCGGTCTTCGGCCTGCTCGGCGTCGAATCGGAGAAGCTGATCCACGGCATCTCGCTCTTCTTCGCGTTCTCATGCATCTCGTTCCTGCACATCGTGGTGGGCGAACTCGCACCGAAGTCGCTGGCCATTCGCGAGGCGGAGAAGGTCTCGCTATGGGCCGCCATGCCGTTGTACGGCTTTTACTGGGCCATGTATCCGGCCATCTGGGTGCTCAATTCGAGCGCCAACGCGGTGCTCAGGCTCGCCGGGCTCGACGCCGATCACGGCCACGACTCGCACTACTCGACGGACGAACTCAAGCTGATCCTGCGTGGGCGCCGCGCCAACGTCGCTACGGAGCTAGGTCCGCCGGACGGCGCGTATAGCCAGGACGAGTGGAACACGATCGCGCACTCGCTGGATTTTTCGCGCATGACCGTGTCGGACCTCATGCGTCCGGCTTACGAAATGATCGGCCTGCGGCGCGATCTGCCGTTGCGCGAAAACATGCAGGTGGTGGCGCGGCACCGTTTCAGCCGTTATCCGTTGTTTGAAGACGCATCCGGCGAACGCGTGGCCGGCATGATCCATTTGAAGGACTTGCTGCTGGCGCGGCACGCGGGCAGCACGCTCGACGATCTTTCCCAATACGCGCGCCCCGTGCAGTACGTCACGCCGGAGATGCCGGCGCTCGAACTGTTTCGCCGCTTCCGCAAGGGCGCGCCGCACTTCGCGCTGGTCGGCCACAAGCGGGAGAAGCCGATCGGCTTCCTGACGCTAGACAATCTGCTCGGCGCACTGGTCGGCCAGATCCACGACGAATTCCGTCAGGGCGATGCCGACTGGACCCGCATGGACGACGGCACGCTGATGGGCAAGGGCAGCTTGCCGGTGGTGTCGCTGGAGCGCGCGTTGGGCATTGACATCGACGAAGGCAAGGCAGAGTCGGTGGGCGGCCTCGTCATCCAGGCGCTCAACGATCTGCCGACCGAAGGGCAGCGGGTCGAGTTCGACCGCTTCGACGTGGTGGTCAAGAAGATGAAAGGCCCGCGTATCGTGCTCGTGCGGGTCTATCCGAAAGCTCTCGACGACGAAGGCGGTTAAGGCGCCATAGCGCCGCGCGGGACTCAGCGGGGAGCCGATCCCGCTGCGCGCGCCACAGCATTGCGCAGGTAGAATTGGCGTCCACACCATTGGGGGCGACATGGGATATCTGCTGGTGCTGTGCGTGGGATTGCTGGCCGGCACGTTGAGCGGCGTGGTCGGCACCGGCTCGTCGATGATGCTGATGCCCGTCCTCGTGATGCTGTTCGGTCCGCAACAGGCGGTGCCGATCATGGCGATCGCGGCAATCATGGGCAACTTCGGCAAGGTTCTCGCGTGGTGGCGCGAGATCGACTGGCGTGCATGCGGTGCTTACTGCGTGACCGCCGTGCCGGGGGCGGCGCTGGGCGTGCGAACGCTGCTCGCGTTGCCGCCCCATGCGGTCGAAATCGCGTTGGGCGTGTTCTTTGTCGCCATGGTCCCCACGCGGCGCTGGCTCGCGCGGCGCGCCATCAAGTTCTCGCTGTGGCAACTCTCGCTGATCGGCGGCGCGGTGGGCTTTCTCACTGGAATCGTCGTGTCGACCGGGCCGATCACGGTACCCGTATTCATGTCGTACGGCCTTGTGAAAGGCGCCTTTCTCGCGACCGAAGCGGCGGGCTCGTTGACCGTCTATGCCGCCAAAGTCGCGGTTTTCAATCATTTCGGCGCGCTGCCCTTGCATGTGGTGATCGATGGCTTGATCACCGGCTCCGCATTGATGGTCGGCTCGTTTGCCGCGCGAACGATCGTGGTCCGGATGAGTCCCGCCACCTTCAAACTGGTCGTCGACGGCTTGATGCTGTCGTCGGGGCTGTCGCTGCTGTGGGCAGCGGGGCGCTAGCCCCGGCGAGCAGACGCCTGCAACGCTCGCGGATCAACTGCGTGGCACGCCGTCCTCCACCAATACCGCGATCGGCATGGCGCCCAGCGCATCGCGCAGATACAACAACCCATTCTCGTCGACCTTCGGCGCAGCGGGACTCAGCCAGTCGAATAGCGCTCTCGCGGACAGATCGGACGGCATCTCCACCGCCGTGTCCTCCCATTTCGCGGGATCGACCATCGGCACGTTGCCTTCCTCACCGAGCAAACCGGCAGCGAGCCTGCTCGCCACCACCACGGCCCAGGCATTGCCATGGCGGCGCGCGAACGCGATCACATTCGACGCGTGCTTACCGCGCACGGCGAGCGGCAGATATTCGCTTTGACTCAGCAACTCCGGCAAATGCGCCCGCAGCGCGAGCACGCGCTGCACCACCGCGAGCTTCACGCGTCCATCATGCCAGGTCGACAGGAATTCGGACGGCGGAGTCTGCGCGAGCCACGCCTCGCGTTTGGCGAAATCGACGGGCCGGCGGTTGTCCGGATCGACCAGACTGAAGTCCCACAACTCGGTGCCTTGATAAAGATCGGGAATCCCAGGCGACGCCAACCGCAGCAGCGTCTGCTGCAAGCTATTGAGCGCACCTGCACGGCCGATTCGCGCGGCGAACGCGGACAACTCCTTCAGGAAACCGTCACGCCGCTGCGGCGCCAGAATGTCGAACAGGAAATCGCGGCAACCGGCTTCGTATGGTTCGTCTGGAGCGAGCCAGTTGGTTTGCAGCTTGGCCTCGCGCAACGCCTTCAGCTGCCATTGCGCGACGCGTTCGGCGAGTTCCTTCACCCCGGCTTCGTCGTCCGGTTGCAGATCCGGCGGCCAGCAGCCCACCAGCGTCTGATACAGCATCGCCTCGGCGGCGGGACCGGGCGCCCAGTCGTAGCTCGTGTCCTGGCCGACGCTGCTGACCGGCTTGCCGTCGAGCGCCCGACGATGCGGCGCATTCAGCGTGGACCACGCGCGCAGTGTCGCGCTCCAGTCCTGCGCAATCTCGCTCAACACAGCGAGCCGCGCACGCACGTCTTCGCCACGTTTGTGATCGTGCGTGGCGGTCGCGAGCATGGCGTGAGGGAAGCGCTGCGACCGCTCCAGATTCGACGCGTGAAACTGCTCGACCGACAACGCAAACTCGCCCGGGTCCGAGCCGACTTCGTTGCGCGACAGCAGCCGGCCATAGCGATAACACGCCGTGTCCTCCACCGCCTTCGCGGCAACCGGCGCAGTCAACTGCGAAAACAGCGTCTGCGCGGTGCGTCCCGCGGAACCGGCATGGCTCGGCGGCGCACCGTTCTGGTTTTGCTGTTGCGGCGCGCCGCTTCGTCCGGCCGGCGCCTCTTCGGCGCTGCCGCCAAGCCACGCGTTCACACGCTCGAGCGCGACATGGTCCGCGCGAGCCAGCGACCGTCTCGCGCCCTCCAAAGCCTGGTCGAAATAGACGTTATCCGCCGTGCTGCGCAGACCGTTCTGCGGATAGATTCGATACACCGGAAAATGCACGACCAGTTCGGTCAGCACACGCCGCAGGGTGGTGAAGGTGAAATCGCGCGTGGTCAGCGAATCGCGCGCAATGCGATGCAACGCACGTGCAGCGCGGTCGAGTTCCGCCGAAAGGTTTTCCGCGAGAATCTTGCGGCGCGCGGCGAGGGCTTCGTCGGCGAAACGCGGGCTGCGGCCGGTCAGTTCGGTCCATGTCTGCGCGAGCGGCTCGGCGCCGGCCGGATCGTGCAGCAGCGCACCCACGTCGTTCATGAAGTCGTAGCCGGTCGTGCCGTCCACCGGCCAATCGTCGCGCAGCGGTTCGCCACGGCCAAGAATCTTTTCGACCACCACGTACGGGGCGCTGTCGCGAAGTTCGGTGAGACGTTGCCGCAAACGCTGACAGTACTCACGCGGCTCAGCGAGGCCGTCCACGTGGTCGATGCGCAAGCCGTCCACCACGCCTTCCTGATACAGACGGAAGGGCAGCGCATGCACGGCCTCGAACACTTCGGGCCGCTCCACACGCACGCCGGCAAGCGTGGAGATATCGAAGAAACGCCTCCAGTTCACCTCGTCGGATGCGGTGCGCCACCACGCCAGGCGGAAGTGTTGCCGCTCGATCAGACGATGCAGGCGGTCACGCGTGACCGGGTCGTTCGGAGAATACGTTTCCAGTACGAACTCGATCGCCAAGCCGCCGTTCTGCGCGACGAACTCGCGCAGCATGTCGCGGCCTTCAGCGGCGCGCGGATGATCGGCGGGCTGAGTCGTGAGGCCGTGGAAACGCTCGGCGAGGGCGGTGAGATCGGAGCGGTCGGCGCTTTGCAGGATCGACGCGTAATCGATCGGACACACTGGAAACACGTGCGGCCCGTAGCCGATATAAAAGCGCCCGATGTCAGCCGCGAAATGCAGTGCAATGCGGCCAGCCGCCAGTTCCTCGCCGTACGGCGCACCGAGCGTGGGCAGCAGCACCTTGCCGCGCAACGCCGGATCGGGCGAATGCCAGTCCACGTCGAAGTGGCGCGCGTAGGCGCTGTGACGGCCCCATTCGAGGATATCGAGCCACCAGGCATTGCTGGCGCCGCCGACGCCCATATGGTTCGGCACCGTGTCGATGATCAGTCCCATGTCGTGCGCGCGCAGCTTGTCGACGAGGCGCCTGAGGGCCGCCTCGCCGCCGCATTCGGCGCTGACCTGGGTGTAATCGACGGTGTCGTAGCCGTGCATGGAACCCGGCTCGGCCGTCGTGATGGGCGACGCGTACACGTGGCTGATGCCGAGCGCGGCGAAGTATTCGACGTGCTTCGCGGCATCGTCGAACGTAAAGCCTCGGTGAAACTGGAGGCGAAGCGTGGAGCGCGGGACGGTCATGGCGTATCAGGCTCCGAAGAAGCGTTGGAAGCAGGAACTGAAGCAGCGGCGGCGCGGCGCTCGCGATCCACCGCGAGCAGGCGGTCGCAGAAGCTGTCGTCCTCGAACAATTCGTCAATCGGCAAGGTGACGCGGCGGCGCCAGTTCGGATGCTCGTCGATCGAGCCGGGCAGATTCGGCTGCTCGACCTGCGCGAGCAGATCCTCGAGCGGAAAGGTCACCAGCGGGCCGGGCGTCGCGGCCACGAAGGCGAGCGCTTCGTCCACGGGCGCGCTGTCGGGTGGCGGCGCGGGAATGTCGTTCGCGGCCACGCCGGCTTGCTGGAACGCGCGCCACAACAACGCGCGGTCTTTCGCGCGCTCTTGCTGGGCAACTTCCTCGGGGTCGCGGCCGTCGGCGCGCGCCAGCGTCTGGCCGATCCGGTTGCGCCACGTGATGTCGCTGCCGCGCCACCAGCCGGCTACCGTCGGCAGATCGTGCGTGGTGGTGGTGCCGACCGCATTGCGGTCCCAGGCGGAAGGCGGCTTGAAACCCTTGCCGTCGTGCGCGCTTTCGAACCACAGCACGCGAATGCCCGCAATGCCGTGTTCTTCGAGCCGCTCGCGAAAGCCGGGCGGCACGGTGCCGAGATCCTCGCCGATCACGATCGCGCGATGCCGCCACGATTCGAGCGCGATCAGACGCAGCAGGTCTTCGAGCGGATAGCGCAAGTACGCGCCGTTGCGCGCGCTTTCGCCTTCGGGCACGAGCCACAGCCGCCGTAAGCCGAGAATATGGTCGATGCGGATGCCGCCGGCATGCGCGAAGGCCGCGCGCAGCATGTCGATGAAGGCGGAAAAGCCTTGCATGCGCATGGCGCGCGGGGAGAAGGTGGTGAGCCCCCATGCCTGGCCGGCCTGATTGAACAGATCGGGCGGCGCGCCGACCGACACGCCTTGCAGCATGTCGTCGCGGTACGACCACGCATGACTGCCAGCGCTATCGCAGCCGACCGCGAGATCGGCGATCAGACCGACGGACATGCCGGCATCGCGCGACGCGTGCTGCGCGTGCGACAAGCCCTTGGCCGCGAGCCACTGCAGAAACCGATGGAAATCGACCTCGTTGCGATGGGCCTCGGCGAAAGCTTCGACTTCCGGGCTGCGTGGATCGCGCAACGCCTCGGGCCAATTACGCCAATGTCCATTGCCGCCTTCTTGCGAGAGTTGCGCCGCCTGCAGCGCTTCGAAGCGCGCGTGATCTTCGAGCGCGCGTCCGGCACGTTCGCAGAAGCCGTGAAATTCCAGCGCGCGAGCCGTGTTCTGCGCGCGATCGTTCGCGCAGAAATGCTCGTACAGAGCGCGCAAAACCTTGAGCTTCAATACCACCGCGTTCGGCCAGTCGATCAACGGCAAGTCTTCGAGTTTCGACCAGGCGTCGGCGGCCTGCGCGGCTTCAAGCGCCGCGTGGAACGCGTCTGTGCCGAATACGGCGGCGGCGTCGATATGCGTGACGTTCAACCACAACCGCGACGACGGCGAGTACGGACTGAAGCGGTTCGGCTCCGCGCTGAACATCGCGTGAGTCGGGCTGACGGCGAGCGCATGCGCGCCACGTTTCGCGCTTTCGACGGCCATCTGTGCCAGCGCCGAATAGTCGCCGATGCCACCATCGCCGATGCGGCGCAAGCCATATAACTGCGCGGCGATGCCCCACAGCGGCGGCACGGGCGCATCGTTGCCGGCGTCGTCATCGTGCAGCGTGCGCCACGCGTCGGCGACGGTGTAGCAGCGCGGCGGCGCGACGGCGAGCGTCACGCGCTGCTCGTTGATCACGAGCGCGTGATAGCCGGGCTCGTCGATCGGTGCAAGCAAGGCTTCCTCGCCTTTGGGCGCCGTAAACCGGCCGTCGATGATCGAGCCGCTTTCGAGTTCGATCCGATAGTGGCTGCCCGACTTGATCGCCGCGGCGGGCAGGGCGATGCCGCGCCCCACTTCCGCGGTCATCAGGGGCGGCAGTTTGCGGCCGGACAGTTCGGCCTCCAGAGCAGCGGAACTCTGGCGGATTTGCGTGGCGTTGCCGCACGGCAAACCCATCCGTTCGAGCAGCACGGCAAGCGTGGTCTCGGGCACATGCTGCGTCGTATGGTGTGCGTCCTGCCACTCCACCTCGAAGCCGGCGCGCGAGGCGAGAGTGACGACGGTGTCGTGATGGCGTCGGGTTGTCACGCGTGGCGCTCCTGTTGGCCTGCAATGCGCGCATCGTGGTGGATCGCATAGTCGCTCACGTCGCCGGTCAGCCACGCGACGAACGCGTGCGACGGCAAGACGTCGACGTCGACCTGTTCGCGCACGCGCGGCGGCGTTTCGAAAATCACTTTGCCGGCCGGCGTCCCGGTCAACGCGACGTTCTCTTTCGAGAGATTCAGCGCCACCGACAACGTCTCGCCGTCAGCGAGTTTCCAGCGGGCGATCAGCGCATTGGCATCGCCGCCGTTCGCTGCGTTCAGCACGGTCACGCCGCATGCCTTGCTATGTTTCAGGCGCGGTGTGATCAATTTGGCGCGGACCGCCAGCGCGGATTTGTAGAAGTGCATCCAGTCGAGCCGGTCTTTCGCTTCTTCGTCGTTGTGCTGCGGTGTTTCATCCGGCGCGGGCGGCGACGATGCAGCGAACGTCTTTACGTCGTTCGGATCGGGAATCTGCGCGCGCCGTTTCTCGTCGCTGAACGACGAAAAGCGCGCGAATTCGCGGCGCCGGCCTTCGCGGACCGCATCGGCGAGGTCGCCCTGGTAGTCGGTGAAAAACAGGAAGGGCTGCGTCGAGCCGTATTCCTCGTCCATGAATAGCAGCGGGATTTGCGGCGACAGCAGGAGCAAGCCGGTGGCGGCGCGCAGCGCATCGTCCGAGGTCAGCTTGCGCAGGCGCTCGCCGAACGCGCGGTTGCCGATCTGATCGTGGTTCTGCAGGAACATCACGAACGAGGTTGGCGGTAAATGGCCGCTCGCTTCGCCGCGTGGCTTGCCGTCGTGAATCGGCGACGGGTCGCCCTGATACGCGAAGCCTTCCGACAGCACGCGCGCGAGGCGGCGGATCGGCTGGTCCTCATACGCGTGGTAATAGCCTTCCGTTTCGCCGGTCAACAGCACGTGCAAGGTGTTGTGCGCGTCGTCGTTCCACTGTGCGTCGAAATGCGTGTCCAGCAGGCTCGCACTGTTGTGCTCGTTTTCCAGCACCAGATGCACATGGCGGCCGTGCTGCACTTTCGCGCGGATATGATCGGACAATTCGCGCAGCCACGCATGATTGTCGATGGCGTGGACCGCGTCGAAACGCAGGCCGTCGATACGATATTCGTTGATCCAGTAAATGGCGTTGTCCGTAAAGAAATCGCTCACTTCACTGCGCTCGAAATCGATTGCCGGCCCCCACGGCGTGTGCGTGCCTTCGCGGAAAAACGAGCGGGCGTACTCATGCAGATAATTGCCGTCCGGTCCGAAGTGGTTGTAGACCACGTCGAGAAACACCATGAGGCCGAGACCGTGCGCGGCGTCGATCAGCGCTTTCAGATCTTCGGGGCGGCCGTATGCGGAGTCGGGCGCGTACGGCAACACGCCGTCGTAGCCCCAATTGTGCTTGCCGGGAAAGTCGTTCAGCGGCATCAGCTCGATGGCGGTGACGCCGAGCGCGGCGAGCGCCGGCAGGCGTTTCTGCACGCCCGCGTAACCGCCCATCGCGCCGACGTGCAATTCGTACAGCACGGTTTCTTCCCAGGGCCGGCCATACCAGTCCGTGTGTTCCCAGCGGTACGCGCGCGGATCGATGACTTCGCTCGGTCCATGCACGTCTTGCGGCTGGAAGCGCGAAGCCGGATCGGGCACCGCATGTTCGCCGTCGAGCCGGAAGCGGTACAACGTGCCCGCGCCGCTGTCGATAGCGGTCTCGAACCAGCCATTGCCGGCGGGCGTCATTTCGTGTGCGCCTTGGGCGGGTCCGTTTTCGATTTCCACCTGAACGTGCTTGCACGAAGGCGCCCAGAAGCGAAACCGCGTGCGCGGTTTCGTGCCCGCCGCGCCGATGAGCTGCGCGCCGAACGGCAAACAATGCGCGTAATGATGCGCATGGGGATCAATCGGACTTTCGGACATGATTCGTCACCATTCAATTTTACTTTCGAGCCGCGTATTGACGTGCCGATCGCAATCGCGATACCTGACGCGCAATGAAGCGACCGCCCTGCCTGTTCCGTTGTCTCGCCGCCGCCGCGGTCTAAGCGGTCGGCGATGCGTCGCCAATGGGCGGATGCGCACCCGGATCGGGCGGAAGCGCCGTCAGAAGCCGTGGCCCGTGCTGCGGGCCGGGTTTCCAGCCCGCCTGCCAGTCCGCTTCGCCCACCGGTTGCGCGGCCAGCATCACGAGGCTATGCGCCGCCACTTCGACCTCTGACACCGCCAGCCGGTGCGGCGCGCTCTCCGGTTCAGCAGTGTCTAACAGCACATGCCATTCCAGGTGCGGAGCGGGAGGCGAAAACCGCAGTGTTTTATCGTTGGCGTTGAGCATCATCAACAATACTTCTGTTTCGCCGTTCAAGCCTGGTCCGGCGCGACGCAATGTGAACGCGCGGCCCTCGGGATCCTGCCAGGCTTCGATCGTGAGCGGATCGCCGCGTTCGTCGAACCAGCCGACGTCGAACAGGCCAGGCAACACTTCTCGATCGCCGAACAAAAAGCGCGTTTCCCGCAACAGCGGATGCTGCTTGCGCAGCGCGATCACGCGCGCCACGAACGCGCTCATCTGACGGCCGTCCGGCGATTCCGCGCGTTCCCAGTCGAGCCATGACATTTCGTTGTCCTGGCAGTACGCATTGTTGTTGCCGTGCTGCGTGCGCAGCGATTCGTCGCCGGCCAGCATCATCGGCGTGCCGAGCGCCATCAACAGCGTGGCGATCAGCGAGCGGGCCACGCGCTTGCGGGTGGCGAGAATCGCGGGATCGTCGGTCTCGCCCTCGGCGCCCCAATTGCGGCTGCAATTCTCGTTGTGGCCGTCGTTGTTGTCCTCGCGATTCGCTTCGTTGTGCTTCTGCTCGTAGGCGGTTACGTCGGCCAACGTAAAACCGTCATGCGACGTGACAAAATTGACCGACGCCCACGGCTTCCTGAAGCGTCGGTTGAACAAATCGGCCGAGCCGGTCAGGCGCGCGGCGAGATCGGGCCGCAAGCCGGCGTCGCCGCGCCAGAAACGGCGCACGGTGTCGCGAAAACGATCGTTCCATTCGCCGAAGCCGGGCGGATGATTGCCGAGCTGATAACCGCCCGGCCCGATATCCCACGGTTCGGATATCAGCTTGCGTTGCGACAGGATCGGGTCCTGACGCAACGCGTCGAAGAAGCCGGAGCCGGGATCGAAGCCGTGTTGCTCGCGGCCGAGCGTGACGCCGAGATCGAAACGGAAACCGTCGATATTGAATGCCGTGGACCAGTAGCGTAGCGAATCCATCACCATTTGCAGCACGCGCGGATGCGGCAGATTCACGGTGTTGCCGCAGCCGGTGTCGTTGATATGGTGACGCTCGTCGCCGGGAATCAGCCGGTAGTAGCTGGCGTTATCGAGGCCGCGCCACGACACGGTCGGGCCCATCTCGTTGCCTTCGCAGGTGTGGTTGTAGACCACGTCGAGAATCACCTCGATGCCGGCCGCGTGCAACTGGCGCACGGCAATGCGCATTTCGTCGAGCCGGTGCGTGCTCAGGTAAGACGGCTCGGGCGCAAAAAAGGCCGCTGTGTTGTAGCCCCAGTAGTTGCGCAGACCGCGTTCCACCAGAAAGCGGTCGTTGAGAAACGCATGCACGGGCAGCAATTCGACGGCGGTCACGCCGAGTTTCAGCAGGTGGTCGATGAACTCCGGCGAAGCCAGCGCCGCGAACGTGCCGCGCTCGTGCTGGCGCAAATCGGCGCGCAGCATCGACGCGCCGCGCACATGCGTTTCGTAGACGATGGTTTCGCCCCACGGCACGTTCGGCCGCTTGTCGTGCGACCAGTCGAATGCTTCGTCGATCACCACGCACTTCGGCATGGCGGGCGCGGAATCGCGCCGGTCGATGGAAAGATCCGCGCGATTCGAATGCACGCGATAACCGAACAGCGCGTCCGACCAGCGAAACTGTCCGACCAGCTTGCGCGCGTAAGGATCGAGCAGCAGCTTGTGCGGGTTGAAGCGATGCCCATGCTGCGGCTGATACGGCCCGTGCGCGCGAAACCCGTAGGCGGTGCCCGGATGCGCGTTGGGCAGGTAGCCGTGCCAGACTTCGTCGGTGCATTCGGGCAGTGTGAAGCGGCGGATTTCCTTGCGCCCGGTGGGATCGAACAGGCAAAGCTCGATTTTCTGCGCGTTCGCCGAGAACACCGCAAAGTTGACGCCGAGGCCATCCCAGCTGGCGCCGAGCGGATAGGGCGAGCCGGGCAGAAGCCGGTCGGGCATTGCATGCGACATGATTCCCCTTCCTGTTCTGATTGTTGAACGCTATCGTGGGACTTCATGCAACGAGCGCGCGGCGCGCAATGTCGCACGCCGCGCGCTCGCCTTACAGCAGTTGCGTCAATCCGCGCGCAATACGATCGTGGCGAGCGGCGGCAGCGTCAGTGCGGCGGAATGCGGCCAGCCGTGGCTCGATTGCGAGTCGGTATGGATCAGCCCGGCGTTGCCCATGTTCGAGCCGCCGTACACACCGGCGTCCGTATTGAGCACTTCCGCCCAGCGTCCGGCGCGCGGCATGCCGATCCGGTAACCGACCCGCGGCACCGGCGTCATATTGCACACTACGACGACTTCGCGGCCGGCGCCATCGGTGCGGCGATACGCGAAGACGCTGTTGCCGCTGTCGTCGCCGATCAGCCATTCGAAGCCGCCCGGCTCGCAATCGAGCAGATACAGGGCGGGCTCGTCGCTATACAGGCGGTTCAGGTCGCGCACCAGCTTCTGCACGCCATGGTGGTTCGCATCGTCGAGCAGATGCCAATGCGGCGACGCATCGTGATCGAATTCCGCCAACTGGCCGAATTCGCCGCCCATGAACAGCAGCTTCTTGCCCGGATGCGTCCACATGAAACCGAAGTACGCGCGCAGGTTGGCGAACTTTTGCCACCTGTCGCCGGGCATCTTGCCGAGCAGCGAACCCTTGCCATGCACCACTTCGTCGTGCGACAGCGGCAGCACGAAGCGCTCCGAATACGCGTACACCATCCCGAAGGTCATGTTGTGGTGATGGTATTGACGGTAGACCGGGTCTTCTTCCATGTAGTGCAGCGTGTCGTGCATCCAGCCCATATTCCACTTGAACTGGAAGCCGAGGCCGCCGTCTTCGACACGCGCCGTCACGCCCGGCCACGCCGTCGATTCCTCGGCGATCGTGATCGCGCCCGGCACGCCCGGCACGTAGCCGACTTCGTGATTCAGCCGCTTCAGGAACGCGATCGATTCGAGGTTCTCGCGACCGCCGTAAATGTTCGGCACCCACTGGTCGGCGGCGCGCGAATAGTCGCGGTATAGCATCGACGCGACCGCGTCCACGCGCAAACCGTCGACGTGATAGCGCTTCAGCCACGCTAGCCCCGAGGCGATCAGGAACGCGCTCACCTCGTGGCGGCCGAGGTTGTAGATCATCGTGTTCCAGTCCTGGTGATACCCCTCGCGCGGGTCGGCGTGCTCGTAGAGCGGCGTGCCGTCGAAATCGATCAGACCGTGCGCGTCGTTCGGAAAGTGCGCGGGCACCCAGTCGAGAATCACGCCGAGTCCGGCCTCATGCGCCTTGTCGACGAATCTCGCGAACTGCTCGGGTTTGCCGAAGCGCGCGGAAGGCGCGAATTGCCCGAGCGGCTGATAGCCCCACGAGCCGCCGAACGGATGCTCGGCAATCGGCATGAACTCCACATGCGTGAAGCCCATGCTTTTCACGTACGGAATCATCCGCTCCGCGAGTTCATCCCAATCGAGCGCGCGCTGGCCTTCTTCCGCGACGCGCAACCAGGATTCGGCGTGTACTTCGTAGATCGAAATCGGCGAGCGCGGGGTCTGTTTGCCGGCGCGCGACTGAATCCATTCGTGGTCGCTCCACGGAAACTGTTCGACCTCGTCGACGTGCGCCACGATGGACGCCGTGCCCGGTGGCTTCTCCGTTTGCATCGCGCAGGGATCGGCTTTCAAAGGCAGCGGATGGCCGTCGCGCGACAGCAGTTCGTATTTGTAGCGCGTGCCCGGCCCGACACGCGGCACGAACAATTCCCATACGCCGGCCTGATGCCGCAGCCGCATCGGATGACGGCGGCCGTCCCACGCATTGAAGTCGCCCACCACCGAGACGCGCCGCGCGTTCGGCGCCCACACGGCGAAGCGCACGCCCGGCACGCCGTCCACTTCCATCGGACGGGCGCCGAGGCATTCGAGCACCGCGTAAGGATCGCCGCCGGCGAGGCGCCCGAGCGGTTCGTCGCCGAGAACGGGACCGAACGCATACGTGTCTTCGATTTCCTGCACCACGCCGTGCCAGTCGATGCGCAAACGGTAGGGCGCGGCGGACGTCACACGGCCGGCAAACAGCCCCGGTCGCAACTGCTCGAGCTCGCCGAGCAGCGCACCGTCGGCGCGCGAAATCACGCTGACGTGCGTGGCGTTCGGCAACAGCGCGCGCACCACCGGACCCGCGTCCGTGTGATGCAGCCCGAGCTGCGAAAAAGGATCGGGGTGGCGCGCTTCGACGAGGGCGTCGATATCGAGCGGTTGGAGGCCCGCGGCCGGATCATGCTCACTCATAGTCGCCCTCGGCCGGATTAGGCGGTGTGGCGGCGCCTGACGCCTGGGTTGAGGAATCGTGACCTGGCGTGCCGGTGTCTCCGAGCAAACGGCTCGTGAGCGCGGCGAGGCCGCGGATTGGCAAGCTGAGCCACGTCGGCCGGTTGGCCGCTTCGTAACGGATTTCGTAGGCGGCTTTTTCGATCAGGAACAGATCGAGCAAAGCCTGCTCGGCTTCGGGCGCGACGAGCGGCGTCGGCGCTTCAGCGGCGGCCGCACGGTACTCGCTGAGGAACGTGTCGGCGGCATGCGCGCGGAACCGGTCGAACAGCGCGCGCTTGCGGTCGGCGGTCTGTTGCGGCGCGGCTTCCGTGGTGGACTGTGCCGCCGCGCTCGCATACGACAGCGAGCGCATCAGACCGGCCACGTCACGCAACGGGCTCGACTTCTGACGACGCTCTTCGAGCGTGCGTGCCGGCTCGCCTTCGAAATCGATCAGATACGCGTCGCCCTGCGCGACCAGCACCTGGCCGAGATGGAAGTCGCCGTGAATGCGAATGCGCAGCGCGCCCGCGTCGGCGGAAACCAGCTTGTCGATGGCGGCGACCAACGCCGCACGGCGGTCGATCAGGCTTTGCGCCAGCGCCCTGGTTTCCGGATCGGTCATCTGCGCGATGCGCGGTGCGAGCAGATCCAGCGCGCTGGCAAGCATCGCCTGCGTGCCGCCGATCCATGCCTTCACCTGCTCCGCGCTGGCGGGCTCCGGCGCGAACGCCGGGTCGTCCGTCGGCGACGCGAGCGCCACGTGCAGTTCGCCCAGCCTTCTGCCGATAATGCCGGCCAACGCGCTGTAACCCTCCATCAGGATCGATTCGTTGGCGCGGTCCGGCGCCGACTGCGCCTCGGTATCGACGGCGATGGCGAGTTCGTCCACCGAGCGGCGCAGATAGTCGAGCGACCAGTTCCAGGCGTCGCCCTGATTGTCGATGAAGCCTTGCAGGATACAGAGCGTATGCGGCACGCCTTCCGGATCGACGCGCACCACTTCGCCATACAGCGGCGCGGTGTTCGCGTAGCCCAACTGCGTCAGGTAGCGGCTGATCTCGGCTTCGGGATGAACGCCGCTCACAAGGCGGCGCACCAGCTTCAGCACGGCGGCGTCGGCGATGATCAGCGAACTGTTGCTCTGCTCCGCCGCGAGCCAGCGGATCTCCGGGCGCTCGCCGAGTCCTTCGAGTTCGGCGAAACGTTCGGTCGGCAGGAACCTGATTTCGCTCTTCTGCACGGTCGGCACCACGGCGCGTTCGCGCAGCTTGCGCATGACGCCATGAGCGAAGATCGGCAAAGCGAACGCGTCCGTCAGATGACCGACGTTGCGGCCGCGTCGCACGCGTGCCAATGCCAGTTGCTTGAATAGCGGGAAGGTGGTTTCGCCCCCCCACGTAATCGCGATCGGCACCACGTAGCGCTCGGTATGCTTGCCCACGTCCGCTTCGATTTCGGTAAACGCAAAACCGCCGTTCGGAATCGTGGTCAACGCCGCGAGCCGCACCGTATTGAGCTTCTGATCCTTCGATGCAAACCAGCGGCGCCGGCTCAGCCATGAAGGCAGCACTTCCGATTCGAGCAAGCGCACGTTCTCCGGCGTCGGACCGACCTGGCCTTCGCGAATCACGATCGTGACGAACTCCGGCAGCGGTTCCGAAGGCGCTTGCGCCCAGGTAGGACGCTGACCACCGGGACACAGCATGAACCACAGGAAGCCATACGGCGGGAACGTCAGCAGATAGGTCAGTTGGCCGATCGGCGGAAACACGGAGTCCGCCGTCATTTCGATCGGCACGGAACCGTCGAATTCGGACAGATCGAGTTCCACCGCTTGCGGCGCACGCGAGAGGTTCGCCACGCAGAGAATCGGCGGCTCGCCCGGCATCTCGCGCAGATACGCGAGAATCTTGCGGTTTTCCGGCTTCAGGAAACGGATCGTGCCGCGTCCGAAAGTCTGCTTCGCGCGACGCGTGGCAAGCATGCGCCGCGTCCAGTTCAGCAGCGAATGCGGGTCGCGGCTTTGCGCTTCCACATTGACCGCGTCGAAGCCATACAGCGAGCCCATGACCGGCGGCAGCACCAGTTGCTCGGGGTCGGCGCGTGAAAAACCGCCGTTGCGATCCGACGACCACTGCATCGGCGTGCGCACGCCGTCGCGGTCGCCGAGGTGAATGTTGTCGCCCATGCCGAGTTCGTCGCCGTAATAGATCACGGGCGTGCCGGGCATGGAGAGCAGCAGCGAATTGATCAGCTCGATGCGGCGGCGGTCGCGCTCCATCAGCGGCGCGAGGCGGCGGCGAATGCCGAGGTTCAGGCGCGCGCGGCGATCGCTCGCGTAGGTGTTCCACAGGTAGTCGCGCTCCGAATCCGTGACCATTTCCAGCGTCAGTTCGTCGTGATTGCGCAGGAAAATCGCCCACTGGTTCGTTTCGGCGAGGTCCGGCGTTTGCCGCATGATGTCGGTGATCGGGAAGCGGTCTTCGCTCGCAATCGACATGTAGATGCGCGGCATCAGCGGGAAGTGGAAGGCCATGTGGCATTCGTCTTCGTCGCCGAAATATTCCTTCACGTCTTCCGGCCACTGGTTGGCCTCGGCGAGCAGCATCCGGTTCGGATATTCGGCGTCGATGGTGGCGCGGATCTTCTTGAGCACCGCGTGCGTTTCCGGCAGGTTCTCGTTGTTCGTGCCTTCACGTTCCACCAGATACGGCACCGCGTCGAGCCGCAGCCCGTCGATGCCCATATCGAGCCAGAAGCGCATGACCTGCAGCACCTCCTTGAGCACGGCCGGATTGTCGAAATTCAGATCGGGCTGGTGCGAGTAGAAGCGGTGCCAGTAATACGCGCCCGCCACGGGATCATGCGTCCAGTTGGACGGCTCCGAGTCGATGAAAATGATCCGCGTTTCCTGATACTTCTGATCCGTGTTGGACCACACATAATAGTTGCGATGGTTCGAACCCGGTTTCGCGCGGCGTGCGCGCTGAAACCACGGGTGCTGGTCCGACGTGTGGTTGATCACCAGTTCGGTAATCACGCGAATGCCGCGTGCGTGCGCTTCCTGAATGAAGCGCTTCACGTCGGCAATCTGACCGTAGTCGGGGTGCACGTTGCGGTAATCGGCGATGTCGTAACCATCGTCGCGCCGTGGCGACGGATAGAACGGCAACAGCCAGATCGCGTTCACGCCGAGCTCGGCGATGTAGTCGAGCTTCGCGATCAGGCCGGGGAAGTCGCCGACGCCGTCGTTATTCGCGTCGAAGAACGACTTGATGTGCACCTGATAAATGATCGCGTCTTTGTACCAGAGCGGATCGTCGCTCAAGGCCGCGGGCTTGCCTCGCCGATGCGCGCGCGCTTTCGCGGCGCCGCCGGTGGCGGCGCTCGTGTGAGCCTGCGACGAGGTTTGGGCTGGATCGTCACGCTTCATGTCGCACCTTCCGTTGGGGTTGGGTTGCCAGCGTCTGCGTGATAGTCGCTGTCGGCTTCATCCGGCCGTTCGGCGGGCAGGCCGCCGAGCGGCGCGATGCGCCAGATCGAGAACGGCTGACCCGACCCGAGCTGGACGTGTTGCCAGCGGCCGTGCCATTCGAAGCGCGCGCCGGTCATCTGATCGGTGAGTTCCAGCGGGCCATGATCGTGCAGATTCCATTTCTGGAAAGTCTCCCACGACAATTCGATATCCGCGCCCTGTTCGTTGAACGGGTCGAGATTGATCGCCACGACAATGACGTTATCGCGTGATTCGGTCGCTTTCTCGAAGACTAGAACGTTGTCGTTGTGCGCGGTCAGGAACGTCAGGCCGAGATGCGTCTGCAGTGCCGGGTTCGCACGGCGAATCCGGTTCAGCGCAGTAATCTCGGGGACGATGTTGCCCGGCCGGTTCCAGTCCCACGCACGCAATTGATACTTCTCGGAGTCGAGATATTCCTCGCTGTTCGGCAGCGCGGCGGCTTCGCATAGCTCGAAACCGCTATATACGCCCCACAAACCGGCCAGCGTCGACGCGAGCGCCGCGCGAATCAGAAAGCCCGTGCGGCCCTGCGATTGCAAATGCCGCGGGTTGATATCCGGCGTATTGACGAAGAAGTTCGGCCGGTAGGAATCGCGCGCGCCGGTCTGCGTGAGCTCGGTCATGTACTCGATGAAATCGCGCTTGGTTTCCCGCCACGTGAAGTACGTGTACGACTGCGAGAAGCCGATCTTGCCCAGCCGGTTCATCATGCGCGGCCGCGTGAAGGCCTCGGCGAGGAAGATCGCATCGGGATAGCGCGCGCGCACGTCGCCGATCACCCACTCCCAGAACGGCAGCGGTTTGGTGTGCGGGTTGTCGATGCGGAAAATCCGCACGCCCGCTTCGATCCAGAACAGGAATACGTCGCGCAGTGCGAGCCATAAGTCGGGCTTGGCGTCGTGCGCATAAAAGTCGGGATTGACGATGTCCTGATACTTCTTGGGCGGATTCTCCGCGTAGCGCAGCGTGCCGTCGGGGCGCCACGCGAACCACGTTGGATGCTCCTTGAGCCACGGGTGATCCGGCGAGCACTGCACCGCGAAGTCGAGCGCGATTTCCAGGCCGTGCTCGTGCGCTGCGGCGAGCATCGCCTTGAAGTCGTCGAGCGTGCCCAACTGGGGATGCACGGCCGTATGGCCGCCTTCGACCCCGCCGATCGCATACGGGCTGCCGACGTCGCCCGGCTGCGCGGTCAGCGTGTTGTTGCGGCCCTTGCGATTCGCCACGCCGATCGGGTGAATCGGCGGGAAATACAGCACGTCGAAGCCCATGTCGCGAATGCGCGGCAGCTTCGTCGTGACATCGGCGAAGGTGCCGTGGCGCGATTCGTCGTCGCTCATCGAACGCGGGAAGATTTCGTACCAGCTCGCAAAGCGCGCGGCCGTGCGGTCCGCGTCGATCTTGTAGATGACGGGATCGCGGCTCAGGAATGGCCGATGGCGCGCGGCGGTCATCGCCTTCGCCGTGGTCGGCGCGAGCAGCAGCGCGAGCTTCGCTTCTGCGTCGGCTTTGGTGAATTCCTTGACGATATGTTCGAGCGGCGCCGTGACCGCGCCTTCCGAGGTTTCCACTTCGGCGAGCACCAGCGCGAACAGATGCGCGGCTTCGTCGAGTTCGAGTTCGACGGTTTGTCCCGCCTTCAGCTTCTTCTGAATATGCTCGACCAGCGACGCAAAGTCGTCGCGCCAGGCAATCACGGTGAATTCGTGACGGCCCATGCGTTCGAGCGGAATGCGCGCTTTCCAGATGTCGAGGCCGGCGGGTTGGGCCGGCGTCATTGGCACTTCATGCCATGCGGTTTCGTCGGCGGCGCGCCAGATGACGGCGGCAGCGATCTTGTCGTGACCTTCGGCGAAGATCGCGGCGGTGATTTCGGCACGTTCGCCCACGGTGCGCTTGGCCGCAAAGCGGCCGTTATCGACTGAGGGCGTGACGCTCTCGATCGCCACGCGCGGCGCGTTGATCGCTTCGATCACGGTCTTGCGGCCGCTGCGCTTGCTGTTCGCCTTGTCGATGGGCGGCGCGAGGCGGATCGGCTTCTCCGTGACCGCGCGGAACAGCCGAACCGCGCCGGGGGCGAGCGCGAACGGCGTGAGCGTGGCGGGCGAAGCGCTCGCGGCTGCGTCGAGCGGCACGAATCGCGTGAAGTTGCCCGGCACGCCCGCGAGAAAGCGTGCGGGATCGACGCGCACCGGCGCGCCGAGGTCGGGATTGACGGCGATCAGAACCGCTTCATCGGCCTCGCGCAGGTCGCGTTGGTCGGCGCGCAACAAGACGGCTGCGGGTGCGCCGGGCCCGCTCAGCGGGCGCAGTTCGCCGTTGGCGTGCAGTGTCTTCGTATTGGCCGCCGCCTGGTTCGCACGCGTGATGTGCTCCGAGAGATCGAATTGCTTCGCCCGCGCAGCGAGGGCGAACTGCGAAGCATCGCCGCGCGTTTGCGACATCGGCTCGTTGATGCCGTATTCGAAGCCCATCGGCATCATCCAGCCCGTGCCGAGCGCAACGGAGGTGTACAGCGCGCGCCGGTAAGCCCGTTCGACGATGGCGGCGTCGTGCGCATCGCTCAGCTCGGCGGCGAGGCGGATGCCGTAAGGCGCTTCGGGAAAGGCGATCGGCGCACCGATGCGCGCGAGCGCGGCGTGTTCTTCGACCATCCAGCTCGAGCGGAAGTCCCACCAGCGCACCGACGAGAACACACTGTCGAAGCCGGCGCGTTCGAGGCCCGGCAGATCGCCGCGTGACAGGCCGGGTGTGGCGGCGAGAAAGCGCACCTCGGGATGCTTCGCGCGAACCGCGTCGCCCAATTGCCGCCAGACGGCGCCCGGCACGCGGTGCGGCGAGTCGAACCGGAAGCCGCCCACCCCGGCGTCGGCGAGCGCCAGCAACTGCTGGGTCCACCAGCCGACCAATGCGGCGCTGCTGCGGGCGTCGTCGAAGTTCGCATATGCGACGTTGTCTTCGCGATGCACATGGCGCGGGTCGAGCCGCGCCTCTTCAGACTCGAATGGGTGGAACCAGTCGGCATGTTCGGCGTACAGGGCGCCATCGGCCGCGATCCGGTCGATCACCAGATCGACCAGCAAGGTCAGGCCGTTCTGGGCGGCGCCGTTCGCGAGCGTGCGAATCGCCTCAGTGGCGGGCTGCTGGGACTCGAATACGGGATGCAGACGGGCGTGAGTGCCGACCACCTGTCCGTGGCCGGCGCGTCCAGGCTCGAAGAGGCTGCCGATCAGCGCGTGATCGAAGCCCAGCGCGGCTGCGCGCGCGAACTGCGCAGGCCATGCATCGAGCGGCCCAACCAGAAGTGAATGAAAAAAGTAGATCCGCGGCGCGTACCCGTTGGGAGATTCCATCGATCGTTTCCAGATTCGTCCTGCTGCGGTGTGGATGCAATTGGCATGCGATCACAGCGCTCATTGGGCTTCCAGAGCCGGATACCGCGCGATGCAAGAAGCGAGGGCGCGTACTGGTCAATGTAGTGCAAAGATCGTCACGCCGCTGGCCAGTAAGGGGTGCTTTGACGCCAGGCGTCGATTGCACGAGCCGGCCAGATCGATTCGGAAGACGCAGCAAACGCTGTGCCAGTGCGGCTCGCAGAGAGCGGGGGATGGGTGGGCGAGCGTCCCGCAGTACGCTTTGCAGCAAGATGTGGCGGCAGGCGCGAGGGCGCTCGCGTGTAGCAGCAGCGGGGCGGCCGCGTGTAAAACGGGCGGGCGCCGCCCGGGATTTACACGCGCGGCGTCACGGGCGGCGCGATTCGCCGCAAAAGGCGGACTTTTATGCGGGGGCAGCGGCGGCTGGAAGCCGCGCTCGAGCCAACGGGTTCACGAACCGAGCAGGCCCGCTGCGATATTCACGCACAAGCCCAATACGGCGACGTTGAAATAGAACGACAGCACGGATTGCGCAAGCGCGGCGCGGCGAATCGAGCGCGAGCGCAACACCACGTCCGAGGTCTGCGAAGCCGCGGCAATGGTGAACGAGAAATACAGGAAGTCCCAGTAATCCGGTTGGAGCGCCTTGTCGGGAAACAGCAGCGGCGTTTCCGCTGAATCGGGATCGTAGTAAAGACGCGCGTAGTGTTGGGTGAAGATGGTCGGGATCAGAAACCATGCGCCGAACATCGTGAGTCCGGTCAGCGCGTAGTGCCAGACCGTCGAAGCGCCCGCCGTCCCCTTCGCCGACGCCAGCTCCAGCACGATGGCGGCAATACTCGCAATGGTCGCCACGCAGATCACGATGAGCACGACGCCCGCGTTCTCATCGTCGCGACGGGCGGATGCGCGCACGCTTTCTTCATCGGCGATGGCCATGTAGACCCAGATCATCGCCAGATAACTCCAGATGGCGGCGTCCCAGCCGGCCAGCACGCGAACCATTGGGCGCGTGTGCGCCGGCAAGGCGAGCGCCGCGATGATGCCGAGCGCGAGGCCGACCAGCATGCGCGGTCGATTGCGAAGTACCTGCGGAAAATATTTCGTGAGCATGGAATGGCGTGCAAGGACTCTCGGTGTGGCGGATTCTACCCCCTGCTTCGACGTGCATTTGTCGAATGAGCAAGTCACAGGCTATAGTCTTTCGCAACGTGCTTGCGCGCCGCTTTCAGTTGAAAGGCGATTGGCAGGCGGCAGATTTTTTTTGCCGTGAATGCCATGCAGTGCGCTCAGCTTCATATGGATGTCATCAGCACAACGTAGCGCGGCTCGCACTGGGTTAAGGCGGGCTCACTAGACCGCTTAAGCGGCGTCAGACCAGGTTTGGGGTAGAGGAATCGACGTCACACGCAAACGGCATCATGTGAAAGCCGTGTGGCAAGTTGAGAATGACTCACCATCTGGAGTGCCCATGACAGATGTTCCCGAGAATAATGATGCGCACCACGAAGTGACGCATCCCGCAGGCTTGTCGCCGTCTGTTTCGTTTTCAACGTCGCGCAGAGCGTGGGTGCTCGGCGCATGCGCCGCGGCCGCGGCTTTCGCGTTTGCCTGCGCCGGCCGCTCGCTCTCCCTGATCGCCCCGGCATCGGCCGAGGCGCCCGCCAGCGGAGCGCTCGACGCCTTCCTTGCGCTCTCGCAGCGCCTCACCGGCCGCACCGGCTTCGACGTCGCGCTCGGCAAACGCGTCTACGACGCCCTCGCCAGGTCCGACAGTCATTTCACCCCGAACGTCGCCGCGCTCAACACGTGGCTGCGGGGCCACGGCGGCGTGCCGTCCGATACCGTGACGCAGGCTTTGCAGGTGGATCAGCCCGCGCTTGCCAAATCCGTGAGCGCGATCATGCGCGCATGGTATCTCGGCCTGGTGGGCGACATGCCTCACGTGGATGTGGTCGCTTATGAAAAGGCGTTGATGTTCGACCCCGTCAAGGACGTGCTGACGATTCCGTCCTACTGCCGCGACGTGCCGTTCTACTGGACAAAGAAACCGGTGAGCGCCTGAACGTCGTTCCTCTTGCGCGTGCCGCATCGTTCGATCAGATCGTTCGACGCAGCACCGGCACGCGCGTTCAGCAAGCAACGATCAGCCAGCACAACCACAGTGCATGGGACCGGGATGAGCGCTGCGCGCGCTCGACAGTTCGAGCGCCAACGCCGGTCGACACAGAAGAAGAGGGCAACAATGGCAAACACGAATTCCGCCGATATCGTCGTGGTCGGTTCGGGCGTGGCAGGCGGACTGGTCGCGCATCAGATGGCGCTGGCCGGCGCGTCGGTGATTCTGCTCGAAGCCGGGCCGCGTATTCCGCGCTGGCAGATCGTCGAGAACTTTCGCAACTCGGCGGTCAAGAGCGACTTCGCGACGCCTTATCCGTCCACGCCCTACGCACCGCATCCCGAGTACGCGCCGGCCAACAATTATTTGATCCAGAAGGGCGACTATCCGTACAGCTCGCAGTACCTGCGGCTGGTGGGCGGCACGAGCTGGCATTGGGCGGCCGCCGCATGGCGGCTGTTGCCGTCGGATTTCCAGTTGCACAAGCTGTACGGCGTGGGGCGCGACTGGCCTTATCCGTATGAAACGCTGGAGCCGTGGTATTCGGCGGCGGAAATGCAACTCGGCGTCTCGGGTCCCGGCAATTCCATCGACCTCGGCTCGCCGCGCTCGAAGCCGTACCCGATGAGCCAGCTTCCCCTCTCGTACATGGATCAGCGCTTTAGCGACGTGCTCAATGCGCACGGCTTCAAGGTCGTGCCCGAACCGGTGGCGCGCAACAGCCGTCCTTACGACGCACGGCCCACCTGTTGCGGCAACAACAACTGCATGCCGATCTGCCCGATCGCCGCGATGTACAACGGCGTGGTGCATGCGGAGAAAGCCGAACAGGCGGGCGCGAAGCTGGTGCCCGAGGCGGTGGTGTACCGCGTCGAAGCGGACAACAAAGGGCTGATTACAGCGGTCCACTACAAGGACCCGAACGGCAACAGCACGCGCGTGACGGGCAAGCTGTTCGTGCTGGCCGCGAACGGCATCGAAACGCCGAAGCTGATGCTGATGTCGACCTCCGATAAATTCCCGCACGGCGTCGGCAACAGTTCCGATCAGGTGGGCCGCAACCTGATGGATCATCCGGGCACGGGCGTCACGTTCCTCGCCAACGAACCGCTGTGGCCCGGACGCGGGCCGATGGAAATGACCTCGATCGTCAATTTCCGCGACGGCGCGTTCCGCTCCGATTACGCGGCGAAGAAGCTGCATCTGTCGAATGGCGTGCCCACCATGGCCGTGACCGCCGCTCTGCTGAAGCAAGGCCTCACCGGCGCTGAGCTCGACCGGCAGATTCGCGACCGCGCGGCGCGCACGCTGACTATCAACAGCTTCCATGAGCATCTGGCGGAGCCGCGCAATCGCGTGGTGCCTTCGGCGGATCACAAGGATGCGCTCGGCATTCCGCAGCCGGAAATCTACTACTCGATCAACGACTACGTGAAGAAAAGCGCGGCCAATACGCACGAACTGTATGGGCAGATCGCCGCGCTATTCGGCGGCGCGGAAATCTCGTTCGACGACACCTTCGCGCCCAACAACCACATCATGGGCACCACGATCATGGGCGGCGATCCGGCGGATTCGGTCGTCGATGCGGACTGCCGCACGCACGATCACTCCAATCTGTTCATTGCCAGCAGCGGCGTGATGCCGAGCGCGGCATCGGTGAATTGCACGCTGACGATCGCGGCTTTGTCGCTGAAACTGGCCGACAAGCTCAAGCGTGAGATCTGAGCCTGACCGGAGAGCCACAATGACGAAGAACACCTCTCGCGTGCCGCCGGTCGATGCGCTCGTGCAGAAAGCCCGCTGCGGTCATTTCAGGGTCGCGGCGCTGGCGGCGATCTTTTCGCTGTTCGCGCTATACATGGCGTGGTACGAGGCGCACGGCCCCAGCACGCGGCACAACGACGAATTGCCTATCACGCAGGCCCACGCGGACGACGCCTCGCAGCCGGCCGATGGCGGCGTCATGCCGGCTGCCGCAGCCGGCGGCGATCTGGCCAAGCGCGGCGAGTATCTCGCGCGCGCCGGCGATTGCGTGGCCTGCCACACGGCGGACAAAGCGCGGCCCTTCGCTGGCGGGCTGCCGATCAACACGCCGTTCGGCACCATCGTGACGCCGAACATCACGCCCGATCCGGACACCGGCATCGGCCAATGGAGCGACGCCGATTTTCTGCGCGCCATGCATGAGGGCATCGGCAAAAGCGGCGAGCACTTGTATCCGGCTTTCCCGTACGCGGAGTACACCAAGGTCACCGATCAGGATGTGCTGGCCATTCGCGCCTATCTGAATACGCTCACGCCGATCCACTATTCGCCGCCCGGCAACAGCCTGAAATTCCCGTTCAATCAGCGCTGGCTGATGGTGTTCTGGAATCTGTTCAATTTCACCGAGGGCCGCTTCGTGCCCGATCCCAAACAAAGCGCGCAGTGGAATCGCGGCGCTTATCTGGTGCAAGGGCTCGCGCATTGCGAGGAATGTCATACGCCGCGCAACTTCACGCAGGGTTTGAAGTCGAGTTCGCGTTTCTCCGGCGCGGTGCAGGCCGGCTGGCATGCATACAACATCACGTCCGACAAGAACAGCGGCGTGGGCAACTGGAGTGACGACGAACTGGTGTCGTATCTGTCGACCGGCGCGGCGCCGGGCCGGTCCAACGCGGCGGGTCCGATGGCCGAAGTGGTGACCGACAGCACCCAATACCTGAGGCGCGAAGATCTCGGCTCGATCGTCGCGTATCTGCGCGCGGTGCCGCCGATCAGCGGCGGCGAATCGCGCCCGCGCGACCAGTGGGGCAATCCCGCCGACGACGTCACGGCACTGCGCGGTACCGCCATCCATGCCGTGAACGGCGCGCAACTGTTCGTCGCCAACTGTGCGAGCTGCCATAGCTGGACAGGGCAGGGCGTGGGCGCGAGCGCGCCGGGGGCGTATCCGTCGCTGATTCACAACTCGGCGGTGGGCGCGAGCGATGCGAATAATCTGGCGCTGGTGATTCTGCACGGCGTCAGTCGCACGACGAAACAGGCGGATGTGCTGATGCCGGCATTCGGCAACGAGCTCACCGACGACCAGGTGGCCGCCGTCACGAACTATGTGACCAGACAGTTCGGCAATCCACAATCCTCCGTGACCGCCGATCAGGTTGCCAAACTGCGTACTCAGCAATAGTGACCGCGCAGAGGGCGAATTTCCGGTAAGACTGGCCGGGAATACGCCAGTTTTGCGTCGATTTTCGTCGTTCTCGCTCGCCATGGCGGCAGGATACGATGGGCAGCGCGCATTCACGTCCCACATGCCGCATTATCATGAAGCCATGGCTTCCGTACTCGTCAATTCCGTTGAGCATCACCCGGCCAACCGGGGCGGGCGCGACTTCGTGGTCGGCGACCTGCATGGCTGCGTCGATGCATTGCGCTATCTGCTGCGCGTGATCACATTCGACCCTGCACGCGACCGGCTCTTTTCGGTCGGCGATCTGGTGGATCGCGGCGAGCATTCCGAGCTCGCGTTGACCCTGCTCGACAAGCCCTGGTTTTTCGCCGTGCTGGGCAATCACGAAGACATGCTGTGCGCCGTTGCCGATGGACGCTTGCGGCGTCAGTCGTGGTATGGAATCGGCGGCCTGTGGGCGTTGCGGTTATCCGACGAGCGCTTGCAACATTACGCGGAGCTCGTGCGCGGGTTGCCGCTTGCGCGCGTGGTCGGCAGCGGCAAGGAGCGCTTCAACGTGCTGCATGGGGAATTCTTCGGCACGGACGCCGAACTGGACGCAGGAAATTTCTCCACCGAAACCCGCCAGCAATTGCTGTGGGGACGCGATCTGGCGTTGGGCAACGGCGATCCGCAACGGCAGCGCGGTCTATCGCTGACCTATTGCGGCCACACGCCGATGCGTGACATCAAGCAGGTGGGCTCGCAGGTGTTCATCGACACCGGCGCGTTCGGGCCGGACGGCAAGCTGACGATCGTCGAGCCGCTGGCATTGCGGCGCTGGTCGATCTCGGTCGAAGAGGCGCGCGCGGACGGGGCGGCGGCGCTGGCGTTGCCGTGACGCTGCCTTGACGGCTCGCGCCGGTGCGCCGGCTGGTCGGCCTAGCCTACCTGGCTGAGTTCGAACACCATATCCACCTGATGCCCGTTCCAGTTGTATTCCAGATACGCCGCGTGATGGCAGTCGCGCAAAAGCGTGGTCTTGAACGCGGCGAGGCACTCGCCTTCGCCGTCCCGCACCGATGGATACACGATACCCGGCGCCCCTGCTTCGCGGACGGCCCGGCCGAGCGATTGTCCCGCCAGATAATCGTCCGGCGACAGCACTGCCAGATCCACCGACTCATCGCCGCGAATGTCCACCACGTTGCCTGCCGCGACGACGGTGTAAAGGCGCATCTGCTGGCGCATGGGCGGCTCCGCCGTTGCTTCCAGAAATTTCCCCGTGTGATAGCGCGTTTCGGCGATCGCGGTGGCGCGTGAGCGGGCGCAGTAAAACACGCCGTAAGTGCCGTCGGAGAAACGGCTGCCGAGCGGATTCAGATGAGTCAAAGCGGCCATGATCGGCCCATAGCCCGGCCCGAAGCGGCGCTCTTCGCGCGGCACCAGATCGAGTTCGCCGACTTCGGTGCGCAGACGGTCGTTGGTCATGGCTTCGAGCGCGTAGAGCGCGTCGAAATCTTCCGGCGAGGCGACCCGGTCGAACAGATTGACGGCCGGAAAGCGCGTCGGAATCACACGATACGCGGGCGACCAATCGAGCGGCGCGGTACGCCAGCGGTCCTGCCAATACGGTTGTGTCACGCCCAGCCGCCTCGCATTGCGTCGAGATACTGGCGCACGGCCACGAGGTCGCTGATGTTGCCCGCCAGCATGCGATCCAGCGCGCGGCGGCCGCCGAACGGCGGCGCGCTGTTGGGGCGTTTGATCCAGCCGTCCGCGGCGCTGGCTTGCGGCAGCAGGATTTGCAGCGCCTTGTAAATGCCGAGCAGCAGCGACAGCCGTTCGAGCGTGTCGCGCCCGAGGCGGGCCGTTTCAGGCGCCGCCTTCCATTTGAAATAGGTGGAGCGGCCCGGTGAGCCTAGCAGCACGATCTGCTCTTCCGCGCTCAAGTCCCAGTCGCGGGCGATATTGAAGAACGCGCGCAGACCCGCTGCGGACATTTCCGTTAGCGACGGGGCCGAAATCGGCCGACGAATCGGCGCTTCGGGTTGGGTGGCGCGAGCAGCGTGAGCCATGAGCAGAAAAGTCCTTACTTGTACTTGCAATTCATACTAGTCTAAATATGGATTTTTGCAAGAGAATATAATCCCCGCTCGTTATGAAAGTCGAAGATCAGGAGAGGCAGGAGATGGGCGTTCGAACAGTAGCAGCGGGAGCGGCGCTAGCCGTGTGGTGCATGTCGGGGTCGGCGGTGGCCGCGGGTTATGCCGAAGTGTGGAACCCGCCCGAGGAGACCGGGCATGTCACGAAGCAGGCCGGCAAAAAGACGGGGACGGCAGTCAAGGGCAAGTCTGGCGCTGCTGCGCAAGGCGCTTCGATGTCCGCTGCCAAGTCCGGTCAGAAGCACGTAGGCGCCCGGCATGCCGCGCCGCACGTGGCCTCGACAGCGGCACACGGCAGCCAGCCGTCGGCGCATGGGAACGTCAAAAAGGTGGCGGCCAAGGGTTCCGCAAAGAGTGGGATCAAGGCAGCAGGCGCGAACCAGACCCCATCGAAAGCGGCCGCCGCGTCGCACGGTAAGAGTCGGCATGCGCAAGTCGTCCAGGCGAAACCGGGACACGGCAAAGTCATGCACGCCAATCTGGTCCAAGGCCGTAAAACGTCTCCGCAAACGGTCAAGGTCGCAGCGAAGCCGGACTCGGCAAAGCCGGCTGCATCGCACGTCGATGTGCCGGCGCCATCCGCAAACGCGGCTTCATCCGCAAACGTTGGCGCCACCTCGGCAAACGCAACGAGCAATCCGGCTACCGCCAGCAGCGGCTCGCTGCCGCCGCTCATTCACTGATCGCAAAGTTGGAGCGCGCGTTCGCGCTTCGGCCTGCTGGTCGCGGCCCGCTAACCTGTTGCGAAAGCGTTATCTTGCTGGCGCCAAAGACAGGCGTCGAATTTCATTCACGGGTCAGGCCGACGGTGACGGTTGTTTGATCATTGCATCTCTAACCCATTCGTCACCAACCGCAACGTTTCCATCGACCGCGCGTCTCTAACCCGCGAATGCAGGGTTACGCGCGATTCCGGCAGCGGCGGCAGGCCTAGCCGTGCGCCGACGTCGACCAGGCCGCGCGGCGCCACCCGGCGCGCCAGCGGCGACACGGCCAGCCCCGCCGCCACCGCCGCGCCCACGGCCGCCACCCCGCCGCCGACGAACACCTCCTGCCACCCAACACCCGCCTGCGCGAGCGTTCGCAGCGCCACGTCGCGCACGTTGCATGGCGGGCTCAACAGCGCCAGCGCCAACGGTTCGCCGACTCGCGGCAACCACGCCGGCGTGGCGAGCCAGCCGAGCGGTTCGCCGAATAGCACCTGCGCGTCGTCGCGCGGCGGTTCGTCGGCGCCATACCGGACGATCACCGCGTCGAGGCGCCGTTCGTCGAATTGTGCGAGCAGTGCGGAGGACGTGCCCAGATGCAATTCGATCACGAGACCCGGATCGTGCGCATTGAGCCGGCCGAGCAGAAGCGGCAAGTCCGGACCGGCTACATGTTCGCTGAGCCCCAACGCGAGCCGCCGACGCTCGACCGAGAGCGAGCCCAGCGCGCGTTCATGGGCGTTGAGCAGATCGCGCGCGGCGCCGAGAAACGCGTTGCCGTCCGCGGAAAGGCGCACCACCCGCGGCGTGCGCTCCAGCAATTGCTTGCCCAGATGGGCTTCCAGCCGTTTGAGCTTCAGGCTGACGGCCGATTGCGTGGTGTCGAGCGCGTCCGCCGCACGCGTGAAACTGCGTAGATCGGCGACCAGGACGAACGCCCGAACCGCGTCGAGATCGAGGACTTTCATTTTCAATGGATATAGATGAAATCACTGTCGATATCTGTTTATTATGACTGAGCGCACCTAAGCTGTCGTTACCCAATCAACGCAAGCAAGGAGGTTCATCATGCCGCTCACACGAATCGCTCTACGCGCCGGCAAGCCGGCCGAATACCGGAAGGCGCTGACGGATAGCATCCAACGCGCGCTGGTAGCGACATTCAACGTGCCGAAGGACGACATCTTCATGCTGCTCACCGAGCACGAGGCCGGCAATTTTGTGTACGACAACCAATACTTGAACGTCGAGCGAAGCGACGATCTGGTGATGATTCAGATCACGCTGAACAACACGCGCACGCTCGAGCAAAAGAGGGCGCTTTATAAGCGCATGGCGGACGAACTGGCGGAATCGCCGGGGCTGCGACGAGAGGATGTTTTGATCAATCTCGTCGAGGTATTGAAGGAGAACTGGTCGTTCGGCAATGGGATTGCACAGTACGCGCTGTGAGTGCCGTGCCCAACGAGTAGCGCAAACGCTCCATGCGAAAACGGGCGGCCATGCCGCCCGTTGTCTGGGAAGCGCGGCGAGGTTACGCGATCGTATCGACCACGCCGCCGTCGACGCGCAGCGCCGCGCCGGTGGTCGCCGAAGCCTGCGGCGAGCAGACGTAGACGACCATGTTCGCCACTTCCTCGGTGGTGGCGGCGCGCTGGATGATCGAACTGCTGCGATGCGCGAGCACGAACTCCGTGGCGACTTGTTCGACCGTTTTGCCCTGCTCTTTGGCCGTCTCTTCCACCATCGCCCGCAAGCCGTCGGACAGGGTCGGTCCGGGCAGCACGGCATTCACCGTCACGCCGCTGCCGGCCGCCTGCTTGGCGATGCCGCGCGCAATGCTCAGCTGCGCGGTCTTCGAAAAGCCGTACGCGAGCATGTCCGGCGGAATATTCAGTCCCGACTCGGACGAGATGAACACCACGCGGCCCCATTTGCGCTCCATCATGCCTTTGAGGTAGTGGCGCGTGAGCCGCACGCCCGACATCACGTTGACCTGAAAGTAGCGTTCCCAATCGCCGTCTTCGGTGGAGAAGATATCGCCGGGGCCGAAGACGCCGAGGTTGTTCACCAGAATGTCCGTTTGCGGCACGGCCTGGATCAAGGCTTCGCAGCCCTGCGGCGTGCCGAGGTCGCCCGCGAAACCTTGCAATTTCGCTTGCGGCGCCGTCTTGCGGATCGCGTCGATCGCGCGGTCCACCGCGTCCTGCTTGCGTCCGTTGATGATGGTCTGCGCGCCCGATGCGGCGATGCCGGTGGCGATCGCAAGGCCGATCCCCGCCGTGGATGCACTGACGACCGCAGTCTTGCCCGATAGATCGATGTTCACTGTCTTGCTCCTCGTTGAAGTTGCGGCGAACCGGCCAAGGCTGGCCGCGCCGAAAGATGCAAAGGACCCGGTGTTCGAAACGTCGAGCGGAAAGTATCCCACCTATCCGCGCGCGAGGTCGGCTCCGTGCCAGGGCGGGGCGCAGATGGCGTCGCTATAATGATCCGACGTTCTTTTTGCGGCTGTCGACCGCTTCGCCCATGACTTTCGATCCCCCCGATCCTTCCCGCGAAACCCTCGAACTCGGCGGCTCCGTATGGTTTCAGGCGGGTGCGCAGACGCTCGGCGGCGCGTCGCGGATCGCGCTGCTCGCGGCGATCGGCGAGACCGGTTCGATCACCAGCGCGGCCAAAGCCGTCGGCATGAGTTACAAGGGCGCGTGGGATGCGATCGACACGATGAACAACCTCGCCGGCGAGCCGCTCGTGGTGCGCCTGACCGGTGGCAAGGGCGGCGGCGGCACCACCCTGACGCCGCGCGCCGTGAAACTGATCGAGACGTTTCGCGCGGTGGAACGCGAGCACCGGCGCTTTCTCGAACGCGCGGGCGCGGCGATCGAAGGGTTCGCGACGGACTGGGATCTGATCGGCCGCATCGGCGTGAAGACGAGCGCGCGCAATCAGCTCTATGGCACGGTGTCGGCGATCACGCGCGGCACTGTCAACGACGAAGTCACGCTCGCGTTGCCGGGCGGGCACGCGATCGTTGCCGTCATCACGCATGAAAGCACCGAGACCTTGGGCCTCGTGGAGGGCGCGGCGGCGTTCGCGTTGATCAAGGCGTCATGGGTCGTGCTGCTGGTCGACAACGAAACCGGCGCGCCGCTCAAACTCTCGGCGCGCAATCAGTTGCGCGGCAAGGTGCAGAGCGTGAAGCGCGGCGCCGTCAATGCCGAGGTGTCGCTGGTGCTGGAAGGCGGCGCGGTGATTACCGCGGTCGTCACCAATGAAAGCGCCGCCACGCTCGGTCTCGCGGAAGGCGGGCGCGCCGTCGCGGCATTCAAGGCGTCGAGCGTGATACTCGGTGTGAAGGACTGAGCGCGCGACCGGCCGGCGCTCGAGTCAGCTCTCGCTGCGCGCGTAGCCGGCGAACGGATGATTCTCGCGCACGCGGCCGTCGCTGACCTGCACGACCTGATCGCCGAAGGCGGCGACATCGTCGGGATCGTGGGTGATCAAGACCATCGGAATATCGAGCCGCGTTTGCAGCTCGGACAGCTCGCGGCGCATGCGCTGACGCAAGGCGCTGTCGAGCGCCGAAAACGGCTCGTCCAGCAGCAACAGCCGAGGTTGCGCGACGAGCGCCCGCGCCAGCGCCACGCGTTGCTTCTGGCCACCGGAAAGCTGCGCCGGATGATTGGCCGCCACGCTCGTCAATTCGAGCGCATCGAGCCAGTAGTCGATCTGCGGATGGGTGATCCGCGCACGCGGATTGAGCCAGCCGTGCTGCAAGCCGAAACCGATGTTCTGCCGTACGTTCAGATGCGGAAATAGCGCGTAGTCCTGAAACAGATAGGCAATCTTGCGCGCTTGCGGTTTCAGATCGATGCCGCGCGCGCTGTCGAACAGCGCGTTGCCATGCAGCGTGATCGCCCCTTCGTCGGGGCGCAGCAGACCGGCGATAGCCTGCAACGTCAGACTCTTGCCCGCGCCGGACGGGCCGAACAGCACGACGCGTTGTGAGGCGGCCTCAAAGGCGACCTCGAGCGTGAAGCGGCGTTCGGCGCTCTGGAAGGTCTTGCGGATGTCGACGGCGAGCAGCATATCAACTGGACTTCAAAAGCGTGTGCTGCGGTACGAGGCGCCCCGCGAGCAACAGGATCACGACGCACGTCACCGAGGTCACGAGCACGAGGAAATTCGCGGTGCTGTCGTCGCCGGCCTGCACGGCTGAATAGACCGCCACCGAAAGCGTCTGCGTGCGCCCCGGCAGGTTGCCCGCGATCATCAGTGTCGCGCCGAATTCGCCGAGTGCCCGCGCGAAGGCGAGCAGGCCGCCGGCGAGAATGCCGCGCGCGGCGAGCGGCAGCGTCACGCGAAAGAACACGGCCGTTTCGCTGACGCCGAGCGTGCGCGCGGCTCGTTCGAGTTGCGGATCGACGGCTTCGAAAGCGGCGCGCGCCGATTTCAGCACGAGCGGAAAGGCCACGACCGTCGACGCGATCACCGCACCCTGCCAGGTGAACACCAACTGGATATCGAAGCGGTCGAGCCAGCCGCCGATCACGCCGCGCCGACCGAGCAGGACGAGCAGGTAATAGCCGAGCACGGTGGGCGGCATGACGAGCGGCAGCATCAGCAGCGAATCGATCACGTCGCGCGCGCCGGAGCGCCAGCGCGACAAACCGAAGGCCGCCGCGACGCCGAATACCAGATTGAGCGCGGTGGCCCAGCCCGCGACTTTCAACGACAGCAGGAGCGGAATCCAGGCCTGTTGCATGAGCGTGCGCGTCCCGTGAAGTTAGTGCGCGGGCTTGAAGCCGTACTTCGCGAGCACGGCCTGGCCGGGCGGCGACAGCACGAAGTTCATGAACGCCTGAGCGTCCGCCGCGTGACGGCTGCCTGCCACTTGCGCGATCGGATAGGTGATCGGCGTTTGCGTCGGCACGTTCGTCGCGACCTTGACCTTGTCCGGCATGACCGCCGCGTCCGTACTGAACACGAAGCCGGCGTCGACTTCGCCACGCGACACATAGTCGAGGCTCTGGCGGACATTCGACGCCAGCACGGCCTTCGCGCTCACGGCGTCCCACACGCCCGCGGCCTGCAGCGCCCCCTGCGTGTAACGGCCAACCGGCACGGAAGCCGGATCGCCGTACGCGACGCGCTTCACGTTCGCCGTTGCCAGATCGTTCAGGTTTGCCGGCGCGAAATGGCTGTCCGTCGGCACGATCAGCACCAGCGAATTGGCAGCGAAGTCCTTGCGTGTGGCCGGCACGATTACTTTTTCGGCGGCGGCCTTGTCCATGGCCTTCTGATCCGCGGATGCGAACACATCGACGGGCGCGCCCTTGACGATCTGCTGCATCAGGACGTCCGACGCGCCGAAGTTCAGTAGCACCTTGGTGCCCGGATGCTGCTGCTCGAAGACTTCGCTGACCGCCTTGAACGCGGTGGTCAGGCTGGCAGCGGCGGAGACCACCAGTTCGTCGGCGCGTGCATGGGCGCTGACGACGACGGAGACAGCGCTGGCAACGAACAGCGCCTGCTTCAAAAGGTGGCGGCAGAGTGTCATGAGCGTTTGAAAGTCCGGCGGGAGCCGGATCGGCGGTGAAAAACGCTATCGTAATATACGAAAGGTTATAGCGGTGGCCAATGACCGTTATTCAGCCGTGCGCATGAGGCCGCTCATTGAACGGCAGAGAAGGTTTTCAGACGCGGGACGACTGCGGCGGCGCCAGCATGTTGAGTGTCTGCGACAGCGGCGCCGTGCCCGGACGGGCATCTCGCACCGCTTTCCACTTTGCGCGGATGAACGGCCGGTCATGACCGGACACTTTTAGCGCGATATGGGTGACCCAGCGCTGCGTGGGCACGTGCACGCCGTGCATCAGCAGCGCGAGGACCATCATGCTGGCGGCGACCGGGAGCGCCGACAACCGGCCCGGCTCGGCATGCCACGCGAGACGGACGAACACCAGCGCCGCCAAGGCGCCGGTCAGGCAGCCGGTAATGGCTTCCGAAGGCGAGTGAGCGCTCAGCACGACGCGCGACAATCCGACCGCGATCCCCGCGCCGAGGCCGAGCAGGACGCCGGCCAGACGTATCGCCGGGCGCGCCGGCAACAGCATCAGGAACAGCGCGACCGGATAAACGGCGGTAGACAGCATGGCGTGGCCGCTGACGCCGGTAAAGTCCAGCTCGCGCACGCCAACCCCCCAGCCGAGAAACGCCAGCTTCGTCACGGTCACCACGCCGATGGCCGCGCCCAGAAGCAGCAGCCAGCCCGCAGCCATGCGCCATGTGTAGCCGACCGCCAGCCACAGCGCGATGGCGAACGCGAGCGGCAGCGTCATGCCGGCGCCGCCGAGGCTGGTGATCGAATACCAAAGGTGGGCAGGTAAATCGGGCATGGCGAAGAGTGCGACCTGGGCCGCGTAGAATCGAGTGGGTAAAGAATATTTAACGCGCGAGCGGCACGAATCGCCGACTAGTACAGGTCAGGCCCGCACGTCACGGAGTCAGCCGCCAGTATAGACGTGTGCTGCACAGCGGTCGCGCCGCGCGCAAGGCTTTTTGTCGCTGGGTGTTGGCTGCCGCACAAGCGGCAAATGACCAGCGGACGAGCGGCGGACGAGTAGCGCAGGGGTTTGACGCCGGCCTTGCAGCAAGGTTCGACGAGCGGAAATTTCGTTACAGAATGACGCGCCCGCGTACCAGCATCGCATGAGGATTGGTGTTATTGTGCAATGCACAACAAACTGCCGTTCTACCGGACGGACCCTGTCCCTTTTTGCGAGGTTATCCGCCAATGGCAAAAAGTCTATCGAAAATCTGGCTGCGCGGTCTGAAGCGGCTGCTCGCGATCCAAACCGAGCACAGTCGCAAAACCACCAAGCGCACCACGACGCGACCGGCCCGGCCCGCCGCCGCCAAGCCGTCCACTAAGGTTCGCCCGCTCAAGCCGGCTGCGGCCGTGCGGGCGCCCGCCAAGCGCGACGTGCCGCGCGCCGCCGCCCGCGAATCGCGGGTGCGTCCGCGTGCGTCGGCATGGGCGAGCGGCTCGTGGACGCGCTCGTTCCACTCCGCGCCTGCTGCGCCCGGCCGGCTCGTCAATCATCTTCAGTATGGCTTGTATATCCCGGCGGGCCATGCGTTCGAGGCCATGCCGCTGGTGGTGATGCTTCACGGCTGCACCCAGTCGATCGATGAATTTGCCGAAGGCACGCGGATGAATGTGCTGGCCGACCGTTTCGGGTTTGCCGTGGTTTATCCGGAACAGTCGAAGCACGTGCATTCGCATCGCTGCTGGCATTGGTACGACGCCGGTGAAAACGCGGGCGGGGCTGAAGCGCGCGCGGTGGTTTCGCTGGTGGACGCGCTGATTGCGCAGCATGGTTTCGACAGCGAGCGCGTGTACGTCGCCGGAATCTCCGCCGGGGCGGGGTTGACGGCGCTTTTGGCCGTCAACTATCCCGAGCATTTCGCGGCGGTCGCGCTGCATTCCGGCCCCGCTTTCGGCGAGGCGCGTTCCGGCATCGCGGCGATGGACGTGATGCGGCGCGGCGCGCGCCGTGAGCCAGCCGAACTGGTCGACGAGACCGCCGACGTCGCCAGTTATCCCGGCATGCCCGCCATCATCATTCACGGCGACGCCGACCATGTGGTCGCGCCGGTCAATGCGGACCAGTTGGCGGTGCAGTTTCTTCGTCTGAATCGTGTCGTCGACCAGAACGGTGCGCGCAAATCCGGCGAAGTGCGCGAAGAGCGCAAGGGCGGCGTGGTGATGCGCGACTATCTGCGCGGCGGCCGGCGCCTGGTGCGGCTGTGCCGAGTGCAAGGGCTTGCCCATGCGTGGAGCGGCGGCGATGACGCGGTGCCGTTTCACTCCGCCAAAGGTCCGGACGCAAGCGCCATGGTGTGGGAGTTCTTCAAGCATCAGCGCCGCACGGGAACTGGCCGTATCGCGGAAACGGCCGCCACGGCGGTCTCCGCCGGCGCACGGTGACCTGAAAGCAACATTTCGAATTGAGTGCTGGCGTGTAACTAGGGTTTTCCCTATAATACGGGTTATCCCCTAGGTAGTAACGCCTAAACTCACTTTCGAGGTTGACCATGTATCTGCTTAGCCGCCTGTTTCTGTTCTTGACCAAATCGCCCGATCAACTCGCTAAGGAACGTGCTGACGCATTCCTCGCTGAAGCCACCGATCTGTACGATCTGGAATTCCGTATGCGCAAGCTGGACCGCGAGGCGAATGTCCGCCAACCGTCATGGATGACCCAGCACTAAGCTGCACAAGCTAAAACATCGGCGCGTATTGAGACGTCGATGTTTCGGGTGAAGCGCCCAAGCTGTCGTCGACTTGCGCGAGCGCGCAGACAGCCGGATTCAATTGCCACCACGCGTGATTCAACTCCGCGGCGAACGCCACCCAAGTTGCACAGCACATCAATAAGTCCGCTTGCCTTGCCGTTCATTTCCGGTAACGCCAGCAACGACGGCAATCGGCTCATCCCTGAGCTTTTTCAGATGTACTGAACCACAGCAATGCGACGTGAGCGGGTGCTCACTTGCCAAAGCGGGCCAACGTACGCGCCCGTGCTTCGGCATGGTCCACGATCGGCGCCGGATAGTCTTTGCCCAACACCACACCGCATTCGGCGAGCCGTTCCGCGCCCGCTTGCCACGGTGCATGAATCCATTTCGACGGCAGCTTTGCAAGCTGAGGCAGGTAGCGCTTGATAAAGCGTCCTTCGGCGTCGAATTTTTCGGACTGCGTGACCGGATTGAAAATCCGGAAGTAAGGCTGCGCATCGCATCCCGTCGACGCCGCCCACTGCCAGCCGCCGTTATTCGCCGAGAAATCGAAGTCGTTTAGCTGTTCGGCGAAATATCGCTCGCCGAGCCGCCAGTCCACGCCGAGATCCTTGACCAGAAAACTCGCCGTCACCATCCGCAAGCGATTGTGCATGTAGCCGGTGCGGTTCAGTTGCAGCATGGCGGCGTCGACCAGCGGGTAGCCTGTGCGTCCGTCGCACCACGCGGCGAATGCTTCGTCCGCTTCCGGTCCTCGCTCCCAGCGCAGCCGGTCGTACTCTTCCTTGAACGACGCCCCGCTCGCGAGCCGCGGATGATGCGCCAGAATCATGAAGTAGAAGTCGCGCCAGATCAGTTCCGACAGCCACGTAGCCGAGCCCTGTCCGTCGGGTTGCAGCGACATCTCGTGGGCAAGGCGTGCGAGCGTGCGGATCGAGACGGTGCCGAAGCGCAGATGCATCGACAGATAGCTCGGGCCCTTGGCCGCGGGGAAGTCGCGCCGGTCGGCGTAGCTGTCTATGCGGGTCATGAAATCGTCGAGCAGATGTTGCGCGCCGCTCATGCCGGTGGGCAGCTTGAGTTCACCGAGGCTGCTTGGCGCAAAGCCGAGTTGTTCGAGCGTCGGTAGCTGGCGATCCAGCTTCGACGGCAGTGCGGCCAGATGCTTGGCGTACTTTTCCACGGGATACGGCTTCAGATCGAACGCGGTCAGTTGCTTGAGCCAGGCATTCTTGTACGGCGTGAACACCGTGAACGGTTTGCTCTGCGCCGTGAGCACCTCGTCGCGTTCGAAAATCACCTGGTCCTTGAACGTCAGCCATTGGCGTTCGGCATCGGCGAGTTGCTCGCGCACCGTCTCGTCGCGCTCGATTGCGACCGGCTCGTAGTCGTGATTCGCGAACACCGCGTCCACACCGAGGTCGCCGGCCAGTATCGGCACCAATTCGGCCGGATCGCCGTGCAACACGATCAGACCGCCCCCCTTGACGCGCAACGCCTCGTCCAGCTCACCCAGCGCCGCGAGAATGAACTCGACGCGGCGGTCCTGCGGCGGCGTGTCTGGATGGCGAGCCCGCCAGACTTCGACCAGAGGCCGCAGGATCGTCGTATCGAACACGAATACGCACCACACGCGCTCGCAGTGCTTGAGCGCGTAGTAGAGCGCGGCGTTGTCCGTGCTGCGCAGGTCGCGGCGAAGCCAGACCAGACCGGTGTCGAAGGTGTCGTTGAGTCGTCGGACGCGTGTCATCGGGAATGTGGATCGTTGAACCAGGGGATGGCTGCGCTATCGCCGGCCGCAGGCGAAGCAGGTGGCGGCACGAGCCCGTATTGCACATTGCATGCCGCGTCCGCAAAGTGGGACAGCGCCCGGCCCCTATTGTGCAGGGTACGGGCGCTGTGTGTGCCAGGCGGCGCGTTCTTTGCGCCTCCCGAGCCATGTTTGAACCATGCTTTAGCGATGCATCGAAGCCGCAGCTTAGGCGACTTGCAAACGGACCGCGACGTTGTTGCGCGTGGCGTTCGAGTACGGGCAGACCTGATGGGCCGCGTCGACCAGTTCCCTCGCCGCGTCGGCGTCCAGACCCGGCAGCGAAACGCGCAGGTCGATATCGAGCGCGAAGCCGCCTTTGTCGTTCGGGCCGATGCCGACTTCCGCCGTGACTTGCGTGTCTGCCGGCAAAGTCTTTTTGTGCTGGCCGGCGACAAACTTCATGGCGCTCAGGAAACACGCCGAGTAGCCGGCGGCGAACAGTTGTTCCGGATTCGTACCCGCTGCGCCAGTGCCGCCCAGCTCGCGCGGTGCGGCCAGCTTGACGTCCAATGCATTATCCGACGACACGGCACGGCCGTCGCGGCCACCGGTGCTCGTTGCGCTTGCCTTGTAGAGGATGTTCATGGTGCTGCTCCTTTGTCTGGATTGTCAGGATCTGGGTATTTGCTGCGTTTGCCGGCCCACCTTTCCGGCAGGGCACTGGTTGCGTTGGCATGCGATAAAGATAGTGTACAAATAATTTGTGTGCAAACTATTTTTTATATCGTACCGATAGCACATGTTCCGCAACGCGCCAGCTAGTGGTCCATGTAATCGTTGAGGGTGGCGCGCAGGCGAGTCAGGTCATCCCGCAGACGCAGCAGAAATTCGGGCGTCTGCTGCGTCGCGCAGAAGATTTCCGCGGGCACTTCGCGCGCCTGGCGCTTGAGTGCCGAACCGGCTTTGGTGAGCCGCACATAGACGAGACGCTCGTCGTCGACGCCGCGCACGCGTGCCACCAGCCCCTGTGTCTCGAGTCGCTTGAGCAGCGGCGTGACCGTCGCCGAATCGAGGTTCAGGCGCGCGGCCATGTCTTTCACCGTGATGTCGTCGCTCTCCCACAGCACCAGCATCGTGAGATATTGCGGATAGGTCAGGCCGAGCTTGTCGAGCAGCGGCTTGTACGCCTTCGTCATGGCGAGCGAGGTGGAGTAGAGGGCGAAGCAGAGTTGCTCGTCGAGCGTGAAGGGCAAAGCGGAGCGCTGGGTCATGATGCATCTCGCAAAAAATAGCGTGCAAATCGATTGCGCGCAAACCATTGTGCCGCAATTCGGCGCAGGTTGACGAGTGCGGTTGGGAATTTCTGAAGCGGGAGAGTGGGCGCCGCAGTGCAGGCAGTGCAGGGGCGGCGCTAGAACTGCGCTCGCCCCGGCATGGAGGTCAAGCCGCCGGTGTGGTTGGCAAGTCCGGTGTTTCGGGCGTTTGCACGCCGAAACAGCCGCGATAGGTTGCGTAGAACGAGCAGTACAGCATGGTCGTCACGATCATCGTGGCGGGCATCAGGACCGCGAACGCGAAGTCGCCGGCGCCCAGCGCCTGCATCAGCGCGGACAAGCCGAGCGATACCGTGATCGCCACTGCGAACCAGAGCGCGCCGAACACGATGAACGCGCCGCGGTTGCGCCAGCAACTGACGATGCTGAAGAACATTGCCTTGACGGGCGGCACGTCATGCCAAGCGGTGAGAATCGGCGAGAACCAGAAAATCATTGCGACCGGGAGGTAAAGCGCCAAGGCGGTGATGACTGCTAGCGGAATATTGCTATTGGCTATCGCGTCCTGATCCATCGTGGCGGCGCCCAGCATCACCTTCAGCAGCATGCCGCCGTCGGCGAGCGCCGAACCGGCCAGCACCAGCGCCATCGCGACGACGTAGAGCACGCCGAGCACCAGCAGCCGTTTGGCGACCACCGGGCCATACGAGTGGAAACCGTCCACCAGAATGGTCGGAAACACCGGCTTGCCGGCAATCGTGTTGCGGCACGCCGCCATGAAACCGACCGCGACGCCCGGAATGAACGCGAGCGGCAGCACGCCGCCGATCACGGGAATCTGCGACACGAGCGTCATCACCAGCAGATAGGTGAAGAACAGCGTCAGGAACGCGAGCGGGTTCTTACGGAACAGCCAGATACCCTGCCGGAACCACACATAGCCGGTTTTCGCGGGGACTTCGATCAGTTGCATGAGGTATGAATGCCTGGAAGTGCAACACCGGACAGGCGTTCGCGCAGAATGCGCTCGAAATGGCCGGGGTCGTGTGGTTTGAGCAACTCGGCCGCGCGCGGCAAATGGAAATCATACAGGCGCGAGACCCAGAAACGGTATGCGCCGGCGCGCAACATGTCGCCCCAGTGACGATTTTCTTCGACGGTGAACGGGCGCACGGTCTGATAGGCGCGCAGCATCGCTTCGGTGCGTGCATCGTCGAGTTTGCCGGTGGCGAGGTCGACGCACCAGTCGTTGACCGTCACCGCCACGTCGAACAGCCACTTGTCGCAGCCGGCGAAGTAGAAGTCGAAGAAACCGCCCAGGCGCACCTCGTGGCCCGTGTCAGGAGCGGCGTGGGCGAACATGGCGTTGTCGCGGAACAGATCGGCGTGGCACGGACCTCCGGGCAGCGCGGCGTAATCGGCCGAGGCGAAAAAGGCTTCCTGATGCGCCAGTTCGGACGACAGCAACTCACGTTGCTCGCCTTCCAGAAAAGGCAGAATGGTCGGCACGGTTTCCTTCCACCATGGCAGGCTGCGCAGGTTCGGCTGATAGGCCGGGTAGTCGCGTCCCGCCAGGTGCATGCGCGCCAGCATTTGCCCGACCTCGATGCAGTGTTCGACGCCCGGCGCCAATTCCGGCGCGCCCTCGAGCTTCGTCACGATCGCGGCGGGCTTGCCTTGCAACAGCCCGAACAGCGCGCCGTCTTCGCGTGGCATGGGGTCCGGCACCGGCACGCGGTGCGCGGCGAGATGCCGCATAAGGTCGAGATAGAACGGCAGTTGTTCGGCCGTCAGCTTTTCGAAGATCGTGAGGACATATTCGCCGCGCGTTGTCGTCAGAAAGAAGTTGCTGTTCTCAATACCGGAGGAGATGCCGCGAAATTCGACGACGTCGCCGAGGTCGTAATGGCGCATCCATTCTGCAAGTTGGGGTTCAGTGACAGCGGTGAAGACAGCCATGCGGGAAACGTCGGTTCAGGTTGGTCGGGCTGGCGCGATGCGGCCAGTGCGATATGCGGCACATGCGGTACGAAAACGTGGTCTGCGGGACCGTGAAGCGCTACGGCATTTCAGTGGCGTACGGCCAGGGTGAAACTCGGCAAGCAGGCCGAGACCCGGGCCGACGCCCGGCGGGCGCGTGGATCCGGGCGGCGGCCCACACCGGGGCGCCGCCCCGGCATGCATCAATAGGTCAGATTCACCGACGGCAAGCGCGTGCTCGCGCGGCCGTTGTCGCGCACGGTGGGCGACGTGTCGAGCGGCGCGCTCATCTGGTAGCGCGTGCCGAGGTTCGAATGCACGTTGATTTCGACGGGCTTGCCTTTGTCGCGGTATTCGGTGATTTCGGTGCCGTTGGCACTGCGTTCGTAAAAGCTCGGCGTGCGCGGCACGTTGATTTCGACCTTCGAGCTGACCTCGGCGGCCGGCCGATTGATCTTCTCCAGATCCGGCAGGCCGGCCCGTTCATTGGCGGACTGAGGCACGCCGGCGGGCGGCGTGTCGTCGACAGGCTGGGCTGCCATCGCGGCGTTGCCAAAGGCGAGGGCCAGTGCAACGGCGACGGGAAGGAGCGGCTTCATGGTGATTCTCCGATAGAGTGCCCCGATTCTAGCAAATCCAGCCTGGCCACCGGGCGCGATCGCCTTATTTTGCGCCCCTTTCGCGCGGCGTGCCCGCAATCTCGCGAGCCGCGCCCGAGCGTGTGTTGCGGAGCCGCCAGGTCATTTGGCGATCACGCGTTCCGTGGTAATGTGGCCTCATCAATCGAGGCGAATGAAGATGAACAACGATACCAATCAACGCGCGGTGCAGACTCCCGCCAACAGCTTCCCAACCGAATCCTTCGACGACGCGACCGAGGCCGTCACGCGCCTCTCGGCGATCTACGAAGCGAACACTTCGTTCCTGCGCGACGCCTTCGCGCGCTATCGCCGCAACGAGCTGTTCCCGAGCCGCGTGCGCGCCTGCTATCCCTTCGTGCGCGTGTGCACTGAAGTCAACACGCATATCGACTCGCGTCGTTCGTATGGTTTCGTCGCGGGCCCGGGCGTCTTCGAAACGACCGTCACGCGGCCGGATCTGTTCGGCAATTACTATCGCGAGCAATTGCGCCTGCTGGCGAAGAACCATCACGTGCAGATCGAAGTCGGTGTCTCGGACCAGCCGATTCCGATTCATTTCGCCTTTGCCGAAGGCATCCACCTCGAAGGCGATCTGGATCGCGAGCGCCTGTTCCTGATGCGCGACGTGTTCGACACACCGGACCTCGCGCTGCTCGACGACCGCATCGTCAACGGCACGTATGAGCCGCAGCCGGGCGAGCCGCATCCGCTCGCGCTGTTCACGGCGGCGCGGGTCGATTTCTCGCTGCATCGGCTGAAACACTATACGGCGACTTCGCCCACGCATTGCCAGAACTACGTGCTGTATACGAATTACCAGTTCTATATCGACGAGTTCGTCAAACTCGGCCGCACGATGATGGCCCATACCGACGACGAAGAGCAGCGCGCCTATCGCAGCGAATACACGTCGTTCGTCGAGCCCGGCGACGTGGTCACGTACAACGAGAACCTCGGCGAGCAGGCGCAGGAAGGCACGGCTCCGCCGCGCCTGCCGCAAATGCCGGCGTATCACCTGAAGCGCGCCGACGGCAGCGGCATCACGATGGTCAACATCGGCGTCGGGCCGTCCAATGCGAAGACCATTACGGATCACATCGCCGTGCTGCGTCCGCATGCCTGGATCATGCTCGGCCACTGCGCCGGGCTGCGCAACACGCAGCGTCTCGGCGACTATGTGCTGGCGCACGGCTATGTGCGCGAGGATCACGTGCTCGACGACGACTTGCCGCTGTGGGTGCCGATTCCGGCGCTCGCCGAAGTGCAGGTCGCGCTGGAACGCGCGGTCGCACAGGTCACGCAACTGGACGGCGTCGAATTGAAGCGCGTGATGCGTACGGGCACGGTGGCGAGCGTGGACAACCGCAACTGGGAATTGCGCGATCACCGCGAGCCGGTGCAGCGCCTGTCGCAAAGCCGCGCGATTGCACTCGACATGGAAAGCGCGACGATCGCCGCCAACGGCTTCCGTTTCCGCGTGCCTTACGGCACCTTGCTCTGCGTATCGGACAAGCCCTTGCATGGCGAGCTGAAGCTGCCGGGCATGGCCGATCAGTTCTATCGCGCGCAGGTCGATCAGCATCTGCAGATCGGCGTGAAGGCAATGGAGCTATTGCGGATGAACGGGCTGCATCGTTTGCATAGCCGCAAGCTGCGCAGCTTCGCGGAAGTGGCGTTCCAGTAAGCGCCTTTTCACGGGCAAACAAGGGCGAGCTCGGATCCGGCTCGCCCTTGCTCGTTCAAAGCTGCCCGAAGCCGGTCAACCCGATCAAACTGCCGGCCGCCAGCAGCCACAGCGGATGAATGCGCGTCTTCATCGCCATCACGGCGGTGAAGGCCGTGATGGCCCACGCGATTGCCGTCGGGTTCGACGCCTCGGCAATGAGCGAGGCGCTCGCCGCGACGAGGCCGGCGGTCACCGGCACCAGTCCCGACTGCGCATAGCGACGCCACGGGCGGTCTTTGAATCGCTCCCACGCATGCATCGCGAGTATCGTCACGAGCGACGACGGGCCGAACTTCGCCACCGAGGTCACCAGCATGCCGGCCCAGCCGGCCACATGCCAGCCGACCAGCGTGACGATCATCAGATTCGGCCCGGGTGCGGCTTGCGCGAGCGCGAACAGCGCGCTGAATTCGCTCGCCGGCATCCAGTGATGCACATCCACCACTTGCCGCTGCATCTCCGGAAGAATCGTATTGCCGCCGCCGAATGCGAGCAGCGAAAGCTGACTGAAGATAACGGCGAGGGAAACGAGCGTGTCGTTCATCGTGCGCTCCGCGATGCGATGTAGATGCTGAGCGGCGTCAGCACGAGCATGGTGGGCAGAAGCGGCAAACGCATGATCGCAATCGCAATGAAGCCGAGCGCCGCGATGAGCGCGGCCATCGGACTATGCCGTAACGGCAGCAGGATCTTCACGGCCATCGAGATCAACAGTCCGGCCGCCGCGGCGGCCAGACCGGCAAACAGGTGGCGAATGTGCGGGTCGTCTTGCGTGTGCTCGTACAGCACACCGAGCCCGATCACCACCAGAGACGGTCCCGCGATCAGTCCGAGCAGGCCCGCCAGTGCGCCCGGCACGCCGCGAAAGCGCATGCCCATCGCGACCGAGAGGTTGATCACGTTGCCGCCCGGTAAGAACTGGCACAGGCCCAGCAAGTCGGTGAATTCGTCGGCGCTCAGCCAGCGGCGTTGTTCGACCAGCGCGCGTCGCGCCAGCGGCAGTGCGCCGCCGAACGAGATCAGCCCGAGGCCGAGAAAGCCGCCGAAGATTTCCCGCAATGTGGGCGTGGGTGCCAGCTCGGGCACGGACGAGGTGAGATCGTGGTCCATATCGGTTAGCTTCCAGTTCAAGCTCAGGAGGTTAGCGCCGAACCCGTGTCGGACAAAACGATTTTTGCGCGCCGGCTTGTGATCTAGAATCACAAGCATGGCTCGTAACCTTCCTCCTTTTCCGGCGCTGCGCGCCTTCGAAGCCGCCGCGCGGCATGAAAGTTTCAGCGCCGCGGCGAACGAACTGCATGTGACGCACGGTGCAATCAGCCGGCAGGTTGCGGCACTCGAAAAGTGGCTCGGCGTGCAGGTGTTCCAGCGGCGCGGCAAACGCGTGCACCTGACTGGCGACGGTCGCCGCTACCTGTCCACCGTTCGGGCTGCGTTCGACAGCATCGCGCTCGCGACGGATCAATTGCGCGATACGGGCGTCGTCCATGTGCTGCGCGTGAATGCGCTGCCTACGTTCGCGATGAAATGGCTGCTGCCACGGCTGCATCAGTTCCAGCGCAAGGTGCCGAACGTGGAGTTGAGACTGTCGACCTCGAACGCGCCAGTCGACACCCTGGACGGCTTCGACGTGGCGGTTCGGCGCGGCCCCGCGCACTGGGCCAACTGCGTGAGCGGCCATTTTCTTGGCGAGAGCGAGATTCCCGTATGCAGTCCGGCGCTATTGCGGCGCTCGCCGATCAACGTCGCCGACGACCTCGCGCGGCACGTGCTGCTGCATTCCGACACGCGGCCGGAAGCATGGAGCAACTGGTTGTCGGCGGCTGGCGTGATGGTGAAATGCCGGAAGAAGCAATCGTTCGATCACTTCTATCTGGCCTTGCAGGCTGCGGTGGACGGTCTTGGCGTGGCGCTCGGCCCGTTGCCCCTGCTCTCGGACGAACTGGTGTCGGGGCGGCTCGTGGTGCCGCTGGCGGGCCCGCGCATCGATGCGCGCGGCTACTGGTGGGTCGCGAGGCGCGAGGTCGCGCAGGCGCCGCTAGTCGAGCAGTTCTGCGAATGGCTGCAAGCGCAAGGCGATCAGACCCACCAGGAAGAAACGGGCAGCGCCGAGGCTACCCGTTAGCATTCGCATGCTCATGGCGCGGCGTTGCATTCGCTTCGCGCCGGGGCGCGAAGCACGCAGCCTCACAGATAGAACATCCGGTCTTCATCCGACTTGGTCGGCTGCGGCTCGGCTTCTTCGCGGTCTTCATAGAACTTCAGCACCGCTTCGAGCACCTGATCCGGATCGTCGATGACCTGCATGAGGTCCATGTCCGTAGGGTTGATCAGGCCCATTGGCGCGAGCGAGTTCTTGAACCACCCAAGCAGGCCTTCCCAGAACTCGGCGCCCACCAGAATGATCGGCACGTGACGCGACTTCTTGGTCTGGATCAGCGTGAGCACTTCGGCGAGTTCGTCCAGCGTGCCGAAGCCGCCGGGCATGACGATCACCGCGTCGGAGTTCTTCACGAACGTGACCTTGCGCGTGAAGAAATGGCGGAAGCGCAACGAAATGTCTTGCCACTGATTGCCCGATTGCTCGTGCGGCAATTCGATGTTCAGCCCGACGGACGGCGCCTTGCCTGCATGAGCGCCCTTGTTGGCCGCCTCCATGATGCCCGGGCCGCCGCCCGAGATCACCGCGAAGCCGGCATCCGACAACTTGCGCGCGATTTGCGTGGCCAGTTTGTAGTAGGGCGAGTTGGGTTTCAGGCGAGCCGAACCATAGATGCTGACAGCCGGGCGAATCTCCGAGAGGTACTCGGTCGCCTCGATAAACTCTGCCATAATCGTGAACATCTGCCACGATGCGCGGGCCTTTTTGGCCGTTGCGCGCTCTTGATCTGCGAGTGATCGCAGACTCGGAATCACTTTTCTCTTAGTCATAATGCCTGAAGAACGAAGCCTTGAAGGTAAGACCCTGCTATTGGTCGACGGTTCGAGTTATCTGTACCGGGCCTACCATGCGATGCCTGATCTGCGCGGGCCCGACGGTGGTCCGACAGGTGCGCTCTACGGGATGATCAACATGCTGCGGCGCATGCGCAAGGAAGTCACAGCAGAGTATAGCGCGTGCGTGTTCGACGCCAAGGGCAAAACGTTCCGCGACGACTGGTATCCGGACTATAAGGCGCATCGTCCGTCTATGCCGGACGATCTCTCGCGCCAGATCGAGCCGATTCATGTGGCCGTGCGCGCGCTCGGCTGGCCGTTGCTGATGATAGAAGGCGTCGAGGCCGACGACGTGATCGGTACGCTCAGCACCGAAGCGGAAAAGCGTGGCATGAATGTGATCGTGTCGACGGGTGACAAGGATCTGGCGCAGCTTGTGTCGGATCATGTCACCCTCATCAATACGATGACTAACGAAACGCTCGACCGCGCCGGCGTGCTCGCCAAGTTCGGCGTGCCGCCGGAGCGCATTATCGACTACCTGTCGTTGATCGGCGATACCGTCGACAACGTGCCGGGCGTCGAGAAATGCGGGCCGAAAACAGCGATCAAATGGCTGACGCAATTTGACTCGCTGGATGGCATCGTCGCACATGCGGACGAAATCAAAGGTGCGGTAGGAGACAATCTGCGCCGTGCGCTCGATTTCTTACCGATGGCGAAGAAACTCGTCACCGTCGAGCGCAATTGCGACTTGACCGACCATATCGTGTCGATCGGGGAAAGCCTGCAAAGCCAGCCGGAATCGCGCGCGGAGCTGCGCGAGGTGTTCACGCGCCACGGCTTCAAGACATGGCTGCGCGAAGTGGAAATCGCGGACGCGGTGGAAGGTCCGGAAACCGATGTGCCGCCTGCCTTGTCCGTGGATCACGAGCGGCATTACGATACCGTGCAGACGTGGGAGCAATTCGACGCATGGCTCGAGAAGATCAATGCCGCCGAACTCACTTCCTTCGATACGGAAACCACCTCGCTCGATCCCATGGTCGCGCAGATCGTGGGGCTGTCTTTATCGGTCGAGGCCGGGCGGGCGGCCTACGTGCCGCTCGCGCATCGCGGCCCGGACGCCCCCGTGCAATTGCCGCGCGACGAGGTTCTCGCCAGGCTCAAACCCTGGCTGGAAAGCGTCGAGCACAAGAAGGTCGGCCAGCATCTCAAGTACGACGAGCAGGTGCTGGCGAACTACGGCATCGAAATGCGCGGTATCGAACACGACACGCTGCTGCAATCGTATGTGGTCGAATCGCATCGCACGCATGACATGGACAGCCTCGCGCTGCGCCATCTCGGTGTGAAGACGATCAAGTACGAAGAGGTCGCGGGCAAGGGCGCGGGGCAGATCGGTTTCGACGAGGTCGCGCTGGACAAGGCTGCCGAATACGCGGCGGAAGACGCCGACATCACCTTGCGGCTGCACCAGGCGCTGTACCCGCAAGTGGCGGCGGAGAAGACGCTCGAGTACGTTTATCGCGACATTGAACTGCCCACCTCGCGCGTGCTGCGGAAGATGGAACGCACGGGCGTGCTGATCGACGCGGAGAAACTGCGTCAGCAAAGCAGTGAAATCGCCACCCGTCTGATCCAGTTGGAAAGCGAGGCGTACGTGCTGGCCGGCGGCGAATTCAATCTGGGCTCGCCCAAGCAGATCGGGCAGATCTTCTTCGAGAAGCTGGAGTTGCCGGTGGTCAAGAAGACCCCGAGCGGCGCGCCGTCCACCGACGAAGAGGTGCTGCAAAAGCTTGCCGAAGACTTTCCGCTGCCGAAGATTCTGCTCGAACACCGTGGTTTGTCGAAGCTGAAGTCGACCTACACGGACAAGCTGCCGCGCATGGTCAACGCCACCACGGGGCGCGTGCACACCAACTATGCGCAGGCCGTGGCGGTCACGGGGCGGCTTGCGTCGAACGATCCGAACCTGCAGAACATTCCCGTGCGTACGGGCGAAGGCCGCCGTATTCGCGAAGCGTTTATTGCACCGCCTGGGCACAAGCTGGTCTCCGCGGACTACTCGCAGATCGAATTGCGCATCATGGCGCACATTTCCGGCGACGAATCGTTGCTGCGCTCGTTCTCGCAAGGTGAAGACATTCACCGCGCCACCGCGGCGGAGATCTTCAGCGTGACGCCGCTCGAAGTCTCGAACGACCAGCGCCGTGTGGCCAAGGTCATCAACTTTGGTCTGATCTACGGCATGAGTTCGTTCGGCCTCGCTTCCAACCTCGGCATCACGCGCGATGCGGCGAAGCTCTATATCGACCGCTATTTCGCACGCTACCCGGGCGTGGCGCGCTATATGGACGAAACGCGCGTGAGCGCGAAGGCCAAGGGTTACGTCGAAACGGTGTTCGGCCGCCGCCTGTGGCTGCCCGAGATCAACGGCGGCAACGGACCGCGCCGTCAGGCCGCCGAGCGTGCCGCGATCAACGCGCCGATGCAAGGCACCGCCGCCGACCTGATCAAGCTCTCGATGATCGCCGTGCAGAAATGGATCGAAGAGTCGAAGATCGGCACGCGCATGATCATGCAGGTGCACGACGAATTGATTCTCGAAGTACCGGACGCGGAATTGTCCGACGTGCGCAAGCGCTTACCCGAATTGATGTGCGGTGTCGCCGACCTGAAGGTGCCGCTGGTCGCCGAGGTGGGCGCCGGGCTGAACTGGGAAGAAGCGCATTGACGCGGGTATGACGGGACGCGATATCGTCGTGCGCATGTCACACATGTGCATTGATGGCTTGTGACAACCCGTGTTGCTCGCGGACAATCGCCCAAAGGCGGCGCGCTCGTGTGAGATCTCGTGCGCGTCGCGGCGACGCATAACCCATCGGCAAACACGGAGAGTTCAATGCATCGTTTTATCGTCGTTGGCGGAGGCGCGGGGGGACTGGAGCTGGCGACGCGTTTGGGCGATCGCTATGCACCCCACAAGAACAAGGGCAGCGTGCAGGCGCAAGTCACGCTCGTCGATCGTAATCCCACGCATATCTGGAAGCCGCTGTTGCACGAAGTGGCGGCCGGTAGCATGGACCCCTTCACGCAGGAGCTCGAATATGCGGCGCAAGCGCGCTGGCATGGCTTCGAATTTCAGCAGGGTGAACTGACGGGCCTGGATCGCGCGAACAAGCGCCTCACGCTCGGCACCGTACTCGACGACGACGGCGCCGAACTGCTGCCCGAACGCGAGCTCGAATACGACACGCTGATCATCGCGATCGGCAGCACGACCGCGTTCTTCGGCGTGAAAGGCGCCCCTGAGTTCTCTCTCGCGCTCGACACGGTCAGCCAGGCCGAGCGGTTCCGCAAGCGCCTGATCGCGGCCTGCATGCGCGCCGAGCATCAGGTGCACGAGCCGGTCGAGTCGGGGCCGGGCACGTCGTCCACGGGCGAGCCGCGCATTCAGGTGGCGATTGTCGGAGGCGGTGCGACGGGTGTGGAGCTGTCGGCGGAATTGCGCAACACAGCGCAGGTGTTGTCCGCTTACGGTCTGCACAAGCTCGATCCGCGGCATGACGTCGGCATCGTGCTGATCGAGGCGGGGCCGCGCATTCTGCCGGCTTTGCAGGAACGGGTCTCGACAGCCACCGCTGAACTGCTCACCAAGCTGGGTGTGAAACTGATGATCGGCGAAACCGTGGCCGAAGTCGCGCCCGGCCTGATCCGCACCGCCAGCGGCAAGACCGTGCGCGCCGATCTGACGGTGTGGGCGGCGGGCATCAAGGCGCCGGCGATTCTGAGCCAGCTCGACGGCCTGCCGGTCAATCGTCTGGGCCAGCTCATCGTGCGCCGCACGCTGCAAACCGAACTCGACGACAACATTTTTGCGCTCGGCGATTGCGCCGCCTGTCCGTGGCCGGGCAATGAGCGCAACGTGCCGCCACGCGCGCAGGCGGCCCACCAGCAGGCGAGCTTTCTGATGAAGGCGCTGGCGGCGCGGCTCGATGGCAAGCCATTGCCGGAATTTACCTATCGCGACTTCGGTTCGCTGGTCTCGCTCGGGCATTTCAGCGCCGTCGGCAATCTGATGGGCGGGGTGATCGGCGGCAATATGCTGATCGAAGGGCTGTTCGCGCGCTTCATGTACATGTCGCTGTACCGGCTGCATATCGCCGCGCTGCACGGCTATGCGCGGATGGTGCTCGATACCTTCGCGCATTGGTTGCGCCGCACCACGCTGCCGCGGGTCAAGCTGCACTGACGCGGGCTGACGCGCCCGGCCGGCGCCCGGAAAAACGTTGCTTCTGCAACAGGATGCGTGTCCGGCGTATCCTGTCGCCTCCAACGTTCAACAGAGGAGCGCCGCATGCTGAAACCCGAGATCGACAGCCTGGTCCCGCACGTTCCCTTCGACCGCCGTACTTTCATCAAGGCCGCGCTCGGCACCGGATTTGCCGCGGCCGTGCTGCCGGTGTCGGCGCAAACCATCCGTACGGACAGCGACGGCCTCGAAGCCGGCGAAGTGGCCGTGCGCTCCGGCGACACCATGGTGCCGGCGTATCGCGCGCAGCCGAAGGGTAAGACACGCTTGCCGGTGATCATCGTCGTGCACGAGATTTTCGGCGTGCATGAGCATATCGCCGACGTGTGCCGGCGCTTCGCCAAGCAGGGTTATCTTGCGATCGCGCCGAACCTGTACGAGCGGCAGGGCGATCCCACCGTTTATACGAGCATGCAGCAGCTCAACGAGCAACTGGTCAGCAAGGTGCCGGACGACCAGGTCATGGGCGATCTCGACGCGACCGTCGCCTGGGCGGGCGAGTATGGCGGCGATCTGAACCGTCTTGGCGTGAACGGCTTTTGCTGGGGTGGGCGCGTTGCGTGGCTGTATGCGGAACACAACCCGCGACTGAAGGCGGGCGTGGCGTGGTATGGGCGAGTCGCGGGCGCAAGGAGCGCGATGACGCCGGCCAATCCGCTCGACGAGGTCGCGCAGCTTCGTGCGCCGGTCCTCGGACTCTACGGGTTGCAGGATCAGAGTATTCCGCAGGACACGCTCGAACAGATGAAGCAGGCCATCGCGCAAGGTCCGCAAGCGGGACGCGGGTCGCAGTTGGTCGTGTATGACGATGCGGGCCACGCTTTTTTCGCGGATTACCGCCCGAGCTATAAGAAGGCCGATGCGGAAGACGGCTGGCGCCGCACGCTGGCGTGGTTCAAGCAGCACGGGGTAGCCTGAGCCCCGGTTTTGACGCTGGCCGGCGAGCCCCCGGGCTCGCGCGGATCAAGAAGGCCGTTACCGCCCGAGCGCGGTTCAACGGCCTTTTGCCAGCTTCGCGCTTACTGTGCGCGAAGGTTGGCGCTCAAGGATTCGGGCCCGTTGCGACGGGTCGCTTCGGATCCGAACTCCACTCACTCCACGATCCCGCGTATAACGCCGCACCGTGCAGGCCGGCGACTTCCATGGCCAGCGCATTCACACAGGCTGTCACGCCCGAGCCGCATTGCAGTATGACGTGTTCAGGCGGCGTGTCGGCGAGTAGCGCGTGGAATTCCTCGCGCAACGTGTGAGCGGGCTTGAAGCGGCTGTCGGCGGTGAGGTTGTCTTTGAAGAAGCGGTTGAGCGCGCCGGGGATATGGCCGCCGACGCGATCCAGCGTCTCGTTCTCGCCGCGATAGCGATCGGCCGCGCGCGCGTCGAGCACGACGCGTTCCTTCGAACCCAGATTGCGCTCGACCGTTTGCGCATCGACCGTGACGGACAGCGGCGCGCCGGCTTTGAAGTCGCCGGTGTTTTGCGCTGGCGCGTCCTGCGTGAGCGGATGACCGCCGGCTTCCCAGGCTTGCAGGCCGCCGTCGAGCAGCGCGACCGCGTCGTGACCGAGCCAGCGCAGCAGCCACCATGCACGGGCGGCGTACATGCCGCCTTGCGCGTCATAGGCGACAACCTGCTGCCCTTGCTTCAGACCGCGCGACTCCAGCGTTTCCACCAGCCGTGCGCGATCCGGCAACGGATGGCGGCCGTTCTGTCCGTTCTTCGGCCCCGACAGATCGCGATCGAGGTGCAGGTAATGCGCGCCCGGCAGATGCGCGGCCAGATAGGCTTTTTCGCCCGCTTCCGGATCGGCGAGATCGAACCGGCAATCGATGATGAACACGCTGCCCGGCGCGGCGGCGAGCCGTTCCGCGAGATTGGTCGCGGAGATCAGAGTGGTGTAATGAGTGTGGGGCATGATGTCTCCTGTCGACCAGAGTTGGCGCTTTAGCGCCTTACTCTGGTCCCATGCAACGCGGTCGACCAGAGTTGGCGCTTTAGCGCCTTACTCTGGTCCCATGTAAAGCTCGATACTGGCGATGGCGGCTCCGTTAGACGGCTTGGCCCCGGCAACGGATGGCCGAGCTATCCCGTTAGTCTAAACAAAAAAAGACGGACCGAAGTCCGTCTTTCCATGCGTCAGTGCTGCCAGAAGAATCTGGCCAGGCGCCAATCAGATCGTGCCGAGTTCGCGCCGCAGGAACTCGTGGAAGTGCTGCATGCCGTCTTCCATCGGGCTCTGATACGGGCCGACCTGCGATTCGCCGCGATTCATCAGCGCGCGGCGGCCGGCGTCCATGCGTTCCGCGATCTCGTCGTCTTCGCGAGCCGTTTCCATATAGGCGGCGCGCTCGGCTTCGACGAACTCCCGCTCGAACAGCGCGATTTCCTCAGGGTAATAGAACTCCACCACGTTGGTGGTTTTCTGCGGACCACGCGGGATCAGCCATGACACCACCAGCACATGCGGATACCACTCGATCATGATGCCCGGGTAGTACACCATCCAGATCGCGCCGAACTCCGGCGGATTGCCGTCGCGAAAGCGCAGCACTTCGTCGTGCCACTTACGGTAGGTCGGACTGCCCGGCTGCTCCAGATCCTTGTGCACGCCAACCGTCTGGACGCTGTACCAGTCGCCGAACTCCCACGTCAGGTCGTCGCAATTGACGAAGCTGCCGAGGCCAGGATGGAACGGCGCGACGTGGTAGTCCTCCAGATAGACCTCGATAAAGGTCTTCCAGTTGTAGTTGCACTCATGGACTTCGACGTGATCGAACATGAAGCCCGAAAAATCGAAATGTTCCTTGGTGCCGAGGCGCGCCAGATCCCGCGCGACGTCGCGCCCCTGCGCTTCGAACAGCAGCCCTTGCCAGTTCTGCAGCGGCGTGGCGCCGAGATTCAGGCAGGGATTGTCCGCAAAATGAGGCGCACCGAGGAGCTGGCCGTTCAGGTCGTACGTCCAGCGATGCAGGGGGCAGACGATATTCTCCGTCTGGCCGCGGCCGTTGAGCATGATGGCTTGCCGGTGGCGGCACACGTTCGACAGCAGTTCGACTTGCGACTGCTGGTTACGGACGAGCACGCGCCCTTCGCTCTCGCTCGGCAAAGCAAAATAATTCCCCGCCTCGGGCACCATGAGATCGTGGCCGATGTAGCGAGGACCTTTCTTGAAAAGGGTGTCGATTTCGCGCGTTAGAAGCGCTTCGTCAAAGTAAGCCGTGACTGGCAGCTGGCTGTGGACAGACCGCAACTGCAATGCATTGCTCAGATTGGACATTCCCACTCCCGTGAAGACGTGAAAGCAGTGAACAACCCAACCATCGAAGATTCGATTTAGGGAGCCCGCGATTATACCCGTTTCCCCCCTCTTGGGGCGCTTAAGTGCCTGATTTGGGTAAAAAATGTCAAGAAAGTTCGACCTTTTCGCCGCAGACCGATCACTTTTTTTCTGCGAGACTGGTGGGGCAGCGGAGGGCCGGAAGGCGAGGCGTAGGCCGGCGAGCGGATCGGAAATGTCGCTTTTGCCGTAGAATGTCCGACTTGTTTTAATTTTGCGACTATTCATGGCGAAGACCGCGTCGAAAGATACTGCTGCCACGCCAGCCGAAGGCGTCGACACTACGCCGCTGCCCGAGAATTACGAGGCCGCTCAGGCGGAGCTGGAGGGGCTGGTTGCGCGCATGGAAAGCGGCAATCTCAGCCTCGAGGAGTCGCTCACCGCCTACCGGCGTGGCGCGGCCCTCGTGGCGTTTTGCCAGCAGCAGCTCGAGAAGGTCGAGCAGCAGGTGCGCGTGCTCGACGGCGAGACGCTCAAGCCGCTGCCCATGAATACCGCAGGCACAGCCGCTACTGAGAGCGGGGACGACCTATGACATTCGAACAATGGATGCGCTCGGTGCTGGAGCGCGTCGAAACGGCACTAGAACATTACCTGCCGACCGAGGCAACCGAGCCCGCCACGCTGCATGAGGCCATGCGCTACGCGGTGTTGGGCGGCGGCAAGCGGGTTCGCCCGCTGCTGTGCCACGCGGCCGGCGAGCTGACCGGCGCGCGCGCCGAATGCCTCGACGCGGCAGCAGCGGCACTGGAAATGATTCATGTGTACTCGCTCGTCCACGACGACATGCCGTGCATGGACGACGACGCGCTGCGTCGCGGCAAGCCCACGGTACACGTCAAGTATGACGAAGCCACGGCATTGCTGGTGGGCGATGCGCTGCAATCGCAGGCGTTCGTCGCGCTGACCTCGGACGTGCTGGCCCCGGCGCAACAGGCCGCGCTCGTGCGCGAACTGGCGCTGGCGAGCGGCTCGATCGGCATGTGCGGCGGGCAGGCCATCGATCTGGCGAGCGTCGGCCACACGCTGACGCGCGTGCAACTCGAAACCATGCACCGCATGAAAACCGGCGCCTTGTTGCGTGCCGCGGTGCGCATGGGCGCGCTCGCGGGTGAAACGCCGAATGCGGAGGCCATGCGCTCGCTGGACGCTTATTCGGCCGCTGTCGGCCTCGCGTTTCAGGTCGTCGACGATATTCTCGACGTGACGACCGATTCCGCGACGCTCGGCAAAACGGCTGGTAAAGACGCGAAGGACGGCAAGCCGACCTACGTGTCGATTATTGGACTCGACGCGTCGCGCGCGCTCGCAGCGCAGTTGCGCAGTGACGCTCACGCCGCGCTGGCGCCGTTTGGCGCACGCGCGCAGCGTCTTGCCGAATTGGCCGACCTGGTGGTGAACCGGGTTAGCTGAACGCGAAAGCCCGCCGCCGCGCGCCTCCTTTGTGGGGTGCATGTATGAAGTGCGGGCGCGTAAGTTTTCCTACAATGGAACGACGATGTACGACTTGCTGAAAACCATTGACGACCCGGCAGCACTGCGCCGCCTCGATCGCCGCCAATTGCAACCGCTTGCCGACGAGTTGCGTGCCTTTGTGCTCGACAGCGTATCGCAGACGGGCGGCCATCTTTCGTCCAACCTCGGCACAGTCGAGTTGACCATTGCGCTGCACTACGTGTTCGACACGCCGCACGACCGGATCGTCTGGGACGTGGGCCATCAAACTTATCCGCACAAGATCCTGACGGGTCGCCGCGACCAGATGCACACGTTGCGTCAGTTGGGCGGCATCTCGGGCTTCCCGAAACGTGACGAGTCGGAATACGACACTTTCGGCACGGCGCACTCGAGCACGTCGATCTCGGCCGCGCTCGGCATGGCGGTCGCGAGCAAGCTGAAGGGCGACAACCGCATGGGCATCGCCGTAATCGGTGACGGCGCAATGACGGCCGGTATGGCCTTCGAGGCGATGAACAACGCCGGTGTCGAAGACGACGTGCCGCTGCTGGTCATCCTGAACGACAACGACATGTCGATTTCGCCGCCGGTCGGCGCGCTGAATCGCCATCTGGCGCGTCTGATGTCGGGCCGCTTCTACGCGGCCGCGCGTGCCGGCGTGGAGCGCGTGCTGCGCGTCGCGCCGCCCATGCTCGATCTCGCCCGCAAGCTCGAAGAGCACGCGAAGGGCATGATCGTGCCGGCAACGCTGTTCGAAGAATTCGGCTTCAACTACATCGGTCCGATCGACGGTCACGACCTCGATTCGCTGATCCCGACGCTGCAGAACATCAAGGAACTGCGCGGTCCGCAATTCCTGCACGTCGTGACGAAGAAAGGCCAGGGCTACAAGCTGGCCGAAGCCGACCCGGTGCTGTACCACGGCCCGGGCAAGTTCAATCCGGCCGAAGGCATCAAGCCGGCCACCACGCCGTCGAAGAAAACTTACACGCAGGTGTTCGGCGAATGGCTGTGCGACGCCGCCGAGCTGGACGCGCGCGTCATTGGTATCACGCCGGCCATGCGGGAAGGATCGGGCATGGTGGAATTCGAGAAGCGCTTCCCGGACCGCTATTTCGACGTCGGCATCGCCGAGCAACACGCGGTGACGTTCGCCGGCGGTTTGGCCGCGGAAGGCATGAAGCCGGTGGTCGCGATCTACTCGACCTTCCTGCAACGCGCGTACGATCAACTGATTCACGACGTCGCACTGCAGAATCTGCCGGTGGTGTTCGCGATCGACCGCGCGGGGCTGGTCGGCGCGGACGGCGCAACGCACGCGGGCGCTTACGACCTGGCGTTCCTGCGCTGTATCCCGAACATGACGGTGATGGCCGCGTCGGACGAAAACGAATGCCGCCAGATGCTGTACACGGCATTGCAGCAGCCGAACCCGACGGCGGTGCGTTATCCGCGTGGCGCCGGCACGGGTGTCGCCACGGTCAAGCAAATGGCGGCGCTGCCGCTCGGAAAGGGTGAGATTCGTCGCGAAACGTCGCAGCCGGCTGGCAAGCGCATTGCGATCCTCGCGTTCGGTACGATGGTCGCGCCGTCGCTGGCTGCGGCCGAGCAACTGGACGCGACGGTCGCGAACATGCGCTTTGTGAAGCCGCTGGACGCCGATCTGGTCCGCCAGTTGGCTGAAACGCACGACGCCATCGTTACGGTGGAAGAAGGCTGCGTGATGGGCGGCGCGGGTTCGGCATGCGTCGAAGCCCTGCTTGCCAGTGGGGTTATCCGACCGGTACTACAATTGGGCCTCCCCGATCAGTTCATCGATCATGGAGATCCGGCGAAGCTGCTCGCCGCGTGCGGTCTCGACGCCACGGGTATCACCAAGTCGATCCGCGAGCGTTTCCTGTTGAGCGGGGCGGTGGGCGGCCAGTCGTCGGTGAAGCGCGTCGCGTAAGCGCTGCTGCTCGCTGTGCGGCCGCCGTGCAGGCGGCTATCGCGCCCATAGCAAGCTCCAATTTGAATTGGTGGGCCTTCGGGCCCATCATTCGACGCCGGCAGGGGCCGGCGTTTGCCATTTGCGCGCCTGGATTTGCGCGGCCGCTGGAGCCCCCAGGCCTGTCGCTTCGCGACAGCACCTGAGGGCGCAGTCCCGAAGGGGACTTCCTCCGGGGCAGAAAAGCTGGGGCGGCACGGCATTTCCTGAAAGGACAAAACAATGAATCAGATGAATCCCGCCTTTGTGATGCCCGACGTGCAAAGCACGCCTGACACCCGCCAGATCCCGATTCAACGGGTCGGCGTGAAGGCGGTGCGCCATCCGCTCACGGTTCGCACGCAAGGCGGCGAGGTGCAGCCGACGGTCGGGACGTGGAATCTGGACGTGCATTTGCCGGCCGACCAGAAGGGCACGCACATGTCGCGCTTTGTCGCCTTGCTTGAAGAGAACAAGGCACCCCTGGAACCCGCCACGTTCCGCACCATGCTCGCCGCGATGCTGGAAAAGCTGGAAGCCGAGGCGGGCCGCATCGAAGTGTCGTTCCCTTACTTTGTGAGCAAGACCGCACCGGTGTCGGGTGTGCAGAGCCTGCTCGACTACGAAGTCACGTTGACGGGCGAGACCCGCAACGGTGCGACGCGTCTGTTCATGCAGGTGCAGGTGCCGGTTACCAGCCTGTGCCCATGCTCGAAGAAGATCTCGCAGTACGGCGCGCATAATCAGCGCTCGCACGTGACGATCAACGCCGAGCTGGCGGGTGACGTGGCCGTGGAAGAGCTGATCCGGGTCGCAGAAGAAGAAGCCTCGTGCGAGCTGTGGGGCTTGCTTAAGCGCCCGGACGAGAAGTTCGTCACCGAGCGCGCCTACGAAAATCCGAAGTTCGTTGAAGATCTGGTGCGCGACGTCGCCCAGCGTCTGAACGCGGACGAGCGGATCGTGGCGTACGTGCTCGAAGCCGAGAACTTCGAGTCGATTCACAATCACAGCGCGTATGCGGTGATCGAACGGGATAAGCGGGCGGGTTGATACGCGCGTTTGCCGACTGCATGGAAAAGCCGCTTCTTGAAGCGGCTTTTTTTACGGTTTAAGGATATCGGCCTCAGCGTGCGAGGGACGTCAGATCCCAGCGTGGCTTCACCGTGAACGCGTAGTCCTTGCCCGACTGGCCCGGCCAACGCTGCAGGCGCAAAGCGCCGGCCAGCGCGATCATCGCGCCGTTGTCCGTGCACAGCGACAAGTCCGGATAGTGCACATAGAAATTGCGCTTCTTCGCGGCGGCGGAAAGCGCCTCGCGCAGTTGCCGGTTCGCGCCGACGCCGCCCGCGACGACCAGCCGGTTGAGTTTGGTTTTCTTGAGCGCGGCCAGCGACTTCGCCGCCAGAACCTCGACCGCCGCGTCGACGAAACCGCGCGCCAGATCGGCTTTCGCCTGCTCACAGATGTTGGCGCCGCCGAGCTTCCTGGCGTGCGTGAGGACGGCGGTCTTCAGGCCGCTGAAACTGAAATCGAGATCGCCCGAATGCAGCATCGGGCGCGGCAGCACCACGGCGCCGGGCGTACCGAATTCCGCCATGCGCGAGACTTCCGGGCCACCGGGATAGCCGAGGCCGAGCAGCTTCGCGGTTTTGTCGAAGGCTTCGCCGGCGGCGTCGTCCAGCGTTTCGCCGAGCGTCTCGTAGACGCCCACGTCCGTCACGCGCATCAACTGCGTATGGCCGCCGGACACCAGCAGCGCGACGAACGGAAACGGCGGCGGCTCGTCCACCAGCAGCGGCGAGAGCAAATGCCCTTCCAGGTGATGGATGCCGATGGTCGGCTTGTCCCACGCCATGGCCAGCGCATTTGCAACGCTCGCGCCGACCAGCAGCGCACCTGCGAGACCCGGGCCTTGCGTGTAGGCGATCGCGTCGATGTCGCCGCGGGCCGTGCCGGCGCGTTCCATCACCTCTTCGAGCAGCGGCAGCGCGCGCCGGATGTGATCGCGCGACGCCAGCTCCGGCACCACGCCGCCGTACTCCCGATGCATCGCAATTTGCGAATGCAGCGCGTGCGCCAGCAGGCCGCGCTCCGTGTCGTAGAGCGCGAGACCGGTTTCGTCGCAGGAGCTTTCGATGCCGAGAACGAGCATGATGGGTGGGCCTGAGCGGACGCGCGAGTCATGACACTCCAGCGCCCGAAAGTGAAAAAGCAAGCCTGAAAGTATAGCAGTGCGGGCAAGGAGCCGCAGACGCGCAGGTACAATGCGACCGCATGGAATCCTTCGATATCGCAGTGATCGGCGCAGGCGCGGCCGGCATGATGTGCGCGGCCGTGGCCGGGCAGCTCGGCCGTCGCGTGGTGCTGATCGACCACTCGCAGCGTCTCGCCGAGAAGATCCGCATCTCCGGCGGCGGCCGCTGCAACTTCACGAATCTGTATGCCGGCCCGGCCAACTACCTGTCGGCGAATCCGCATTTTTGCCGCTCGGCACTCGCGCGCTACACGCCGCGCGACTTCATGGCGTTGCTCAAGCGCCATCATGTGACGTGGCATGAGAAGCATAAAGGGCAGCTTTTCTGCGACCAGTCGAGCGACGCGGTCATCAACGTGCTGAAGAGCGAGTGCGACGCGGGCCGCGTGGCATGGCGCACGCCCCTGTCAGTCGAACAGGTGCGTCAGGACGCGGAAGGGCGGTTCACGCTGGATACCCGGTCGGGGCCGATCAGCGCGCGTGCGCTCGTGATCGCGACCGGCGGGCTGTCGATTCCAAAGATCGGCGCCACGGATTTTGCCTATCGTCTTGCCAAGCAGTTCGGTCACAAACTGATCGACATGCGCCCCGCGCTGGTTCCGCTGACCTTCGCCGCAACCGACTGGGAGCCGTTCTCGGCGCTGTCCGGCGTCTCGCTGGAGGTGCAGCTCGAGACCGGCAACAAAAAGACCGGCGCTGAATTCAACGAAGATCTGCTCCTCACGCACCGCGGCCTTTCCGGGCCGGGCGTGCTGCAGATTTCGAGCTACTGGCAACCCGGCGAGCCGATTCACATCAACCTGTTGCCCGAGCAGGACGCCACGACCGCCTTACTCGAAGCCAAAACCGGCACCAGGCGTCAGATTGCCAGTCTGTTGTCGGAGTGGGTGCCGCAGCGGCTCGCCCATGTCTGGCTGGAAGCCCACCAGGTGCCCGCCGAAGCGCGCCTCGCCGACTTGCCGGACAAGACCCTGCGCCGCGTCGGTGAAGCACTGACGCGCTGGACGCTCACGCCCAACGGCACGGAAGGCTATCGCAAGGCCGAAGTGACGCGCGGCGGCGTCGACACGCGCGACCTGTCGTCGGCGACGATGATGAGCGCGCGCGCCCCAGGCTTGTACTTCATCGGCGAAGCGGTGGACGTCACCGGCTGGCTGGGCGGCTATAACTTCCAGTGGGCGTGGGCATCGGGCGTGGCGGCCGGCCAGGCAGCCGTGGAGTACGCGAGAGGGGCTTGACGGCTCTCTGGCTTTGTGAGAAAGCTCTGCTATACTCCTGAACCTTTACAAAGTTCCGTTATTGAAAAATGACGACCATCCGCGTAAAAGACAACGAGCCGTTTGAAGTCGCCATGCGCCGTTTCAAGCGCACCATGGAAAAAAACGGTTTGTTGACGGAACTTCGCGCTCGCGAGTTTTACGAAAAGCCTACGGCTGAGCGCAAGCGCAAGAAGGCGGCTGCGGTGAAGCGTCATTTCAAGCGTCTGCGTGGTCAGATGCTGCCAAAGAAGTTCTACTGATTCTGGCGTTGCCGCGGTTCCCGTCAAACGGAGCGGCGACATCCACCCGGTGACGGCGCAGCAGGTGCCATCACGGAAAACACGGCCCTTCGGGCCAGCCGGCAGGGTCGCGCCCACCACGCACATTGTGCCAACCCGCTTGAGGAAGCAGTCCCAAGCGGGTATTCGTGTTGATGCGGTTAGCCTGGCCGGTTTCTCAATTCCAACGCATTCAGGTGAGTGATGAGTCTCAAGGACCGGATCAACGACGATATGAAGGCCGCCATGCGGGCACGTGAAACCGAGCGTCTCGGCACGGTCCGCCTGTTGCTCGCCGCGATCAAGCAGCGCGAAGTCGACGAACGCGTCACGCTCGACGACACCGCGATCACCGCTGTCGTCGACAAGATGATCAAGCAGCGCAAAGACTCGATCAGCCAGTTCGAAGCGGCAGGCCGCACGGATCTGGCCGACAAGGAAAAGTCCGAACTGGCGATTCTGTCTGCCTATATGCCGGAACAGATGTCCGAGGCGGAGATCATTGCCGAAGTTCAGGCCGCGGTAGCGCAAACTGGCGCGGCCGGCCCGCAGGACATGGGCAAGGTGATGGGCGTGCTCAAGCCGAAGCTGGCTGGCCGTGCCGACATGACCGCGGTCTCGGCGCAGGTCAAGGCCGCACTCGCGAAGTAAGGTCCGTTGTCCGGTCTGCGCGCGCCGTCGCTCGACGGGCGGCGTGTGCAGCCTTGAGTCTTTCAGGTAGCGTCATTTACTGTGATTCCTCCGTCATTCCTGCAGGACCTGCTCAACCGCGTCGATATCGTCGACGTGGTGGGCCGGTATGTGCAGTTGAAAAAGGGCGGCGCGAACTTCATGGGGCTGTGCCCGTTCCACAACGAAAAAAGCCCTTCGTTTACGGTTAGTCCGACTAAGCAGTTCTATCACTGCTTCGGCTGCGGGGCGCATGGAACGGCCATCGGTTTTCTGATGGAGCACGTTGGCTCGTCCTTTCCGGAAGCGGTCAACGAGCTGGCGCAGTCGGTCGGCTTGACCGTGCCGAACGAGCCTTCGCCGGGCTATGGCGGCGGTTCCGGCGGCCATGCGCCGGCGGCGTCCAAAGCGGTCACCACGGCGCTTTCCGACGTCATGCAGACCGCCTGCGACTTCTACCGCAAGCAACTGCGCAGCGCGCCGGTCGCGATCCAGTATTTGAAGAAGCGCGGCTTGACCGGCGAGATCGCGGCCCGTTTCGGGCTCGGCTACGCCCCGGACGGCTGGCAGAACCTCGAAGCGGCATTTCCGAACTACCGGGACGATTCGCTGGTCGAATCGGGTTTGGTGATCGTGAGTGAAAAGTCCGACGCACAGGGGCAGAACCGTCGGTACGACCGCTTTCGCGAGCGGGTCATGTTTCCGATCCGCAATGTAAAAGGGCAGGTGATCGGCTTCGGCGGCCGTGTGCTGGACGGCGGCGAGCCGAAATATTTGAATTCGCCCGAAACGCCTTTATTTAACAAAGGCAGCGAGCTGTACGGACTGTTCGAGGCGCGCCTCGCGATACGCGAGCAGCACTACGTGCTGGTCGTGGAAGGCTACATGGACGTGGTCGCGCTGGCCCAATTAGGGTTCCAGAACGCGGTTGCCACGCTCGGCACGGCCTGCACGCCGATTCATGTGCAGAAACTGATGCGCCAGACCGACACGGTCATTTTCAGCTTCGACGGCGATTCGGCGGGCCGGCGTGCCGCGCGTCGCGCGCTGGACGCCTGTTTGCCGCACGCCGCGGACAACCGCACCATCCGGTTCCTTTTTTTGCCGTCCGAGCACGATCCGGACAGCTATGTGCGTGAATACGGCACGGAAGCCTTCGCCGAGCAGGTCGAGCGGGCCATGCCACTGTCGCAGTTCATGCTGAACGAGGTGCTGACCGGCAAGGAACTGGACCAGCCGGAGGGCAAGGCCCGCGCGCTGTTCGACGCCAAGCCGCTGCTGCAGGCGCTGCCGGCCAACGCGCTGCGCGCGCAGATCATGCATATGTTCGCCGACCGGCTCGACGTGCCGTTCGACGAGGTTGCCGCGCTGTGCGAGGTCGATTCTCGAATCGCGGCGGCGGCCCGTGCCGCGCCGGCCCGCAAAGACCGGCGCAGTGTGACGGGAATCGAGGAGAAAACGCTGCGCAATCTGGTCATGCATCCGCGCACGGTGGCGGTGCTCGACGAGGAGGCCGAACAGGCGCTCCTCACGGTCACGCGGCACGGCGAGCTGTTCGAAGAGGTGACGACACACGCGCGTGCGCTGGGCGATTCGGCGGAGTTCCAGCTGTTGTCCGACCTATTGCGAAACGGCGCGAACGCCCCAACTTTCGAGGAAATCTTTCGCAAAATTCTAGACTATGATGAAAACGTCCGGGATTTGCTGCTGAAGGACCCGGAAGATGCGACCGTAATCGAGGAACGGCGCGAGCAGGAGCGGATCGTTGGCGAGGAACTGAAGGCGGCGATCCTGAAGATGCGGTACGACGCTTACTGCGATCGGCTCGAGCAACTTTCGCGGCAATCCCGGCATACGCCGGAGGAGTTCGCGGAGCTGTCGGAGCTCAACCGGAAGCGGGCCGACATGAAGCGCCGGCTCGGGCTGTAGGCGGAGCGAAGGGAGCCTGAGTGCTATAATAAAAGGTTTCCAGCGGTTTGTTTTTTAAAGGGTTTTCCTAGCAAAGGCGAAAAGGCGATGCGATGGCAAAGACTAAGGACGCAACTGCGGGCGGAAAGAAAGCAACAGGCACGAACTCCAAGGAGCCGACCAGAAAGGTCACCGAGGCCAAGTTAGTTTCTTCCGCCAGAAAAGCGTCTGCCGTCAGCGTTTCACCCGTTGCCGGGAAGAAGTCCTCGACCATTTCTGCTGCGCGAGCGGAGCCGGTCAGGGCGGCGAAAGTTGTAGCAGTGCCGGCCACGAAGGGGTCGGGTGTCAGAAGCGCAAGGGAAGCGGCTGCCGCGCAGGACGATGCGGTAGTGCGCGAGGTTCCAGTATCCACGGTTCAACCGGCTGTTGTCCACCAGCCGCGAGTCGAGACTACAGCCGGTACGGCGAACTCCATGACGAAAAAGCTGAACGAAGTACCCGTCGATGACGACGCAACCCAAAGCGAAGAAAGCCCCGCGGCTGTTCCAGCCAAGGTGGAAAAGGCCAAGGCTCGCGACCGTCGTGCAAAGGAAAAAGCGCTGCTGAAAGACGCTTTCGCGTCGTCGCAGCCTGGCACGGTCGAGGAACTCGAGGAGCGCCGCTCCAAACTGCGCGCGCTGATCAAGCTCGGCAAGGAGCGCGGCTTCCTCACGTACGCTGAAATCAACGACCACCTGCCGGACAACTTCACCGAGACCGAGGCGATCGAAGGCATCATCAGCACGTTCAACGACATGGGCGTGGCGGTGTACGAGCAGGCCCCGGACGCTGAAACGCTGCTGCTGAACGACAACGCGCCGGCGGCTTCTTCGGACGACGAAGTGGAAGAGGAAGCGGAAGTTGCGCTGTCCACCGTCGACTCGGAATTTGGCCGCACCACCGACCCGGTCCGCATGTATATGCGGGAAATGGGCACGGTCGAACTGCTGACGCGTGAAGGCGAAATCGAAATCGCGAAGCGGATCGAAGACGGCCTGAAGCACATGGTGATGGCCATCTCCGCGTGCCCGACCACCATCGCCGACATTCTGGCGATGGCCGAGCGCGTCGCGAATGAGGAAATTCGCATCGACGAACTGGTCGACGGCCTGATCGACGCCAACGCGGAAGACGCGGACGGCTTCTCCGCGCAAGAAGCGGAAGCGATCGAAAGCGAAGACGAGGAAGTCGAAGAAGACGACGCGGAAGACGAGGAAGAAGACGACGGCACGGCGCAGGCCACGGCGAACGCAGCGCAGATGGAAGCGCTCAAGCGTGCGTCGCTCGAAAAATTCGCGATGATCAGCGAATGGTTCGACAAGATGCGCCGCGCGTTCGAGAAGGAAGGCTACAAGTCCAAGTCGTATTTGAAGGCGCAGGAAACGATCCAGAACGAACTGATGACGATCCGCTTCACCGCGCGTACGGTCGAGCGCCTGTGCGACACGCTGCGCGCGCAGGTGGACGAAGTGCGTCAGGTCGAGCGTCAGATCCTGCACACGGTGGTCGACAAGTGCGGCATGCCGCGTGCGGAATTCATCGCGCGTTTCCCCGGCAGTGAAACGGATCTCGAATGGGCCGACAAGATCGTCGGTGAAGGTCACGCGTATAGCGCGATCCTCACGCGGAATATTCCGGCCATTCGCGAACAGCAGCAACGCCTGCTGGATCTGCAGGCGCGCGTCGTGCTGCCGCTGAAGGACCTCAAGGAAACCAACCGTCAGATGGCGGCGGGTGAGCTGAAGGCGCGTCAGGCGAAGCGCGAAATGACCGAGGCGAACTTGCGTCTCGTGATCTCGATCGCGAAGAAGTACACGAACCGTGGTCTGCAGTTTCTCGACCTGATTCAGGAGGGCAATATCGGCCTGATGAAGGCGGTGGACAAGTTCGAATATCGCCGTGGCTACAAGTTCTCCACGTATGCAACGTGGTGGATCCGTCAGGCCATTACGCGTTCCATCGCGGACCAGGCGCGCACGATCCGGATTCCGGTTCACATGATCGAAACGATCAACAAGATGAACCGTATTTCGCGTCAGATTTTGCAGGAAACCGGTCTCGAACCGGATCCGGCAACGCTGGCCGAGAAGATGGAAATGCCGGAAGACAAGATCCGCAAGATCATGAAGATCGCGAAGGAACCGATCTCCATGGAAACGCCGATCGGCGACGACGACGATTCCCATCTGGGCGACTTCATCGAAGACAACAACACGGTTGCGCCGGCCGACGCCGCTTTGCATGCCAGCATGCGCGATGTCGTGAAGGACGTGCTCGACTCGCTGACGCCGCGCGAAGCGAAGGTGCTGCGCATGCGTTTCGGTATCGAGATGAGCACCGATCACACGCTCGAAGAAGTCGGCAAGCAGTTCGACGTGACGCGTGAACGCATTCGTCAGATCGAGGCGAAGGCGCTGCGCAAGCTGCGTCACCCGAGCCGTTCGGACAAGCTGAAGTCATTCCTCGAAGGGAATTGATCGAGGTTGGCGTTGGGTTGCAATGATGTAGCGGTTTGAAGGAGCCTCGCGGTTGTTTCGGCGGATCGAAGCGGTTGCGAAGGCTCCTTTTTCGTGTAGTATGTCGGCCAATCAAGGTTTTAGGGCCTCTAGCTCATGCTTGGTTAGAGCAGCGGACTTAGCAAGGACTCACCTAAACCTCGCAGCACGGCATGGTGAGTCGTGAATGGGTTGCCTTGGGGTAAGTTAGCTCTGCTCCTTGGTAGAACTGCTCAAATTCGGGGAACCCTCTGCTGCCCAGGCGGCGTGGCAATCCCGAGCGAAGCTCTCTTCGAGAGAACGTGTAGAGACTGAACGGGCAGGTCGTAAAGACAAGAGACAGTCCAGACCACAAACCCGAAAGGGACGGTGAAAACCGTAGCTGGTAAGCATAATCCGTTGGTGCCGTGTTCGACTCACGGGAGGCCCACCAAACAATTGAAAGCCACTCTTCGGAGTGGCTTTCTTTTCTTGGGCTCCACAACTTCGATGTAGAGCGTCCCGGCAAACGGGGCGGAGTCACGACGCCGACGCGATCGACGACTAGGAGTAAGCGCGAGACCTTTCGCTGCTTGATCACGCTTGCAACGCGGGAGGTGGGCACCCTCGCAGCCTTAAGGATGCATACGAAGAGCGATGACGTGGGCTCCATGGTCGGTTGCCTCGTCGTTGGCGGCAGGTGACTCGTGATGCCGTACACGCATATATGAAATGACATTCATGCCATTCACACGGCATGACCGTACGTCCAGAATTCTCCTCAAGCGGTTCGAGCCGCGTTCAACTGGAGAGCAGAATGTTTGCAATTACGGGTATCACGGGTCAGGTCGGGGGCGTTGTTGCTCGCTCGTTGCTTGCGGCTGGAAAGGATGTGCGTGCAGTGGTTCGTAGTGCCACAAAGGGCGCCGATTGGAGTAGCCAGGGTTGTGAAATCGCCATCGCCGAGATGTCCGACACGAACGCGCTGTGCGCGGCATTTTCCGGGGCCGACGGCGTGTTTATCCTGCTGCCGCCGAACTTCGATCCTTCGCCGGACTTTGCGGAATCGCGTCGCCTGGTCGGGACGGTGCGCGAGGCATTGAAACAAGCTAGTCCGGCGAAAGTGGTCTGCCTGTCGACCATTGGCGCCCAGGCTGAGCGGCCGAACTTGTTGCAGCAACTGAGCCATATGGAGCAGGAATTGGGTTCGCTGCCGATGCCGATCGCCTTCCTGCGCGCGGGCTGGTTCATCGAAAATGCGGCGTGGGATGTGGAGCCCGCCCGCACGGCAGGCGTCATCCCAAGCTTCCTGCAGCCGCTCGATAAACCGGTTCCGATGGTGGCTACCACCGATGTCGGCCGAGTCGCGGCGAGCATGTTGCAGCAGCAATGGTCCGGCAAGCGGATCGTTGAACTCGAGGGCCCGCGGCGCATCACCCCGAACGATTTGGCGAATGCGTTCTCGCGCTTGCTTGGCAAGGACGTACGCATGGAGACCGCGCCGCGTGATACGTGGGAAGCACTCTTCGAGTCGCAGGGCATGAAAAATCCGACCCCGCGCATACAGATGCTGGATGGCTTTAACGAGGGGTGGATCGAATTCGAGAGGCCCGACCAGACGATAAAGGGCACTGTGGCGCTGGAAACGGTGTTGCATTCGCTAATCGAACGGCTGCCCCTGTGAGCTTCAGCGGTCCGCTGACTGGATATGAACGTCCTGCTTCTCTAAAGAAGTGCTGCATGGTCGTTCAGCCAAGATGACAAGACCGTAATCCTGACGACGGGATCCGGTAACGGCGCGCGCGCTACGATCGGTCGCTCATCCTTATCGCTTCCAAGACGTGTGAAGTGGCGATGGGATGGGCCGATCAATCTACGCGCATAGAGCGACTCTGGAGCGTTTCCCATGCCATTCCGTCATCCCGTCGCCAGCGTGGCTGCGACGATCGTTATCACGCTGAGCCTGCTGGCAATCGGAGCGCTTCTGTTCGGTTTTTCGGGCGTGTACGACGTATCCGCAAGCTCGAAAGACAACCCGATCATTGCATGGATGTTGCACTCGACTTATGAGGCGTCGCTCCATCATCACGCGGGCAAAGACGTGCCGCCTGGCGATCTGATGTCGCTTAACAATATCAGGGCCGGCGCGCAATTCTACGATTCGACGTGCGCCGCTTGCCATGGAGTGCCAGGCAAACCGCTGAGCTTTATTGGACAGGGGATACAGCCGGCTGCACCTACGCTGCTGGCCGCCAGCCGCCGCAACAATCCCAAGCTGATGTTCTGGGTCATCAAGCATGGCGTGAACATGACCGCCATGCCGAGCTTCGGAAAGACACAATCCGACCGGACGATATGGCAAACGGCGGCATTTCTCTACGACGCACGGGGTATCACCCCGGAGCGATACGAGACGCTTGTCCACGGTTCGAAGTGAGGATTCGGCGGATGGTGGAACGCCGCGGTCAGGCGGAACGTTTCGCGCGAAACAGTCGTGTGTCAAGGCGCAGTGATACGGTGAAGTAACGCGAGATGCGAAAACTTTATCGGCTTGCAACATGCGTCTGGAGCGAAGCGAACGGAGCGGCCGCTCGAGTCCGCGGATTCGAAGTCCCAGCTACGCGCCGTGTTTCGGCCATGGCGTGGCACGTCGTTTGCATAGGGTCGGCTTCCAGACCGTATCGATAACGAGAACGACCATGCGCCCTGACCACACCGCGACTGAATACGCCCAGACTTCATCCTTGCTGGCCACGCCCCTGGAAGGCGCCGGCGAGAGCATGCCGCAACCTCAGATCAGCACGCTGGCACGCGTCACTTTCTGCTTTGCCTGGTTGTTCGGTCTTGAGCCGTTCCTGACCGGTTCGGGCGACGAACCGCCGCATTCGCGACTCGATCGCCATTGACATTTCGTCGCCGCGCGAGGTACGGGGACCGCACGAACGGACCTTGAAAATTTCGCCGCGCGACTGCGCAATTTCTACATTCGCACCTGGATCGCTCGAGCGCCCCTCGACCTCGGGAAGATTTGACCGCGGCACCCACAGCCGGGAATAGCCGTTGCGCGAGCAGGCTTGGGAGCCTTTCCCATCTCAGGACGCTTATCATGCAAACCGATCCCACCATCGACCCCGTCGCCGACCCGGCCAACCAGCCACTCGATGAACCTGGCGAGCAGCCGCGTCTATTGCCCGGCGTGCCGGCTGAAACCGACCCGCTTGCGCCGGGCGGTTCACCCGAAGACGAAGAGGCACTCCGACGGTCGCGAGGCAGACCATAAGTTCATGCTGGGCGGTAGCTAGGGAAACTCCGTGTCAAAAAAAGGCACGGCCGTGCCGTTAAATAAATTGGAAGGCTTTTGAAGTTTGCCGTCCGTTTTCAGCGCGGGTTTTGTCACGCGGCGGTTGGCGCCGCATTTCACCTCCGGGCAACACCCGTGCTGAAGACTTCCTTCATGCAACGGGTGAATCCAGAGCTCATATCAGAAGCTCTCTCTTTAGCCTGACCGGGAAGTCACCGGCCTCCTGAGAGCACGATGCCACCACGCCCGCAGGGCGCAAGTGCATTAAGGTCATCCGTGCGACGATCGCCAGTAGCGCCGCGGCTCACACGTCTGCGCGCGACGCATGCAACGTTCAGCGCGACCAGACTGCTTTAATGCATCGCATAAGAGCGAGCCATTAAATCCAATGCGTCGCCAACAGAAGTTAATGGCTAAATTCAGCGAGACTGATTATTCGCTTCCTCGATAAGCGACCGTATCCGTTGGATTAAGTTCCAGGCTTTCTATAATAAATTTATACCGGTTTGCATGCGGTGAGGCTATTGCCTCATTTTCGAGCAATCAAACGTCTCGTATTTCTGTCTTGGTCCGACCCGATTACGTCAGGCGTATTAAACCCTGTTGCATACACACAACTGGCAATATTGAAAAGTTGCAAATTACTTATGACTAAAGCAGGTGCGACAGGCCCCCAATTTCACGATAAGTAATTAAAAAACAAAGACTTAATGCTTATCGCGATTTCATTGTTGCGGATTCTGAAAAATCCTGTTGTGTGAATTGCGAACATCCCTATCAGGGTGTCCCCCTACACTCACGCTTCGTTTCAAGGGTGCCCGACCGATCCGAAACGGGGTCGGTGAACAGGGCGGCAACGGGTGCGAAGCGCGCGTTGCCGAGGCAGGTCCCGCTCCCCGCGTAAATTTATCGAACAGGAGTCCCACGCATGAAAAAGAGTCTCATCGTCGTTGCGGTTGCCGCATCGTTCGCTTCCGTCGCTCACGCTCAAAGCAGCGTGACCCTGTATGGTCTGCTGGACGCTGGCCTGACGTACACCAGCAACGTGAACCACAACTCCAAGTGGGCAGCCGGTAGCGGCGGCATCAACCAAAGCATGTTCGGTCTGCGCGGTTCGGAAGACCTGGGCGGCGGTCTGAAGGCAGTTTTCACGTTGGAAAGCGGCTTTAACATCAACAACGGCAAGTTCGCTAACAACAACGGCATGTTCAACCGTCAAGCGTTCGTCGGTCTGTCGAGCGCGCAATTCGGTACGGTCACGCTGGGCCGTCAGTACGACGCAGCTCAAGACTACCTCGCACCGCTGACCGCAACGGGCAGCTGGGGCGGTACGTACTTCGCGCACCCGTTCAATAACGACAACCTGAACACGAACGGCGGCTACGCAGTCAACAACTCGATCAAGTACTCGAGCGCTAACTACGCTGGCTTCACGTTCGGCGGCACGTACGGCTTCTCGAACCAGGCTGGTGCATTCGCAAACAACCGCGAATACAGCATCGGTGCTGCATACCAGTGGCAAGGTCTGCGTTTGGGCGCTGCCTACGCACAGCAGAACAACCCGGGCGCCGGCAACAACGGTGCTTCGGATAGCTCGTACGTCAACGCGCTGGCAGGCAACGTCGGCAACTTCCGTCAACGTGAATTCGGCGTTGCTGGTTCGTACGCCTTCGGCCCGGCTACCGTCGGTCTGGCATGGACGCAATCGCGTTCGGACAACTTCACGGCTGGCCAGCAATCGCTGCGCGCTAACAACTACGAAGTCAACGGCAAGTACAACGTGACCCCGGCTCTGGGCCTGGGCGTGGCTTACACGTTCACGGACGGCAAGGGCTACGGCGTTGGCGCGAACGGTGGTTCGGAGTCGGTGCGTTACCACCAGATCGGCCTGCAGGCTGACTACTCGCTGTCGCGTCGTACGGACGTCTACGCTCAAGCCGTGTACCAGCACGCAATGGGCGACGGCGGTGTCGCTTCGATCTACAGCGGCGACATCACGCAACTGCCGTCGTCGTCGAAGAACCAGACGGCTGCTACGGTCGGTCTGCGTCACCGCTTCTAAGCTTCAACAGAAGCCGGTTGTACAAAAAGGTGCCGTTCGCGGCACCTTTTTTTATGCGCGGGCGGATTCGAGGGCCGGCCTGTTTTAGATGTCGTCTCGCATGTTCTGACGACTGCGCTCGCCATCTGACAAGAATTAACCTTCGCGAACGCGTGCTTGGGTTAGTCTCAAATCCATTGATGGATAGACCCTATTTCGTGACGGCGTCGGCACGTGTGCCCCGGCTGCGCTTTCTTACTGCATGAATACTTCCGCTTCCAGGTGGCAGCCTCATACGCCGCCCAATTGCGATCTTACCGACGAGCAGTGGCGTCGCATCGTGCCGCTGCTGCCCGAAATGAAGAAGCAGGGACCCCGGCGCGGCCGTCCCAGCATCGATATCCGCTGGGTGGTGAATAGCGTGATGTGGGTGCTGCAGGCGCGCGCGCCATGGAGTGCGATGCCGCAGTGCTACGCGCCGTACCAGACGGCGCATCGCTACTATCTGCGCTGGAAGAAATCGGGTGTGCTGGCGAACATCGTTCTCACGCTGTTCGAGAACGATACGATTCTGGAGCGGCCTGTCACGCGCCGAAGCGGTGTGCGTGCCGCTTAGACCGCGGCTTCGCGACTGCAAACACAAAGGCTGCCACCGGGTTCCCGGTGACAGCCTTTTTCAATTGCAGCAGTTTGTGGGTCTCTACGTCCGTGGCCCGATTACGCAGGTTGCGCGACCCTGAACACGGCGACGGCATCTCGCAGCCGGTCGGTCTGCTCATCGAGCGAACCGGCCGCGGCCGCAGCCTGCTCCACGAGTGCGGCATTGCGTTGCGTCACGTCGTCCATCTGGCGAATCGCGAGATTGACTTCGCCGATACCCGAGCTCTGTTCCTTCGAAGCCGCCGAGATCTCGTTCATGATGGCCGTCACGCGGCGCACCGCGTCGACCACCTCGCCGATCGTGCTCCCCGCCTTGCCCGCGAGCGCCGAGCCTTCGCCGACTTGCGCGACCGACTGATCGATCAGCACCTTGATCTCCTTGGCCGCTGTCGCGCTGCGCTGTGCGAGATTGCGCACCTCGCCCGCGACCACGGCGAAGCCGCGCCCTTCTTCACCGGCGCGCGCGGCTTCCACCGCGGCGTTCAGCGCGAGGATATTGGTCTGGAAGGCAATCCCCTCGATCACGCTGATAATCTCGCCGATCTTGCTCGAACTACCGGTGATACCCGCCATCTTCTCGACCACGTCGTTGACCACCTGACCGCCGCGCGCGGCGATGTCCGACGCGTCGCGCGCCAGTTCGGACGCCGTCGCCGCATTGTCGGCATTCTGCGTGACGGTCTTGGTGAGCTGGTCCATGCTGGCGGCGGTCTGCTGCAACGAAGCGGCCTGTTCTTCGGTACGGCTCGACAGATCCAGATTGCCCGCGGCGATTTCCTTCGAAGCGGTGGTGATCGTCTCCGCCGAGGTCTTGATGCGCGCAACGGTCGATGCGAGTTGATCGCGCATTTCACGCAGCGAGAACAGCAGGCTCGACGTGTCGTCGCGGCGCAGGTCGATGCGGGTGGCGAGATCGCCGCGAGCAATCTGCGTGGCGATCGCGGCCGCCGTGGCCGGCTCGCCGCCAATCGAGCGCGACACGTTGCGCACCACGCGAGAAGCGACGAAGGACACGAGCACGCCCAACACCACCAGCATGCCCGCCGAGCGCGTGAGCGTCGTGTAGAACTGTGCCTGAATGTCGTCCATGTAGGCGCCGGCGATGAAGTCCCAACCCCACGGGCCGAAGCGCTTCACATAGCCGATTTTTTCGCTGGGCGCCGTTTCGCCGGGCTTCGGCCACCAGTAGCGCAGGTAGCCGGCGCCGGAGGCCGAGCCGCCGGCATGGGCGATGTCTTGATACAGCGCGTTGCCTTTGGCGTCGCGAAAGCCGCTCATGTCCTTGCCATTCAGCTTCGGGCTCATGGGGTGATCGATCATGACCGAATCGCTGCGCACGAGCGTCACGTAGCCGGATGCGCCGTAGCGTTGCGCATGGACGCGGGCAATGGCCTGCTGCTTCGCTTCATCGACGGAGAGCTTGCCGGCGTCGGCCTGTTTCGCGTAATCCGCGACAATTGACGTCGCCATGTCGGTGATGTCGGCCAGATCCCCGCGCCGTGCCTCCATTTGAGCATTGCGCGCCTCGTACGCGTTCACGACGGTCACGATCAGGAGCGCGGCCCAGCACAGCAGCAACGGCACCCACAGTTTCTGTTTCAGTGTCAGACGGTTCATTATCGGATTCGACAATACGTTGAGCTCGGAATAGGGACGGCTGCAATCTGCGCTGCATAGCTCCATAACGGCGCGCGCGGCACTTTCTTGATCCGGTTGCTCAAAAAACGGGCTGACGAGCGAAACGGCCGCGGGTCGGCGGCGCTCCAAAGATGGCGTGGCCAAAGGGCTGGCCGCGTGTTGGCGCTAGATCTGCTCCCGGCCGAACGCGCTCAGGCGGTCGAGGTCGAGCACATGGATCTGGTTGTACGAGAGGCGCAAAATCTGCAGTCGCTCCAGGTTTTGCAGCGCCTGATTGATCCGCTGACGCGAAACGCCTGCCAGCAGCCCGACCTCCTCCTGCGAAATGGCCAGCGTGCGGCCGGTATCGGGATAGAGGTCCGGATTGAACAGTTGCGCGAGCGACTGTGCGACGCGCGCGTCGACGTCGAGCAGCCGGCTATTCTGGATCGAGGCGATGAATTCGCCCATGCGGTTGTTCAGTTGCCGGATCACGAAACCGGTGAACGGCAGGCTCGACTCCAGCAGCGCGTGAAACGTGTCCGACGGCACGAACATGACGAGCGAAGGTTGAATCGCCGCAACGTCGTATTTGCGCAGTTCGCGCTTGATCACGCTGCCTTCGCCGAACCAGCCGCCGGGCGGAACGCCGGAGAGCGTGCAACTGCGTCCGGAGGCGTTATAGATGGCCAGCTTCAGGAGGCCGGAATGCACGCCGATCCAGTAATCCGACGGCTCCTGGCGGCGCGCGATCCACGCGCCGCCTTCCAGATGCTCCGCGTGCGCGCTCGCCACCACCATGGCCTGATGCTCCGGGGCGAGCGCCCGAAACCACGCGCAAGTGGCGAACAGACCCGGCAGGTCGGCGCGCGCGACCCGTTCCAGCCGGTTCGGACGGGCTTCGGCGGGAGCGGTGAGCGAGGCGTCGGTCATGGCGGATGGCGGGATCGATAGGGACTTATTGATCGAATCGAGGTTCGAAAGCGCCAAGGCGTGCCACTCTGTCATTTGAATGACAGACAGTTCACCATGACCCTTGTTAACCTAGTTTACCAATGAGAATAGTTGACGGCGCGGCGAGCGCCTCAGGAGACAACGCGATGAAGCATATGTTCGAAGCAGGCCTTGAGCGCCGTGAGGCCAATTATGTCCCGCTGACGCCGATCGATTTCATCGTGCGCGCGGCAGAAGTCTACGGTGAGCGGCCGGCGGTCGTCCACGGTGAGATTCGCCGCAACTGGCGCGAAACCTACGAACGCACCCGGCGTCTGGCCAGTGCGTTGGCGCGTGCGGGCATCGAGCGCGGCGATACGGTCGCGGCCTTGCTGCCCAATATTCCTCCGATGATAGAAGCGCATTTCGGCGTACCCATGGCCGGTGCGGTGCTCAACACGCTGAACACCCGGCTCGATATTTCGTCGCTGCTGTTCATGCTGCGCCACGGCGAGGCGAAGGCGCTGATCGTCGATACGGAATATGGCGAGTTCGCGCATCGCGCCGCGCTGGAATTCCCGGATCTGCGCGTCATCAGCGTGGCGGACGCCATGCCCGCCGACCCCGATCAATTTATCCGCGCGACCGACTACGAAGCGTTCGTCGAATCCGGCGACCCCGAATTCGCGTGGACCACGCCGGGCGACGAGTGGGGCGCCATTGCGCTGAACTACACGTCGGGTACGACCGGGGATCCGAAGGGTGTGGTGTACCACCATCGCGGCGCCTATCTGAATGCGTTGAGCAATATCCTCGAATGGGACATGCCCAAGCACGCGGTCTACCTCTGGACCTTGCCGCTCTTCCACTGCAACGGCTGGTGTTTTCCGTGGACAGTGGCCGCGCGCGCCGGTGTCAATGTCTGTCTGCGCAGATTCGATGCGAAGACGGTGTTCGATCTGATTCGCCGCGAAGGCATCACGCATTACTGCGGCGCGCCGATCGTGCAGAGCGCGCTCGCGAATGCGCCGGTCGAATGGCGTGAGGGCATCACGCACCGCGTGTCGACGATGGTGGCGGGCGCGGCGCCTGCGCCGGCCGTGATTGCGAAGATGAAGGAGATCGGTTTCGATCTCACGCACGTGTACGGACTCACCGAGACCTACGGGCCGGCTGCGGTCTGTGCGAAACAGCAAGCGTGGGACACGCTCGACGACGCCGTGCGCGCCGAACTGAACGCGCGCCAGGGCGTGCGCTATCACCTGCAGGCAGCGGTGACCGTGCTTGATCCGGAGACGCTCGCACCCGTTCCCAACGATGGCGAGACGATCGGCGAAATCATGTTTCGTGGCAACATCTGCATGAAGGGCTATCTGAAGAACGAGCGCGCGACGGAAGCGGCCTTCGAGGGTGGCTGGTTCCATACCGGCGATCTCGGCGTGCGCATGCCCGATGGCTATATCCGCATCCGCGATCGCAGCAAGGACATCATCATTTCAGGCGGCGAGAACATCTCGAGCATCGAGGTCGAAGACACGCTGTATCGTCACCCTGCGGTCGCCGTGGCGGCCGTGGTGGCGATGGACGATCCGAAATGGGGTGAGGTACCGTGCGCCTTCATCGAACTCAAGGAGGGCGCTCAGGTGAGCGCGGAAGAGATCATTGCGCACTGCCGGCTCTTCCTTGCGGGATACAAGTTGCCGAAAGCGGTGCGCTTCGGCGAATTGCCGAAGACGTCGACGGGAAAAATTCAGAAGTTCGAACTGCGCGCGCGTATCAAGACAGAGCAAAACCAATAGCGTAGTCACGCGCGCGATGCAAAAAGGAGTGGCGTGCCGAACGGCACGCCACTCCTTTTTTGTTCATGCCGCGAGACAAGCGCCTATCCGCACACGGACGACGTGCGCCTCATCGCGCAGGCTCGCAGGCCGATCGCGAGTTTAGCCGCGCGTGTCGACCCAGTGACGAGCCCAGCGTGCCGAGTGCTGCAAGGCCTGTTCTTCGTTCGTGAAGTAATCGAGCGAATAGAACTGGTAGCGCCCTTCGGCACGTGCGCTGTCAGCGCGTTCGAGTAGCAGATTGGATGAAAAAGTGCCATCGGGCAAACGGTGCGCCGAGGGTTTGACGGCATAGCCGTTGTAATGATGAATGTGTGTATTGTGCATTTTATTTTTTAATAATAGTCGAGTGCGCGCCTGCCTTGCGGACCCCCTTGTACGGGTGCGCGGCCAAGCTGATTCAAGCCATTGCGAGCCGAATCCTGACGCAGTCGGAAAGCGAAAAAACGGGCGTTGAAGCCGGAGGGGAGAATGAGGTGCAACGAGGCGTTTGGCGCTTAGGCGAGCTGCTTGTATTCCATGCGGCTCAAAGCGATCGCGCCAACTGTGGGAGGCAAACGCTCCGCGAAGATGTCGCTGCAGCCCGATGTCCGTTGCCGGACACCGAGCCCTTCAAACTTACATCGGCTTGATGTTAGCCGCTTGCAGACCCTTCGGGCCTTGCTTCGTTTCGAAGCTCACTTTCTGATTCTCAGCCAGCGTCTTGAAGCCGTCGCCGCTGATTTCGGAGAAGTGCGCGAACAGGTCGTCGCCGCCCTTGTCCGGAGTAATGAAGCCAAAGCCTTTGCTGTCGTTGAACCACTTAACGGTACCGGTATCCATAAAGAATCCTTGAGGTAAAAATAGAAAGATGTGCTCAGTGAAAGAGCGCGTGAAGCATCAAGGAGGGAGAGGACAACGAATACCGCTTAGAGAGCGAGACATTGATGAACAGCAATCGAACTTCTTGAACTTCGGATGTCACAGTAACCGTCGGGGCTGTCAGCGTCAACATTTAACTTGTAACTGTTTTGGCGGGCGCCGGGAAAAACCTGCTTCCGACACGCCGAAGAAGTTCGGTTCCGGGCTCGCCGTGTCGCGCGACACGGCGAGCGGTTCAAGCGGCAACGCGTGTCAGATGCCCACTTTGTGTGCCGTGAGGATCAGGCGCAATCCAAGCGCGGCGACTGCGCTCGCGGCGACGCGATCGACCCAGGCTTTCCACGTCAGGTAGATCTCGCGCGGCCGCTTGCTCGAAAAGCACAGCGCGACGACGGTGTACCAGCCGGCTTCGATGGCGAAGATCGCAGGCGGCAATGCGAAGTAGCACCACAACGGCGGATGTTGCGGCAACAGGGCAGCGAAGATACTGCCGTAATAGACGGCTGTCTTCGGATTACTGAGCTGTGTGCTCAAGCCGATCCAGAAAGATTTGCGGGCATTGGCCGGGACGGCTTGCGTCGTCTCGAAGGCGAGGGGTTTGGCGGCGCCGCGCCAGATCTTCGACGCAAGGTAAATCAGATAGAGGCCACCCCCCACTTTCAGGCCGACGTAGAGCCATTCGACACTGGCCAGCAAGGTGTAGAGGCCGAGCAGCGCGATGCCGCTGAAAAACACGCCGCCCACACCCATGCCGATCGCGGTGGCGAGACCATCGCCGCGTGATAGCCCGATCGCATTGCGGGCGACGATGACGAAGCTCGGTCCCGGACTCATCGCGCCTAACAGCAGTGCGGCGAGAATGGTGATGATGGCGGTTGAAGCAGACATGTCGAGCGTCTCCTTGGCGCGGGCGTGATAGTCAGTGGAACATAGCATGAAAGGGCGGAGTTCCACGTTTACTATCGACTCATTTCCCATCGATCAGTCTTACCGTTTGTGCGCGCGGTCTTGATGCCGCAGATAAAACATCACCAATTGAAAAGCCCCGCATCGGAGGCTAATAGTCCATTGCTGCAAGCGGACGAAATGGGATGCTAGAATTACTTTCCATACGCTGAAGCAGCCCTGAACCACGGGGCGCAACACGAGCGCAATTCGATCCAGTTGCCGGCGAATTCCCCCTGATCCAGGATTTATCGGGCATGATTTTCAGGTGCGCGTGTTCGCGCGCGGAAAAAGGCATCGTAAGTCCGATTTGCACTCGCGCCATCTTAATCACGCATAGGCTTCGCGTTGTTTAGCGAAGCCTTTGGTTTATCTAACGCAAGCATGATTAGCCGCGATACAGGTACGTTATGAAAGAGCGAGAAGAACAACGGCTGTTCGACCTCGACGGGAATGCGCGTGAGCGCCTGATCGTGTGGATCCGCCGACGCATGGATGAATACGGCATTACGTTGGAAGCGCTTGCCGAAGCGATCGAAGCCGATGTGGCCGCGACCCGGGCCGTCATGTATCGCGACGCCTACGGCCGTACCTGGGACGGTCACGGCGATAAACCGGACTGGCTCGCGCGCGCCATTTACGCCGGACAGAACATCGATCATTTCCGTTGCTAGGCGCGGTGCGCGGAATTCGCTCGCCGATTGCTTCGGCATTGCTTCGGTAATACAAGATCAAAAAAAAGCCCGCGCAAGGCGGGCTCAACTACTCGGAGTTTCACGATCCAGTCGCTAGAAGGATCAAGCTCAGTGTATGTGAAAGCAATATGAAAGTGTAGAGAAAACCGCGTCACAGGTCGAAAAAGACGGTTTCCTTGTCACCCTGCATGTAGATGTCGAAGCGGTAAATGTTCGCTACATTCGGCTCGCGGCGCGCGATCAGCGTGCCGCGGCGGTCCGCGGGCACCGTCGACAACACCGGGTCCTTCTCATTGGCGGCGGCTTCGTCCTCAAAATACACGCGCGTGAACGTGTGCAACAGCATGCCACGCATGGTGACGACCACGTTCAGATGCGGTGCTTCGTCCGGACCGGCGCGACCGGGCTTCACCGTTTCCACCACAAAACGCTTGTGCGGATCCGTACCGGTGCCGACGCGCGCGAAGCCACGAAAGCCGGTCTTCAGGATTTCCTCGCGCGACTCCGGGAAGCGGCCGTTCGCATCCACTTGCGACACTTCGAGCATGGCGTCGCCGATGACCTTGCCGTCGCCGTCGAACACTTGACCGACAATCGTGATGTGCTCGCCGGCCGCTTCGCGATCAGCGAGGACGGGCGTGAACAGGCTCTTGAAGTCGAAATCGTATTGCTGCGGGCACAGACCGTAAGCGAAGTAGGGTCCAACCGTTTGCGAGGGCGTTTGCTTGAGGGTGGTCATGGCTTAGCGCTCCATCGGAGTTTCGTTGCGGCCGCGCAGCACGATGTCGAAGTCGTAGCCGAGCGCATAGGCTTCTTGCGTGGTGTCGAGCGAAAAATTCGCGATCAGGCGGTCACGGGCATGCTCGGGCGTACCCTGGAAGATCGGATCGAACGCCAGCAGCGGGTCGCCGGGAAAGTACATCTGCGTGACGAGGCGTGAGCCGAAGTGGTCGCCGAACAGCGAGAAATGGATATGGTTCGGACGCCATGCGTTCGGGTGGTTGCCCCACGGGTAGGCGCCCGGCTTGATCGTCAGGAAACGGTAGCGGCCTTCGTTATCCGTGATGCAGCGGCCCGCGCCGAGAAAATTCGGGTCGAGCGGCGCGTCGTGCTGGTCGGCCTTGTGCACATAGCGGCCGGCGGCATTGGCTTGCCAGATTTCGACCAGCGTGTTGCGCACCGGGCGGTTGCCCTCGTCCAGCACGCGGCCCGTCACGATGATCCGCTCGCCAAGCGGTTCGCCGTTGCGCACGGCGTTACGCGTCAGATCGTGATCGAGCGCGCCGAGGTCTTCGGTGCCGTAGACCGGCACGTGCTGATCGCGCAGCTTTTCCTTTAGCGGAATCAGAGGACGCGTCGGGCCGCGTTTGACCGACGAACCGTAGCCGGGATAGATGTATGGGGGATGGGACGCGAAGTCCCGCGCGGTGAGAAAGGAATCGTCCACCAGTGTCTCCTTGGAAGATTTGTGAATTGCAACTTGATGGAAGGACTTTATCCAACCTGAGAGGTTATGCAAAATGACGTTTTCGCCCTTTTCGTATAACCTGCCGTTATGCAACGCAGCCTCGCGGATAGTCGCGTCAAATTCCGTCATCTTCAGTGCTTTCTGGCCGTCGCGCAGTTCGGCAGCGTCCAGCGCGCCGCCGACAGCCTGTCGATCACCCAGCCCGCCGTTTCCAAGACGGTTGCCGAACTCGAAGCGATTCTCGGCGTGAAGCTGTTCGAGCGCGGCCGTCACGGCGCCGTGCCGACCCGCGAGGGACAACTCTTCATGCCGCATGCAAGCGCCTGCGTCAGCGCGCTGCGTCAGGGCGTCGATCTGCTGGCGCGCGCGGAAGGCGCGGCGGCGGGCACGCTGGAAATCGGCATTCTGCCGACCGTCGCGGCGGTATTGATCCCCCCGGTGCTGAAGCAGTTCGCCGCGCTGTGGCCGCGCGTGATCGTGCGCCTCGCGACCGGCGCCAACCCGGAATTGCTCGAACGCCTGAAAGCGGGCACGATCGAATTTGCGATCGGGCGTTTGGCCGATCCCGAGCGGATGGTCGGGCTCAGTTTCGAGCAACTGTTCAGCGAGCCGTTGATCGCCGTGGTGCGGGCCGGGCATCCGTTGGCGCTGGGCGCGGGTTTGCCGGCCACCTCGCTCGAGGATTTTCCGGTGGTGTTGCCGCCGTTCGGCACCTTGATCCGGCAATCGGCGGAAAGTCTGTTGAGCGCGTGGGGCGTGCCGCCGTTGTCGGCGTTCGTGGAGGTATTGTCGGTTTCCACGGGCCGGGCGTTGACGCTGGAGAACGGCGCGGTGTGGTTCGTGCCGCTGAGCGCGGTCGAATATGAACTGGCGCACGGCATGATGGTGCGTTTGCCGTTGCCCTTTGCCGGCACGGGCGAGCCGGTCGGTTTGATCCGGCGCTCGGACACGCAGCCGTCGCCGGCCGGGCGGGCGTTTATCGATGCGGTGCGCGAGGTCGCGCGGCAGCGCATGGCGGCCAGTGCGGAAAAGGCGGCGGGTGAGGCAACGGGTAAAGGCGCGCGCAAGCGCAGCCGCAAATAGCGCGTCCCGCAATCGCTTATCGGGCAGCGTCGTGCGAGCATTGAAGCGGACGGCCAGTCGGCGCCGCGGGGCCGCCACTCCCACTGCGTGAACCATTCAGTACAAAATGATGGTTGCGAACGGGCGGCCGGCCGGTGTACAAACACGGTGCAAAAGCCGTCGCGGCCCGTGTTGCTGCGGCGTATGCGGACAGCCGGCGGCCTGCCTCGAACACCAGCATCGACCATCAGAAACGCCGGAAACAGCGTCCAAAGACTGTAAAGGAGATTGCCATGCCCAGCGACTTGCCCACTCCAGACGCCGCGCTGCGCGCCGTGTCGGCACCTGAGCACAATCCGCTCGGCACCGCCGGCCTTGAATTCGTGGAGTTCGCCGCGCGCGATCCGCAGGCGCTCGGCGAAACCTTCACCAAACTCGGCTTCAAGGCGATTGCGCGCCATATCAGCAAGGATGTCACGCTGTATCGCCAGGGCGAGATGCAGTTCCTCATCAACGCGGAGCCGGATTCGTTCGCCGCGCGCTATGCCGAGGAATACGGCGCGGGCATCTGCGCGATCGGCATCCGCGTGGCCGACGCGCAGCGCGCCTTCGACCGGGCGATCGAACTCGGCGCATGGGCGTTCGAAGGTGAGAAGACGGGCGCCGGCGAGTTGCTGATTCCGGCCATCCAGGGCATTGGCGATTCACATATCTATTTTGTCGACCGTTGGCGCGGCCGCGGCGGCCAGCGCGGCGGCCTCGGTGACATCTCGATCTTCGACATCGACTTCCGGCCCATCCAGATCGACACGGCGCAGGCCGACTTGAGCCACGCGGGCACCGGCCTCGTCGCGGTCGACCATCTGACGCAAACGGTCGGCGAGGGCCGCATGCAGGAATGGCTCGACTTCTATCGCGACCTGCTCAATTTCCGCGAGATTCACGAGTTGCACGCCAACTGGCATGTCTCGGCGGAATCGCGCGTGATGGTGTCGCCGTGCGGCGCGATCCGCGTGCCCTTGTATGAGGAAGGCACGCGCCGGACCAACCTGATGCACGAGTATCTGCCCGACCATCCGGGCGAAGGCGTGCAGCATATCGCGCTCGCCACCGACGACATTTTCGCGTGCGTCGAGCAGTTGCTCGCAAACGGCGTGGAATTCGTCGAACCGCCGCCGCGCTATTACGAGCAACTCGACGCGCGTCTGCCGGGCCACGGGCTCGACGTCGAGCGGCTCAAGCGCACGCATGTTCTGGTGGACGGCGAAATCGGCGCGGACGGTGTGCCACTGCTTTTTTTCCAGACCTTCGTGCGCCGCCGCGCCGGCGAAATATTCTTCGAGATCGTGCAGCGCCAGGGGCACCACGGTTTCGGCGAGGGCAATCTGAACGCATTGGCCCAGGCGCGCGAATCATCCGGCGCTTGACGCCTCGCTTGACGCCTCACCTGACGCCCGGTCAATCGGTATCGGGCGGGCCGGCCAGTTCGGGGTTCACCGCGCTGTACGCGGCGGCTTCGTGCAACAGCCACCCGCGGAAACTCGCGAGCGGCTTGCCGTGACTCAACTCGGTCGGGTAGACGAGGTAATACGCCGAATCGGCGACCACGGGCGCATCGAGCGGGATCACGAGCCCTAGCTGTTCGAGCTGCGCGTCGACGAAAAAACGCGGCACCAGCGCGATACCGAGGCCGGCCGCGGCCGCGCTGATCAGCATGGTATGGAGTTCGTAGCGCACGCCCTGCATGGTCCGGTTATCGTCGACGCCCATGCTGGCGAACCACGTTGCCCAGCCGTCCGGCCGGGTGGTGGAGTGCACGAGCGGATAGTCCAGAAGATCGGCGGCGCTCTGAACGGGCCGCGTCAGCAGACTCGCCGCGCACACCGGCACGACCTCTTCGCTGAACAGAAAATCCGCCGACGTGCCCGGCCATGTGGGCTTGCCGTAGTGAATCGCAGCCTCGAAATGGGTCTCGCCGAACGGGAAGGTGCCGGTTCGTACACCCATGTTCACGCGTACGTCCGGATATTGCGCGTTGAATGCCGCGAGCCGCGGAATCAGCCATTGCGACGCGAAAGTCGGTAGCACCGCGAGTTCCAGATAACCGCCGCCGCTGCCGTGCGCGATGATGGACAGCGTGTCGCGATCGAGCTGTTCCAGCGAGCGCCGCACCTGCGCGCCATACACCTTGCCCGCCTTCGTCAGCACCACGCGCTGCTTGACACGCACGAACAGCCGCACGCCGAGGTTGCTTTCCAGCGTGTTGATCTGCCGCGACACCGCGCTCTCGGTCAGGAACAGTTCGCGGGCCGCAAGCGTGAAGCTTTCGTGCCGCGCGGCGGCTTCGAAAGCGAGCAGCGCGCTCATGTTGGGGATCTTGAACTTTCGCACGTTGATTCCAAAAACGCATCAAGTGGCGATTTTATCTCTCTTTACGGCGAGCCTGCCGATTTGAATAATCACGCCTTTGATCGTGCCGTCGTGCGCCTTGTGCGCTGACCGGCGCGTGATTCCAGCACATCAGATAGCGCGCCTGGAGCCACCTGGAGAGCCCACATGCCAAACACCAAGAATGCGAATGTCGAACAACTGCTGAAGACACTGCTCGGCGCGGATAAAACCGCCCGGCTCTTCGCGACGCTGAATCACCCGCGAATCCTCAACGAATGGGAAGAAGGCATCGTCACGCGTGCCGAACTGGCGCAGGCGATGAACATGGCGCTTTTCGAGGATCTGCTGGCGCGCTCGGCGAATGGCCGCCGGTACACGGAGGAAGCGGTCGCAGCGGGCGGCAGCGTGTACTTCGACCATGGCGCGTTGCGCACGGTGCGCTGGCCGCACAGCGGCGCGCTGCCGCCAGGCGAAGCCGCATTCGCCCGCATTCTGCGTCCGCTCGGCTTCAGCATTAACGGCCGCTATCCGCTCGACCGCCTCGGCATGACGGGCCGCGCGTGGGCGCATGACGACGCGCCCGATGAAATCGCGCAGTTCTTCGTGAGCGAATTGCATCCCGAGCGTTTCTCGGCGGAGTTTCAGCAGGCGGTGACCAACGTGACCGGCAACTCGCGCGATCCGCTGACGCCGCGCGCAGTCGGCCAGTTATGGGAGCTCGAACGCGACGGCGTGCTGCCGCTTCAGGCGGCGCATGAATTGCTGCCGGTCATCGTCGGCGCGTTTGCGCGCCAGCACGAGACGCCACGCGAAGCCGATTACGAAGTATTGTTGAAGGAATCGGCGGAAATGGCGTGGATCGCGACCGAAGGCAATGCGTTCAACCACGCCACCGATCGCGTCGCGGACGTTTTTCAACTCTCCGACGACGAGAAAGCCAAGGGCCGTCCGATGAAACCGGAAGTGGAGCGCTCGCGCTCGGGCCGCGTGTTTCAGACGGCGTATCGAGCGGACAGTGTGTCGCGCGAGTTTCGTGCGGCTGACGGCAGCCTCGTGACGCGCGAAGTGCCGGGCTCGTTCTACGAGTTCATCACGCGCAAGCGGACGTTCGATCAGGACGCGCGTCGCTGGGAAACGGACCTGCGTTTCGACGCGGGTAACGCACAGGGCATCTTCAAGATGACCGCGAGCCAGGCCGCCTGAGCGCAGAGAACTGGTCCAGGAACGAGAGACGGGGAGCGCAGTGGGAACGTCATTTGATGAAGAACAGGGCGCGGACCTGAACGAGTTGGACGCCGGCGGCCGTCGCGCACTGAACAAGGCGCCGCGCGTCGCCGCGCCTTTCGCGGGCAGCGCCGCCGTGATGCATGCGCTGGAGGCCGATTTGCGCAGCCACGTACGCGGTGAAGTGCGCTTCGATCAGGGTTCCAAAGCGTTGTATGCGGCGGACGCGTCGAACTATCGGCAAGTGCCGCTCGCTGTCGTCGTGCCTGCGGATGTCGACGATCTAATGGCCACGCTCGCCGCCTGTCGCCGCCACGACGTGCCGTTTCTCGCGCGCGGCGGCGGCACTTCGCAGAACGGCCAATGCGTCAACGTCGCGGTGGTGGCCGACGCGAGCAAGTTCGTAAACCGTGTCGTGTCGGTCGATCCGGTCGCGCGTGTCGCGATCGTCGAACCGGGCGTGGTGTGCGACACGTTACGCGATGCCGCCGAACAGCACGGCCTCACGTTTGCGCCCGATCCGGCTACCCACAGCCGCTGCACGCTGGGCGGCATGATCGGCAACAACTCGTGCGGCGCGCATTCGGTGATGGCGGGCAAGACGGTCGAAAACGTCGAGGCGCTGGAAATCGCGACCTTCGACGGCGCGCGTTTCTGGGTCGGGCCGACGTCGGAGCACGAACTCGAACGCATCATCGCGGCAGGCGGCCGCCAGGGCGAAATCTACGCCGCGCTCAAACGGTTGCGCGACACCTACGCCGAACAGATTCGTGCGAAATTCCCCCAGATCAAGCGGCGCGTGTCCGGCTTCAATCTCGATCAACTGCTGCCGGAAAACGGCTTCAACGTGGCGCGTGCATTGGTCGGCACGGAGGGCACCTGTGCCGTGACGTTGCAGGCGAAAGTGCGTCTCGTGAAGAGTCCCGCGAAGCGCGTGATCGTCGTGGTCGGCTTCACGGATATCTACACGGCGGCCGATGCCGTGCCGCATTTCATGCGCTGCGGGCCGATCGCCATCGAAGGACTCGACCGCGCGATCATTCGCGGCTTGCAGGCGCGCGGTTTGAAGAAGGATGAGATCGCGCTGCTGCCTGAAGGCGATGCGTGGGTCGTGCTCGAATTCGGCGCGGACACGCAGGAGGCGGTAATGCAGCAGGCGCAAGCCGCCGCCGCTTACTTCCGCGCGGGCGAAGCAGGGCCGAATGTTTCGGCGATGCTCGTCGAAGATCGCGCGTTGCAGGCAAAGGTGTGGTCGATTCGCGAGACGGGCGCCTCGGCGGTGGCGTTGTCGGTCGATGCGGGCACGCCTGACCCGGTGGTCGGCTGGGAAGATGCGGCGGTCGATCCGCTGCGTCTCGGCGACTATCTGCGCGCGTTCCAGTCACTGGTGGATCGCTACGGCTACGAGACGAGCCTCTACGGCCATTTCGGCGATGGCTGCGTGCATGCACGCATCACGTTCGATCTGCGCAGCGCGGAAGGTATTTCGACGTGGCGCAAGTTTCTGCGCGAAGCGGCCGAACTGGTGGTGGAATTCGGCGGCTCGCTCTCGGGCGAACACGGCGACGGCCAGGCCAAGGCCGAGTTTTTGCCGATCATGTACGGCCCCGAACTGATGCAGGCGATGGAGCAGTTCAAGGCGATCTGGGACCCGGCCAACCGCCTGAATCCGGGCAAGGTCGTGCATGCGTATCGCGCCGACGAGAACCTGCGCATGGGCCCCGCATACAAACCGGTCACGCTGCAAACGAGGCTTACGTTTGCCAGCCAGGAAGGTGACGGTTTTCAGCGCGAGATCGAGCGATGCATCGGCATGGGCAAATGCCGTTCGCTCGAAGGCGGCACGATGTGCCCGAGTTATCGCGCCACGCGTGAAGAGAAATATTCGACCCGTGGCCGCGCGCATCTGCTCTGGGAAATGCTGCAAGGCGGCGTGATCGACGATGGCTGGCAAAGCCGCGAAGTGAAGGAAGCGCTCGACACGTGCCTCGCGTGCAAGGGCTGCAAATCCGATTGCCCGACGCATACGGACATGGCTTCATACAAGGCCGAATTCCTTTCGCATTACTACGAGACGAATCGCCGGCCGCGCCAGGCGCTATTCATGGGACGCATCGGCGAATGGGCGCCGTGGGCGGCGCGCTTTGCGCGTCTGACGAACTTCATGACGTCGGCGCCGGGTTTGGCTTCGTTCGGCAAGTGGGTAGCAGGCGTGGCGCAGGCGCGCGAACTGCCGCGTTTTGCCGGCGCCACGTACAGGCAGATCGCGCGGCGCGCGCCGCAAGCGGCGCCTGACGCTCGCGGTGACGCGAAAAAGGTCATTCTGTGGGTCGATACGTTCAACGACCACTTCACGCCCGAGATCGCGCAAGCCGCGGCCGATGTCTTGAAGCAATTGGGCTGGCACGTCGTGTTGCCGACGAACCGGTTGTGCTGCGGGCGTCCGCTTTATGACTTCGGCCTGCTCGAACGCGCGCGCGAACTGCTCACGCACATTCTCGACGACCTCGCGGACGATATCGCCGCCGGCGTGCCACTGGTCGGTCTCGAGCCGGGCTGTTTATCGGTATTCAAGGACGAACTGCTGAAGCAACTGCCCGGTCATGCGTTAGCGAAGCAACTGTCGGCGCAGACGTTCCTGTTCTCCGATTTCGTCGCGCGGCAGCCGTTCGATTGGCCGACGCTTGCCGCCGACGTCATCGTGCACGGGCATTGTCATCAAAAAGCGCTGTTCGGCATGCAGGGCGACACCGCGCTGCTGAACAAGCTCGGCGTGAAATGGAAACTGCTCGACACGGGATGCTGCGGCATGGCGGGATCGTTCGGCTTCAACGCGGAGCATCACGCGCTGTCCGAAAAGATCGGCGAAGACAGGCTCTTTCCGGCGGTGCGCAAGGCGGCCGCGGATACGATCGTGCTGACCAATGGCTTTAGTTGCCGTGAGCAGATCGAGCAGGGCACGGGGCGTCACGCAATGCATATCGCGCAACTCGCGCAGCGGGCGTTGGCGGCTCGCTAAGCCGCCTTCATGCGCGTTGCGCGCGCCTGCGTTACTTCTTCGCGGGTTCGGTGGCGGCCGGGGCTTGCGGAATGTCGGCGCTGGTGGCCATCCACAAGACCTCGGCGTCTTCTTCGCTCGTTGAGACCGCCGCGTGGCCGGTGCGGCTGTCGAAGTAGAGACTGTCGCCGGCGTTCAGATGCGTCGGCGCGTACAACTCCGAATAGAGGCACACGCTGCCGCTGATCACATACAGGAATTCCTCGCCTTCGTGACGGCCCCAATCGTCGAATGCGTCGAGCGTGTGCGCGGAGATGCGGATGCGAAACGGCAGCATCGCCTTGTGCGCAAGGTCCGTGGCGAGCAGTTCCATCTGGTAGCCGCGATAGGCGTGACGCTGACCTTCGTCTTTGCGGGTGAGCGCGCGACGCCCACTGGCGCTGACTTTCGGCGTGGAGCCGAACAGTTCGCCGATTTCGATCTTCAGTCCGAGGACGATTTTCTGCAGGACGTCGAACGTGGGGGACATCAGGCCGTTTTCGACCTTGGAGAGCGTGGAGCGGGAGACGCCGCACAGGCGGCTGGCGGTTTCCAGCGTCAGGTCCTGCGCCTGACGGGCGGCGCGGACGCGGCGGCCGAGGTCGGTGGTGGACGGGTCGGCGGGTTTGGCGAGGCGGGTGTCCATGGGGCTTGATGCTGCGAATACGCGCTTTGAGGGGACGAGGTTGTTTCCGATAATAACATTTGGGGGCGAGGGGGCAGTCTCGAAGGCGGATGGGCGTTCCCGGCGCGCTTGCCGACAACGTCTGTACCGGTCGCCTGTGGCTTGCGCGGGCTTGCGCGACGACGCGCCTGGAGGAGGCCGGCGCGCGCGCAGCGTTCAGGTGCTTTTCTCATCGGAAACACCGGTTCTGCCGGATGGCCGGCGCATCGGGGTTCTCGCCTCGCCGAACCGTTGCATTGCAGCGCGAAGCGCGGCGCCCGGACTATCGAGCGGCCGCCTTCTCCCTCGAACGAGGTCCGCGGCAGGCGCCATCCACGGATGAGCCAATGCGACAACCGTCGCGCCCGACTCATACGCGCGTTCCGCCGACAACGCGGTTGCGGCGAGGCTCGCGTCAAGTTCGCCGGCTTTGAACCGCGCCCAAACCCGAGGCAGGTGAACCACCTCCACCGATACGGTGTCGGCGCCGGCGTGCGCCGCGAAGAGCCGCCGGGTGGATTCGATCGCAGTGTCCGCGGCACATAACACGACGAGTTTTCCGCCCACTTCTGCCGCCGCCGCGGCCAAAGCGATCTCCGCTCTGATGATGGGCACCGGCGGACTTTTAATATCCGCCACGGCCGGCCCGAGCGTGGCGCACGTCAGAATGACCGCGTCGGAACGGGTTGCCAGCGCGAGAAGCCGCTGATTTGTCTCGACTTTCGACTCGATCGGGAAACGCCCCGTCTGGCTGACCGCCTCGCGCAGGTCCGCTCTCACTTCATGGTGAAGATCTTCAGGACGCATTCCAAGCGCTTTTGCCGCCTGCTCAAACACTTGCCGGTTGCCGTCCATCGTGTGCAGAAACGAAATACGCATTGCCGTATGCCTTGGTGAAGTTGCGTGAATGAGAGGCATCGTGTCGATGCCGGCTTATGGCTTTCACGCCGACGGGGCAGGCCAGTCGGTTCGTCGGCATTGTTGCAACGACGCGGCCGGCCAACAAGGCAGGATCTTCTACCAGTATCGCGGGTACCCGTCCTGGACAGGCATTGCGCGACGATTTAGCCGCGTTATGGTCCGTTGTTCCCTGCATTCGAAAAAGCCGTTGCGCTTTAAGATGCCAATCCGCGTCACGCTACCTGACATTTACCTTGTATCGCGAACGTCGCCCGACGTCCGCAGACGTAGTAACGTATTGAAGATTTAACCTTTCGCCCCGTTACATTGATTCTTGAGGCGCTTATGTCCACGGACGCAGACACAATCAGCGATGAACAGATCGCCGCCATCGCCGATCGCATGGTCGAAGAAGGCAGAAGAGTTTCGCCGGTGACGATCTGGAAAGAGGTTCGCGGCGGCTCGCTCGTGTCGATAGTCGCGGCCTTGCAACGCTGGCGCGAAGCGCGCCAGGCCGACACGCCGGCATTGCAGGTCCAGCCCGGCTTGCCCGAGGGTCTCGCTGAAACTGTGATGAGCGCCGCGGACCGCATCTGGGCGGCCTCCCAGCATGATGCGGAGCGGGCCTTCAATCAGCGTTTGACCGCTGTGAACCAGGACCTCGAAGCGGCGCTCGCGGAACGGGACGAAGCGCTGGCCGAGTATCAGAAGTCGATTGATGAAGTCGAAACGGGGCGCAGCCGGGTCGTCGCGCTGACGGACGCGTTGAGTGTCTCGGAGAGCATTGCTCTGCGCCTCGAAGCCGAACGCGCGAGCGCCGCGGGTCGAGCGGAGGCGGCTGAAACTCACGTCGAGGAACTGGCGCAGCGTGCGTCCGCACAAGACGCGGAGCTGGAGGCCGTGAAGGCATCGCTCGATGAAGAGCGCCTCGCGCGCGAAGAGTTGGCCGCGGCGCTTGCGAGCAAGCAGACTGAAATCGCTCAGCTCGCTCGGGAACGGGATCAGGCGCGGCACGAGATCGCAACGTTGAGCGACGCCTGCCAGGCGAACACCGAAGAAGTGACGCGCTGGTCGCGGGAGGCAAACGCGGCGACCTCGCGTGCCGAGGCGGCCGAGGCGCGCATCGAGGAATTTGCGCAGCGTGCGTTGATGGACCACGCCAATCTGGAAGCGACGAACGCGTCGCTTGAAGAAGAGCGCAAGGCCCGTGAAGCGTTGACGGCGGTTGTCGCGAACCAGAACGACGAAGTAACGCGCGTGACGCAGGAGCGCGATCAGGCGCAGCACGAGATCGCCGGTTTGCGCGAGGCCTGTCAGGCCAGGTCGCAAGAAGTTGCGCATTGGTCGCAGGAGGCGAGCGCGGCGTCGTCGCGTGCGCAGTTGGCGGAGGCGCGCGTGGAAGAACTCACGCAGCGTGTGTCGTCGCAGGATGCCAGCCTCGAAGCAGCGAATGCATCGCTCGAAGCGGAACGTAGCGCCCGTGAAGCGCTGGCGGCGGATGTTTCGAACAGGAATGCCGAAGTAACGCGAGTGACGCAGGAGCGCGATCAGGCGCTGCAGCAAGTCACGACGTTGGACGCCGCCTGTCAGTCACACTCGCAGGAAGTGGCGCGGTGGACGCAGGAAGCAAGCGTGGCGACATCACGCGCGCAAGCAGCCGAGGCGCGGATGGAAGAACTCGTGCAGCGTGCGTCGGTGGATCAGGCCAATCTGACCGCGACTCATGCGTTGCTGGAAGACGAACGTGCAGCACGTGAAGCCCTGACCTCGGTCGTCTCAGGCAAGAACGATGAAATAGCGCGAGTCGCTCAGGCGCACGAACAGACGCTGCAGCAGATCGAGACTCTGCGCGACGCTCATCAGGCGAAGTCAGAAGAGGTGACGCGACTGGCCGAGGCGCTGAACGCGGCGACATCACGTGCGCAAGCGGGAGAGGCACGCGTGGAAGAACTCATGCAACGCGCAACGGAGCAAGCTGCGGATCAGCAAGCCACGACGGCGTTGCTGGACGAAGAGCGCAAGGCACGCGCAGCGTTGGCCGCCGCGCTATCGAGCAAGGACGAGGAAATAGCGCGAACCATTCAGGAACGCGACCAGGCGCAGCAACAGATCATCAGTTTGAGCGACGCGCATCAAGCCAGCTCGGAAGAAGCGACACGGTTGTCCGCGGAGCTAGATGCGGCGTTGGCGCGTGCGAAAGCAGCCGAGGCGCAGGCAAGCGAGAACCTCGCCCGGCTCGCCTCGCGGGAGACCGAACTGGAGCAAGACCGCGCTACGCTCGAGGCCGAACTGGAACAAGCCCGCGCTGCGCTGGAGGCGGAACTGGAACAAGCGCGCGCCACGCTGGCAGCGGAGCGCGAGGCAGCAGCGGCGCGGGCCGACGAAACGGCGGGTCATCTGAACGAACTGCAGCGCGTCACGCTGGAACTGGAAGCAACACGGCGGCAGATCGAAAGCATGAGCGAGGCGCAGGCGACCGCGAGCGCCGACCTGGCGCGGCTATCGCAGGACGCATCTGACGCGAGCGAGCGCGCAAAAGCCGCCGAGCAGCAGGTGGCGCAATTGGAGCAGCGCCTCGCGGCGCAAGCCGCAGCCATCGCGCAACAAGCTCGAACCGAAGAAACCGAGAGCGCGGAGCAAGTCGAGGCGTTGCAACGCCAAATATCGGCGCAAGCCAAGGCTCATGCCAAGGCGCTCAGCGAGCTTCGCGCCACTGCCGAACAGTGGGTCGCACACGCGAAAGACCTCAAGCAGCGGCTCGGTCTGGCAAGCGAGCGGATCTTGTTCATCGACGCGCGCAGCACCGGCGAGGTGGCGCTCGTCAGGCGGCTTTCGTCCGAACTGGAGCGGCTCAAGCCCGATCACGAGTTGGTTGCCAGAGAGACCCAGCAAAAAATGATCGGCGCGACGATGAGCCAGCAGCTCGCGCAGAAGGGCTACCGTTACGATCCGGCTACGGCTGTGATGTCGAAGGTCGCGACCTGACGTGCGCAGGAAGCTCTGGCGCGTAGTGAAGCAAGGCGCGCGTGCGACGCGCGCCGGAAGTATCGGCCGCTCATCGCGCGGCCGCGTTGCCGACGTGCCTGAATGTCCGATTCAATCATTCAGCGTTGCTGGCACAAAGCGCACACATAACCGGCGTAAGTTACTTGAGTTTCATGTCGTGACTCTTCGTGACCCTTCGTGGCGATGAGTTCGCCTTGCACAGGCTGCAACGTAAGGCTCGAATATGACGTTCTTGTGACCACGCGAATCAAGGATCAACCGGGTGGATGCAGTGAAGAAAGCCCGCGTTAACCTTCTTTTGATCGACCGCGATATGCTCGCGCCTTTGATTCCAGTTCAATCTATGCGAAGCCTGAGAATGGTATCGCGTGGCGATCGTCACGGTTCCAATGTCGGCGGGCCAATTGCCGGATATGCCAACCCCGCATGGGAAGCAAACGCTGAATGACCTATGAAATCTGACCTGCTATTGCAAACCTACGGCGCTGACTCGTCCGGCATGGTCTGTGGCTTTCTCTTTTCTTCGAGTCGCGCCGGGCGGCCTGTCGACGCGGATGAAGTCGTCGAATGGCTGCAAGCGCATGATGTGACCGGCGCTGCCACGGAAGGCAGCGAGTTTCTCTGGCTTCACTTCAATCTGGCCCACAGTGCGAGCGAACGCTGGATGAAAGCTCAACTCGATTTGCCCGAAACGTTTTTCGACGCATTGCGCGAAGGCTCGCACTCGACGCGTATCGAACACGCGGAAGGCGCGCTGCGCGCGGTCGTGAACGACGTCATGTTCAATCTCGAGTTCATTCCCTCGGAGATCGCGACCCTGTGGATTTACGCGAATCAGCGGATCATCGTGACAGCGCGTCTCAAGCCGCTGCGTTCGGTCGACAGGTTGCGCGCATCGGTTCGGGAAGGGGAGATATTCAGGTCTCCGGCAGAATTGCTGGTGCACCTGATGCGCGACCAGGCTGATCTGCTCGTGCAGATCGTGCGCCGAACCAGCGCCGACGTCGACCGGATAGAAGACCGATTCCTGTCGCAGCGGCCGACGCAGAACCGCATCGATCTAGGCGCGATGCGCCGTATGCTGACGCGCTTGCAACGCATGCTCGCGCCTGAGCCCGGCGCGATCTTCCGGCTGCTGGCGAGGCCGCCGCGCTGGCTTCATTCAGAGGACGTGCAGGATCTGCGCGAATCGACCGAAGAATTTTCGGTGGTTCTCTCGGACGTGGCCGGGCTGATCGAACGGGTCAGGCTGCTGCAGGAGGAGATCATCTCCCGTCTGGAAGAGCAGAACAATCGCACGCTGTTTACGCTGACGCTGGTGACGGTGCTGGCTATGCCGATCAATATCGTCGCGGGCTTTTTCGGAATGAATGTCGGTGGTATTCCGCTCGCCGAAAACCGGCATGGTTTCTGGGTAATGGTGTTACTCGTGGCCGGCTTCACGGGGCTGGCAGGATGGTGGGCATTTCGCAGGCGCAAGGAACGGTAGGGGCAAGCCGGGGCAAGACAATGCGCCGGACTTCAACGTCCGCGGTGCGCCGGGTACCGTTACTTCATGCCGGATTCCGGACTCCTGACAGCGAGCATATCGCTGATCGCGCGTAGCGATGCATCGACGCTTTGCGTGTGATTGCCCTTGAGATACCTCAGATACGCGAGCGCATCGTCCACACCGCGGCGCTCGCCGAGACTGACCGCATGCGCGAGCAGTAGCGATTCGCTCGACACGATGTCGTTGAGTTTTCCCAGCTCATCCTGCATTTGCGTCAGCTCGACGACGCCGATCCCATTCCCGTTATCGATCAGAGGCGCGAAGAACTCCAGCAGGTAGCGCAGCTTCTTTGCAGCGATTCGAACGTCGTGAAACTCGGCGTATCCGGCGTGCGGATCCATAAGCAAGCGCTTCATCCGTTTGCGCAGCGCCTTTTTCGCCAGTGCAATGCGGCTCGCGGCAAATACCGCAAGCGGTTCGTCGAACGAGCGGGCGTCGAGTTGCAGCATCACGGCCGCGATCGCCTGCGCCAATATTGCATCGACGTTCGCGGCCGTGATCGCGGCGCGACTGTGCAGGAGCGCATCGCCGCGCAAATGATCGATACGCTCGATGAGCGTCGCAAAAGACTGCGGCATCGCCGCGCCTTCCGCCAGTAAGTGTTTCAGGATATCCCAGTCACGTGTTTGCCCGGCGGAGTCAGCCAGCGCCTTGAATTCACGCCGCTGCCGCTTAGGCCGCGATTCGCCGATAAGCGGTTCGTAAGCCCACCACAGCGAGCGCAGACGACGCAGCACGACACGAAGTTTGTGCAGACTTTCCGGATCGGCGCTGACGCTCAAGGTGCCGACGCGCTGCGCGACCTGCGTGACCATGGGCGTGACCAGCGTCGAAAAAGCGACGGCCGGCGACATGTCGGGCAAAACCGTCCCATGGCGTGCGCCGGAATTGTCCGGAGTCCGCTCTTGTGCAGATGCAACGTCACGCATGGGAGGTGTGGAGTTCATCGGCTCGAATCGCGTGAGTTCCCAAAGCGGGCGGTAGTGAGGTGAACGTAAGGTAACGCGTGTCAGGCGGCCTGGCGGGCTGTGTTATCCATCCTACAACGTATCAGTTCTCACGACCATGACGGTACTCGCCTCGATCAAGGCACCGCTTGCTGACGAGTGCGTGTCCACTGCGAGAGCGCGGCGCATGCCACCAGCAACGAGCCGGTCACGAAAAACACCGCATGCAGCCCGAGATGGACAGCGATCGCACCGCCGATAATCGGCCCGACCACCTGTCCGCTGAATTGCGCCGACTGCAGATAACCGAGCATCTGTCCGGTCTTGTGCTCTTCCACCGCGTGTCGAGCCAGTTTTGCAATCGCGGGCAGGAGACCGGCTAGCGTCATGCCCATCAGCGCGCGCAATCCCGCCAGTTGCCACCACGCGTGGACGAACGCCTGCGGGACCATCACCAGACCCGTCAACACCAGGCAAGCGACGATCACGTTCCAACTGCTGATCCGATCGGCCAACGCGCCGAGGCGCGCGGCCGTCAGCATGCTGCCGAAAGCCGAACAGGCCATCACCACACCTGCGACGCGGGCCAGATGAGCCGGCGCCACGCCGAGACTGCCGACATAGACCGTGATGACCGGCTCGATCGACATGTTGGCGAGCAGCACCATCATTGCCGTCACCAGCAAGGCGGCGACCACCGGATAGTCGTTGCGATGCTTGCTCGCCGCTGCGTGCGCGGCGGGACGTCGGCCGGGACTCGTGGCCGGGTCGAAATCTTCCTTGACGACGAAAATCGTGAGCAGCGCGGCAACCGCGATCATGGCGCCGCCGGCGAAGAACGTGCCGCGAATGCCGAGCCATCCCGGCAGGAAACCGCCGACGAGCGGCCCGATCAGGTTGCCGGCAAGCGCACCCGTCGACAGCACGCCCAGCGCCCAGCCGGCGCGCTCCTTTGGAGCCTGCGTGCCGACCATGACCGTGGAAGCCGACGAATAGCCACCCACGAGGCCAGCCAGCAAGCGCAGGCCGACGAGTTGGTGCACGTTGTGCGCCATGCCGATCAGCGACATGACCACCGCCATGCCGACGGCCGCGCGCACCAGCATCGGCTTGCGGCCGTAACGATCGGCGAGGCGTCCCCACAATGGCGCGGTGACGGCCGTGCCGAGAAAGGTCGCGCCGAACGCGATTCCCGACCATTGGATGACGGCGGACTGCGACGCGACGCCGAGCTGCTGGACATAGATGGGCAGAAACGGCAGCAACATGCTCAGGCTGACGAGCGTGGTGAACGAGCCGAATACGCACACGGCCAGATTGCGGCGCCAGTAACGTTCATGGCGTGCCGAATAATCGAGCGCGCGCGTTTGCGGACCGGTCTCCAAAGAGAGTGGGGGACGCGCGCTCATATCGACTTCTCCACCAATGAGTGCGAGTACAACCTGGCGTTCGCATCGGCAGGCGCGTTCACGCGTGCCTGATGCCTGCAGAGACCGTTGCTCGGGATCATGGGATTCTTCCAGTTCGAGTGAGGGATGCCGTGCGCTGAAAATGGCGTGACGCCAACGCTATTGCCGCTTCGGGGCGCCGCGAAGCGCTGTGAACAGATCGACCACTAGCGCAAGCGCCAACGAGCTCGCGCCGATCAGGAACAGGCTTGTGTAATTGCCACCGTCGTGCGCGAACAGAAACGACAAGCCATACGCCGCGACCGCCTGCAGTACCGCGAAACTGGTGGTCGCCGCGCTCCACGCGCCTTTCTGCGCAGCCGGATGATGTGTGAGCAATTCATTGACCCTGCCGAGCACGAGAGGCACGATGCCCGGCACGAATGCGCCGACCACGACGCTCGAGACGATCAGCGCGGCGGGTCCCGGTACGAGCGCCGGCAATGCGACCGCGGCGATCTGCAGCACGTAGGCCACGCGCAGCGCCGGACCGAACCCGGCACGGTCGGCCAGATGGCCGGTGAGCAGCGGGCCCGCGATCGCCCCCAGTCCGAACAGCACCCAGTATTGCGCGCCGGCGTCGAGGCCCTTGCCAAGGCCGCGCGCCACGAAATCGACCAGAAAGATCATGTGTGGGACGAGGCCTGCTGCATTCAACGCATATTCGGCGTACAGCGCGCGCATCGAGGCGGCCGGATAGGCGCGGCCGTGTCCGGCGTGATGCGCCGCGTGCTGCACGGCGGGCCCGGCCCGACCCGGCCAGCCATTCCATGCGACGGCTGTCAGCGCCACGGAGATCGCGGCGAGACCCAGCCACGTTTGTGTCAGACCCTGACGCAGCAGCAACGGCACGATGGTGCCGGAGGCCGCGATGCCCAGGCCGATACCGCTGAAGATCGCACCGCTCGCAAAACCCCGGCGCGATGGGAGCACATGCGCGAGGATCGTCGGCGCGGCCAGCACCATCAGCGCACCGCCCGACAGGCCGGATGTGAAACGCCAGACGAAGAACCAGAGAAACGAAACCGGAAAGGCGCAGGCGACGAACGCGGCGCTCGCGAGCAGCATCATCGCGCGCAGCACGAACGCGGCGTCGAATCGACGTGCCAGCCTACCGCCCGCGAGCGCGCCGGCCAGATAGCCGCCGAGATTGGCTGCGCCGAGATAAGCGGCGGTCGACGCCGGAAACCAGTGCGCGCTGACGATTGCCGGCAATAACGGCGTATAGGCGAAACGCGCGAGCCCTATGCCGACAAGGCTCGCGCTCGCTCCGGCCAGCGTGCCGCGCCAGACATCGAATGCGGGTGCGAGCGGTCCGTTGACGACTGCAGGTTGCATGACTGCCTCCACTGTTCGGTGACGCGCCGTTCCGTCCGCCTGGCGGCCGCGACGCGATGAGCCCGAGAGTCACAGCTCGCCATGCCGGTCATGAGGATCGCAAATCAAATCCCCCATCACTTGCAACGTTATAAACGATGCCTTGAGTGTCGACGCCGTTGCCGGCATCCACGCGTGGCCCGTTACCCGTTATGAAGATGGCCGGGTCGAGTCGAATCAGGAGCGGGCCGTGTCAGCGAATTCGCCGGTACGGCCCGAAGGCGCGACCTGCGCGATCTCGATGGATAGAGTCTAGATTGAACCGGCCATAGAGAGAATCTACGCGGATCGGCAGACATTCTTGCGCCAAGCGATTCAATTGCGTGTCGTGATCCGCTGGGATTGCGTGAAGTGCCGGCGCAGGCGCGGCGCCGCGAAATCGACGAAGGCGCGCACCTTGGGAACGGCGAGGCGGCCCTGTGGCGTCAGCAGGTGGATTGGCAACGGGGCGGGTTCGTTCTCGCTCAGGACGATCTCGAGTGCCCCTTCCCCGACCTGTTCGGCCACGTGATACGAAAACATGCGTGTGACGCCGTGTCCCGCAACGGCTGAAGCCACGGCCGCCTGAATACTGTTGACGATGAAGCGCGGCGTGAACTGGACGACGCGCGGAATCGTCGAGCCGTGCGGCGGCGGAAAGCTCCACGAATCCAGGCCGAAATGGGTCATGGAGATGATCTGATGCTGGGCGAGATCGGCCGGTTCGGCGATAGGCGGGTGCTTGGCCAGGTAGCCGGGCGATGCGGTAACGACGCGCCGCGTTTCGCCGACCGGGATCGCCACGAGCGTCGAATCCGGCAGGTGGGCGATGCGCAGCGCCACGTCCATGCCTTCGTCGATCAGGCTCACCGGGCGGTCGAGCATATCCAGGCGGACCGAGACGGCCGGATAGTGATCGATGAAATCGTCGATGATCGCCCGCAACATGTCCTGGCCGGCCGCCACCGGCGCGGTGATCGTGAGCAGCCCGCGCGGTGCGGAGCGCTCGCCGGCGATCAGCAGATCGGCTTCCTCGAGGTCGGTGAGAATGCGACGGCAAGCGGCGGCATACCGTTCGCCGGCTTCGCTCAGTTTGATCGTGCGCGTCGTACGATGCAGCAGGGCCGTCCCGACATGTTCTTCGAGGAACGCGATAGCCCGGCTCACCGCGGCGGGCGAGCGGCCGAGCCGACGGCTCGCGCCGACGAGACTCCCCGCGTCGAGCGTGGCGACGAACACCTTCATTGCGTCGATGCGGTCCATGTTGCCTGATCCGGGAGTGATGAAGAACGGGATTCGGCAGAGTCTACAGCGTGGACGAAGGACGGCGGCGGGACAGGGGGGCCGGTACTGGCGTAGGCCCCTGTGGGGTATCGGAATACGGGTGAAAGCGCGCCGCTCACGCGCCAGCGGACGCCTCCAGTTCCGCAAGCCGCTTGCGCAGCAGGCGATCCTCCTGGAAGCGGCTGGTTTCGTCACGGATCACGGCGACGATACCGGTGAGCGCGTTTTGCGGTGAATGCAGCAACGCGACCGTGAAGGCAATCGACATCGACCGTCCGTCTTTATGCAAGGCCGGAACACGCAGCACGTCGTTGCCATAGCGGGTTTCGCCCGTCGCCATGGTCTTGTGGTAGCCGTCCCAGTGGCGGCCCCGCAGCCGTTCCGGAATGATCAGATCCAGCGAATTGCCGAGCGCCTCGTCTTGCGAAAAGCCGAACATGCGTTCGGCCGCGGGGTTCCAGAAGGTGATGCTGCCCTGGGCATCGGAAATGACGATCGCGTCGCCGATTGCATTGGCAAGTTGCTCGAAGTCGATGGCATTTGGCATGGCGCTCCCCGAAAGTGACAAACACGGATGCGTGAACAGGATACGGCACCGCGAGCGGCACCGTATCCGCAAGCCCGAGCCGATGGCCGGGCGCTCCCGGCACCGTCAAACCGCTTTGACTTCGCGCAGGTTGAAGATTTGCTGCTGGTTATAGCCGAGGCTGGCCAGGACTTCGTCGGTGTGTTCGCCGAGCAGCGGCGACGCGGTGACTTCCGGCTTCAGATCCGAAAACTTGATCGGGCTGCCGACGGTCAGATACGTGCCGCGTTTCTTGTGCGGCACTTCGACGATCGTGCCGCTTGCGCGCAACGACGGATCGTTGGCCAGTTCTTTCATGGTCAGCACCGGAGCGCACGGAATGTCGAACTTGCGCAAGATGTCGACCGCTTCGAATTTGGTCTTGTCGGCGAGCCACGCTTCGATGGTCTGGAAGATATCGAAGATGTGCGGTTGACGGGCTTCCGCGGTTTTATAGGCCGGATCGTCGATCCATTCCGGCTTGCCGAGCGCTTTGCAAATCGGCTCCCATGCATGCCCCTGAATCGTGAAGTAGATGTAGGCGTTCGGATCCGTTTCCCAGCCCTTGCACTTGAGCACCCAGCCCGGCTGACCGCCGCCGCCCGCATTGCCACCGCGCGGCACCACGTCGCTGAATTCGCCGTGCGGATATTGCGGATATTCCTCGAGATAACCGACGCGCTCCAGCCGCTGCTGGTCACGAAGCTTCACGCGGCACAGATTCAGCACGCTATCCTGCATCGAGACCGCGACCTTCTGGCCTTTGCCGGTTTTGTCGCGGCCCAGCAGCGCGGTCAGAATGCCGATGGCCAGATGCATACCGGTGTTGCTGTCGCCGAGCGCCGCGGCGCTGATGGTCGGCGGACCGTCCCAGAAGCCGGTGGTGGAGGCCGCGCCGCCCGCGCATTGCGCCACGTTTTCGTAGACCTTCAGGTCGTCGTAGTGGTGACCATCGCTGAAGCCCTTCACCGAGGCGACGATCATCTTCGGATTGAGTTCGTTCAGCCGTTCCCACGAAAAGCCCATCCGGTCCAACGCGCCCGGGCCAAAGTTTTCCACCAGCACGTCCGACTCGCGGATCAGCTTCTCGAGTACTTCCTTGCCTTCCGGCTTCTTCGTGTCCAACGTCAGCGACTTCTTGTTGCTGTTGAGCATCGTGAAGTACAGCGCGTCGGCGTCGGGGATATCGCGCAACTGGTTCCGTGTCACGTCCCCAGAACCCGGCCGTTCAACCTTGATGACGTCCGCGCCGAACCAGGCGAGTAACTGGGTGCAGGCGGGACCGGCTTGAACGTGGGTGAAGTCGATGATCCTGATGCCTTCGAGAGGTTTGGTCATGTTGAAATCTCCGTGGTTGCCCAGATTACTTTTTCATTGCCGCGCTTTGCGGATTCAGATTGGTCAGTCGACCGCTTTCGGTGCCCGCCGCTTCGTCGATCACCGCATTGATGAGGCTCGGCTTGCCCGAGGCGATCGCTTCGAGCAGCGCCTTCGTCAGTTCTTCCGGCGTGGTCGCGTGATAGCCGATGCCGCCGAATGCCTCGATCATCTTGTCGTAGCGCGCGTTCTTCACGAACACGGTCGGCGCGACGTCCTTGCCGCCGGTCGGATTGACATCTGTGCCGCGGTACACGCCGTTGTTGTTGAACACGATCGTGCACACCGGCAAGTCGTAACGGCAGATGGTTTCGAGTTCCATGCCGCTGAAGCCGAATGCGCTGTCGCCTTCGATCGCGACGACCGGTTTGCCGCTCGTGACCGCCGCGCCGATCGCGAAGCCCATGCCGATGCCCATGATTCCCCACGTGCCTGAATCGAAGCGTTTGCGCGGCTCGTACATGTCGATAATGCTGCGCGCGTAGTCGAGCGTATTCGCGCCTTCATTGACCACGTTGATGTCCGGGCGCGTTTTCAGCACATCGCGGATCGCGCGCAATGCGCTGTGGAAATTCATCGGCGACGGGTTCTTGTCGAGCGTCGCGGCCATCTTGGCGAGATTCCTGTTCTTGCGCTCCGCGATCGCGCCGGTCCATTCCGCGCTCGGCTTCGTGAAGCCCGCATGGATGCCGGCACGAAGCGCCGCTACGCACGAGCCGATATCGCCGATCACCGGCGCGGCGATCGCCACGTTGCTGTCGATTTCGGTCGGCGAAATGTCCACCTGCACGAACTGCTTCGGCGCCGCGCCCCACGTCTTGCCCTTGCCATGCGACAGCAGCCAGTTCAGACGCGCGCCGATCAGTACGACGACGTCGGCTTCCTGCAGCACGAACGAGCGCGCCGCCGAAGCCGACTGCTCGTGCGTGTCGGGCAGCAGGCCTTTGGCCATCGACATGGGCAGATACGGAATGCCGCTTTCTTCGACGAACGCGCGAATCTCCGCGTCGGCCTGCGCGTACGCGGCGCCCTTGCCGAGCAGAATCAGCGGCCGTTTGGCGCTCTTGAGCACATCGATTGCGCGCTTGACCGATTCGGGCGCCGGCAACTGGCGCGGCGCCGCGTCGACGACTCGCACCAGCGACTGTTGCGCTTTCACGGCGTCCAGCGTTTGCGCGAGCAGCTTGGCGGGCAAGTCCAGATACACGCCACCGGGGCGCCCCGAGACGGCGGCGCGAATCGCCCGCGCCACGCCGATGCCGATGTCTTCGGCATGCAGCACGCGATACGCGGCCTTGGCGTAAGGCTTGGCCGCGTTCAACTGATCCATTTCCTCGTAATCGCCCTGCTGCAGGTCGACGATTTCGCGCTCGCTCGAACCGCTGATGAGGATCATCGGGAAGCAGTTGGTGGTCGCGTTGGCGAGGGCGGTGAGGCCATTCAGAAAGCCCGGCGCCGAAACCGTCAGGCAGATCCCCGGCTTCTGCGTCATGTAACCGGAAATGGCCGCCGCGTTGCCCGCGTGCTGCTCATGGCGAAAGCCGATGAAACGCATTCCCTGCGCTTGTGCAAGCCGCGCGAGGTCGGTGATCGGAATGCCGACCAAACCGAAAATGGTGTCGATGTCGTTCAGCTTCAGCGCGTCGATGACGAGATGGAATCCATCGGTCGTTTCGGTCGCCTGCTGTTTCAACGTATCGTCTGTTGTGGGCTGGTCGGCTTCTGCCATGACATCTCTCCTTGTAGGCGGGGCTTTATGGGGTGTGTCGCGAGCTGGGCGCCCGCGTTCTCAGTTATTCATTCGGGCGAGCCGCCGGATGACGGCTGCAGCCGCGGTTCGGCGATAACCACGCCGGCTCGCGCGCCCGAGTTCTCGATCCAGCGCTTTCTCATGGGGGCGAGGATGAACTTCGCGGACACGGCTGCCGCGATCGACACGACGGCAGCCGAGATGAACACCGTGCTCCACCCGCCGTTAGCCGATAACACCGAGGCGATCGGCACCAGCATCGAAGCGGTGCCCTTCGCCGTATAAAGCGTTCCGGCGTTGGCCGCGGCGTATTTGCTGCCGAACGTGTCGGCGCAGGTGGCGGGAAAGATCGAGAAGATCTCGCCCCAGCACAGAAAGACGGCGGCTGCGAAGAACATGAAGGCGTACGGGTTGTGGCCGAACTGCATCAATCCCAGCAGCGCGACGCCTTCGCCGAGAAAGATCATGAACATCGTGTTCTCGCGGCCGATCCGGTCCGACAGAAAGCCGCACAGGGGACGCGTGAAGCCGTTACACAGGTTGTCGATCGAGAGCGTCATGGTGAGCAGCGGCAGCGTGATACCCATGAGGCTGACCGGCAGTTTGGCGAAGCCGAATTCCTTCGCGATCGGCCCGAGCTGCGCGGTCGCAATGATGCCGCCGGCCGCGACGAATACGAACATCAGATACAGCACCCAGAAGAGCGGGGAACGGATCATTTCGCCGGGTGTGTAGTCGATCTTGCTTGCCACCAAGCGTTTAGCCACGACTGCGGTGGCGGGCGGCTTCGGCCGTATCAGCATGGTGGCGAGCAACAGGATGCAAACTCCCTGGAAAATGCCGAAGAACATGAACGTATGCTCGTAGCCCGAACGCTGAATCATGTCGGCGATCGGAATCACGGTGACGGCTGCGCCAGCGCCGAAACCCGCCGCGGTCAACCCCGCCGCGAGACCGCGTTTGTCCGGAAACCATTTCAGCGCCGTGCCGACGCACGTGCCATACACGCAGCCCGCGCCGATGCCAGCAATGACCGCTGCAACGTACAGCGCGGCCAGACTGCTGGCGTGCGCGTCGATGATCCAGCCGAGCGCCACGCACACCGAGCCGCCGATCACGACGGGGCGCGGCCCGAACTTGTCGACGAGCCAGCCTTCCACAGGCACGAGCCACGTTTCGGTCACGATGAAGATCGTGAACGCGCTCTGGATCGCCGCTTGTCCCCAATGGTGGGCGTTGTCCATCGGTACGACGAACAGCGTCCACGCATATTGCAGATTCGCGACGAGTCCCATGCAGACGATACCGATGGCGAGTTGCACCCAGCGGTGATGCGTGAACGCGGTACGGCCTCTGTCCGATACGTCGGAATGTCCCATGTCTCCGTCTCCTGTCTCTTCCGACGCGCTCGAACGGCACGCTGGACTTACATGATCGAATCGCTTCTTCGCCGGTTGGTTTGCGGGCTGCGAAGCGCCAATGGTCGGCCAGAAGGCACTGCACTAACGAAAACCCTAACCCGCAGGTGCAGCACGTTGAGAAGATGCTGCGCGAGAACAGCAATAAGGGAAAGTTAAAACATTTTATGGTTTGCATTAGGCATTCCTAATGGATGGGTTGAAACCCTTATCCATAGGGCGCTGAGCGCCGCAATCCGTTCACCGGGCGCGAAGATTTCGTCGCCGTTCGTGGGGTTGGGGTAAACCAATATATAAACAAAAGGCTATTGTTTTTTGAAATAACTTTAACTGTTGTTTATTCGTGCGCGCTTCTACTCTTCGTCGTGCTACCTGCCTGAAGGAGAACACCATGAACACCACCCAATTCAATGCTGCCGACAGCGCGCACGACACTGAAATCGAAGCGCAACTGTGCGCCTATAACGCCGCTTTCGACGAACTCGGCCTGCGCTTTCGCTGGGATGTGCATACGCTGGCATTGCTGGCCATGATCGACGGCGAACAGGCGCAGATCTCCGCGTATATCGAAGCACATCATGGGCACTTGCTGAAGGCCTATAGTGCTGAGTTTCTGAGCCGGGCCATTCTCGAAAAGAAGAGCGCGCGGTATCCCGCGCCTTTGCCAAAACGCGTCGAAGGCGCGTCGCGTTCGACGCACGTGGCGCATCAGTCGGAGGTCGGTAGCCGACGCGAGCGCGTTTCGTTTGCGATAGAGCTGCCGGCATTGGCAGGTGTGTAGAAGCGGTGTGCGGCATGCACGCGTTCCTGCGGGGATGCGTTCGCGTCGCTCTTGAACATCCGCGAAGAATGTGGCGCACATCATGTCGCCGTTCGGGGGTGGAGGAGTAACGCTATGCTCGACGCGGTCGAGCTTGCGCGATTGCCGGCCGCAGGCTCGTCCTGGGACGACGCGGCGGCGGAATACGAGACATCAACGTCCGCGCTTTTGGCCGAATCCGCCTATGGCTCTGCCGAAGGGGACGCGACGTTTCTGTCGCACGGCGGGCAGGCGCTCACGCTCGAAGTCTATCGTCAGCATGCAGCAGACGAGGCGTCCGCTGGCGTCGGTCGACGTAGAACTGCATTCGTCATTCCGTGACGCCGCAATTGGACCGCATCACCCAGGGGTTCCAGAATCAAGCCAGGTCCCGTGCGCGCTGCCGCGACGCGGGACCTGAAGGCGTGCCATTCAGCTGCCGAAGTACGGTGTACAGAAGCTGGCCGGACCAACGCAGCCGGAATGCATCGCCATATGCGCGGGCGCACCTGAGGACGAAGTGCCGTCGTGCGCCACCCCACCATAGCCCTGCGTAGCCTGCTGCTGGCTGGTTTGCGCCGCTACCTTGGCTTCCGCGGCCTGGATGTCGGCCGGATAGTTGGCGTCGTCGCGTTGGGCCGGGTTATAGCCAGCCTGTTCGATCCGGACGAGATCACTGCGAACTTCCGCGCGCGTCACGGGCGCATTCGATTGCGCGAAAGCGAACATCGGAGCGGACAAGGCGCTTGCAGCGAGGGCGAGACAAACGATGGCTTTCTTCATGATTTGATACTCCTAAATAAATGCGATATTTAATCGGCGAGAATCTTGCGAGAATACCTGGAACTGCATATGGCACACGTCACCGGAGAGAGGCGCTCTGGGCTTTGCTCCGTGAGCGTCTGGGATCTATATTGCGACATTGAAGGTGACGTGATACCCACCGGTTGATTACAAGATTGACAGAAAGCGCTGAAGCGTTGTCCGGCCGTGGTTATGGATCACCGCGGCAGTCGAACGAAACGCCGTTATGATGGCGACTGCATCATCAAGCGCTTTCCTTTGTCCGTCCAGGCCGCTTGCCATTTCTGTCAACCACTGCGGCGGCGTCTGAAGAAATAGAAGGGCGCATTCTCGTCGTAACGATGCACGCAAAGTAATCCTGTGCGGTTCGTGCATTCAAAGCCGGGGCATCCGGGTGTATCACGGAAAACTGCTCTGCCACGGAGTCCGTCGACGTGGCCAGAAAGGTCGGCCGGGAGGCACCTACGTCAGTGTTGCAATGGCCGATCAGTTTGCCCACGGCGTGGCCGATACGCGGTGCACCACGATCTCATTGAGGACGGCGGTCTCGAAGTGCTCTGAACCTCCAGAGAGCGGAGTGGCTTTTCGCCAGCAGTGCAATTCAACGGACAAGTCCTCGCGGACCTATTCCTGCTTGCGCAGTGCATCGAAACTGCAAGATGCGCCTGATAGCGCGCCGCTTCGCCATACATCAGAAATCGTTCATACCTCGCATGTGTGCCTAACACCTTGCGAGCGAGTTTGATGGGACACCAGTATTGCTCAGTGCGCGCGGCGATCTCCGACGCGTAGGCAATGAGGCCGTTCGCATATTCACAGTAGGCGCAGTGGAATCGTTCCATAAAGTTCAGATAGCGCAGCTGCCAGCGATCCATCACGATGTAGTCCGCCCGTTTGACTTTGGCGATGCCGTAGATCGGGAAACAGATTGCCTGGTAGATCGAGATGCAGATATCCAGAAACACCAATGGGAAGACGAGCCCATAAACAAACGGCGCCGCGAGGAAGTTCTGTGGCCGACTGGAGAGCATCCAGCTAACAAGGTCCACTTTCAATTCCCGATGGACCTTGCCAACCGCTTCGTCGAATTCGATGTGCTTACCGGTGATCCGGTAAAAAAGCTTGATTTCCCGTTGATGCAGTTCTGTCCGCAGTTCAGATTGAAGGGCGCTGATCTGGGCTAAGAGATGCTGTATCCGCTCTTCCACATGAACTCCGTTGACTTGAACGAGAAGGCGCGCGATAAAAACAGCCGGCTCTGGATTACGCCGAAGCCGGCGTCAAGGCGCTTCAACTATTGCCTCCTCCGGACTGCGCGGCCTCGATGGCCTTGGTCCGCTCGGCTTGGGCCTTGGCAACTTCACGATCTCGGGCTTGGTTCGCCGCACGGACTCTCGCCCGGTAAGTCTCATTCGCGGTGCGGATTTCACTTCTCATCCGCACAATGGCATCGCTGGATTGAGTGCCCTGTGCGCTGGACGATGCGGCGCTTTGGGCCCAAGCCTGAGTCGTGCCAACCGTCGCCAGTGCAATCAATAGGGCCGGGAATAGCCTTTTCATGCTGGTATCTCCAGAAGATCAACGTGTCGAGGAAAAGCCCTGTCGGCCGCGGCCGCGGATTGACGGCCATTGCAAAAACGGATCGCGGCTCCGATACTGGGACAAGGCATGCAGACAGTCAGATGACGTCAACACTGCCTATTTGGCGCCTTGGGCACGCGAGTCGGTTGACCAGAATCAACTGGTTCGACATGGATGGCGCGATCGGACCGCCAATCGAACACATCTGAACGACGGGAACGGTCGCGATACCCGTCTTGCCACAGTCCGTTACATGCTGCTGCGCGGGACGACTCGCCAGACGGTGTTGCCCACGTCGTCCGCCACGAGCAGTGCGCCGTGCGCATCCAGTGCGACGCCGACCGGTCGCCCCACGGCGTGGCCATCCGGCGTGAGAAAGCCGTCTAGAAAATCCTCGGGGGCGCCAGCAGGTCTTCCATCGAAAAAAGGCACGAACACGACCTTGTAACCGGTGTGCGGCTTGCGGTTCCACGATCCGTGCTGGCCGATGAACGCGCCGCCCCGATAGTGCTGGGGAAACAGCGTTCGGTCGTAAAAGACCAGACCTAACGAAGCCGTATGATTGCCGAGCGCATAGTCCGGTGCGGTGGCCGTAGCGACCCGATCGGGGCGTTGAGGTTCGACTCGCAGGTCGACATGCTGGCCGTAGTAGCTGTACGGAAAGCCATAGAACGCTCCGTCTTTCACTGCGGTCATATAGTCCGGTACGAGATTGTTGCCCAGATCGTCCCGCTCATTGACGGCCGTCCACAATGCGCCGCTGTCCGGTTGCCACGAGAGACCGTTAGGATTGCGCAACCCTGTCGCATACGGGCGCAGGCGGGCGGTGGCCACGTCGAATTCGAGGATGCGGGCACGGCCTTCTTCGGCGTCGATACCGTTTTCGCCCGCGTTGCTATTCGATCCCACTGTGATGTAGAGGTGCTTGCCCGAGTGGTCGGCGAGAATATTTTTTGTCCAGTGGTGGTTGATCGGACCGGCTGGCAAATCGGCAACCTTGACTCCGGGGCTGGTGATCTGCGTGGCGCCTTTGACGTACTCGAAACGCACCAGAGCGTCTGTATCGGCAACGTAGAGTTCGTTGCCAATGAGCGCCATGCCGAACGGCGAGTGCAGACCGCGGAGAAACACGGTCTGCATCTGGGCGGCGCCGGTGTTGTTCGCGTCGCGTAATAGCACGATGCGGTCGGGACTCGGCACGCCCGCGCCCGCGCGCTTCATCACCTGCCGTCTGGCCCAGCCGTAGATGCCGCTGCCTTCGTCGTGTTCCGCGGGTGCATCGCTTTCCGCCACCAGCACGTCACCGTTGGGCAGCGTGTAAAGCCAGCGCGGGTGCGCGAGGCCGCCGGCGAACTGAGTGACGGCGAAGCCCTCGGAAGCGGTGGGCATAAAACCCGCAGGGCGCGCCTGAACGGGTGCGATATTGATCATCGGAATCAGCGCCGAGTGCGGCGCCGGAATAGCCGGCGAGGTACCGAAACCGCTATCGCCTATACTTGACGGGCCGATCGCACATGCGGCCAGCGGTAAAACCAGTGAAGCTACCAGACGGCTGGGCAGGCGCATTTTTGCTCTCGGTGATAAGCGTTGGTCGATGATGCTGACAACGGATCAGCAAGAAGCTTGCCTATGAAGCGATCGTCCGTGGCATTGGGCGGTTGGCGGCTGCGCGCAGCGTCAGGTTTCCTTAAGGTGAGGCCGTTAGCATTGTTTAAAATGGACGGGATATGTGTGCCGGCAGTCGTGCCGCGCGATCCCGGCCGCGCGTTTTATCAATTTAATGCGGTACTGAAACATTAAGGAGAGGGAGTGGCTAAAATCCAGCAAAGTACGGGTCCGGCTTATGACGGAGTGGCACGCACGCTCCACTGGCTCACTGTCCTGCTGATCGCGATGCAGTTCGTGATCGGCTGGACCATGCCGGATATACACAAGGATACGCAGCCCGTCGGCCTGATTGCCTGGCATCTAGGCGTTGGCTCGGCGCTGATCGCCGTCATGGTGATCCGGGTAATCTGGCGATTGACTCACTGGCCCACGCCGGACGAGTTGCCGCCGCTGTTGAGCGTCGTCTCGCGCATCACGCATTTTCTGCTTTACGCCGCGCTGGTGCTGGTGCCGCTGCTCGGCTGGATCAATGCATCCTCACGTGGCTGGACGATCCGCTTGCTGGGCCTCGTGCCGTATCCGGCACTGAGCGAGCCGGGCTCGGATTTCGGCCACGAGATGGGCGATGTGCACGGCGTTCTCGCCTGGGTGCTGTTCGCGCTGATTGCGCTGCATGTGGCCGCTGCGCTGTTCCATCGCTTTGTTCTGCGAGACCACGTTTTGCAGCGGATGCTGCCCCGCTCAGGGCCTTGAGCAATTCCGCGCGAAACCAGTGAGCGCTAGCCCCGACGATCAGTCAACCCGGCACCAGCGGCCGGACTCGGGGCACACAATGGCGGGTTCTCCGTTCAGCCGGACCTGTTCCGCGTCCAGTTGCAACGAGGTGGAAGGCGCGGTGTCGAAGGCAATTCCCAGGGCCTGCGCAACGTGGGCGTCTTCAATGGGCAATTCCCAGGTCAGGAATATCTGGATGCAATCCTGATCTGGCGCAAAGTCCGCCACATCAAAACGGCTGCTGCCGCGCTGAATGACGCCATGGGGCTGGCCAGTATCGAATATGACGACCGTGCCCCGGGTCAGCGGAATGCGCCGGCCCAAAGCGGGAAAGTGCAGATCGAGCCCCTTGTCCTCGCTCATGAAGAGATTGCAAAAGGCCGCGCTGCCGTATTGCTCGGCGTCATGGTGATACCTCGCGCCGCGGCAGGCCATGAGGGCGACGTCACTGGAGGCGAGCACCGCGCGCAGTCCTCGCGCGGACGTCCAATCGGACGCGGCCTGCACGCAGCGCCGGTAATCCGGCCAGCGCGCCCGCGCTCGCGCCAGAGGCATCGGTTCGACGTCACCGGGTTCCAGGACCATGTGAGACGCTATTTCCCTTTCCCAATCGGCAAGCAGACGCACAGGAGGCACAGGCACGTTGAGCGAGCCTGACAGCACGACGTCACTCACGCGCCGACTGCGAATGGCGTCGCCGCTCCAGAAATAGGAAGTCAGTATGTCCGGCACTTGATGCTGTCACAGGGAGTCATGCGTCCATTGTAACGATACGCTGGGGGTGCGCTCGGCGCCCATCGGCCCGGAACGGCCCCTCGCGGCCAATGGCGTCCCGCACACCGGAGCAAGGAACTGGACGAGACTTTCCTCCGCGCTCATCGCAACGACACCTTGTGTGGACTGCGGGTTCAGTGCCCGAGGCCGCTGGCGGCGATCTGGTGCTCCACGTATTGCGCAAAAAGCGTATGCAGGCGCGTCGTCGGATGAAGGTCGTCGGCAAACATATACGTCTGGTCCGCGTTGGAGCTCGCGTAGGTTGGCGGCGAGCACAGCAGTGCCGTGGCATCGGGTGTTTTCTTGGGGTCGCAGGCGACACTGGTGTTCGATACGGCGAAGCCATTGGCCTGAAAGTTCGCCATGATTCCGTTCAACCAGGTATAGGAATCGATCTGGATGACCTTGCCCTGCAGGCCATTGGTCTGCAATGCGGCGTTCAGGCTGCTGTTGAACAGTTGCGATAACTGGGTCAAGTTCGCTCCGCCATCGGATGAGGCAAGACCATGCGGCGACAGTCCGATGTTCGGCACATTGACCACCACGACATGAGTGGCGCCGTTCTGGACGATCTGCCCGATCACCTGAGCGAGGGTGGCAGCCGCCGTTTCGACCGTCTGAGCCGCCGCCGGCGGCGCTCCGGCGCGGAGCACATCGTTCGCGCCGGCCCACACGAGCACCAGCTGATTCGAGTTAAAGCTCCCATGAGCGGCCAGATAGCTCGAAACCTGCTGATTGACAGGCATTTCAATGTTGCCGATCACGCTGGTCAGAAAATCGGACTGGTTTGCCGGCGTCGCCACCGTGGCGCCCCCTTCCGCATACCCGAGACCGCCCTTGGCGCTGAGTTTATGCGTGATGTCGATGGTGTACGCAACGTTTAGCGTGTCGCCGTAGTATTGCGCGACATTCTGAGTCCACACCTGTCCTGGATTGGTCGTGAAACGCCCTCCACCCACCGCGCCGGCGATCGGTGCATAGGTTCCGACGTCCGACAGGCTGTCGCCGAACGAGACGACTTGCAGATTGACGCCGCCTGCCGGAGTCGCCGCGCTGCCGCCACTTGAACCGCCTTCGTGACCACCGCATGCCGAAAGCAGGCACACCGCCACGGCAAAAATTGCAGAGCGTACCGTGTCATTGATTCCTCGCATAACGACTCTCCCTGAACTGGCGGGGAGGTGCGGCCACGGTGCGGGATGATCGCGCGTCGCCTTCCCGGCAAGGACACTCCCGAAGCAAGAAGCATGCGCCGCCGCGTATTGCTGTTTGGGGCCGGTTCACCTGTCACATCAGGGGTGGCCGGCGTTTGCGCCCTTCTACCCACCCGAATCGGGTGGGTGAGCGCCAAATTGCCCGGCAGCGCGGCGTCGCACTTCTATACTCGGGGCAACACGCGTTCCGTCGTGACGGCACCTGCCGCGAGCCTTTTCTCACGCCATCCGGCCTCTCAGTTTTCCCAGCATGTCCGAATCCATTGAACGTTCAGTAGACGTACGCGTCTCCCCCAGACTCGCAATCGAACCCGTAACCGGCACGAGATTGATTCCGCCTCGGGCGGCACGCCAGCTGATGCCGCGCGAAGCCTTGATGGCGCGCCTGCTCGAAGCGCGGCGGCAGCGTTGCGTGGTGATTCAGGGGCCGGCCGGCAGCGCCAAAACCAGCACGATGCTGGCCCTCAGGCAAGCCATGTTGACGCTGGACTTCGACGTGGCCTGGCTTTCGCTCGCGCCGGAAGACGACGACCTCACCGCGTTCTTCCACGGCCTGCTCGCGAGCCTTGCCAGCGTGGATCCGGCGATCGCGCGCGAAGCGGAGTTACTGGTCGGCCGTGAAAGCGACGAGACCGCGGTCGAGCACTGGGTGATCACGCTCGTTCGCGGTATCGCTCGCCGCAAGCGCGAACTGGTCCTGATGCTCGACGACGTGCATTACCTGCAGAACGCCCGGATTCTCGAGGCCATGCGCTGGCTGCTCGACTACGCGCCACCACAGCTTCATGTCGTGCTGGCTTCACGGCGTGCGCTGCCCGTCTCGCTGGCGCGTCTGCGCTCGCAAGGTCTGGCGACGGAACTCGACCGGCAGGATCTGCGCTTTTCGCCCGAAGAGTCAGAGCGGTTCTTGCGCGAGCAACTCGGCGACATTGCAAAACGGGACGCGCAGGTCGTGCACGAACTGACCGACGGCTGGGCGGCGGGTCTGCAATTGTTCGCGATCGACCTGAAGACGCGCAAAGGCGCGGCGTTCGCGCCTGCAACGGTGCGTGATGCCGAGACCTTCGCGCGCTACTTCGAACGCGAGGTGCTGGTGCGCCTCGCACCCGAAGACCTTCTTCTGCTCACTCGCGCGGCGCTGTGCGAACGATTTTGCGCACGCCTGTGCGCCAGCTTGATGCAACCTTTAGACGCCGTGGGAGACGTCGCCTCCCGACTCAGCCGCCTGGAAGGCGACAATCTGTTCATCACCCAGATTGGTGTCGGCCAGGACGGTGAAACCTGGTACCGCCTGCATCCGCTGCTGCGCGAAGTCCTGCAGCGCCGGGTCGCCGGATTGCCGGCCGCGCAACTGCGCGAACTGCATGCCGCGGCCTGGCAGTGGCTCAGTGTGCAAGGCTATGTCGACGAAGCCGTGCATCACGCCGTGCTGGCAGACAACGCACAGGCCGCCGCGGACCTCGTGGAAGGTTGCGCGCACGACCTGCTCGCGCGCGGCGAACTGCGGCAGCTTGCGGGCCTGGTGCGCCGGTTGCCCGCGGCGCAGATTGCGGGGCGTTTCGATCTGCGTGTCATCACCGCCTATCTGCAAATGTATGCGGGGCAAACCGATGCCCTGATGCAGAGTATCCAGCAGATAGCGTCGCGCAGCGAGCGGCCGGACCCGCGTCAGCGCTACGCGCTCGCGCTGCTTCGCGGCGGCCTCGCGCTACAGCGCGACGACACGGATTCGGTCGTGGCGCTGTTGCCGGAACTGCAGCGCGTTCCCGCGGATGCCGACGATTTCACCCGTGCGGGTCGCGGCAATATCCTCTCGTGGATGTTCATCCATCGTGGCGAATACGAACAGGCGCGCAAGGTGCTGGAGGAGGGGGCGCCGCATGGCGGCGCGCCGCGCGGCATCCTGTTGGGTCGTTGCATGAGCGGTATGACGCACGCCGCCGAGGGACAGGTGCTACTCGCCGAGCGGGTGTTCTGCGAGGTGCTGGCGGAGGCGGAGAAACAAGGGCCGGCCTATGTCGGCATTGCGTGCATGGCCGCGGCGCTGCTTGGCGAGGCGCTTTACGAACTGAACGATGTCGACGCCGCGCTCGGACTGCTGGACGCGCGCATCGACGTGCTCGAACGCGTGTCGATTCCGGACACCGTACTGCGGGCGCTCGTGGTGCTCGCCGGCGCACACTGGTTCGCGGGCCGTCGGCTGGAGGCGCGCGACTATCTCGAACGACTCGAAGACTACGCGAAGCGTCATGGCGTGGATCGCCTGCTCGCCAACGCATTGTGTTTGCGCTCACGCTGGCTGCTGGAGGAAGGCAGTCTCGACGAAGCCGAGGCGGCCTTGCTGCGTTGCGAAGCGCTGGCGGCGCGTTATGCCGGCGCGGTGCGCAGCACGGCGTGGGAAATCAGCGTCTGCGCCGATCTCGCGCGCATTCGCATGTGCCTGCATCTGAACGACTTCGACGGCGCGATGAGCCGGCTGAAACCCCTCAGTGCGCTGTCGGAAGCCGGAGGGCGGTGGTGCCGCGTCGCCGGGTTGCGCGTGCAGATGTCGATTGCCGAGAAGGGGCGCCACAACGAGAGAGCGGCGCGTGAGCATCTCGTCGGGGCGTTGCGTCTGGGGCACCGGCTCGGGCTGATGCGCAGTCTGCTGGACGAACTCGGACCCTATCGGCGAATTCTCGACCCTCTGCCGTTGGAACAGGATTTCGATCCCGTGCTTGGCTTCTATGCTCAGCGATTGATCGACGCCGGCGAGGCAACCGCGCCCGCCGCGCCGCAAACGGCCGCGGTGCACGTGCCGATCCAGTCGCTCAGCGAACGGGAAAACGAGGTGCTCGGTCTGCTGGCGCTCGCGCTGCCGAACAAGAAGATTGCGCGGGTCATGGACGTTTCGCTCGATACGGTGAAGTGGCACCTCAAGAACATCTACAGGAAGCTGGAAGTGTCCGGGCGTGACGGCGCCGTCGCAAAGATGCGCGACGCGAGCGCGCGCTAGCCGTCTTCCCGCTCGCAGCCATCTGTCCACCCGCCCCCACTCCACGGGGGTAGGCTCGCTCCCCACCCCCGCCACGCACAATGCGTTCATGGAAGCAGCCGGCCGATCAACCCGGTCCGCGCTGCCAACGCATTTAATCGATGAGGAGCGTGCGGTGGAAGTCAAACGTAATGTCTATCGCGAGGATCACGAGATGCTGCGTGAAACCGCGCGGCGTTTCTTCGAACGGGAATGCCTGCCGCGGCAGGCGCAGTGGGACGAAGCCGGCTGCGTCGATCGCGAGACCTGGCTGAAGGCCGGTCGGGAAGGTCTGCTGTGTGTGACCGTTCCGGAAGAGTACGGCGGCGGCGGCGGCGATTTCGGCCATTCGGCCATCGTCGCCGAAGAGCTGCACCGTGCGGGCGTATCGGGCTTCAGCTATTCCGTGCACTCCGACATCACCGCGCCCTACATCGTTCGCCTTGGCACGGAGGAGCAGAAGCGCAACTGGTTGCCGCCCATTTGCCGCGGCGAAAAGATCCTTGCGATTGCGATGACCGAACCCGGCACGGGCTCCGATCTGAAGTCGATCCGTACTACCGCGGTGCGCGACGGCGACGACTACGTCATCAACGGCAGCAAGACATTCATCTCCAACGGCCTGAACTGCGACATGGTGGTGGTGGTTTGCAAGACCGACCCGTCGGCGGGCGCGAAGGGCGTGAGCCTCATCATGGTTGAAACCGACCGCGCGGGTTTCCGCCGCGGCCGCAAGCTCGAAAAAGTGGGGCAGGCGGCGGCGGATACCGCCGAACTCTTCTTCGACAACGTGCGCGTACCGGCAGGCAACCTGATCGGCAACGAGAACGGCGGCTTCATCCATTTGATGGAAGAACTGCCGCAGGAGCGCCTGATCATCGCGGTGTATTGCGCCGCGAAGCTGGAGCGGCAACTCGAACTGACGTTGCAATACGTGAAGGACCGCCGCGCTTTCAATCAGACCGTGTGGGACTTCCAGAACACCAAATTCAAGCTGGCCGATGTGAAGGCGCAAGCCGTGGCGGTCCGCACGCTGGTCGACTACTACATACGCGAGCATATGGAGCGCAAGCTCACGCTGCAGGAAGCGGCCATCGCCAAGCTGTTCGCGACCGAAGCGATGTGGAAGTGCATCGACGAAATGGTGCAGTTGCATGGCGGTTACGGCTACATGCTGGAGTATCCGATTGCTCGCGCTTTTGCCGACATGCGCGTCACGCGCATTTTCGGTGGGACCAGCGAAGTCCTGCGGGATCTGATCTCGCGCAAGCTTTAAGTCCCCTTACCTTTTGAGGCAGCATCATGAGCGAAAAAGTACTGGTGGCGGGCGTCGGCATGATCCAGTTCGCCAAGCCCGGCGCGAGCCAGAGCTACACCGAAATGGGCGCCGAAGCGACCCGCCGCGCGCTGGCCGATGCGGGCATTGCGTACGACCTCGTACAGCAGGCGTTCGCCGGCTACGTCTACGGGGACTCTACGTGCGGACAGACCGCGATCTACGAAGTGGGCATGACGGGCATTCCGATCGTCAACGTCAATAACAACTGTTCGACGGGTTCGACCGCGCTCTATCTCGCACGCCAGGCGATTGCCACCGGCGACGCCGACTGCGTGCTCGCGCTCGGCTTCGAGCAGATGCAGGCCGGTGCGTTGAAATCGCACTGGGACGACCGGCCGGTGACGCGCGCGCGCTTCGTGCCGATCATGCACGGCCTGACCGCCGACCTCGCGCATCTGCCGCAGGCGTTACGCACGTTCGGCGGCGCGGGACGCGAGCATATGCAGCGTTACGGCACGCGCATGGAAACCTTCGCCGCGGTGCGCGCCAAGGCGAGCCGCCACGCGGCGAACAACCCGCTCGCGCTGTTTCGCAAACAGGTCACGACCGAAGACGTGATGAACGACACGGTGCTGATGCCCGGTGTGATGACGCGTCTGATGGCCTGTCCGCCCACTTGTGGCGGCGCGGCGGCAATCCTGGTCTCCGAGAAGTTCGCGAAGAAGCATGGCTTGCGCACGGATGTGCAGATCGTTGCGCAGTCGCTCACCACTGATCCGCCTGCGTCCTTCGATCCGCCGTCGATGTTGAACTACGTCGGCACGCACATGACGCGTTCGGCCGCGAACAAGGTCTACGAGAAAGCCGGTATCGGGCCGGAAGACATCGACGTGTGCGAACTGCACGACTGTTTCGCGCACAACGAAGTCATCTGCTACGAATCGCTCGGCTTCTGTCCGGAGGGCGGCGCGGAGAAGTTCGTCAGCGACGGCGACAACACGTACGGTGGCAAGGTGGTGGTCAATCCGTCTGGCGGCCTGCTTTCCAAGGGGCATCCGTTGGGCGCGACCGGCCTTGCGCAGTGCTACGAGTTGACCCACCAGCTGCGCGGCACCGCCGACCAGCGTCAGGTGCAAGGCGCAAGACTCGCGCTTCAGCACAATCTCGGCCTTGGCGGCGCGTGCGTGGTGACGTTGTACGGCAAGCACTGAACGCGTGAGCGCAGGCCGGCGGCACGTCGTGTCTTGCGCAATCTGGATAGTCAATAGAACTGAGGATTTCCCATGCAGCAGCTCTGCAAGAATCGCGTTGTAGTCATCACCGGCGCCGGGCGAGGCCTGGGGCGCGAATATGCTCTGGAGTTCGCCCGCCAGGGCGCGAAAGTCGTCGTCAACGATCTCGGCGGCAAGGGGGACGGGTCGGGCGCGGCGAGCGGCCCCGCGCTCGAGGTGGTTGCCGAAATCGAAGCGCTCGGCGGCGAAGCCGTTGCGAACTTCGATGACGTGGCCGACTGGAACGGCGCCAGGAACATGATCGACACGGCCATTTCCGTCTTCGGCGGGCTCGACGTGCTGGTCAACAACGCCGGTATTCTGCGCGATCGCACGCTCGCCAACATGAGCGAGGAAGACTGGGATTCGGTGATTCGCGTGCACATGCGCGGCACCTTCGCGCCGTCGCGCCACGCTGCCGCGTACTGGCGCGACGAGGCCAAGGCGGGTCGCGAGCGCGTGGCGCGGCTCATCAACACCAGTTCGTCGTCGGGGCTGTATTGCAATGCGGGCCAGGCCAACTACGGCGCGGCAAAGGCGGGCATCGCGGCAATGAGCGTGATTGCGGCGCGTGAGCTGGAGCGCTATGGTGTGACCGTGAATGCGATCTATCCGACCGCGATGAGCCGCCTCACCGAAGACATCTTCGCAAAGCGTCGCGACGAATTCACCGCGGGCGCCGCACCGGGCTTCGATCCGCTGGACGCCGGCAACGTCGCGCCACTGGTGGCATGGCTTGGCAGCGGTGCGTCGAGCGGCATCACCGGGCGTGTGTTCGGCGTGCGCGGCGGTCGTATCACGGTGGCCGAAGGCTGGCATGCCGGTCCGCGCATCGAAAAGGACGGGCGCTGGGATGCGGCCGAACTCGGCGCGTTGATACCGGGGCTGGTGGAACAGGCCGCGCCGAATGCGTTGACCTCGGGCGAGATTCCGGCGACGGTGGCGTAAGCGTTCCGAACCGTCACGCATCGCAGGAGAGTAGGCATGAGCGGAACCCCGAAGTACCTCGGCGACCATGCCGGTTTGACGCCGGATAAGGCTGCCGCGATCAATAGCACGAGCGGCGAGGTCCTGACCTATCGCGAACTCGACGAGCGGTCCAATCGCTTCGCGCAATGTCTGTACGCGGCCGGGCTGCGGCGTGGCGACCCTATCGCCATGGTGCTCGAGAACAACATGCGCTGCTTCGAGCTCGCATGGGCCGCGCTGCGCTCCGGTCTGACGATCACGCCGGTCAACCGCTTCCTGACCGCGGCGGAAGCAGCCGGCATTATCGAGGACAGCCAGGCGAGGGTGGTGGTCAGCTCGTATGCCATGCGCGAACTCGCGGCCGAACTGACCGGCCTGATGCCGACGTGCCGTCTGCGGTTGATGGTCGACGGCACCATTGCCGGATGGGACAGCTACGAAGCCCTCACCGGCCGGTATCCCGCAACGCGCCTTGCCGACGAATGGCTGGGCGCCATGATGATTTATAGCTCGGGCACGACCGGCCGTCCCAAAGGCATCATTCGCGCGCAACCCGCCGGCCGGGTGACCGAAGGTTCCGGCTCCGCACGCCGTCCGCAATTCGAGCGCTATGGCTTCGACGCGCAAACGGTGTATCTGTCGCCGGCGCCGCTCTATCACACTGCACCGCTCGGCTACGGAATCGAAACGCAGTTCGGCGGCGGCACCGTGGTCTTCATGGAGAAGTTCGATCCACTCGAAGCGCTGCAAGCAATCGAGCGCTATCGCGTCACGCACAGCCAGTGGGTGCCGACCATGCTGATCCGCCTGCTCAAGCTCAGCCCGGCCGTGCGCAGCGCATTCGACCTGTCGAGCCATCGCGTGGCGATTCATGCGGCCGCACCGTGTCCGCAGGAGATCAAGCGGCAGATGATCGACTGGTGGGGGCCGATCATCGAGGAGTATTACTCGTCGACTGAAGGCAATGGCGTGACCGCGCTCAATACCGGGGAGTGGCTCGCGCATCCCGGTTCGGTCGGCCGCGCGCTGCTCGGCGTCATTCATGTCTGCGACGACGACGGCAACGAGTTGCCGGCCGGCGAAACCGGAACCGTCTATTTCGAGCGGGACCAGTTGCCGTTCCATTACCACAACGACCCGGCCAAGACCCGTGCCGCGCAACATCCCCGCCATCCGGCCTGGACAGCGGTCGGCGACATCGGTCATGTGGATGAGGACGGCTATCTGTATCTGACCGATCGCAAGGCGTTCATGATCATTTCGGGTGGCGTCAACATCTATCCGCAAGCAATCGAAGACGCGCTGGCCGTGCATCCCGATGTGCAGGATGCGGCGGTGATCGGCGTGCCGGATGCCGAGATGGGCGAGCAGGTCAAAGCGATTATCGAACCGGCGCCCGGCGTGGCGCCGTCGGACGCGCTTGCGGAACGGCTATTGGCTTACCTGCGCACGCGCGTGGCGCGCTATATGGTGCCGCGCTCGATCGAGTTCATCGACGCGATGCCGCGGCTGCCTACCGGCAAGCTGTACAAGCAGGCACTGCGTGAGCGCTATGGCGCGCGAGCGGAGCGCGCGGGGTCTTAGCCCGCGGCGCCGGGGCGACTACAAAAAATCTGGAGTGAGACGTGAACAACCTGTTGGATGCTTTTCACCTGACGGCGCTGCCCGCCGCGGCTGAAGCCTTCCGCGCGGAAGTGAAGCACTTTCTCGGCGAACACTTGCCGCCGGCGCCGGTCGACATTCGAGCGCGTTCCTGGATGGGCTTCGACGCGGACTTCAGCCGACGCCTTGCGGCGCGCGGCTGGATCGGCCTGACCCTGCCGGCCAGTTACGGCGGCGCGGGCATGGACGCGTTCCGCCGCTTCGTGCTGGTCGAGGAGCTGTTGGCCGCGGGTGCGCCGGTCGCCGCGCACTGGATCGCCGACCGTCAAAGCGGTCCGCTGATTCTGCGCTACGGCACCGAGGCGCAGAAGGACTTCTACCTGCCGCGCATCTGCGCCGCGAGCGCGTTCTTCTGTATCGGCATGAGCGAGCCCGACTCGGGCTCCGATCTCGCAAGCGTGCGTACACGCGCAGTGCGCCGCGATGGCGGCTGGCGCCTGACCGGGCGCAAGATCTGGACGACCAACGCGCAGCATTGCCAGTACATGATCGCGCTCGTGCGCTCGTCGGGCGTGGCGGAAGATCGGCAGAAGGGCCTGTCGCAGTTCATCGTCGATCTGTCCTTGCCCGGCGTCGACGTGCGGCCGATCGTGGACCTCACCGGCGACGCTCACTTCTCCGAGGTGACTTTCGACGACGTCTTTCTCGCCGACGATGCGTTGATCGGCGACGAGGGCGCCGGCTGGCATCAGGTGACGGCCGAACTGGCGTTCGAACGCAGCGGCCCCGAACGGCTCTATTCGAGCGTCGTACTGCTCGACTGCTGGCGCGCGCAATTGCGCCGCGACGGCGCCAACGACGCCGAGCTCGCGTTGCTCGGCAGCTTTGCGACGCAGCTCGCCACGCTGCGCTGCCTGTCGATCGCGGTCACCGCGCGACTCGCGCACGGTGAAAGCCCGGTGGTCGAGGCGGCGCTCGTCAAGGACATCGGCACCGAGTTCGAACAGGCGATTCCCGCGCAACTGGAGGCCGCGATCAGCGCGAACCCCGCGCAGACCCTCGACCCCGAGCTGTATCGCACGGTGGCCTACCTCAGCCAGATTTCACCGACCTTCTCGCTGCGCGGCGGTACGCGCGAAGTGCTGCGCGGCATGATCGCGCGCGGTCTTGGCTTGCGCTAACCCATCTGGACGAGGAAGAGACCTGCATGTTCACCGAAGCCATCGAAGCTATTCTGCGCGACCGCGCCACACCCGAAGCGATCCGCGCGATCGAGAACGGCGGCACCCCCGCGTCTATCTGGAACGCAGTGGAGGAGGCCGGATTTCTGGAGTTGCTGACGCCGGAAAGCGCCGGCGGCGCCGGACTGTCGCTGCCGGCGATCGCGCCGGTTTTCACGGCCTTCGGACGCTATGCGATACCCGTGCCGCTTGCGCAGAGTATCGCGGCGCGCGCGCTCCTGCGCGACGCCGGCGTCGCGGCGCCTGCCGGCATGACGACGCTCGCCGGCGCCTGCCGCCGTCGCGAGAACGGTGCGGTGGAGGCACCTCAGGTGCCGTTCGGCATGACCTGTGATCATGTGCTGGCCAATGTCGACGGTGATCTGCTGCTGCTCGACGCAGCGCGAGCCGAACGCAAGCCATGCGGCGTGCACGGCAGTTTTAGCGGCACGCTCGGCTGGGGGCTCGATGCTGTCCCCGCACCGCTTGGCGTGAACGGAGAAGAAGTGCAGCGGTTCAGCGCGGCGATCCATGCGGCCGCTATCGCCGGCGCGATGGATCGCGTGTTCGCCATGACGCTGCAGTACTGCAACGATCGCTCGCAATTCGGCAATTCGATTGGCAAGTTCCAGGCCGTGCAGCATCAGTTGAGCGTGATGGCCGAGCACGTGGCGTCTGCCGGGATGGCGGCGGAACTGGCGTTCGCCGGTTCGGGCGCCGTCCCCGAACGGCTCGCGACGGCGTTCGCGAAGGCGCGCACGAGCATGGCGGTGCCGCTGGTGGCATCGACGGCGCATGCGTTGCACGGCGCGATCGGCGTCACCGCCGAATACGACCTCCAGCTCTATACGCGCAGACTGCACGAATGGCGCATGGCGGACGGCTCGGAGGCATTCTGGAATCACGTGGTGGGGAACGCGGTCCTCGCGCAGGAGCACGGCACGATCGCGGACTTCGCGCGAACCGCGCCCTACGCCGTGGCCGCTTGAGCGGGCGAACGGCGGCCAGCCCATCTGATCGCGCCGCCGCGGCGGTTGCGATAAAACCTGAACAGCAGGGAAGACGATTAGACATCCTATGAGCCAATTTCTGAACTACGAACAGGACGGACACATCGTCACGCTGACGATGAACGAACCGGAACGGCGCAATCCACTCACCGGCAACACGGCGGTGGAGGAGTTCCTGACGGCCATTGCGCGGATCGAAGCCGACCGTGCGGTGCGCGCCGTGATCCTGACGGGCGCCGGCACGGCGTTCTCGTCGGGCGGCAATATCCACGACATGGAGCGGCACGCGTCGGGCACCATGCCCGGCATGGAGATTCGCCAGGACTACCGGCGCGGCATTCAGCAACTGCCGCTGGCGCTGTTCAATCTGGAGGTGCCGGTCATCGCCGCCGTGAACGGCGCGGCGATCGGCGCGGGACTGGATCTCGCGTGCATGTGCGACATCCGCATCGCGTCCGAGCGTGCCAGATTCGCCGAGAGTTTCGTCAAGCTGGGCATCATTCCCGGCGACGGCGGCGCGTGGCTGCTGCCGCGCATCGTCGGCCTGTCGCGCGCCGCGGAATTGACCTTCACGGGTCAGATGATCGATGCGCAGCAGGCGCTCGAATGGAATCTGGTTTCGCGCGTCGTGCCGCATGGCGAACTGCTGACGATCGCGCAAGGCCTTGCGCGGTCGATCGCCGCCAATCCGCCTCACGCGGTACGGCTGGCCAAGCGCTTGCTGCGCGAAGGCATGCATTGCCGGCTGGATACGCTGCTGGAAATGTCGGCGGCTTATCAGGCGCTTTCGCATCAAACGGCGGATCATCGCGAGGCCGTTGCGGCGTTCATCGAGAAACGCTCGCCGTCGTTCAATGGATAGAGCGGCGGCGGATCGTCTGGCGCGCGACGGCGCACGTGACACGCTGCACACGCAGCGCTTTCGCACCCGCATTACCGATTGCTTCGGCATTCGCCATCCCGCTTCGCCCGCGCGCGCAGGATTCCGCGAGGTTCGCGGCGCGGCTGCCTTAATCGCTTATCCATAGCCAAGGAGGCCAGCATGTATTTGACCCAGGGCCTGCATCGCTCGATACAGCAAAACCCGGATCGGGTGGCGATTTCGTTCAAAGGTCGCCGGCGGACTTTTCGCGAATTCGCGGACCGGGTGGCGCGTCTGGCGGCCGCATTGCGCGGCATGGGCATGACAGCGGATGACCGGGTCGGCATGCTCGCGCTCAATTCGGACCGCTACCTCGAATACGTGATGGGCGTATGGTGGGGCGGCGGTGTGTTGAACCCGGTCAACATCCGTTGGAGCGCGGCGGAGATCGCCTATTCGCTGAACGATTGCGACACGCGCATCCTGATCGTCGACGACCACTTCGTCGATATCGCGCGAGAGGTGTGCGCGCTGGCTCGGAGCGCGCCGATCCTGATTCACGCCGGCGACGGCGCGGCGCCACCCGGCATGCTCTCGTTCGACGCCCTGATCGCGGCCGCGGCGCCGATGCCGGACGCCGGCCGTGGTGGCGCGGATCTGGCGTGCATCATGTACACCGGCGGCACGACCGGCTTTCCGAAGGGCGTGATGCAGACGCATCTGAACATCTGGTCGTCGTGCATCATGCGGATCGCCGAGTCGGCGCCGTTGCCGCATAGCGCGGTTCTGCACGCGGCGCCTTTCTTCCATGTGGCGGGACTCGGGCGTGCGCTCGTGCAGTTCATTGCCGGCGAGTCGCACGTCGTCATTGCAGCCTTCGACGCGGGCGAAGTGCTCAAGGCGATCGGCGAAGAGCGCGTGAGCGACACACTGCTCGTACCGACCATGATCCAGGCGGTGCTCAACCATGCTGACTTTGCCCGCACCGACTTGAGCAGCCTGAAGCGCCTCACCTACGGTGCATCGCCGATCCCGGAAACGCTGCTGGACCGGTTGATCGAAGCCCTGCCCGGCATCCAGCTCGCGCATTCGTACGGAATGACCGAGGCGTGTCCGAGCATTTCGGCGAATTCGCCTTCCAATCACGACGAAGCGGGCCGCAAGAGCGGGCTGTATCGCTCGATCGGTCGCGGCTTGCCGGGCCTGATGGTGAAGGTGGTCGATGGCGACGGCGAGGAAGTGCCGCGCGGCATGGTCGGCGAGATCGTCGTGCGCGGGCCGAACGTCATGGCCGGCTACTGGAAGAAGCCCGAGGACACCGCGCAGGCCATTCGCGACGGCTGGCTACATACCGGCGACGGCGCTTACATGGACGCTCAGGGCTACCTCTACATCGTGGACCGCATCAAGGACATGATCGTCAGCGGTGGCGAGAACGTTTACTCCGCCGAAGTGGAAAGTGTGATCGCCCGCCATCCCGCGGTCGCCGCGTGCGCGGTCATCGGCATTCCGCACGACACGTGGGGCGAGGCCGTGCACGCCGTGGTCGTGTGCAAGCCTGGCGCGACGCCTGGAGAAGAAGAGATCCGAGAGCATTGCCGGCAGTTCATCGCCGGCTACAAATGCCCGAAGTCGCTCGAGTTCCGCGCGCAGTTGCCGCTGTCGAGCGCGGGCAAGGTGCTGAAGCGCGAAATCCGCGCGCCGTATTGGGCCGGCAGGGCGCGCGCCGTCAACTAGCCGGCCTCGCTACCCGGCCAGGGTGGTCCGGTTTGCTCCGCGTTCTGGCTTACTTCTACTCAGGCCACGCCGATCCAGGATCGGTGCCAACGAACAGCGGTGCGCCACGCGCGCCGTCATGCAAAACGGAGACTGGAGGGACGATGGGTGTTTTGAGCGGTATTCGCGTACTGGAATTCGAGGCCATCGGCCCGGGTCCTTTCGGCGCCATGCTGCTGGCCGATATGGGCGCGGACGTCTTGCGCATCGACCGGCCGCTTCCACCCCAGGACCTGGGGCCGAAGACCAACGGCAAGCGTGCCGACGTCACGGGGCGCGGGCGTCGCTCGGTCACGCTCGATCTGAAGCAACCGCAGGCGGCCGAGGCCGCACTCGATCTGATGTCGCGCGCCGATGTCGTGATCGAGGGTTTTCGGCCCGGCACGATGGAGCGTCTCGGGCTGGGGCCGCAAGCCGCTTTGGCGCGCAATCCTCGTCTCGTGTACGGCCGCATGACGGGGTGGGGCCAAACAGGGCCACTCGCGCAGCGGGCGGGTCACGATCTCAACTACATCGCATTGTCCGGCGTGTTGTCGGGCATCGGCCGCGCCGGCGAGGCGCCCGTGCCGCCGTTGAACCTCGTGGGCGACTATGGCGGTGGCGGCATGCTGCTGGCGTTGGGCGTGGTGGCGGCATTGTTGAACGTGCAGCGCGGCGGGGAGGGCCAGGTGGTCGACGCCGCAATGATCGAGGGGGCGGCGCAGCTGGGCTCGGTGATCTGGGGGCTGCTCGCCTCGGGCAACTGGCGCGAAGAGCGCGCCAGCAATCTGCTGGATGGCGGCACGCCGTGGTACGACAGCTATCGCACGAAAGACGGTGGCTATATGGCGGTCGGCGCGGTCGAGTCGCGCTTTTACGCGGAATTCCTGTCTAAGCTCGGCCTCGCGGAGGCGGGCCTGCCGGCACAGCACGACCGCAGCGGCTGGCCGGTGCTGCGTGAACGATTTGCCGCGGCATTTCTCAAGCGCACGCGCGACGAATGGTGCGCGGTGTTCGAAGGCAGCGACGCATGCGTCGCGCCGGTGTTGAGTTTCTCGGAAGCGCCGGCGCACCCGCAGCACCGCGCGCGCGGCAGCTTCGTCGAAGTGGCGGGCGTGGTCCAGCCGGCGCCGGCGCCGCGCTTTTCCGCGACGCCGTCGACGATCGCAAAACCCGCGCCGCAGCGTGGCGAACATGGGCTCGCCGCGTTGCGCGATTGGGGTTTCGACGAAGCCGCTGTCGAACGCATGCGCGAGCATGGCTTGAGTTACCGGCCGCAAGCGTAGGCGTCGTCAGAAAATCAAGTGGGATGTGGAGACAGCAAATGAAAGTATTGGTCGCGGTGAAACGCGTGGTGGACTTCAACGTCAAGGTTCGAGTCAAGTCGGACGGTTCGGGCGTCGACTTGGCGAACGTCAAGATGAGCATCAATCCGTTCGATGAAATCGCGGTCGAGGAAGCGGTGCGCCTGAGGGAAAAGGGCGTGGTCAGCGAAGTGATCGCGGTGTCGTGCGGCACGAACGCCTCGCAGGAAACCTTGCGCACGGCGATGGCGATCGGCGCGGATCGCGGCATTCTGGTCGAAACGGACGCAGAGTTGCAGCCGCTCGCGGTTGCCGGGCTGCTCAAGGCGCTGGTCGACAGGGAGCAGCCGCAACTGGTGATTCTCGGCAAGCAGGCCATCGACAACGACTGCAACCAGACCGGCCAGATGCTGGCGGCGCTCGCGGGTTTTGGGCAGGCCACGTTCGCGAGCCGCGTGGAGCTGTCGAACGATTGTGCGACCGTCACGCGGGAAATCGACGGTGGACTCGAGACGCTGCGGCTCAAGCTGCCCGCCGTGGTCACGAGCGACCTGCGCCTGAACGAGCCGCGCTATGCGACGCTGCCCAACATCATGAAGGCGAAGAAGAAGCCGCTGGATGTCGTCACGCCGGAGCAGCTGGGCGTGGATGTCACGCCGCGCCTTAAGGCGCTCGGCACGACGGAGCCGGCCGGACGCAGCGCGGGCGTGAAGGTGCCCGACGTCGCGGCGCTGGTCGCGAAGCTCAAGAACGAAGCGAAAGTCATCTGAGGGAATCGATATGACTGCATCCAATCAAGTGCTGGTCGTGGCTGAACACGACCAGGGGTCGATCAAGACAGCCACGCTGAACACGGTTGCGGCCGCGCTGCAATGCGGCGCCGAGGTTCATGTGCTCGTGGCCGGGTATCAAGCGACTGGCGCGGCAAACGCCGCTGCCGCGATCCAAGGCGTGGCGCGCGTGCTGCTCGCCGATGCGCGTCAACTCGCCGAGGGTCTCGCCGAAAATATCGCGGCCCAGGTTGTCGCGCTCGCCGCGGGTTATGGCCATGTCCTGTTTCCTGCCACCAGTGCGGGCAAGAACGTCGCGCCGCGCGTCGCGGCGCTGCTCGACGTGGCGCAGGTGTCGGATATCGTTCGCGTGGTGAGCCCGGACACGTTCCAGCGTCCCATTTACGCGGGCAATGCATTGGTGACGGTGCAAAGCGGCGATCCAGTGAAGGTGCTCACCGTGCGTGTGACGGGATTCGACGCTGTAGCGGCCGAAGGCGGCGCGGCGCAGATCGAACCCGTCGACGCGGTAGCGGATAGCGGTCTGTCCGCCTTCGTCGAGCGCGTGGTCGCGACAAGCGACCGGCCGGAACTCGGTGACGCGCGGATCGTCGTGAGCGGCGGCCGCGCGCTCGGCAGCAGCGACAGATTCAACGAAGTCCTCACACCGCTCGCCGACAAGCTCGGCGCCGCGCTCGGCGCAAGCCGCGCGGCGGTCGACGCGGGCTTTGCGCCGAATGACTGGCAAGTCGGTCAGACGGGCAAGATCGTCGCGCCGCAGCTGTATGTGGCGTGCGGTATCTCGGGCGCCATTCAGCACCTGGCGGGGATGAAAGATTCGAAGGTCATTGTCGCGATCAACAAGGATCCGGAGGCACCGATCTTCAGCATTGCAGATTACGGCCTGGAAGCCGATCTATTCGATGCTGTGCCGCAGCTGGTCGACGCGATCTGAGGCGTCTTCACGCAGCACCGGCGAGAAAGAGGGGCATCGCTGCGTCGCGCGGCGATGCCCCTCTTGCATTGTTACGACACCAGCGAATACCAGTGCGTACCGTCGTCGCGGAGTTCGCGTTGAACTTCGCCACACCCGATCAGATAGTTCAGGCACGCAAGGCTCTCACCCGTCGCGAGGCTCATCTGCGACATATCCTCTTCGCCGACCTTGCGCGCAAACAGCGCACCGAACACGTCGACGGCGCGCCGCGGTTCGCCGAGCGCTTGCCGCAAGCGATCGAGGCTGCGCTCCTGGCTGCGGCGCAGATGATCCAAACGCGCGTGCAGGCCGTAAAAACAGTCGTTGTGGGCCGGCAGCACCAGCACATCGTCCGGAACCTGCTCCTTCAGTTTTGCGATCGACGCATACCAGTCCGCCATCGGATTGGCGTCCGGTTCGAGCGGATACACCGATACGTTCGATGAGATCCGCGGCAGCACCTGGTCGCCGGAAAGGAGCAGCTTGAGTTCTGGGCAATACAGGCACGCGTGCTCAGGCGAATGTCCGGTGCCGACGATCACTCGCCACGTGTGCGCGCCAATCGCGAATTCCTCCGCGTCATGCAGGCGTCGGAAGCTGTCCGGCAGCGCATGAATGTGCTGCCCGAAGCGGCCAAAGCGCGAGCGATAGACTTCGATCGCCGCCGCGCTCCAGCCCGCCCGGCGGTAGAAATCCACGCCATCGTCGGGCGCCTCGCGGCCGGTGTCCGACGCGGCAACGCGGCAATTGAGGTATTCGAGGCGCGTCATCCACAGGCGGCAGTTGAAAGTCCGCGTGAGCCAGCCTGCCATGCCCACATGATCGGGGTGCATATGCGTGACGAACACGCGCGTGACAGGGCGTTCCGCGGAAGACTCGCTGCAAAGACGACGCCATAAGGCTGTCGCGGCGTCCGTGCGTGCTCCCGTATCGACGATAGCGCAGCCGTCGCCGTCCGCGATTGTCCACACGTTGATGTGATCGAGCGAGTAGGGCAGCGGCATGCGAATCCAGCGCACGTCCGGCGCAACCTCTATTGCGGTTCCGGACGCTGGAGGCGAATCGAAGGGATAGCGCACGGCAGGAAGCACGCTGCCGGTGGGCGCGACGCGGGTGTCGTCGGTCATGGTGGGTTGGGCTCCGGAAGACGTCGGCCAACTGACGAGGCGAGTGAGCGAGCGGCGCGAAGCGCCAGCGCCCAGTCGTCGAAGTGCAAACGCTGGCATGCGTTGCAACGCATGCCAGCGAAGACGAGACCCCGGAGAATGCCGGGACCGTAGGGATTACTGCAGATTGCCCGCGACCGCGATGGTCTGCCCCGTGATGTAGTTCGACTCGGGCGAGCAGAACAGATAGACGCCGCCGGCTGCTTCTTCGGGCGTGCCGCCGCGGCCGAGCGGATTGCGCTGCGCGTGCGTCTTGAGCATCTCGGGATTGAGGCCCACCCGGATATCGCGTCCTTCGATCTTCACGGTCGCACCGGCGTGAGCGTCCGCTGTCGTCATGCGGGTGTGGATCAGACCGAACGCGACGCAATTCACATTGACGTTAAAGCGCCCCCACTCACGGCTCAGCGCGCGCGTCATGCCGATCACGCCGGCCTTGGCCGACGAGTAGTTCATCTGTCCGGCATTGCCGTTGAGCGCGGACGTCGACGAGATGTTGACGATCTTGCGATACACGTCGCGGCCGGCTTCCTTGTCGGCGGCGTGCAGGGCTTTCACGTGCGGATAGGCAGCGCGCAGAATACGGAACGGCGCGGTCATATGGCAGTCGATGATCGCGTACCACTGTTCGTCGGTCATCTTCTGGATCACGTCGTCCCACGTGTAACCCGCGTTGTTGACGATGATGTCGATGCCCTTGTACGTGCTCATCGCCGTATTGATGAAGCGCTCTGCGAAGTCCGGCGCCCCCACGTTGCCCACGCAAGCCACGGCCTCAGCGCCCATCTTCTTCAATGCTTCGACCGTTTCGTGCGCCGGGTCGGCGTCGAGGTCGTTGATCACGAGGCGTGCGCCTTCGCTCGCCAGTTTCTCGGCGATCGCACGGCCGATGCCGCGACCCGAACCCGTGACGAGCGCCACTTTACCGTCAAGCTTACCCATTTCCTGTCTCCTTGATTGATGCAATTACAGGGCGATCACGGCGTCGCCGAGGACGCGCGGTTCGCCATATTGATTGGCCGTTTGAATCTCTACTTTCACGCGGCGCTCGCCATCGGCCTCGAACTTCTCGACGACCCGGCCACTGCACGTGATCCGGTGTCCGAGATGCGTGATGCCGACGAAGCGCACGCCGAAGTGCCGCAGTTGCCGCTGATCGACCCAACCGTTCAGCAAGCGCCCCACGTACGCCATCGACAGCATGCCGTGAGCGAATACGTCGGGCATGCCGCTGCGGCGCGCGAAATCGAGATCGATGTGGACCGCGTTGTGATCGCCCGAAGCGCCGGCAAAGAGCGCCAGCGTCGTGCGGTCGATGGGCGCGAGCGTCAGCGGCGGCAGCGTGTCGCCCACCTTGATGTCGTCGAAGCTCAATGTGCTCATTCGTGTCTCCTCAGCGGTTGCGGTGGACCAGCACACTGCGCAGATCGGCCACATGCTCGCCTTTCTGGTTGGTCACGCGTGTTTCGCGTACTACGAAATCGAGTGCGCCGCCTTTCTTGTCGTAGATATCGGCAATGTGGCATTCGAACAGCAGCACGTCGCCGGCATAGGCCATCCGGTGATAGGCGAACGACTGTTCACCGTGCAGGATGCGCGCGACCTGAATGCCGATCTCGTCGCGCCAGCTCTTGTCCGGCTGCTCCAGTTCGAGTGAGAACAGGAAGGTGGGCGGCAACGGCAGATTCGGGTGGCCGGCGTCGCGAGCCGCGGATTCGTCGACGTAGATCGGGTTGGTTTCGCCGGTGGCTTTGGCGAAGAACCGCAACCGGCCCGCCTCGGCCACGGTGCGAAACGCGGGAACGACTTTGCCGATGTGTTTTTTATCGATCATCTCGAGCGCTCCGTTGGAAGTGGCGCATTACGCGGCCTTGTACACGGTCGTGACGCATGCTCCGCCGAGCCCCAGATTGTGCGCAAGCGCGACCTTCGCGCCTTCGACCTGGCGTTGCTCGGCAGTGCCGCGCAGTTGATGCGTCAGTTCGTAGCACTGCGCGAGACCGGTAGCGCCCAACGGATGCCCCTTCGACAACAGGCCGCCCGACGGGTTGACCACCCACTTGCCGCCATACGTGTTGTCGCCGTCGTTGACGAGCTTTTCCGCTTCGCCCTCTGCGCACAGACCCAGACCTTCGTAGGTCAGCAGCTCGTTCTGCGCGAAACAGTCGTGCAGTTCGATTACGTCGATGTCTTCCGGACCGACGCCGGCCTGCTCATAAGCGAGCTTCGCGCCGGCGCGCGTCATGTCGAAACCGACCACGCGGATCATGTCGCGCGAGTCGTACGTGCTGGGCAGGTCGGTGGTAAGGGACTGGCCGGCAATCAGCACGTCGGTGCGCAAGCCGCGTTGGCGGGCGAACTTCTCCGACACCACGATGGCCGCAGCCGCGCCGCAGGTCGGCGGGCACGCCATCAGACGGGTGAGCACGCCTTCCCAGATCATCGGCGACGCCAGCACTTCTTCCGGCGTCACGACGGTGCGGAACACGGCCAGCGGATTGCGGGCCGCGTGCCGGCTCGCTTTCGCGCGAATCTTCGCGAACGTTTCGAGCTTGGTGCCGTACTTCTCCATGTGAGCCCGGCCCGCACCGCTGAACTGACGAATCGCGCCCGGCAGGTCGGTGCGATCCACCAGTTCGTTGACCAGATTCAACGCACGTTCGAGCGCGGGTGCACGGTCGCTCCATTTCGACGACAGCGCGCCTGGCTGCATGAATTCGAACCCGACCGCGAGCGCGCAATCGACCGCGCCGCTTTGCACCGCCTGGCGCGCGAGGAACAAGGCCGATGAGCCCGTCGCGCAGTTGTTGTTCACGTTGATGACGGGAATGCCGGTCATGCCGACGTGATAGAGCGCTTTCTGACCGCAGGTCGAATCGCCGTACACATAGCCGGCGTAGGCCTGCTGCACTTCCGCGTAATCGATTCCCGCGTCGGCCAGTGCTTCGCGCACAGCGCCCGCGCCCATTACGTCGTAGGGGTCGCTGGTGCCGGGCTTTTTGAACGGAATCATGCCGACACCGGCGACGAACACGTTACGAGTCATATCACTGCTCCTTGGAAATGGAATATTCGAATTACAGCTTGCGGGAGATGAGGTCGCGCATGACCTCGCTCGTGCCGCCATAGATACGGTTGACGCGTGCGTCGGCGAACGCGCGGGCCACGGGGTACTCCAGCATGTAGCCGTAGCCGCCGTGCAGCTGCACCATGTCGTCGAGCGCCTTGCCGAGCGACTCCGTCGCGAACAGCTTGGCGATCGCCGCTTCTTCCAGCGTCAGACGCCGGCGCACGTGCTCGGCGAGGTAGTGGTCGACCAGCACGCGCACGGCGGTTGCCTGCGCCTTGATGTCGGCCAGCTTGAACTTCGTGTTCTGGAAGTCCCATACGGTCTGATTGAAGGCCCGGCGGTCCTTGACGTAGTTGATCGTGTGCTCGAGGCAGGCTTCGAGTTTTGCGGCCGCGCCGATCGCGATCGAGAGCCGCTCCTGCGGCAGTTCGCCCATCAGGTAAGCGAAGCCCTTGCCCTCTTCGCCGAGACGATTGCTCACGGGAACGCGCACGTTGTCGAAGAACAGCTCGGCAGTGTCCTGCGAGTGCATGCCCACCTTGTCGAGCTTGCGGCCGCGGCGGAAGCCTTCACGGGCCGCTTCGACGACGACGAGGCTGACGCCTTTGGAACCCGCGCTCGGATCGGTCTTACAGACCAGGATGATCAGATCGGCGTTCAGGCCGTTGCTGATGAAGGTCTTGCTGCCGTTGATCACATACTCGTCGCCGTCGCGCAGGGCGGTGGTGCGAATCGCCTTCAGGTCGCTGCCGGTGCCGGGCTCGGTCATGCCGATCGCGAGAATGGATTCGCCGCTGCAGGCCTTCGGCAACCATTTCTGCTTCTGTTCCTCATTGCCGATGCGAGCGATATACGGCGCGATGATGTCGGAGTGCACGCCAAAGCCCAGGCCGCTCAGGCCGGCGCGATTGACTTCCTCGTTGAGGATCGCGGCGTGGCCGAAGTCGCCGCCTCCGCCGCCGTATTCCGTCGGCAGCGTGAGGCACAGCAAGCCCTCGCGGCCCGCTTTCAGCCACGTCTCGCGGTCGACGCGGCCGGCCTTGTCCCACTCGACCTGTTTAGGCGTGCACTCGCGCTCCAGGAAGCGACGCACCGTGGTGCGCAGCATTTCATGATCCTCACGAAAAACGGTACGGGTAATTTGCATCACTAAATTCCTGAAAATGAATGCGGCGTGGTTCGATAGACGGCGTTATCGCGCGCGGGCGATATGCGCTGCAGGTTCCGGGTGGTAGAGCTGTTCGATCAGATGGGCACGGCGTGCGCGGGTCACGGCCTGGTTCACGTAGCCTTTTTCGGCAATCTCATTGGCGTCGATCGAAGGGGGTTCGGCCATCAGCATCAAGCGTTCAATGGTCCGGCTGGCGCCGCCGCCTTTATGGCCGGCGAGACGTTCGCGCAGCGCGGCGACCACGACCGGATGCTCGACCAGCGCGGCCGCGTCGAGCTCGGCGAGTTCGGGTGCAAGGCGCCGGCAGGCGGCGACGTTCGGCCAGGCCAGCGCGGCGAGAAATTCGTGGTCGTGGCCGCAGATCACGGCATCCGAGATGAGCGGAGCGCATAGATCGAGCAAGCCCAGCCGCACCGCGCCGGTTCGCACCCAGGTTCCGTTCGTCAGCTTGAAGTCTTCGACCACCCGGCCGGCGAAGAGCAGGCCCTCGGCCGGGTCTTCCGGATTGGCGAGGCGCACGGCATCGCCGAGGCGGAAGTAACCTTCGTCGTCGAACGCGGCGGCGGTGAGCGCGGCATTGCCGATATAGCCGGCAAACACATTCGCGCCGCGCATGCGGATTTCGTAGCGGCCGTCGCCGCCTTCGAGCGGCAGGAGCTTCACCTCGGAGCCCGGCACTGGGCCGCCGATGTTGCCGAGATCGCTCGAAGGCCAGCCGCAGTAGGTGCCCATGCCGCTCGTTTCGGTGCAGGCAAGGCCCGTGGAGAAGACGATGCGCTTGCCGATGGTATCCACCGCCACACGCTGGATGCGATGCCACACGTCCGACGGCAAGCTTGCTCCGCCGTAGCCGAAATACTGCACATTGGCGAACAGGCTGCGCGCGAGCACGGGGTCGCGCTCCAGTTCACCTGCCAGCACCGCCCATGCGGAAGGCACGCTGGTGAAAACCGTGGGCGACACTTCACGCAGGTTGCGCACGGTGCGTTCGATCAGACCAGGGACCGGGCGGCCGTCGTCGATATAGTGAGTCGCGCCGAATTGCACGGAGCGCCCGATGTTCAGCACGCCGCCAAGGCCGTGGTGCCACGGCAGCCAGTCGAGAAACACCGGTTGCGATTCGCGCAGCCAGCCGAGATTGTCGGCGTAGTAGGCGGCGACCGCCTTGAAGTTGCGGTAAGCAAGCGGCACGCCTTTCGGCGTTCCGGTCGAGCCCGACGTGAAGAGGACGCGGACGGTGTCGTCCTTACGGATGGCCGCGTGCGCCGCGGCAACGGCGGCGACGCGCGCCGGCGTCATCTCGGCGGCCAGCAGGTCGGCCCATGCACGTTGCGAGGGTTGGACGTTGTGTGCGGCGATGACCGGCGTTGCCGCCAGTTCGTCGATTGCGAGCGCGCGTTCGAACGAGGCCGCGTCCTGCACGAACACGGCTGCGGGCGGCACCAGTTCGAGCACGCCTTTCAGGCGCGCGAAGTTTTTGCTGAGCGTGGAATAGGCTGGTGAAACCGGTGCGGCAGGAATGCCGACATACTCGGCCGCGAGCAGAAGCACCGCCTGTTCGATCGAATTGCCCGAGAGCAGGACCAGTGGACGCTGCTGGCCAAGGCCCATTTCGAGCAGGCACGCAGCGACCGTTTGCAACTGACGCCACAGGTCGCGCCAGCTGATCGTGCGCCATGCGCCGCTGCCGTCGCGTTCGCGGAACGCCGGACTATCGCCGCGGCTCTCGGCCCATTCGGGAATGAAATCGGCGAAGCTGTTGTGCGCGATGTCGGGGGGCGGGCTGGCGGAACTCAGCATCAACGTGCCGTCGGGGCGGCGTTCGACGCGCGGACGACGTTCCGGAAAGCGTACGGGACGGTAAGGGGCTGCCGTGTATTCACTAGCCATGAGCGTAGTCATTACGCTTGTCTCCTGAGCTTCAGCGCGCGACAGGGTGCGCGCCGGCGTTTGTTGTGAGAGGCGCGCCTGCCGTGAACGGCTGCGCGCGACCCCTTGACTTATAGAATAGTGGCTCGTGGCCACGAGCGAACCACCCGAGGTGGGTAGCGAGGCGGGATGCAGCAGAGGGGTGAGGGACTACCCGGAGGAACACGTAAAGAGGCAGGCGCGTCAGTCGGTCTCTTCACCGGCAACGGGCGTCGAGCCCAGTTCGAGATCGCGCACGCGTGCCACAGCCTCGTCACGGCTGGTCACGCCGAGTTTGCCGTAGATGTTCTTCAGATGCCACTTGACGGTCTCTGGCGAAATGCCGAGCGTGCGGGCAATCTTCTTGTTCGGCAATGCCTGTGCAAGCAGGCCGACAACCCGTGTTTCGCGCTCGCTCAGCGTCTCGGCGGCAGTGGGCGGCGCGCTTCGGCTGGCGGGTTTGACGGCCGGCTCCGCGCCGCTAGCCGAGGTGGCCTTTCGCGCCGCTTGCAGCCGGTTCACATAGAAGGACAAAACCGGATCGTGCGCCTCGCTTTTCACCACCGTGGTAATGAGATCCAACGCGCCGGGGTCGGCGTCGAGCAAGCCGCGCACGAGCCCCAGCCGGTGGCCTCGGCGCAGCGCGGCGAGCACGGCTTCGCGCGCGGCGTCGGGCCGACCGCGCCGGGCGTCGACGATGGCGGCTTGCATCTGGAAGTGCGCAATGTGCCGTTGCCAGCCGCGCGCTTCGCAGAATGGGATCAGTGCCTGAAGACGGCTCGCGGCGCCCTCGAAATCCTCGTGGGCGATACACCAGTTGATGTGCGAGCGCTCCGCCATGGCGTGGATTTCCGCGGCAGTGCCTGCCGCCGTGGCCACCACGCGGGCCGCGATCATGTCGAGCCGGGCGAGGCCGGCTTCCGCTGCATCGAACTGACCGCTCAGCAGATGGCGATGAATCTGCTCGGCCAAGCTATGCGCGACGAGCCGTGGCAAGCCGTACTGCGTCGCGTATTCTTCGAGGCGCTCGAGATACGCGAAGGCGTCGAGGCGATGTCCCGCTTCCCAATGAACCGCCGACAGCACAGTCAGCACCCGCAATACGGAGTCGGGAATCGACACGCGTTCGAGCACGTCGACACGGTCCTCCAGGAGTTTGCGGGCCGCGTCGAATTCGTTGAATTCGTACAGCACTTCGCCGAGCAGCGCCGCCGCGAAACACGCCGCTTCGGCGGCCGCGCTGCCGAGTTGATCGGCTTCAAACAGAACGTCGCGACTGATGCGCTCCACCTGAATGAACCTGCCCTCCAACGCGTAGCTGAAGCCGGCGATGCAGCGGCCGTTCAGCGTGCCGGCCGGCGTGCCCACGAGCGGTGCGCCGCTCACGAGCGGTCGCGGCGCCTCGCTCTGAACGCGCCGCGCTTCATCGTATTCACCGCGGCGCATGTAGATCCACGACAGCAGATTGTTGCGGGCGCCTACGGTGAGGCTGTCGGCGTGAGCGGGGATTTGCCGCAGGTGCGGCAACACCGATATCGCCTCGTCCGTGTCGTCGCGCTGGACGGCCAGAGCGACCTGCAACAGGATCAGCCGGTAGCGCGAATTCGCATCGCTTTCGGGGATATCCAATTGCAGGCGCGCGATGGCTGCGGCGCATGCATCAAATTCACGCGCATACAGTTGCAGATGCACCATCCACAGGCGCAGTCCGATACGCGACTGCACTTCGGCGAGCGGAAGCATGCGTATCAGCCTGACCAGCTTGCGCAGGTCGCCTTCGATCTGCATGGTCCGGGCAACGCGTAGCACGAGATCGGCGGCCGCGGCCGGCTCGCCCGCGAGTAACGCATGGCGCACGGCGTCGTCGGGCTGGCGATGGTCGCGAAACCAGATCCACGCCGCCAGATGCACCTCGCGCTGGTGCAGTTCGCTGCGTGCACGAAAACGCTCGAGCAGCGTCTCGCGAAAGAGCGGGTTCAGCCGATACCAGGTCTCGCTACCCGAACTCTCGATCGGCGCGATGAACAGGTTGTCGTTGTCCAGTCTGGTCAGCAACGCCCGCACTTCGGCAGGCGACTGCCTGTCGCCGATCAATGCGATGCACAGCGGCGCGCATACCCGGGTGCAGCTCGCCATCCGCACCAGCATCTCCACCTCGGGAGGCGCAAGGCGCGACAGCACTTCGCGTTCGAAATACGCGGCAAAGCCGCGCGCGTCCAGAAGTTGGGTGTTCGCAAGCGGATCTGACGGTGCGAGATCCGTTGTGCCTTGCTTCTTTCCTTTCAGACGCATGGCGAAGAGTTGCAGTCCCGCCACCCAGCCGTCGGTCAATTCGTGCATGTGACGCGCTTCGCGCTGGCCGATTTCGCCCAACCGGGCCTTGAGGAAGGCTTCGGATTCGGCGGCCGTGAAACGCAGATCGCGCATGTCCAGTTCCAGCACGAGGCCCTGGTCGCGTGGGCGTCCCAGCGAAAGAGGCACCGTGCCGCGCGAGACGAATACCAGATGGAAGTTCGCCGGCGCGTAGTCGAGCAGCCATTGCAATGCTTCGTGATTGCGGGCGTTGGCAACGTGATGCAGGTCGTCCAGCACCAGCACCACATCGTTCGAATGCGCGGCGATACCGCGCACGAGGGCGATGACGGTGCGCTCGACCGCTTCGTCGTCCATACCGCGGCCGCCCAGCAAGGTCGCTTCGTGGCACATCGCCGGGTCGACCTGAGCGAGGCTGGCAACGAGGTAGTCGAGAAAATGCGCCAGTTCGTTATCTTCCGGCACGAGTGTCAGCCAGGCGATATCGAAACCGAGCGAAAGCAAAGCTTCGCGCCAGGCGATCAGCAGCGTCGTCTTGCCGCAACCGGCAGGTCCTTGAAGCACGACGCACCGGTTGCGCCGAGCGTCGAGTAACTGGGCTAGCAGTCGTTCGCGCGCGACGACGCGGGCGGTACTGCGCGGCGCAATCAAACGGGGATCAGCTCGGGATTCCGCGGCGCCGCCTTGGGAGCGGCGTGGGTCCACGGGAGGGGAATTCTGCGGCATCGTGACCTGCGCCTTGCGCGCCCCGGCTTCGCGCCTGGTCGGCGAGGGCCAAAGGACGAAATGATAATCGGCTCATTGTAGCGCAGCGCAGGTAGCGGTTTCGCAGCCGGCAGGACAGTGTCTTCCCCAATCATCGCTGGTCCGGCGGGCGGCGTGCGCCGGCGGTCCGCCCTTGCCCTTCGCTTACCCCTTGCCCCGGTTCCCGATTGCGCCGCAACGCGAATTGCACGACCTCGCCACCCGCGCGCCATGCGTGACAGGTGTCGACCATTGGATGAGCCGGTGCGCCGATTGCCGGGTCTGCAGCCTCGCCCCTGGCCGGGGCGGCCTTGTGCCAACCCATCAATGTCTGGATGGCGGTCGTGGCAATGGGACCGAGCAACTCGGTCAGATGCGTGCAGCCTTTCGGACCGCTCAGGCGGCTCTTGACCTCCTTCATGAAGCCCGCGCCGATGGTTACGCCCTCGAGGCCGGCATAGGCCTCGTTGATCTCCGTGCAAAAGCGGCTCGGCGCGGAGTGGGTATGAGCCTCGATACGATGGATCACAAGGTTCGAATCGATCGTGACGACGATGCGCATGTCGTGAATCGGTGAGCCGGCCGGCACGGTTTTGAAGAGCAGATTCGAGTCTTCCGCCTTCGTATCGCGGATGTGTCCTTCGATGTCGAACAGGCCGTCGCTTCGTTCGAAGCCCATGCATTCGACACGGCGTGTGTGCACGAGCCGCCGCGCTGGAGGATTCGATGGAATGGCAGACATGGATATCTCGTGGGCGGAAGCAATCATTCGATTGATGGGAGACGAATCAGACCGGGCTCTCGTCGCAACGCGGACAGCGCATGTTCCGCCGCCACGATCGCGTCGGCCCTTGAGTGATCGATATCACTGAGCCTATTTGAACGCCGGACGCCAGCCGCCCCCTATGTCGGGGGGGCGGCTTCGGCGCGTATCGCTACACCTTCATCGCTCGGGGTATTCCCGTCCCCCCTCTGTTCGGGTAGGTCATCTGCCCGGACGTGCCTGCAATATGGGCTCGCTGCGGTCGGCCGGGCTATGGCCGACCGTCGTCCCGGCGGACATCTGCATGAGTTGGCTTGCCCCGTGTCCGTCGGACACGGTAAACACAAAGAGGAGACATGCATGCGTTTTATGAGTCAGAGCATTTGCGGCGCCACATTGATTCTCGCCGCTGGAGGAGCGGCGGCCCAATCGAGCGTGACGTTGTACGGGGTAGCGGACGTGTTCGTCCAGTATCTGGATAATGGTGGAAAACATTCGTATTCCGAACGAAGCGGCGGTTCCACGGGTTCCCTGTTCGGCCTGAAGGGGACCGAAGAACTCGGTAACGGGCTGAAGGCGGTGTTCGACGTCGAAACCGGCTTCAACATCAACAACGGCGCCTTTTTTGCCGACAGTACGGCGATGTTCTACCGGCAGTCGTGGGTGGGGCTGAAGCACGACTCCTATGGCCAACTGAGCTTCGGCCGCCAGTATCAGCCGAGCTTCTGGGCCGTCTACTTCACCGATCCGTTCCGCGGTAACGAAGTCATGTCGCCGCTCGCAGCGGCCGACCTCGCCGGCGCAACCGACCGGTCCACGCTCGCCACGCAGTACGTGTCCGGACGCACCAGCAACTCGATCTTCTACTCATCGCCCGACATGAGAGGCGTGCACGTCTACGCCATGTACGGCATGCCGACCACGGTGACGCAACCCGTGCCGGTTCGATCCGGCGCGATGGTCGACCTGGCCGCGAGCTATTCGGGCTATGGTTTTTACGCCGGTGTCGGTTACCAATATCAGCATGGGTCGCAGGAGAGCGCGCCGCTGGTGCCCACTGCCCCGACGCTGCTGACCACATTCGACCTGATGGGCACGGAGCACTTCACCGGCGCACTGGCATACCGGCTGGGCATCGTGAATTTCCAGTTCAACTATTCGTACAACCGGCCAAAGGATGCGCCCGCCGGCGCACTGGTCACTGTCACGCCCACCGTCAAGTTGCCGCTGGCTTCGCTGGTTCACTCGTACAGCATTATCGAGCTGGGCGCGACGATTCAGGCGACACCCGTGGACGTGATCGAAATCGCCGGCATCGAGCGGGATGTGCGTGGCGTTCACGACAATACGCCGGGTATCGAAGTCGGCGTCGACCACAGCCTGTCCAAGCGTACGAGCCTTTACATGCGGGCCGGTTATCTGAAGAACAACGGCAGCGCAAACATGAGCTGGCCGGGTGTGACGGGAGTCGCCAGCGGTTCGAAGCAAGTTCTCGCCGTGCTCGGCATGACACATCGCTTCTGACGACGGTACGCGCGAGCGGGGACGCTGCCCGGCGGCGTCGCTTGTGAGCGCTGTCGTGAGCGCTGTCGCCACTGCTTTCAACGGGTCCAACATAACAACAGGAAAACATCGATGAATCAAAACAAGGTATTCAGGCTTGTAGGCGGAGCACTGCTGGTTCTGGCCTCACTCCACGTGCACGCGCAGAGCAGCGATGCCGCCGCGGCGGCGGGCCGGTCTCACGCGTCGGACGCGAAAGCCGTCAAGGCCGCCGACCGTGCGCTTCAGAAGAGCGTGGTGCGCGCGCTGAGCAAAACGAAAGGGCTCAGGTCCGCCACGATTACGGTGAGGGCGCGCAGCGGCGCGGTGATACTGGAGGGAACCGTGCCTGAACAGTCGCAGGTCGGCCTGGCGACTCAGGCTGCTGAAGGCGTTGAAGGGGTGACGTCGGTGACGAACACGCTGACGTTATCCACGTTCTAAAGAGCATTTCAAGCGGTTTTGCAACGAGGTCGGGGCCTGCTCACGGTGTGTGAGCGGGCCCTTTGTACGAAGCTTTAACCGGTCACCGATTTGCATTCGAGAAACTCAGCCAAGCCTTCTCGACCGTACTCCCGACCGTTCCCGGATGTCTTGTAACCGCCGAACGGGACCGTAATGTCCAGCATCGCGCCGTTGATCCGCACCGACCCCACGCGCAGGCGCGCGGCCACACGGCGTGCGCGTTCGGGGTCGCTGGTGGCGATATAGCCGGCGAGCCCGTATTCCGTGTCGTTGGCCATTGCAATGGCCTGGTCCTCGCTGTCGTACGGAATCATCACCAGCACGGGTCCGAAAATTTCCTCGCGGGCGATCTTCATGTCGTTGCGTACATCCGCGAAGACGGTGGGGCGCGCGTAGAAACCCTGCGCAAGTCCCTCAGGTCTGCCGGGACCGCCCGCAATGACTCGCGCGCCTTCCTCGATCCCGGCGCGGATCATGTGTTGAACCTTCTCGTATTGCGTGCGATTCGAGATCGGGCCCATCTTGGTGGCCGGGTCAGCCGGATCGCCGACGACGATCGCGTTGGCGACCGCCGCCGCAATCGCCGTGGCGTCGACGTATTGTTCGCGCGGCACCAGCATGCGGGTCGGTGCCACACAGGTCTGTCCGGAATTGACCATGCACTGGGCCACCCCGCTTGTCACTGCTGCCTTCAGGTCGGCGTCGTCGAGAATCAGCAGGGGTGACTTGCCGCCGAGTTCCTGGGCGACGCGCTTGACCGTGGGCGCGGCGCTGACGGCCACTTCAACGCCGGCGCGTGTGGAGCCGGTGATCGACACCATGTCCACGTCGGGATGCGACGACAGCCGCGCGCCGACGACGCGTCCCTCGCCGAAAATCATGTTGAAGACGCCGGGCGGCGTGCCGGCTGCGTGCATGATTTCCGCGAAAATGACCGCGTCGAGCGGTGCGATCTCCGAAGGCTTCAGCACGACGGTGCAACCGGCTGCCAGGGCCGGCGCGACTTTGGCGGCGATCTGGTTCAGCGGCCAGTTCCACGGCGTGATCAATGCCGCGACGCCAATCGCTTCACGGCGCACGTAGCTTTTGTCGTGTTGAGTCTCGAACTCGAAATGGCGCAGCGTTTCCACCGCGGCTTGAAGCTGCGAGAGGCCGATCGCGGCCTGCAAATGCTTGCACAGCGTAATCGGCGCGCCGATTTCGATACGAACTGCCTCGGCGAAGTCGTCGAGCCGCGCGCGGTAGCATTCGATGATCCGTTCGAGCAGCGCGATCCGCTCGGCGCGGCTCGACTCCGACCAGACCGGAAAGGCGGTTCGCGCCGCGGCGACGGCTCGATCCGCGTCTTGCGCGGTCCCCATGGTGAGCCGTCCGGTCAGCGTCTCGGTGGCAGGATTGACGATGTCCGTCTGCGTGCTGCCGGCCGAGGGCTCGACCCATCGGCCGCCGATATAGAAGGTGTTCAACGTTTTCATGTCGTTTCCTAAGGTGCTGCGCGGCGCGTCGAACTCAGGCCGCAAGCGGACGATCGCCGATCACCGTCGCGCGCATCATGTGGCGCGGGGCCGGGAAGTAATCCTGAACCGCGTAATGCTGGCACGAGCGGTTGTCCCAGAAGGCGATCGTGTTGGGGCGCCACTTGAGACGGACCTGATATTCCGGCGCCTGGGCCTGGCGGAACAGGTACTGCAGCAGATCCATTTCGGCGAGCTTGTAGTCGAAGCCGACGCGATATTCCCTGGCGGTCAGTTGGCCGTAGTTCGACAGATGCGTGGTAAACGCCTCGTTGACGTAGAGGATCTTCTCGCCAGTTTCGGGGTGAACTCGCACAACCGGATGCTCGACGGGTGGGAACTTCGCGCGCATCGCAGCGTGCTGATCCTCGGGCACCGCAATGCCGAATAGCGGCAGGAAGTCGTGAACAGCCTTGAGGCCGGCGATTCTCGTCTTCACGTCGCTGGGCAGATTGTCGTAGGCGGCGACCATGTTGATCCACATGGTGTCGCCGCCGACCTCGGGGCATTGCACGCATCGCAACATGGAGCCCATCGACGGAATCTCGCGCCACGATACGTCGGAGTGGTACAGGTTCTCGCGACCGCGCTTGGACTCGTTGCGGCCGAGTATCACCAGTTCCGGATGCTCGGGATGATGAGGGAACGCGGGATGGATCTCCAGTTCACCGAATCGCTTCGCCACGGCGACATGCTGGACCGCGCTGATGTCCTGATCGCGGAAGAACAGCACCTTGAACTTCAGTAGTGCGCGGCGCAGCGCGGCGTAGGTTTCGTCGTCGAGCGGATCGCGCAGATCGACGCCGCGAATCTCCGCACCGATAGTGGGCGTGTAGCGTTCGACGGCGAACGGCCAGGCGTCGTCGGCGTTGATATGCGCCACGGTCGAATCGGGTGCGATCTCTGTTGCTTGCATGTCATGTCTCCATGGGTCTGGGCCCGCGTATGCCGCGGCACGGGGGGCTCGCGGCGGTGGGGGCGGTTTCACAGGCGAACGCGCTGCGCGTTCGCCGGATTCTTGTTGCGCGCGCCGCTTGTCACTGGCCGTTGCAGCGCGCGGAGCGGCGGCTATCGGTTGTCGGCGCGGATCAGGTCGGCGGCCTTTTCGCCGATCATGATGGCGGGCGCGTTGGTGTTGCCGCCGATCAGTGTGGGCATGATCGACGCGTCGGCCACGCGCAGGCCCGCAATGCCGCGCACACACAGGCGCGGGTCGACCACCGCCATTGCGTCGATGCCCATCTTGCAGGTGCCCACCGGGTGAAAGACGCTGTCGGCGCGACCGCGCACGAACGAGCGGATGGCCTCTTCGTTCGAATCGTCCGGCCCGAAGCCGTCTGTCTCCAGTTCCTTTCCGCCCGCTTCGGCCAGTGCCGGTTGAGCGAAGATACGGCGCACGATCCTGACGCCGGCGACCAGCGCATCCATGTCGGCCTCTGCCGACAGAAAGCGCGGGTCGATCGACGGTGCGTCGCGCATGTCCGCGCTGCGCAGACGCACGTGGCCTCGACTCTGCGGACGCAGAATGTAAGCGTGACAGGAGTAGCCGTGCCCGAGTTCGCGACGTTTCGCCACGTTACGATTGCCGAGCAGCGCGACAACGAAGGCGAGCTGCAGGTCCGGGATGGCGAGGTCGGGGCGGCTCTTCACAAAGGCGCCCGCCTCCGCGAAATTGGAACTGACCATGCCGCTGCGATCGCGCCGGTAACGCCACATTCCGGAGGCGAGCCGCAAGAAGCCGCCTGCCGAGTAGCCGAAGAGGTCGTTGGACTTGACCTGTTTATTGACGATCACGTCGAGGTGGTCTTGCAGGTTCTCGCCCACTCCGCGCAGGTCCTGCACGACCTCGATACCGTGGCTGCGCAGATGCTCGGCCGGACCGATGCCTGACGCCATCAGCAACTGCGGCGAATTGAAGGCGCCGCAACTGAGCACGACTTCGCGGCGGGCCCGCAACGTCTGCTCGACACCCGCACGCACCATGTGGACGCCGCGCGCACGTCGCTCCTCGATGACAAGGCGCAACACCTGCGTGTCCGGGAGTACATCCAGGTTCGGGCGGCCGCCATTCAGGTTCCCGTCTTTCGCGTTGCCGCCGTGCAGGTAGGCGCGCGCGGCATTCCAGCGTTCGCCGTTGAACTGCGTGACCTGATAAAGGCCGGCGCCTTCCTGCTCCGCGCCATTGAAGTCCGCGTTCAACGGCAAGCCCGCTTGCATCGCGGCGTCGACGAAACGGCGGGAGAACGGATTGGGCGTACGCAGGTCGCTCACGTGCACCGGGCCGTCGCCGCCATGCCACGGATCGTCGGTGCGTCCAGCGTGGCGTTGGTTGCATTCGCTGCGGCGAAAGTAGGGCAGTACGTCGTCGAAGCTCCAACCCGTGCAACCCAGGCCTGCCCATTCGTCGTAGTCGTTGCGATGGCCGCGAATGTAGACCATGCCGTTGATCGACGAACTGCCGCCCAGCCCGCGTCCGCGTGGCTGATAGGAAGGCCGTCCGCCGAGATCGCGCTGGCTTTCCGTGTAATAGGCATAGTTGCGCGGCCCGGCCTTTTGCACGGTCGATGCGAGACCTATCGGCACCCATACGCTCAGGTGATGGTCGTGCGGGCCCGCCTCGAGCAGAGCGACCGTGACCGAGGGGTCTTCAGCCAGTCTGGCGGCCACCGCGCAGCCCGCGGAGCCCGCGCCCACCACGATATAGTCGTACTCTGCTGCGATCATCGTACTGCCAGCCTTGTTACCCGCTCTGATCATGGCGCCTCTGTTCATTGGAAGGGATTTGCGCACGCGCGGCGGGTGTTGCCTTTTATCGCCGCGCGATGACGCGATTAGCCAGCCGCATCAAGCCGCAGCTTGCGTCGCAAAGTGATTGAGTGTTTTGTGCGAGCGATCCGGATGAAGCCAGCGCAAGGCGGCGAGGGAGGCCGCGATCAGCAGCATGGCACTGACCGTAAAGCCGAGTTCATAGGCATGGCTGCTGCCGCCGCCGTACACCTGTACGATGCGCCCCATCACGGCTGGTGAGAACGCGGCGCCAAGACTCGCGAGTGCCGTGTGGATCGCGACGAGCGAGCCGCGCTGGGTGTCCGGGACCATTTCGGCGAGCAGGGCGGGCGCCAGCGTGAAACTCAAGGTCGGCAATGCGCCGGCCACCGCGAGTACCGCCACTTTCTGCAACGGCGGCAGGTGAAGCAGCATGAGGGTGATATACAGCAACGCCCCGGCAAGCGCCGACAGGCAGATCAGATGGACACGCGCCTTGCGTGTGGACACGCCGCGGCCGAGCATGCGCTGCGATAACCAGCTCAGCCCCACGTTGACCGGCGTCGCGGTCGCGACTACCACGGCGAAGCAACGGCCCGCATCGACACCGCTGAATCCGAGCCCCTTTTCGAGGTAGGTGGGTATCCAGGTCAGGCTCAGGCCCAATGTCCAGTAGGCGGTGAATCCGAGTGCGAACACGGAGATGACCGAACGGTCCCGGAGGATTTTCCGATAGGGCAGGCGCGGCGCCCCGGTTCGGTCGATCGGCGCGACTTGCTGCCTGCCGAGTCCGCCCTCGCGTCCGAAGCACGCCCACAGCACGCTCCACGCCGCACCTATCGCGCCGAGCAGCAGAAAGTTCATCCGCCATCCCCACTGCCGGGTGACGAGCGGAATCAGCAGGCCGGCCAGCAGCATGCCGAAGGCCGCACCCTGGTTGATGATCGCGACGGGCAGATTGCGTTTGCGGTCTGGGAACCACTTGAACAACGCGTGCACGGAGACGGGAAACGCCGGACCTTCGGCGGCACCCAGGATCACGCGGCAGATGAGAAGCCCCAGCGCGCTCGTCGCCATGGCTTGCGGCAACTGGAGTACCGCCCAGCTCATACCCATCGCCAGCAATAACCAGCGGGTCTGGAAGCGGTTCGAAAGAAATCCCACGAGGACTGTGGAAATGGAGAAGAGCCAGAAGAAGCTGCCGGCGACAAGGCCGAATTTCTCCGGGGACAGATGCAGTTCAGCCGTCAACGGCACTGCCACGAGACCGAGCACGATCTTGTCCAGGAAATTGATGAGGGCGAGCCCCGTCAGCAGGAAGGTCATTGTCCACGCGGACTTTGCCTGGAAATCAGGGGAAGCGGTCATAGGTTGTCTCCTGTAGTCCTGCTCCCGGCGAACTTCGCTGTCCCAACCGGTAATGCGGACTTTGTAGCGCCACGGTAAAGGGTGGGCGTGGGTGGGCAACCACCCGGAACAGGTAGGCTAGGGAAAACCTTGTTGCCCTGAATGGCGAAATGTCCCGTTATTCATGCGGACATTGCCGCGGAGGGTGAGTGCTCTACCCGACCGGGGTAGTGGCATTGACGAAGCGTTGCCTTACTGTGACTCCATGAAGTATCGAGCGGGACCGCGGGTCATATCCGTGTCGGTCTGCATGAGAGGAGAGCCAGTGAATACCCCGGAAACATCGTTGCGCCGTCTTGTGGAAAAGTGGTTGGGTCCGGCTTCGGCAATGCGGGCGCGCGTGACGCTTTTCAGTCACTCCCGGGCGAGCCGGTGGCGTTATGTGTGCGTGGCGTCGAAGCGGGCGACCGGAGAACTGTCGATCTTTTTCTTCCGCCACGACGATGGTTCGTGGTCGATATTTCCCCCGCAGACAAAGCGGCCGTCGATGAACGTGGCGCGCATGCCGGTTGTGAATGGCGCGGCAAAGCCGGCGGCGTCGCCGGGTTGAGGTCGACCGATTCGAGGCGCCTCGTGGATCGACGCGTTCGAAGAGTCCGCTCGGGCGCGGCATTGTGGTGTTGAATCAAATAGACAATATTGGAGATCGGTGCAGTGTCAATCCCGACAGTCCTGGGTGACGATGAGCTCGCCCGCGAAGCAATGGAATACGACGTCGTGATCGTCGGCGGCGGCCCGGCTGGGCTGTCTGCGGCGATTCGCCTGAAGCAGCAGGCGGCTGAAAAAGGCGCTGAAATTGGCGTGTGCGTACTGGAAAAAGGCTCGGAGATCGGGGCACATATCCTCTCGGGCGCGGTGATGGATCCGCGCGCCATGA
>Ga0255336_100119_pt1 | contig 181271 bp, 167 predicted proteins | sample MeOH1_35cm_T3_17_FD_189102 | JGI IMG/M metagenome (GOLD analysis project Ga0255336, IMG submission 189102) | Sandy soil microbial communities from University of British Columbia, Vancouver, Canada - MeOH1_35cm_T3_179 | ecosystem: Engineered > Artificial ecosystem > Sand microcosm > Unclassified... | reverse complement strand
TTAGTCGTCGATGCGAATACCCGCGATGATTTTTCAATTGCCAGTCGGGAAAAATCAACAAAGGCGTAGCCGAAATATGACCGTGACACGCACAACGGCATCAGCAAGGACGGGACGGGCGACTCCGGCGCCACCGATACGCTGCGGCTCGCGCTCCACGGCACACGGCAAGATTCGACGACCGGCGCGCAGGTCGAGGCCGTGCGCGCCGTTCATTCGGAGATGCTCACTTCGCAAGCGGCGCGATCGGAATCATCCACGGGAACACATACGCCTGCAGCATCGCGATCAGGCCGATCACCGCGGCCCCGGCAATCGAATGAAAGAACACGGTTCGGAAGATCGGCCCCAACGCGAACGAGCGCTCCTTCGGATCGTCGTAGCAGGCCGCGCACGCCACCATGATGGATTGAGCGTCGATCATCTTGCCCATCACGCCGCCGGTCGAGTTGGTCGCGACGATCAGGATCGGATTGAGGTTCAGTTGCTGCGCCGTGATGCGCTGCAGGCTGCCGAAGAGCGCGTTCGACGCCGTGTCGGAACCGGTCAGGAAGACCCCGAGCCAGCCCAGGTACGCCGCGAAGAACGGGTAGAGAAATCCCGCGTTGGTGAACGCAAGACCGAGGACCGCGTCGGTGCCCGAGTAGCGGGTCAGGAATCCCAGGCCCAGCACCTGAGCGATCACCAGCACCGGAATCTTCATCCGGTGCATGGTCTGCATGAAGGCATCCTTCCATTGCGCCGCGTTCAGCCTGAGCACGAGGCCGGACAGGATCGCCGCCACGAACACGCCCGTGCCGGCGGCGGACAGCCAGTTGATCATGAAGCGGGCCGCTTCGGGTTTCGCGTTGACGGGCGCGACGGGCGGCATGCGCTGCACGAGGTTATGCAGCGCCGGCATGTCCCAGACCGGAAGCGACAGCGACCCGCTGAACTTCGAGCCGAGCAGCGTGGTGCTGAAGGTGATTCCCGCGAACAGGTTGTTGAGGAATTTCTTGAACTCCGGCACGCCCCAGAGCGCGCAGCAGGCGATCAGAATCACCCACGGCATCCACGCATAGGCGGTTTCGGCGGCCGAGTATTTGTATTTCCATTCGCTCGTGTCGGTGGTTGCGGCGGCCGTGGTCTTGCCGGCTTGCGCGAGTGCTTCACGCTCGGAGCGCAGCAAAAAGCGGGTCTTGGGATGCCAGATGAAGCGCAGGAACAGCGCCGTGCAGATCACCGAAAAGACGCCCGATACCACGTCGGTCATCAGGTGCAGTGCGTTGGTTCCCGACGCGAAGAACTGCATCAGCGCGAACGACCCGCCCGCGCATAACATGGCCGGCCAGACTTCGAAGACTTCCTTCCAGGTTCCGCCTTCCATCTTCACGAACGTGGCGACCAGCCAGAAGGGCACGAAGATCGAGACGAACGGCAACTGGTGACCCGCCATGGCGGAAAGCGTGACCTGATCGAGGCCGCTCACGGCCGCCAACGTCACGATCGGCGTGCCGATCGCGCCCCAGGCGACCGGGGCCGTGTTGGCGAGCAGGTTCAGCACGGCGGATTGAAACGGCTTGAAGCCGAGGCCCACCATCACGGCGCCCGCGATGGCGACCGGCGTGCCGAACCCCGACGTGCCTTCGATGATCGCGCCGAACGAAAAAGCGATCAGCACGCATTGCAACCGCCGGTCGAACGAGATATGGACAATCGATTCCTTGACGATTTCGAATTTGCCCGTCACGACGCTCATCGTGTAGAGGAACATGGCCGCCAGCACGATCCAGATGATGCCCAGAAACCCCGACAGCGAGCCGAGCGCGAAGGCCGAGACGGCCGATACAACCGGCATCCTGAAGACCAGACACGACACGGCGAAAGCGGCGATGACGCCGAAAAAAGCCGCGTAGGGCGCGGAGATGCCCAGGTGCACGTTGCCCTGGGTGTCGCGGTGGCGGTGCAAGGCGATGAAATAGAGCAGCGTCAGGATCGGAATCGCGGCAACGAGCGTGGAAAGGAATGCATTGCCTAACGGGTTATAGGTCTGCTGGTACATGGCGTCTCCCTTTTGGTATTAGGGTTCGGGACTATTCGCGCGGCGTGAAGGCCCGATCATGCGCCAGAACAACGCAAACCGGCTCAGGAGGGCCGGCAGCCGATTCACGGCTGCCGCATTGAGGTATAGCGGGGGCAGCCGTCGATTTCAAGGTTGGGAGCGCCGTGGGCGGTCAATGCGCGTTCAGATACCTCGCGATGACCGGGTAAACATCCACCGCCGCATGCTTGCCGAAGATGCAGTCGATGTGCCCATAGCCGGGAATCAGATGCCGCTCGTAAGGCTGCTCCGGGAATTCCCTTGTCAGCAGGTCATAAGTGAGTTGGGTGCTCTTCGGCAGATAGGTTTCGTTGCGATCGCCGTGGATAAATCCGATCGGCATACGCATGCCTTCCAGGCCTTTTGCGCCGTTCGTCCCGCTGAGGTAAATGGCTCGCCCTTCGGCGTCGACGACTTCGCCTGCCCGCGCCATCGCGGCCAGATGCCTGAACAGCTCGACGTCGTGCATGCCGAACAATTCCTGCAGATTCGAATGCAGCAATTCGTTCAGTTGCGCGTGTTCATAGAGCAAGCCGTACAGGAACGTGGAGCGGTGACAGATGGCGTTGCCGCAACCTTCGTCGTGATCGATCGGGTAGAGCCGCAAGGCTTCGTCGAACAGATTGTGCGGCCACTTTTTGTGCTGCGTATAAGCCGTCAGATCGGACACGCCGAGATGCTGGATGAGGTCGGGAATATGCAAGCCAGCCTTGATCCGTTGCAGGGTGCCCGGCACCGGATGCGCCGACACCTGCGAAATGACCGCCGAGCGCACGCCTTCGAGTCCGTACAGCAGCGACATGCTCAACGCGAGGCCGCCGAGGCAATGGCCCAGCACCTGGATGTTCGGCGCGCCGGTCAACTCGCGCACCTTGGCGACGGCGGCCGGAATGTCCTCGCGCGCGACCTGGTCGACGTTGGTCGGCACCAGCACGCTCGGCATTTCGATGCTGACGCGCAGATCGACGAGCCATACGTCGTAGCCGGCCGCGCATAGATATTCCACCAGGTTGGTGGCGATCAGATCGGTCGAATAGATGCGGCTCGATACGCCGGAGCCGTGGATCAGCAGCAACGGACGCGCTTCCTTGTTGGCGTGGTCCAGATAGCGCGTGAGTCTCAGCGTCGTGCCATCGGGCGTATCGAAGAAGAACAGTTGCGGCGCCGGCGCGCGCAAGGGCCGCTTCATGCGCGGCTTGGCGTTCGGATCGAAAAACTGTAGCGGCGCGGCCACGCCGCCGTATTCGGTGAACAGCACGCCCGCAAAAAACTTGCCGAACTTCAGTGTCCATTCGAGGCGGGTCGTCAAATCGGGCGCGTGAGTGACTTCGAGCGTGCGTTGCTGCTTGAGGAAATTCTCCGGCGTGATGACGAGCGTCGCCTTGCCGATCACGGGTGCATCCGCTTGCGCCGAGCCGCGAATCTCGGCGTACAGCGTGTTGGTCTGCTCCCATAGATTCAGCGGCGAACTGCGCGTGATGATCTTCTGCCCGCTCAGATAGTACGTTTTGCCTTCGGTGGCATTGAGCGTCATGCGGTAGTTCATGTTGCGTTCGTCGACATCCGCCGGATCGACGACGAACAGATTGAAGGTGCCGTCGGTGATCGTCATCGGTTGCGCCGAGAGGGCGGGGCAGGTCAGCGTGCCGGCCGTCTGCGCCAGATGCTGCGGATTGACGAGCATGTCGGCGAGATCGTCCGATTCCACGGTCAGCGTGAATTCGATCGGGCTCGTGGCCGCCTCGCCCGCGACGGCCGGCGTATAGGTGCCCACCATCGTTTCGGTGAAGCGCAGGCCGATGCGCTGCGGCGCTGGCACGGCGGCCCCGCCCTTCGACTCGTAGTCGATCGTCCAGCCTCGCGAGGCGGCGAGCAGCGCGCAATTGCGTTCGGCCAGCGCCGAGATCGTCAGCAGCGGATTCACGCCGAGCGACATCGGCATCACGGCGCCGTCCATCACGAAGAGGCCCTCGTGCACCGCGTCGCCGGAGGCGCCGCTAAACACCCGGCCCATGTGATCGACCACGCCGTGTGCGGCGTCCTCGCCCATGCCGCAGCCGCCGAGCGGATGAACGGTGACGGTGCGGTTGTCCATGAAGTCCGTCGAAATGGGATTGCGCAGATACTTGCCGCCGAGCGGCGCCGTCGCCTGCTTGAGGGTGGCCTCGATCGTTTCGAAGATCGGCTGCTTGCCGGCGTTTTCCCAGGTGATGCGCGCGCGGCCGTTGTCGTCGATGCCGATGCGGCCGCTTTCGTCGTCGTGCGCCATCACGAGGTAGCTTTGCGTGTGGTTGAGCGCGCCGTGATACGGGCCGCGCAGCACGCTTTCGATCACCCGCGCGTCATAGGCGAACGGCTTTTCGGGCGAGCCTGGCTCAGCGACCTCCTCGCCTTCGAGCGGCGCGGCCGCGCCGAGCAGGGCGACGAGCGCCGCGCCGACCGGTCCGGCGAGCGAGCCCTCCTCGATCACGAAGCCGTCTTTCACATCGGGCGTGTTGCGATGGTCGATGAGTCCGGTGATGGTCGGCCCGACCGGCGCGATCTCGCCCGGCTCGTGCGCGCCCCAGCCGACGCCGTTGATGGCCGCGTCGGTGTTGTACGCGAAGGCGAGCACGTCGCCGTTGCCGGTGAAGCGTTGGCCGAGCATCGCGGAAACGCTGAGCCCTTGCGGCGCCTGGCTCGAACGCAGCAGCAGCGCGGTCGAGCCGATCGTGCCCGCCGACACGATGACGATATCGGCGCTCACGAACAGATCGGGCGCGCCATAACTCTCGCGGCCGACGCTCACCAACTGGTAGTTCACCCGCCACTTGCGCGTGGCGGCGTCGCGCACTACGGAATGCACCGCCGCGCCCGTGAAAATCTGCGCGCCGTGCGCGACGGCGTCGGGCAGATAGTTCATGTGCGTCGAATTCTTCGCTTCGTAATTGCAGCCCGAATTGCAGTCGCCGCAGCCGACGCAAGCCTGCTGCGCGACGCCGGCGGCGTTCACGCGGTTCTCGAACGTGACGGTGATCGGCGGACGGCTGAAGCGATCTTCCATGCCGAGCGCCTGCGCCGACCTCTCCAGGGCCTGCAATTTCGGCAGCGGTGGAAAGTCGCTCGGCACCGGCGACGGTTGCAGCATCGCGAAGGCGCGCGCATAACCCTTGTCGCGGCCGTCCTTGTCGGCGCGCAGCGCGGCGGGCCAGCGCGGGTCGTCCCATAAGCGCGGGTCGGCTTCGAGCGCGACATTCGCGTTGATCAGCGAAGTGCCGCCGAGACCGCAGCCGACCACGGCGTTCACGTCTTCATTCACGTGCACTTCGAGCAGCGCGAGCGGCGAGCCGATGCGCGCGACCGAAGTGTTGTACTGCACCTGCGCGGCGCCCTGGAACGGCGTGCGCGGAAATTCGCCGGCCATGAATTCGCGCCCGCGCTCCAGCACGCACACGCTGCGGCCGGCGCGCGCCATGCGGCTCGCGGCGATCGCTCCGCCATAGCCCGAACCCACCACGACCACATCGTAATGCGACTTCATCGCCGTCACGGCGCTCGATAAGCGGTTCATCAGGACCACCTCGTCAGGAATGGCAATGCGGGGGGAGGGAAGCCGGACTTCGCAAGGAAGACGGCGTGCGGCGGCGGCTTTTTTATCGTAGGCGGTGCGCGATGACAAAAAAAGGCGCATCGTACGGGGCGCGCGAGATGTGGCGCGTGTGAAAAACCGTGTGGGACCCGTGTGAGGCGTGGGGCATCGTGCGGCGCGGCTGCCGCCCGTGAGCGACGCGTCATCATGAGCGCTTGTTACGCCGCTGCTTCATTCATTTCGCTGTCGCTCGATTCGGCCGCGAGCAGGTTCAGCGCGACGAGAATCGCCGCGCGATTGTCGAGGTCGATTTCGATGCCGAGCACGTCGCTCAGCCAGCGGCCGATCTTGGTATTGGAAAAATCCGCGGCGCCGGCCGTCTTTTTCATGGTGACGCCGAGTTTGACGGCGCGATAGTGATACGAGGGCACCCGATGCTGAGCTGCGACTGCCGACAAACCGCCTTTGCCTTCCGAACACCAGCCGAGGCTGCCGGCGAGCACGATGCGCTCGGGCTCGTCGAGGCCGTCGATGAACGTGCGCGCCGCGAGCCGCACGCGCTGTTCGTCGAGGCCGTATTGCAGCAGCACGCTTTCCACCGGGTCTTCCAGCGCCTGGGCATGCAGATCGATCTCCTGCGCCATGCCTTCGTTTTCCATCGACACGTTGCGCTGATGGCCGGCGCTGCGCAAACAGTCGATCAGGTAGCGGCGAAAATACGCGCACAATGCGTAGCCGTTGGACGGCGCGCTATCGGCGCAGGCGTGCGTTTCGGTGTGGCCGGGCGCGAGGCGCAGCACTTTCGAATAGATGAACTGGGCGACCAGTTCTTCCTTGTCCTCGCCGAGCGCGTGAAGTTCGAGCGGATGGTAGGTCCGCAGCGCCCGCTTGACCAGCTCGACCATCGACACCATTTCATCGGCGGACAAGCGGGTACGCCGGCGCCACAACTCGGGCAGGATCGCATCGTCGAGATTGCGGACGAACTCGTGGCTCGGAACAGCGCCCATGAAAACCTCCATAAGGGGGAAGGCAGAAGCGCGGCGAGCCTCGAAGGCAGGCGGTGAAGAGTGGCTGGAATGTCGAAGCCGCGCTGAATGTGAGGCCAGTATGCGTTTCGCAAATGGCTTCGCCTATATGGATTAAGTGGTAGCTGATGGGTAAACTGCCGGGTAAACCGTCCGGCGCGCGGTACATCATTCGTCTGAACAGTGACGCGACGTGGACCGCGGGACCAACGTGGACCGCGAGCTGCCGCGCAGTGAAGCAATACGCAGCACCGATGCCGTCCCTTCGCGCGGCACGCCTGGGCTCCCAAGGCCCGCGTCGCCGGGCGCCCGCGCCTTATCACCGTATCCGCCATGCCCGATGCCGTGCACCGGACCGGAGTCAGCGCTGAAGCGCCGAGGCCGAACGATAAAGGAGACCGCGCAATGCGGGCCGAGCCTATCCAGCATGCAATCGACGAAGATCTGGTGCGCGTGCTGTACGCGCAAGATCCGATTGCGTTCTTTTCGCACTGGTTCTCGATCGCGGTGCTGGTGGCGATCTACTGGCCGGAGATACCGTCGCCGCCGCTGTTCATCGCGTGCTTCGGGTTTTATGCGGCCGCCAATTGCGGCAGCCTCGCACTGTGGATCTGCAACCGGCGCTATCCGCAACTCGTATCGCCGCGCGGCTGGATCTATCTGCATGCGGTGCGCGGCGTGTTGCTCTACAGCGCGCCGGGCCTCGCGGTGTGGTTCGCGTTCCAGAGCCCGCAAACGGATTTGCCGCTGCTGCATACCGTGTTGCTCGTCACGCTGGCGGCCGGCGTGTTCATGTCGAACGGCTTCGACCTGCTCAATTTTTCGACCGCCATTCCGTTCCTGCTGTTTCCGTCGATCGTGCTGCATGTCGGCACGCATACGTTCGACCGCACGATACTCGCCATCGTCCTCGCGTTTTTCTTCTTCGCGATCAACGTCTATGCGTTGAGCTATCGCAAGCTGTTCCGGCAGGTCGTGCAGGCGCGGGTCGATCAGCAGTATCTGGGGGAGTCGCTGGCGGTGCAAAAGCACGTCGCCGAAGAGGCGAGCCTCGCCAAAACCCGCTTTTTCGCCGCGGCGAGCCACGATTTGCGTCAGCCCTTGCACGCGATCGGCCTGCTCGCGGCCTCGCTCAACGATGCGGCGGCGACACCGGCGCAGCATGCCAAAACGGCCGAGCACATCGTCTATAACGTCGAGGCGTTGAATCAGCTATTCAACCAGGTGCTCGATCTCGCGCGGCTCGAAAGCGGCGTGACCCAGGTGATCCGGCTGCATTTCCGGCTTTCCGAACTGTTCGAGCGCGTCGGCAGCCAGTACCGGCCGCAAGCCGCCGCCAAGGGACTCGCGCTGCGGATCGCGCCGACCACGATGGTCGTGCACGACGATCCGGTGTTGCTCGAACGCGTGCTGAGCAACCTGCTCTCGAACGCGGTGCGCTATACCGAGGAAGGCGCGATCTGGCTGGGCTTTCGTCGCGCGGGGCGGCAAGCGGGCGGGTATATCGAAGTGCGTGATTCGGGCATCGGCATTCCCGTCGAGGAACATGAACGCATCTTCGAGGAGTTTTATCAGGTCGCCAATCCGCAGCGCGATGCACGTCAGGGGCATGGCCTGGGGTTGCCCACGGTGAAGCGGCTGGTCGGCATGCTGGGCGGCGAATTGCAACTGCGCTCGGCGCCGGGGCGCGGTTCGGTGTTCCGCTTTCCGGTGCAGGCGGGCGACGCCCGCGGCATCGTGGCGAGCCTGAATGAAGCGGTGGCGGGCGGTCCTTCGGCGCAAGGGCGGCGCGTGCTGTGCATCGACGACGAACCGTCGATTCTCGAAGGCCTCGCCAGTTTGCTGGGACGCTGGGGTTGCACCGTGCGCGGCGCGCGCGACGAAGCCGCCGCGCTGGCGGCGCTCGAGGACGGCTTCGTGCCGGACGCCGTGCTATGCGACTACCAGTTGGCGCATCACCGCACCGGCGCGCAGGCGCTGACCGCCGTGCGCAACGTGCTCGCGCGCGCGGGGCATGAAGGCGTGGTGACGCTGCTGATCACGGGCGATATGGCGTCGGCGGAACTGGCGGCGCTGGCCTTGCAGGGGATTCCCGTGCTGCATAAGCCGGTCACGCCGGCGCGCTTGCGGCGCACGCTGGAAATGCTCTGGCAGCAGGCGGAACTGGATAAGAGACGGGCGGCGGCCACGCCGGAATTGCGCGCGGATGGAACGGGAAATGAGCCGGGGAGTTGGGCGGCGCCGGGCGGGGTGGGGCAAGTGGCGGGCCAGTCGGCGAGCGGCGCGAGGTTGGGGGCGTAGGGATAGTCGCAGGGATTGGGGAGTGGAGGGACGCGGGAGGGAAGCGGATGCCAGGCGCGGACGCAAGCGGCAAGCGCTAGCCGGAGCGTTAAACAATGCGCCGCTCGCCGGCGTTCGCTGCGCCGATTGCTGCCGTTCGTCGCACCGCTCGCCGGCGTTCGCCGCGCCGCTTGCTGCCGTCCGTCGCACCGCCTGCCGGCGTTCGCCGCACCACTTGCCACCGCCCGACACCCGCCCGCCTACAACGTTTTCCCCGCTTCGAGCCAGCCGTTGATCACCGCGATCGCCATCGACCGGTTATGTACGCCGAGCGCCCGGAAGATGACCGACAGGTGCACCTTGACCGTGCCTTCCGCGACGCCGAGTTCACGCGCGATCATCTTGTTGGTCCAGCCGCGATGCACGAGCCGCATGATGTCCTGCTGGCGCGGCGACAGGTTTTCCAGCAAATGCTGTTGATGCGGCTGCAGCGCCGGCAGTTGCGTGATCGGCTCGGTGAGCGCCGTCGCGCCTTGGCCCGCGCCCCGCGCGCTTGCCTGAATGCCCGCCTGAGCGGTAATCGGCATGCTGCCCAGGCTGGATGACCCGGCGGCGCCGTCGGCGCAGACCGGCGCGGCTTGCGCTTCGCGAGAGCCCAGCAGACTGAGTGCTTCCATCGGCACATACGCGCCGCCGGAAAGAACGAGTTCGATCGCCTTGAGCATCACGCTGGCGGGCTGCCGCTTCGGCACGAAGCCGAGCGCCCCGGCGGCCAGCACCGCACGCATCTCGTCGGGCGACTCCTCGGCGGACAGCACGACCACCGGCAACGCGGGATTCGCCGCCAGCAGCGTCTCGAGCGACGACGCGCCGCTCATGCCCGGCATATGCAGATCGACGATCGCCAGATCGTGATCGGCGTCGGGCCGCGCGGCGGTGGCGAGCGTTTCCCAGCTATCGGCTTCGTCGAACTGGGCGTCGGGATCGAGACCGCGCAGCATTCCCTTGACGCCTTGCCGGATCAGTTCATGGTCGTCGGCCACAAGAAACTTCATGATGTCTCCGCGAGTCGAGCCTGCGCGTTGTGGGCTACCGCCGTTGTAGCGTCTCGTTTTACTTCTATTCTCGTGAATTGCATCATTGCCGGCTACCCCGCGATCCTATACCGATCGGCGGCGCGGCGAACCTTCCGGCCCGCCGCGCACGTGACTATTTATTTATATGATCGCCGGCTGTTTAGATGCACCACGTTGTCGCTAAGGTTGGTCTCCCGCGCACAGGTTCCGGCTTGCTAGGTAGACGAGCCGCGAGCGCCGTTTTTGAAGCCGTGCCTAAGGGATTCCGCAGGTTATGCGCGCCGGATCGAGGCGCGCGACAACGGGCCTTTATTTAACGGCAAATAGCGTCGCATTCATCAGGAGCTTGAACGCGAAGCCGAGCGACATCGCCGAGGCCACGCCGAAGCACCATAGCGCGATGAACCACAGCCAGCCGGGCAGCTTCTTGCGCGCCGGCGTTTGCGCGCCGGCGCCGCCCTCCGCGTGCTTAGTGATAGTGATGTTGGTCGTCATGACGCACCTTGCCACGAAATACCCAGTAACCCATCGTCGTATAGGCGATGATGATCGGCAGAATCACCGCCGCGCCGACCAGCGTGAACATCTGGCTCGAACGCGGCGCGGCGGCCTCCCATAGCGTCATGCTCGACGGAATCGCATACGGCCACAGGCTCACCAGCAGCCCCGCGTAACCGAGCAGCACGAGCAGCAGCGCCAGCACGAACGGCGTGTTGTCATGCCGCTCACGCACCGCGCGGCGCATGAAGAACACGCAGACCGCAACCAGGAACGGCACCGGCAACAGCCGATAGAAGAGGCCGTCATGAAACCAGCGTTGCGCGATATTCGGGTCCTGCAGCGGCGTCCACACGCTGACCATCGCGATGAAGCCGAGCAGCACCATCGTCAGCGGCCATACCACGCGATGCAGGCGGCGTTGCAGATCGCCTTCGGTCTTCGCGACCAGCCAGCAGCAGCCGAGCAGCGCATAAGTGACGATGAGCCCAAGTCCCGTGAGCAGGCTGAACGGCGTGAGCCAGCCGAAGGCGTCGCCGGCATAACCGCCGTCGATCACCGGGATGCCTTGCAGGAACGCGCCCAGTGCGATGCCCTGGAAGAACGTCGCGCCCGCCGAACCGCCGATGAACGCGAGGTCCCACATAGGTTTCGTGCGATTGGCCTTGGCGCGAATCTCGAACGAGACGCCGCGAAAGATCAGGCACACGAGCATGAAGATCAGCGGCAGATAGAGCGCGGACAGCACGGTCGAGTAAACCACCGGAAACACCGCGAACAGGCCGGCGCCGCCGAGCACGAGCCAGGTTTCGTTGCCGTCCCACACCGGCGCGACGGTGTTCATCATCAGATCGCGTTCCTTCTCGTCGGGGAAGAACGGGAAGACGATGCCGATGCCCAGGTCGAAGCCGTCCAGCACCACATACATGAAAAGGCCCAGCGCGATGATCGCGGCCCACACTACGGTTACGTCCATTGTCTTTCTCGCAAGCAGCTAGTGAAGCGGGTGGGTTCAGGCCGCGTCGATCATGTGATCGGCGGCGGAGAGCGGGCGGCGCGCGGTCTGGTTCGGCGAATGCTCCGGCGCGTCGTGCGGCGTTTGTCCGGGTAACGGCGGACCGGAGCGCATCAGCTTGAGCATGTAATAGACGCCGGTGCCGAACACCAGGAAATAGACCACCACGAAGGTCATCAACGAGATGCCGACCTGCTGCGTGGTGAGCGGCGACACGGCTTGGGAAGTGCGCATCACGCCATAGACCACCCACGGCTGACGGCCCGCCTCGGTGGTGACCCAGCCAGCCAGCAGCGTGATGAAACCGGTCGGGCCCATCAGCACGGCGAGATGCTGGAACCACCTGGCCTCGAACAGCCGTTCACGGCGGCGCAGCGCCCAGCCGATCAGCGACATCAGGATCATCAGCATGCCGAGGCCGACCATGACGCGAAAGCTCCAGAACACCACCGTCGAGTTCGGCCGGTCTTGCGGCGGAAATTCCTTCAGGCCGCGAATCTCGCCGTCCCAACTGTGCGTGAGGATCAGGCTGCCCAGGTGCGGAATCGACACCGCGTAGCGCGTGGTCTCCGCCTGCATGTCGGGAATACCGAACAGGTTCAGCGCGGTGCCGCCTTTTTCGGTTTCCCACAGACCTTCTATCGCCGCGATTTTCGCGGGCTGATACTCGCGCGTGTTCAGACCGTGCTGATCGCCGACGACTGCCTGGAGCGGCGTGAGGATCAACAGCAGCCAGAGCGCCATCGAGAACATCTTCTTGACGGCCGGATCGCGCCGGCCGCGCAACAGGTGCCATGCGCCCACCGCCGCCACCACCAGCCCCGCGACGATGAACGCGGCGAGCGCCATATGCGCGAGCCGGTACGGGAACGACGGATTGAAAACGATCTTAAACCAGTCGAGCGGCACGACCCGGCCGTTCACCACTTCGAAGCCTTGCGGCGTTTGCATCCAGCTATTGGACGCGAGAATCCAGAAGGTCGAGATCAGCGTGCCGACGGCGACCATCAACGTGGCGCCGAAGTGTGCGCGCGGACTCACGCGCTGCCAGCCGAACAGCATGATGCCGAGGAAGCCCGCTTCGAGAAAGAACGCGGTCATGACTTCGTACATCAGCAGCGGTCCGGTGACCGGGCCGGCGAAGCTCGAAAAACCGGACCAGTTGGTGCCGAACTGATAGCTCATCACGACGCCGGAGACCACGCCCATGCCGAAGGCCACCGCGAAAATCTTCGACCAGAACAGGCAAAGATCCTTGTAATACGTCTTGCCGGTTTTGAGCCAGCGCCATTCGAGCACGGCGATGAAGCTCGCGAGGCCGATACTGAGCGCCGGAAAAACGATGTGAAAGGAGACGGTGAACGCAAACTGGATGCGGGCGAGGTCGAGTGCCGAGAGAGCGGAGTTCATGAGCGTGAAGTGCGTGATGCCCGCGAGGGCGGACTACGCGCGTCGACCGGTGTCGGTGCGCACTGCGCTGGGCAGATGGGCGCAAGAGTAGGGGATGAGCGAATTTTCTGCTGCGACGCGACGTGCGTCAAAAAACCGCCTTGTTTTGCGTGAGTTTCGGATTCTTATGCCGCAAGCCTTTGATGGGCATCAAGTTTTTCTTATAGCGTCGTTGCTGCTGCTTGACGCGATCAGGCGAAAACTGCGGCAATCGACCGCGCTGCAACAACGCCGCGAAGCCGCGTTCGCGCATTCAACCGCGCCGGATCAGATCCGCTCCCGCGGCTTATGCGATCGAGATGAACAACTGCTTGCCGCACGCGGCCGCGTACCTGCGCAATGTGTCGATGGAAGGCGAGTGCCGCCCCGAGGCCAGCGCCCGTTCGAGCCGCGTGATCGCCGGTGCTTTCGTGCCCATGCGCTCGGCGACTTGCGCCTGCGTCAAGCCGGCCTCCCGGCGCGCCGCGAGCATCTGGTCGAGCAGCGCGAATTCCTCGCGGTTGAGCCGTTCATACTCGGCGCGTACTTCGGGGTCGGCGAGCGCCCGTTCGCGCATGGCCTTATAGGTTGCCATTTCTGATCTCCAGTAGTCTTTTGCGCGCCACGTCCAGTTCGTTGCGCGGCGTTTGTTGCGTCTTCTTCACGAAGCAGTGAAGCATGACGATTTTCTGTTCCACGATTGCGCAGTAGAACACTCTGGCGATTCCCTCCGCGCCTTTCAGGCGCATTTCGAACAAGCCGCCGCCCATTGAAGCGGTGTGCGGCTCGCCGAGATTCGGGCCGTATTCCTCCATGCGGTCGGCCAGCGCGATGAAGCGCGCGAGCAGCGTTTTCGGCAGCGAGGCGACGTTGACTTTGACCTTCTCGTTGTAGAAGTCGATCGTAAATGCCATTGAACTTGATAATAACAAATATGTTATTGACGCGCAAGCTGACGGCTATGACGGTTGCCGTGAGCAAGCAACCACCGCCCGGCATTGCGCGGCAAGGAATCGAACGACAGGAGGAGGGCGAAAGCTGGACCGCGATGAGCGGTTACGACGGCGTCGGCGCAACCAGGTGTTCGGTGTCGGCTAGATGGTTTCGTGCGGGACGCGACGGCGGCGCGGCACGAATGCGGATCTCCTTTTTTGCAGCGGCAAACTCGATAGGAAGGGATGGCTGATCGAGGCCAGCTCGCCACCAACCGACGATAGCCAAATCCGAACCGGCTTTCCATTAGCCGGTTAGCTAGCCAATCGGCCAGTGACAGCGCGTGACGATTGCGACGCGCTTCCTAGTTATACGATGTCACATCAATTTATGTGGTATCAGCCGTTTATCGGCAACGGCGCAACCGTCGAAAGCCCAAAAATAATACGGGTAAATGCCTAGTTGAAATCCGTCTTTCCATCGTTGATAGTACGTCGTCGTACAACAAGCACGGAAATTTCATCGAGGCCGTCGTGGCCTTCCCGCTTGCTGTCTCAAGTCTGCTCGCGCACGGCGCAGTAAAGGAAGGAAGCTTATGAAGAAGATTGCCCTGAGTGGGGCCGGTGGCCAGCTGGGCTCGGTAGTGCGTGCGGCATTGGTCGCGCGCGGCACGCCGTTGCGCTCGGCCGCCGGTTCGAAGCCGCTGGTTCCCCTGGTGGAAGGCGAGGACGTGATGCACGGCGATCTGCGCGATTCCGCCGTCGTGGATCGCCTGCTCGATGGCGTCGACGTGTTGATCCATTTCGCGGGGACCAGCGTGGAGCGCCCGCTGCCCGAAATCATCGAGAACAATCTGCGCGCGCTCGTCGAAGTGTACGAAGGCGCGCGCTGGCAGGGCGTGCGGCGCGTGGTGTTCGCCAGTTCGAACCACGCGATCGGCATGTATCCGGTCACCGAACAGCTCGGCCTCGACTGCGCGCTACGCCCGGACGGCTTCTACGGCTTGAGCAAGGTGTGGGGCGAAGCGCTGGCGAGAATGTACTGGGACAAGCACGGCATCGAAAGCGTTTGCGTGCGCATCGGCAGTTGCCTCGAGCGGCCCACCGAGCCCCGGCATCTGAGCACGTGGTTCGGACATCGCGACCTGCTGCATTTCATCGACCGTTGCATCGAGGCGGAAGACGTTGGGTTCCTCACCGTCTGGGGCGTCTCGGCCAACACGCGTAGCTGGTGGGACAACAGCGGCGCCGAGCGCCTGGGCTATCGGCCGACGCAGAACGCCGAGGACTACGCCGCGGAAATCCTCGCGCGCCCGAACCCGCTCGACGCGTTGGGCCAACGCTTCCAGGGCGGCAGCTTCGTGGGCATCGATTATTCGCGCGACGACGCCGGCCCGGATGGCGCGGCTTCGCGCGCAAGGTCCGTCTGACCGGTTAAAGATCAAGGAGACGTAGTCATGAAAATCAAGGGCATCCGCTGGTGGATGGTCAGCCTGGTCGCCGCCGGCCTCATCATCAATTATCTCGCGCGCAATACGCTGTCCGTCGCCGCGCCGACCTTGATGAAGGACCTTCATATCACCACCGAGCAATACTCGCATGTGGTGGTGGCGTGGCAGCTTTGCTATGCGTTCATGCAACCGGTCGCGGGATATCTGCTCGACACCATCGGAACCAAGATCGGCTTCGCCGCCTTCGCGATCGCGTGGTCGCTGGCCTGCGCCGCGGCGGCATGGTCGACCGGCTGGCAGAGCCTCGCGTTCTTTCGCGGCTTGCTCGGCGTCGCCGAGGCGGCCGGCATTCCGGCCGGCGTGAAGGCGACGAGCGAGTGGTTCCCGGCCAAGGAGCGTTCGGTGGCGATCGGCTGGTTCAACATCGGCTCGTCGATCGGCGCGCTGCTCGCGCCGCCGCTGGTGGTGTGGGCGCTGCTGCACGGGCAATGGCAATGGGCCTTCGTGATCGTCGGCGTGGCGGGGATCGTGTGGAGCGCGGTGTGGATGCTGCTGTACAAGCATCCGCGCGACCAGAAACTGCTGGGCGACGCCGAACGCGATTACATCCTGAGCGGGCAGGAGGCGAAGCACAGCGACGCCGGCGCGCCGAAGCGCAGTTGGGGTGCGATGCTGGGCAGCCGCGACTTCTGGGCGATCGGCATTCCGCGCATTCTTTCCGAGCCGGCCTGGCAAACCTTCAACGCATGGATTCCGCTGTACATGATGACCGAGCGGCACATGAACCTGAAGGAAATCGCGCTGTATGCGTGGATGCCGTTTCTTGCCGCCGACATCGGCTGCGTGCTCGGCGGCTACCTCAGTCCGCTGTTTCATAAGTACGCGAAGGTCTCGCTGTTCACGTCGCGCAAGATGGTTTTCGTCGTCGGCGCGCTGTTCATGATCGGGCCGGCATGTGTCGGGCTGGTCGAGAGTCCCTATGTGGCGGTGGCGCTGCTGTGCGTCGGCGGATTCGCTCACCAGACGTTGTCCGGTGCGTTGTACGCGATCACGTCCGACATGTTCGGCAAGAACGAAGTCGCGACCGCGACGGGCATGGGCGGCATGGCGGGTTACCTGGGCGCTGCCGCATTCACGGCGCTGTTCGGCGTGCTGGTGACGCAGGTCGGCTACAGCCCGCTGTTCGTCGTGCTGGCGGTGTTCGACATCGTTGCGGCTGCGGTGGTGTGCCTGCTCGCGAGAAGCGCCGACAAGACGTCCGAGCCGCGTTGGGTGGCGGCGAGCGCGGCGGCGAAGTGAGTCGCGAGCGGCGGATTCGTTAGCGGGTCCGCGGCGTGACGGAAATGAAATGGCGGCGTCCTCGGACGCCGCCATTTTTTTAGCTGGGCTTCGGATCGATGACTCGCTTAGCGCTGATCGACCACGGTGGTGTTGTAAGTCGTCGATCCGATCACCACGTTCTTCAACGTGATGCCGTTGACGTTGTAGGCATAGATCGGTCCGGGCGCCGTCGAGGTCGCAGGTCCGGCGGCGACCGCCGTCCCCAGGTTGCAGTTCGAGATCGTGACGCCGCTGATCGGCGGAACCGCCGGCGCGGGAGCCGGGCCGTTGTAGTCGAAGGCGACGGGCCCCTGGGCCACGATCGCCTGAAAACACGAGCCCGTTACACCGTTGAGCGTGACGTTGCTCGCCTGCACGTTCGAAATGTTCACGTTCTGCACGACCGCCGGACGCGTGCGAATGGCGTCGTTGGCCGGCTGATAATCGCAGTCGAACGTGATGAGGCCGCCCTGCGCCGCGGAAGGATTGGCCGCCGTCGCCGTGACGACGCCCAAGGGCACCGTGCCGTTGATCGGACTGCCGGCGAGCAGCGCACTGCCGTAGCCGCTGGCTTTCAGGCTGACGCCGTTGGGCAGCGTGACCGTATCCACGTAGAAGTTCTTCACGAAGCCGCCGCGATTCATGTTCGTCTTGATGCGAATCGCGATGTTCAGCGGATTGGTCGCCCAGTTCTGATTGAGCATCTGCAGATTGCGTGCGTAGATGTTCTGCACGCCGCCGCCCATTTCGCTGCCGAGCGTGATGCCGCCATGCCCGCTGTTCATCGTGCAGTTCTGGATCACGTGATTCTGCGCGGGACCATACTGCGTATCCTGGTCCTTGCCGGACTTGATCGCGATGCAATCGTCGCCGGTGTTGAACGTGACGTTGTCGCACAGGACGTTGTCGCACGCGTCGGGATCGAAGCCGTCGTTATTCGGGCCGATGCTGTTGGTGGTCACCCCGCGGATCACGACGTTCTTGCAATCGGTGGGGTGGTGCTGCCAGAACGGCGTGTTGTTGGTGCAATAGTTTTCCATCAGCACGTTCGTGCAGCCGATGAATTCCACCATGCACGGACGCAGATAATGCCCGATGCCGAAGATCCGCTGGGCGATCGGAACGCCTGCCTCCGAGAGCGCGGGCAGATAGTTCTGATCTTCCTGCCACGGTGTCGTGGGGCTGGTCAGTTGCGCATAAAGCGCGTCGGAAATACCCGGCGCCGCGATCTTGAGGTCGACATTGTTCGGGTTGAGATAGACCTGCGAGGGCGTCGACGAATTCACGCAGCCGTATGCGCCATTCGATCCCTTGTAGGTCCACCAGCAGGTGGCTGTGTTGCCGCTGCCGGCGAACGGCGTCATGGCCTGGCCGTTGAGCACCGAGGTGGCGTCTTCGCCGGTGAGCGCAATGTTGGTCTGGTTGCGCGCGTAGACCGGTGAGCCGTAATTCAGGCAATCGTTTGCCTGCCAGCGGCTGTAAAACAGCTTGCCGTTCGCGCCGCAGTCGACCGGGCCGTCCTTTGCGTAGTCCGCCGGGTTCGGGCTGAAATAGATCGTGCAATTCGCGCTGAGATGAAAGTTCACGTTGCTGAGCAGCACGATCGGCCCGGCGCAGTACCAGGTGCCCGACGGCACGACCACGCGGCCGCCGCCGGCCGCATTGCAGGCCTGAATCGCGGCAAGAAACGCGGGGCGGGAGTCGAACGACGCCGCGGCGTTGGTTTGTCCGGAGCCGGGGCTGGCGAGCGAGGCCGCGCCTGTATAGGGGTTGGTCGCGGCGACGACCGCGCAAGGCTGCGCGCCGTATTGCGTGACGACATAATCGCGCGCGGCAAACATCGATTGAGTGACGCCTTGCAACGACGCGATGATCCGCGTCGCGGCGCCCGACGTGCCCCAGATCGGGTCCTGCACCACCGGCGGCGCGGACCCTGCGCTAACCGAGCCGCCGCAGGCCGACAAGCCGCCGAGCAGGGTTGCGCCCGCTGACGTTCCTGTCAGCACGATAAACGCCCTGCGTGTCGGCGAATCGGGTCCGCGTTGATTGTTGGCTCTCGATGCTGCCGGCTTGCCGCTGTTTTTATTGATGATGGCCACGCATGTCTCCTTGCCCTTTGCGGGCGTTGTCGGTAATCGCCAGAAATGAAAGCGCCGCCCCCTTTCCCTGTCGAGAAAGCGAGGCGGCGCTGTACATGAGGGTTTGGGGCTTAAGCGGTTTGCTGGCCGATTTCGTGATTGGCGAGCACTTCGAGCGCACGCACCATCGCGGAGTGGTCCCAAGCCTTGCCGCCGTGCGCCGCGCACGCGTTGAAAAGCGCCTGGCAGGTGGCCGTATTCGGCAGCGAAACGCCGAGCGCTTGCGCGGTGGAGAGCGCGAGATTCAGATCCTTCTGGTGCAGTTCGATCCGGAAACCCGGATCGAAGGTGCGCTTCGTCATCCGCTCGCCATGCACTTCGAGAATGCGCGACGACGCGAAGCCGCCCATCAGCGCCTCACGCACGCGCGCCGGATCGACGCCTGCCTTCGACGCGAGCAGCAAGGCCTCGCCGACCGCCTCGATCGTCGCGGCGACGATCACCTGGTTCGCCACCTTGCACACCTGTCCCGCGCCCACGCCGCCGATCAGCGTGACGTTCTTGCCCATCATGTCGAAGAGCGGCTTGACGCGCTCGAAGCTCGCCGGCTCGCCGCCCACCATGATGGTCAACGAAGCCGCCTTGGCGCCGACCTCGCCGCCCGACACCGGCGCGTCGAGATAGTCCGCGCCGCGCTCGCGCACGCGGGCCGCGAACTCGCGCGTCGCCATCGGCGAAATCGAGCTCATGTCGACCACCGTTTGCCCCGCGCGCAACGCGGCGGCGAGTCCGTGTTCGCCGAACAGCACGCGCTCGACGTCCGGCGTATCGGGCACCATGATGAAGATCACGTCGGCGTGCGCGGCCACCGCAGCGGGGCTATCGCACGCGAGCGCGCCGGCCTGCCCGAGGTCGTCCGGCACGCCGCTGCGCGTAAACGCCGCGAGGCTCACGCCGTTCTTGAGAAGATTCGCGGCCATGGGCTTGCCCATGATGCCGAGTCCGATGAAACCTGCTTTTTGCATGGAATTCTCCGTGGATGTCGTGGCGGCCGTGTCTATTGCTGGCCGGCCTGTTTCTGCATGAAGTGTTTCTGGACCGTCTGCGCGGCGTTTTTCAAGAGCCCCATATCGGCACACACGGCGATGACGCGGCAGCCCATCGAGAGATAGCGTTCCGCGTCGGCCTGCACCGGGGCGAGAATGCCGCTCGCCTTGCCCGCGGCCTGCGCGCGTTCGAATACGCGCGCAATCGCCTGCTGCACGTCGGGATGAGCGGGATTGCCGAGGTGGCCATACGCCGCCGCGAGATCGGACGGTCCGACGAAGACCGCGTCGACGCCGTTCACGGCGAGAATTTCGTCGATCGATTCGACGGCTTTGCGGCTTTCGATCTGCACGATGACGCAAACGTTGTCATTGGCGATGTTGAAATAATCGGCCGCCGTCGCGTAGCGATTGCCGCGGTGGCTCACCGAGACGCCGCGAATGCCCTGCGGCGGGTAGCGCGTCGCGGCGACGGCGCGGGCCGCGTCTTCGGCGCTGTCGACGAACGGCACGAGAAAGTTGGAGAAGCCGCTGTCGAGAAGCCGTTTGATGAACACGCTATCATTCGCCGGCGGCCGCACGACCGGGGCGCTCACGCTGTCCTTGAGCGCCATCAACTGGGGGATCAGCGTCAGGACGTCGTTGGGCGCATGTTCCGCGTCCAGCAGCATCCAGTCGAAGCCGACCACGCCGAGCAGTTCCGTGACAATCGGACTGGCGAGCGATGCCCAGCAGCCGATCAGGGTCTCGCCGCCGCATACGGCGCGACGAAAACTATTGGGTAGAGACTGGTAAGGCGTGACGGCTGGCATGGGACGTTTCCTCGAACTGCGATTGATCGGGCGGGCGCTGATGTCTGCAGGACGACATGTTATAGGTCGTCGTACGTCTTGGTGAAGATTAGCACTGGTCCCATTTATTGTAACGGTCACGTAAACCCGAAGTCCTCGCCAGATGGGCGTGTCCGGTTGCATGCGCATCTCGATATGTTGTAGGATGACTTATATCCAAGCGTTCATTCCAAGGAAAGCGAAATGTCTATTACCGGCGAAATGCTGATCGGCCGCCAAGCAGTGCGCGGCGACGAAAAACCACTGTACGCGTTCAATCCCGCCACGGGTTCCAACATCGCCGAGCCGGTTTTCGGCAGCGGCACGGTGGCCCATGTGGCGCAAGCCTGTGAGCTTGCGCAGAAAGCGTTCGACCCGTACCGGCACTTGCCGCTCGCGGTGCGCGCGGAATTCCTCGAACGGATCGCCGACGGCATCACCGCACTGGGCGACGCATTGATCGAGCGCGCGCAGCAGGAGTCCGGCTTGCCGAAGGCGCGCCTCGAAGGCGAGCGTGGCCGCACGACGGGTCAACTCAAATTGTTCGCGCAAGTCGTGCGCGCGGGGCAATGGCTCGCCGCCACACTGGATTCGCCGCTGCCCGAGCGCAAGCCGTTGCCGCGCTCCGATTTGCGCATGCAAAAGATTCCGCTCGGCCCGGTTGCGGTGTTCGGCGCGAGCAACTTCCCGCTCGCGTTTTCGGTGGCGGGCGGCGACACGGCGGCGGCGCTGGCCGCCGGTTGCCCGGTGGTGGTGAAGGCGCATCGCGCGCACCTCGGCACCTCGGAGATGGTCGGCCGCGTGATTCAGCGCGTCGCGCAGGAAATGGACTTGCCGGAGGGCGTGTTTTCGCTGATCGTCGGCGCGGGCAATTCCGTCGGCGAAGCGCTGGTCGCGCATCCGGCGATCAAGGCGGTGGGTTTCACGGGTTCGCGCGCGGGCGGCACCTCGCTGATGCGCGTCGCGGCGGCGCGTGCCGAGCCGATTCCGGTCTACGCCGAAATGAGCAGCATCAACCCGGTGTTCCTGTTGCCGAACGCGCTGGCTCAGCGCGGCGACAGCATCGCGCGCGGTTTCGTCGATTCGCTGGTCCTCGGCGCGGGGCAGTTTTGCACCAACCCCGGCTTGGCGATCGCCGTCGACAGCGACGCGCTCAAGGGTTTCGTCGCGGCGGCATCGGAGGCGCTCGGCGGCAAGCCCGCGCAAACCATGCTCACGTCCGGCATTCACGCGGCCTATGAAGAAGGCGAGGGCAAGCTGGCGGCGATCAAGGGCGTGGAGACCGTTGCGCGCGGCGTCGACGTAACGGGCCCGACACAGGCGCGCGCCGCGTTGTTCGTGACCGACGCGCAGACGTTCCTCGCCACGCCGGCGCTCGAAGACGAGGTTTTCGGACCGGCGTCGACCATCGTGCGCTGCAAGGACGAGCAGGAACTGCTCGCGGTCGCCGAACATTTCGCGGGGCAGTTGACCGCCACGGTGCAGATGGGCAGCGCCGATCTGCCGGCGGCAAAAAAGCTGGTGCCGATTCTCGAACGCAAAGCTGGCCGGATTCTCGTCAACGGGTTCCCGACGGGCGTCGAGGTATCGCATGCGATGGTGCACGGCGGTCCGTTCCCGGCCACGTCCGACAGCCGGGCGACCTCGGTGGGGACGACTTCGATCGAGCGCTTCCTGCGTCCGGTGTGCTATCAGGACTTCCCGGCCGATCTGTTGCCCGAGCCGCTCGTCGACGGTAATCCGTTGAACTTGTGGCGCCGTCGCGATGGCGAAATCACGCGCGGCTAAGCTCGCGGAAGAGAGCTCGCCAACGCGCTTCGTCTGAAAAGCAAATGGCCGGGGAAACCCGGCCATTTGCTTGTGCGCCAACCGCTGCTACGAACGCGCCAATCAGCTATTCGTCTCGGCGGCTTCGTTCGCGCGCCTCAACCGCTCGCGGCTGTTGGACAGATGCATGCGCATTGCCGCGCGCGCGCCTTCCGCGTCGTGCCGCGTGATCGCCTCGAGAATGCTTTCGTGCTCCAGATTGACGAGCGACAGATACGCATCCGGCTCCGCGCGCGCAATGCCCGCCGAGTCGAGGCGGTTGCGCGGAATCAGCGCGCTGCCCATTTGCGTGAGGATGTCGACGAAATACCGGTTGCCGGTGGCGCGCGCCACCGAGATATGAAACTGCAGGTCGGCGTCGACGCTGTCGAGCCCGTTGTGGCGCGTGGCCTCGATCGCGTCGAGCGCGGTGCGCATGCGCGCGAGGTCGTCGGGCTTGGCGCGTTGAGCGGCGAGACCCGCGCATTCCGTTTCGAGGCTGATGCGCAGTTCGAGGATCGACAGCACGTCGCGCAAGGTGGTGGCGGGCACCATGTCGATGCCCAGCTTTTCGCGCTGCGGCTCCAGCACGAAACTGCCGATGCCGTGGCGCGTCTCGATGATCTTGCCGGCCTGTAAGCGCGAAATCGCTTCGCGGATGACGGTGCGGCTCACGCTCAGCGTGACCATCAGTTGCGATTCGGTGGGCAGCTTGTCGCCTGGCTTCAAGGCGTTGGACGCGATTTGGTCGGTGACGTAGCCGACGACAAACTCGGCGAGATTGCGAGCGCGTCGTGGCGGTGCCGCGGACGCCAGTGGTGTAGCCATCGAAAACGCCCCTTAAATCAGATAGATGCAGATACTTCCTGCTATCTATTATACCGTCGTCTGACGACTGATTATATAAACGCCGGATCATTTTCAGCGCCGGCCTCAGGCCTGAAGCCGGCGCGTGGATTCGGGCGTCGCGGCCGGCAGGCCATCATGGCCATGCCGGCCACGCAAGCACGCCGGAAGTACGATCGCTAGCCGGCCGCTCAGCGCGGACGCAACTCCACCCGCTTGATGTCCTTCACGATCACGAGGTAGCTGAACACGGTGAGCAACGCGTTCACGCCGACGAACACCAATGCGCCGTTGAACGAACCGCTCTTCGCGACCAGATAGCCGATCACGATCGGCGTGACGATGCCGGCCACGTTGCCGAACATGTTGAAGATCCCGCCCGACAGACCGACTGCTTCCTTCGGCGACGTATCGGCAACCACGGCCCAGCCGAGCGCGCCGATGCCCTTGCCGAAGAACGCGAGCGACATGAGCGCGACGACGATCCAGTCGGTCGAGACATAGTTGCAGCCGATGATGCTGACCGACAGCAGCATGCCGCCGACGATCGGCACCTTGCGCGCCACGGTGAGCGAATGGCCGCGCCGGATCAGCGAGTCGGACAGAATGCCGCCGAGCACGCCGCCGGAGAATCCGCAGATCGCGGGCAGCGAGGCCACGAGGCCCGCCTGCAGGATCGTCATGCCGCGCGCTTGCACGAGGTAGATCGGAAACCAGGTCAGGAAGAAGTAAGTCAGCACGTTGATGCAGTACTGGGCGAGATAGACGCCGAGCAGCATCCGGTTGGTCAGCAACTGACGCACGAGAGACCAGCCGCCGGCGCGCGCGACGTCGTCGGGGCGGGCTTTCGCGTGGCCGTTCACCACGCCGCCGCCCTGTTCGATGTATTCGAGCTCGGCGGGCGACACGCCCGGATGATCGGCGGGGTTCTTCATCACCTTGAGCCAGGCGAGAGCGAGCAGCAGCCCTGCGCCGCCCATCACCACGTACACCGTGTGCCAGCCGAACGCATGCGTGAGCCAGGCCATCAACGGCGTGAACACGACCGCGGCGAAGTATTGGGCCGAATTGAAAATGGCGGACGCGGTGCCGCGTTCATTCGTGGGGAACCAGCTCGCGACGACCTTGGCATTGGCCGGGAACGCCGGCGACTCCGCCGCGCCCATCGCGAAGCGCAGCACGAACAGACCCGTGACGGCGGCAGCGGCGCTGCCGAGCAAACCGATCGAGCTTTGCAGCAACGTGAAGAGCGACCAGAAGAAAATGCTCGCCGCGTAGACGCGCCGCGCGCCGAAGCGATCGAGCAGCCAGCCGGCCGGCAACTGCGACAGCACGTAGGCCCAACTGAACGCGGAGAAGATATAGCCCATCCGGATCGCGTCGAAGCCGAACTCGGCGCGCATCGCTGAGCCGGTCACCGAAAGCGTCGCCCGGTCGGCGTAATTGAACGTGGTAATCACAAAGATCAGCAGCAGGATCGCGTAGCGGACTTTGGTGCGCTTCGCGACTTGGACGGAACTCGCCGTGCGGCTCATTTCCATGGTCATCTCCTGAATTTTTATACAAGGGAGCGGGCTCCCTGGCTCTATTGCTTCGCCGGCGGCGCTTCATTCAGAAGCGCCGCCGGCGCATTCGTGTTGCACAAAGCGCCCGGTAACGTTGCCGTCCCGGGCGCTCAAAACGATGCGTGTTGCGCCGACTGGGTTATTGCGGGCCGAGCGCCTTGATGAGCGCGTCGAGCCGGGTCATTTCTTCTTCGGTCAGATCGGTCAGCGGTGCGCGCACCGGACCGGCGCTATGGCCGACAAGCTTGGCGCCCGCCTTCACGATGCTCACCGCGTAGCCCGCGCGGCGGTTGCGGATCGCGAGGTACGGCAGGAAGAATTCGTCGATCAGTTTGCCGACGGTGGCGTGGTCGTCCGAGGCGATCGCGCGGTAGAAGTCCATCGCGGTCTTCGGAATGAAGTTGAATACCGCCGACGAATACACCGGCACGCCCAGCGCCTTATAGGCCGCCGCATAGACTTCCGCGGTCGGCAGGCCGCCGAGATAGGAAAAGCGATCGCCCAGACGGCGGCGGATCGTCACCATGTTCTCGATCTCGCCCACGCCGTCCTTGAAGCCGATCAGGTTCGGGCAGCGCGCGGCCAGCCCTTCGAGCATATCGGCGTTAAGCTTGGAATTCGCGCGGTTGTAGATGATCACGCCCATGTTCGGCACGGACTTGCAGACTTCTTCGGCGTGCGCGGCGATGCCTTCCTGGCAGGCTTCCGTGAGGTAATGCGGCATCAGCAGGATGCCGTTCGCGCCGTGGCGCTCGGCTTCCCGCGCGTATTCGATCGCAACACGCGTCGGGCCGCCCGCGCCGGCGAGAATCGGCACCTTGCCCTTGCAGACTTCGGTCGCGGTGCGCACCACGTTCGTGTAGTCGCTCCTGGTCAGCGAGAAGAATTCGCCCGTGCCGCCCGCGACGAACAGCGCCGAAGCGCCATAAGGCGCGAGCCATTCGAGACGCTCGGCATAGGTGTCGGCACGGAAATCGCCATTGGCGTCGAAGTCGGTAATGGGGAAGGACAAAAGGCCTTTTGAAACGATCTGCTTCAGTTCCTGCGGTGTCGTCATGATTTGAGTATCCAGAGCGTCGAATAGAGGTAAATAGACAGAAATCAAGATTTCTTATACGTCATCGTACAACAAGAAATCGGCTAACTCAACGCTGATTTCGCGGCATAATGCGTGTCCTAGGGTAAATACGGAACGTCTACGCGATATTTCATGTTGTAGGATGACGTATGAATCTGGCGCAGCAGGCGTGAAACGCCATTAAGGATCGATGCAATGGAACAACCCCCGCTCTATATTCGCGTTCACCCCAACGACAACGTCGCGATCGTCGTCAACGACGGCGGCCTGGGTGAAGGCGCAGTTTTCCCCGATGGTCTCGTATTGCGCGAGCGCGTGCCGCAAGGGCACAAGGTCGCGCTGGCCGATCTGGCCGAAGGCGACGAGGTCATCCGCTATAACGTGGTGATCGGCTATGCGCTCAAGGCCTTGCCCAAGGGCAGTTGGATCAACGAACACGTGATCCGCATGCCGAACCCGCCGGGGCTCGAGGATCTGCCGATCGCCACGATCAAGGCGCCGGAGATGCCGCCGCTCGAAGGCTTCACGTTCGAGGGCTACCGCAATGCCGACGGCTCGGTCGGCACGCGCAATATTCTGGCGATCACGACCACGGTGCAGTGCGTGGCCGACGTGGTTGAGCATGCGGTCACGCGCATCAAGGCCGAATTGCTGCCGAAGTATCCCAATGTCGACGACGTGGTGAGCCTCGGCCACACCTACGGTTGCGGCGTCGCGATCGACGCGCCCGACGCGATGGTGCCGATTCGCACCGTGCGCAACATCAGCCTGAATCCGAATTTCGGCGGCGAGGTGATGATGGTCAGCCTCGGTTGCGAAAAGCTGCAGCCTGAACGCCTGATGCCGCCGGGCACGATTCCGATTGCCGCGGCCGCCAATGTGGCCGAGGTCGCGGACATCGGCGACGTCGCAGCCGATCTGAACGGCGACGTGGTCGTGCTACAGGACGAGGCGCACGTCGGTTTCCAGTCGATGATCGAGTCGATCATGAAGATGGCCGAAGGTCATCTGAAGCGGCTGAACAATCGCCGCCGCGAGACCTGTCCCGCGTCCGACCTGGTGGTCGGCGTGCAATGCGGCGGCAGCGACGCGTTCTCGGGGCTGACCGCCAATCCCGCCGTGGGCTTCGCAACCGACCTGCTGGTGCGCGCCGGTGCAACCGTGATGTTCTCCGAAGTCACCGAGGTGCGCGACGGCGTCGATCAACTGACGGCGCGTGCGGCCAACGCGGACGTGGCGGCGGCGATCATCCGCGAAATGCAGTGGTACGACGATTATCTGAAGCGCGGCGGCGCGGACCGCAGCGCGAACACCACGCCGGGCAACAAGAAGGGCGGCTTGTCGAACATCGTCGAAAAGGCGATGGGGTCGATCATCAAGTCGGGCAATTCGGCGATCTCCGGCGTGTTGTCGCCCGGCGAAAAGGTCCGCCAGAAGGGCCTCATTTACGCGGCCACGCCGGCGAGCGATTTCATCTGCGGCACGTTGCAGGTCGCCGCCGGCATCAACCTGCATGTGTTCACCACCGGCCGCGGCACGCCGTACAGTCTCGCGGAAGTGCCCGTCATCAAGGTCGCCACGCGCTCGGATCTCGCGCGCCGCTGGCATGATCTGATGGACGTCAACGCGGGCACCATCGCAACCGGCGCCGCGACCATCGACGAAGTGGGCTGGGAACTGTTCCGCCTGATGCTCGACATCGCCAGCGGGCGTAAGGAGACTTGCGCGGAGAAGCTCAAGCTCCACAATGCGCTGACGCTGTTCAACCCGGCGCCGGTGACCTGACCTGACAGCCGTTAAGAAACAACGAAGACATCGACTAGAGACATGACCGATTCGAATCCTGACCGCGCCGCGGCGCGAAAACCTTTCCGCCGCCTTCTGCTGACCGGCGCCGCCGGCAATCTGGGCACGCAGTTGCGCGGCGCGCTCGCGGCATGGGCCGATATCGTGCGCGTGACCGATAACGCGCCGCTCGGCGACGTGGCGGCGCACGAGGAAGCATCGACCGTCGACCTCGCGAATGAAGCCGCCGTTCATGCACTGCTCGAAGGGGTGGACGCGGTGATCCATCTCGGCGGCATTTCCGTCGAGGCGCCGTTCGAAGCTCTGCTCGAGGCGAACATCCGCGGGCTGTACAACCTGTATTCGGCCGCGCAGAAGCAGGGCGTGAAGCGCATCGTGTATGCGAGCTCGAATCACGCGGTGGGTTTTCATCCAGTGACCTCGGTGGTCGATATCGACGCGCCGTTGCGCCCCGACAGTCTGTATGGCGTGACCAAATGCTTCGGCGAATCGCTGTCGCGCTACTACTTCGACCGCTTCGGTCTCGAGACGGTGTGTCTGCGGATCGGCTCGTCGTTCGAGCAGCCGAAGAATCCGCGCATGCTCGTGACGTATCTGAGCTATCGCGACTTCATCGAGCTGGTGCGTTGCTCGCTGTTCACCAACCGCGTGGGACATGCGATCGTCTACGGCGTGTCGGATAACCGCACCAAGTGGGTGGACAACACGAAAGCGGCGTTTCTCGGTTTTCGTCCGCAAGACAGTTCGGTCGAGTTCGAGCACCTGTTTCCGGTCACGGCTCCCACTGCTGATTTCGACGATCCGCCCCAGCGTTTTCAGGGCGGCGCGTTCGTGCTTGCCGGTCCGATGGAGCCGAAGCGGTGAGCATGACGGCGAACCCGCGCGTGGAACGAGTCGAGGGAGCAGGGCAGGCGCCCGCGCTGGTCGGCGAGAGCCCGGTGTGGCGCGCGGCGGAGCAGGCGCTTTACTGGGTGGATATCCCGGCGCGGAAGATCGTGCGGCTGCGGCTCGACTCGGCGGAGCGTTCCGAATGGTTGCTGCCGGAGAAGGTGGCCTGCATTGCGTTCGATCGTCGCGGCACAGTGCTGGCCGGCTGCGAAACGGGCCTTTTCGCGGTCGCGCTCGCCGAAGCAGCGGCGAGCGATACACCTGGCGGCGAACCGCTAAAGGCGACGGCACGCAAGCTGGCCGCGCCCGCATTTCCGTTCGTTGATATGCGTTTCAACGACGGCCGTTGCGATCGTCAAGGGCGCTTCTGGTCCGGCACGATGGTGCAGGACATGGCGGCCGCCAATCCCGCCGGCGCGCTGTATCGGTTCGATGAGCGCGGCGTGTTGTCCGAGCCGGTCGTCGACAGGCTGATCACGCAAAATGGCCTCGCCTGGTCGCCGGATGGCGCGACGATGTACCTCTCCGATTCGCATCCTCTGTGCAGGCAGATCTGGGCGTTCGACTACGACGTCGAGTCAGGCGAGCCGCGCAACCGGCGCGTCTTCGCCGATCTGAACGACCACGCGGGCCGTCCCGACGGCGCCGCGGTGGATGCGGACGGCTGCTACTGGATCTGCGCGAACGATGCGGGTCTGCTGTTGCGCTTCACGCCGCAAGGCAAGCTCGACCGGCGGATCGCCGTGCCCGCCACCAAGCCGGCCATGTGCGCGTTCGGTGGGCGCGAACTCGATACGTTGTTCGTCACGTCGATTCGTCCCGCAACGGGCGCGAGCGAACATGACGGACACCTCTTCGCCGTGCGTCCCGGAGTGGCGGGGTTGCCGGAGCCTGAATACGCTGGCGACCTGTAAGCGGCGCTTGCATCGGTGTTGCGTCGGGAGTCGCCCTGGCGCAACACCTTCACCCATATTCATCACTCGTCGTACAACATCGTGGCGTAAAGCCCCGATCGTATCTCTCGACTTCGCTACGAAAAACATAGCGCATCTCATGCGCTGTATTCGCTATCCATTTCTCCCTGCCAAGCGTACAGGCACGCCTTGAGTGCCTTATCGGTCATTCATGCCGAGCGCGTTCGCTGTGCGGGTAACTACCGTCTGTACAAGTCAAAACTCGTTTTATAGACTTCGTGCGTCGTCGTACAACGTATAAGCCCAAACAGATTCCTTTCTTCGAATTTCGAGACAGACAGGGCGGGCAACGTATCTATCTCGTGCGCGAGCCTTCGCGAATGAGCTGCATGCCGACGCAGTAGAAGTAAAAGAAGTCGAGTTGTCTGACAGGAGTGTTGGGTATCCGTGCCGGGGACGTTGCGCGGGCCAGCACGGCGAAACGCGCGTCATACCCGCCAGGGCCGAGCGCGTGAGCCGGGAGACGCATCAAAACCATGTCACATCCGGGAGCGGCCTCAACGAGCGGCCCTCGCGATTGGATGATCTATTTTCAAGGAATGTCACGATGAACAAGAAGTCTGCCTCTTCTCGCATTTGCCGCCTTTCGCTGCTTGTCGCAGCCTCCGTGCTGGCATTTAGCACCGTGTCGGCGCAAGCGCGCGTGTTCCGTGTGTCGGACGTGCATGGCGACACCTATCCGACCAACATGGCCGTGAAGTACATGGGTGAGCAGATCAGCAAGGCGACCGGCGGCAAGGATTCCGTGAAGGTCTTCGGCAACAGCGCGCTGGGCTCCGAGAACGACACGATCGACCAGGTGCGCATCGGCGCGCTCGACATGACTCGCGCCAACGGCGCCGCGTTCAACGAGATCGTTCCCGAATCGATGATTCCGTCGCTGCCGTTCCTGTTCCGCGACATCGACCATTTCCGCAAAGTGATGTACGGCCCCGAAGGCCAGAAGATTCTCGACGCCTTCAAGGCGAAGGGCATGATCGCGCTGACGTTCTACGAGAGCGGCGCGCGTTCCATCTACACGAAAAAGCCGATCCATTCGCCTTCCGACATGAAGGGTCTCAAGGTGCGCGTTCAGCCTTCCGATCTGATGGTCGACGAAATCAGGGCGATGGGCGGCACGCCGACGCCGATGCCGTTCGCCGAAGTCTATACGGGCTTGAAGACGGGTCTCGTGGATGCCGCGGAAAACAACCTGCCGTCGTACGAGGAGACCAAGCACTTCGAAGTCGCGCCGGTGTACTCGGAAACCCAGCATTCGATGACGCCGGAAGTGCTGGTGTTCTCCAAGAAGATCTGGGACACGCTCACGCCGCAGCAGCAGGAGATCATCAAGAAGGCGGCCGCCGACTCGGTGCCGTACTACCAGAAGCTGTGGACCGCGCGTGAAAACGACGCAAGCAAGGCCGTCACCAAGAACGGGGCGTCGATCGTCGCATCGTCGCAGATCGATCGCGCGGCTTTCGTCAAGGTGATGCAGCCGGTGTGGGCGAAGTACGAAAAAACCCCGCAAATGAAGCAACTGGTCGACGAGATCCAGGCAATCAAATAAGGCTCGTATAGCGGATACGCCGTAGCGGAGAAAAGCCCGATAAACAAGGGCTTTTCTTCGTGCGATCCGCTGAACCGGCGACGTCCAGCGGGATGACTGGATATTAAAGACGGATGCGTCGTACGCAAGGATGGGGTCAATGAAATTCATGAAGCGACCAAATGATTTTCTATTCCGCGTGCTGGTGATCGTGGCGTCGGTGAGTCTCGCCGTGCTGAGCCTGCTCGTGATCTACGGCGTCGTGATGCGCTACGTATTCAGCGACGCGCCCGATTTCGTCGAACCGATCGCGCTCTTGCTGGTGATCGTGATCGCGATGTTCGGCGCCGCGCTCAAGGTCCGCGAGAGCGGCCATATCGGACTCGACTCGCTCGTGAAGAGCCTGTCGCCCAAAGGCCAGGTCGTTGCGGAGGCGTTCCAGCATCTGTGCCTGATCGCGTTGGCCGTGGCCATTTTCTTCGGCAGCCTGCAGATGGCGGAGACCACGATGGAAGACCGGATTCCGATTCTGGGCCTGCCCGAAGCGCTGCGCTACGTCATTCCGGTCATCGCCAGCGTCTGCATCGCGCTGTTCTCGTTCGAGCATCTGCTGGCGCTTTTCGCCAGAAAAAACAAATAGAACAATCATGGAACTTGCCCTTCTCTCCATTAGTTTTCTCGTCTTCCTCGTTCTCGGGGTGCCTGTTTCGTTCGCGTTGGGGCTCTCGTGCGTCCTGACCTATCTGTATGAGGGCTTGCCCGCGGCCACCGCGATGCAGTCGATGGTGTCGGGAATGAACGCGTTTTCATTCCTCGCGGTGCCGTTCTTCATTTTCTCCGGCGAACTGATGCTGCACGGCGGCATCGCCGACCGCATCCTGCGTTTCGCGCAGGCCACGGTGGGGCATTTCCGCGGCGGGCTCGGCATGGCCAACGTGGTCGCGTGCACGCTGTTCGGCGGCGTGTCCGGTTCGCCCACGGCCGATACGTCCGCGATGGGCGGCGTGGTCATTCCGTTGATGAAGCGCGAAGGCTACAGCGCGGCGTACGCGGTCAACGTCACGACCCATTCGTCGCTGGCGGGCGCTTTGATGCCGACCTCGACGAACATGATCATCTACGCGTTCGCGGCGCAGGGCATCACGGGGACGCTGAACGGGCATCAGATGAGCGGCGTCTCGATCGGCGACCTGCTGTTCTCCGGTCTGCTGCCGGTTCTGTGGGTGATGGGTTTCGTGCTGATCGCCGCCTACTGGCAAGCGGTCAAGCACGGCTATCCGCGCCGTCCCGACGGCTCGACCGGCGTGCAGCGCTTTCCCGGCTGGTTCGCGGTATGCCGCACGTTCCTCGGCGCATTGCCGGGCCTGATGGTGATCGCGATCATTCTGGTCTGCGTGGCCAAGGGCATTGCGACGGCGACCGAAGCGGCGGCGATCGCGGTGGCCTATTCGCTGGTGCTGACCATCGTCGTGTATCGCACGATGACGCTGAAGAAGCTCTCGTTCGCGCTCGCCAAGGCCGCCAAGACGACCGGCGTGGTGCTGCTGCTGATCGGCGTGTCGAACATGCTGCGTTTCCAGATGGCCTATTTGGAGATTCCCGACGCGATCGAACACATGCTCAACGGCGCGACGAGCATCCCCTGGTTGATGCTGCTGTACATCAACCTGATTCAGATTTTCCTCGGCACGTTCGTCGACATGGCGGCGCACATCCTGATCACCACGCCGCTGTTCCTGCCGATGGCGATGCACAGCGGCGTGGGTCCGGTGCAGTTCGGCATCATGATCCTGCTGAACTGCGCGTTGGGCCTCGTGCACCCGCCGATCGGGTCGGTGCAATTCATCGGCTGCGCGATTGGCAATGTGTCGATCGGGGAAACTACCAAGGTGGCGTGGCCTTATTACCTGGCTATCTTCTCCGCGATCAACATCGTCACGTACGTACCGATGTTCTCGACCTGGTTGCCGAGTGTGATCAATGGGCATCCGGTGTTTTGAGCTGAATTCCCGAATTGTCGATTGCGAAGCCGGCGCGCCGCACAGGCGACGCCGGACATACAGAATAATTTTTTAAGAGGAGCAGAAATGAAAAAGGTACTAGCAACCTCGGCCCTTGGGTTGGTCGCCCTCGGCGCGCACGCTCAGAGCAGCGTGACGCTGTACGGGATCGTCGACGCGGGGATCGGCTATCAGAGCAGCCAGACGTCGCTCGGTTCGACCTCGGGCGGCCGCTCGGTCGTGAAGATGGTCAACGGGGTGTGGGCGGGTAGCCGCTTCGGCCTGAAGGGCGGTGAGGACCTGGGTGGCGGCACGAAGGCCATTTTCCAGTTGGAACAGGGCTTTAACAGCGCAACCGGCGCGCAGGGCGTCTCGGGCCTGGCATTCAACCGCCAGGCTTGGGTCGGCGTGACCAATACCACCTACGGTACGCTGACGGCCGGCCGCCAGTACACGGCCTATTACACGCTGCTCTCGCCGTATAGCCCGACCACGTGGCTGACCGGCGCCTACGGAGCGCATCCGGGCGACATCGATTCGCTCGATACGGTGTATCGCACGAATAACTCGCTGGTGTACACGTCGCCGAAGTTCTACGGCTTCACGGCAAGCGGTTCGTATTCGTTCGGCGGCGTGCCGGGCAGCCTGAACGCGGGTTCGACCTGGAGCGCGGCATTGCAGTACCTGAACGGTCCGTTCGGTATCGCAGCCGGCTTCCAGCGCATCAACAACTCGACGCCTGGCGGCGGCGCGTGGGGCGCGGACTCCGCCACGTCGAACAACGGCGCGCAAACGGGCGTGTCGGCGATCAACAACGGCTATCGGACCGCGCAGGCGCAGCAGCGCGTTGCCGTGACGGGCGGCTACGCGTTCAACTCGCAGTGGGACGTGTCGTTCTCGTACTCGAACGTGCAATACATTCCGGGCGTGGGCTCGGCGTTCCGTCATCAGGCGACGTTCAACACGGCCGGCGCCGTGGTGCACTTCAAGCCGCTGACGGCACTCGACCTGGCCGCTGGCTATAGCTACACGCGCGCAACCGAGTCGAACGGCATTTCGAGCGCGGCTCGTTATCAGCAGTTCAACCTCTCGCAGTACTACAGCCTGTCCAAGCGTACCGGCCTGTATGCGCTGGAAGCCTATCAGCGTGCGAGCGGCCAGACGATTGGAAACAACGGCACGAGCATCATCAACGCGACGGCCAGTATCGGCGACGGCCAGAACAGTGCGCCTTCGTCGTCGCGCAGCCAGTTTGCTGCCGGCGTGGGCATCATTCACCGCTTCTGATCGGGCTCGTATGGCGGTGGTGTGTTGTTATGCCGCCACAGCGACGCGTTTAAATACGCGTCGCTGACCCTCCTCCGGCTGCGCGCGCAACGCGCGCAGCATCTTCGGCGACGCGCGCTTTGCGGTAATGCGCGTGGCGGTCCGGCCAGCGCATTCAGTCATACAAACGTCACCACCGGCAGATCGCGGGACTTCGCATCGGCAGCCGTTTGCAGTGGCAAATTCTCCAGCGCTCAGCGCCGTTATCTGTCGATAACGTGAGAACCGCGCCCCGCGCCGCGATGTACTCGAACGTTCAAGCGTCCGCGTCGGACCACAAGCGCCCACCCGTTGCCCAGTTTTCACGTTTGACGTCGGTGAGAATGATGTCGACCGAATTCGGTTCGACGCCGAGCGATTCGCAGGTCGCCTTGGTGATGGCTTCGACGAACTGGCGTTTCTGCTCCAGCGATCGGCCTTCGAAGAGTTCGATATGAAACGTGGGCATTGCGTGACTCCGTTTGATTAATGGATTGAGCCGAAGGTCGGCGTGCAGAGCGGCTTCAATCGCGATAGCCGCGATCGATCCGGTCGAGCTTGCGCAGCAAGGCGGGCCATTCGAGCGCGCCCTCGATCGCGCCGCCGTCGTACAGTTGTTCGGCCGTGCGTGCGGCAATCGCATCGCCCGGCACCACCAGTTCCGCGCCGCACGCTTGCGCCTGCAACTGGATTTCGCAGGCCTTGATCAGCGTCGCCATCAGCACATAGGCCTCGGCGACGGTGCGGCCGACCGTGAGTGTGCCGTGATTGCGCAACAGCATGGCCGGCTTGTCGGCGAGATGCGCGACGAGACGTTGGCCCTCGGCCCGCGTGAACGCGAGACCCTCGTAGTCGTGATAGGCGAGGCAGCCGTGAAAGCGTAAAGCGTGTTGCGACGCGGGCAGCAGACCCGCCGGCTGAATCGAAACCGCGACACCCGCCGTATTGTGCAAATGCATCACGCAGAAAGCGTCGGCGCGCGCGGCGTGCACGGCCGCGTGCAGCGCGAAACCGGTTGCGTTGACCGCGTGCGCGCTTTCACCGACAAGCTTGCCTTCGATGTCGATCTTCACGAGATTGGATGCGCGCACTTCGTCGAACGCGAGGCCGAACGGATTGATCAGAAAGTGGCCGGGTTCGCCGGGGACGCTCGCCGAGATATGCGTGTAGATAAGATCGTCCCAGCCGTTGAGCGCCGCGAGGCGATAAGCGGCCGCGAGGTCGACGCGGGTCTGCTGTTCCGCGTCGGACAGCGGCCCCGTTTCGGCGACGCGTCCGGTGGGCGTGTGAGTGAACGACATGTTCGTCTCCAGGGATGGCTTGATGAGCGCTGACCGCGCAAACCGAGTCGTGGTCGAGGCGCATGACGCTAATTCGCGTACCGGCAAAGATTGGCGGCGTTGGCGGTTGCCGCACCTTCAGCCGCTTCGGACCCGAGCGCAACGATCACGCCGCCAAGGGCACATGCCATGCCGCAATCGGCCAGTGCGTTCGGTGAATCCTAACAGGCCCGCCGGCACTCGCATATGAAGAGCGATACCGGTGGACCACAAGCTTTCGCGCTACGATAAGAGCCCGGCGCGCACACGCTGCGCCGCTTCACGAGGAGACAGGGTAATGCGTGAATTACGCTGGGCATCGGAAGAGGGCGACGGCATCGAACATCTGGCGTTCGAAACGCGCGAGGACGGATTCGCGGTGGAAAGCGCCGTGGTCGGGCAGCGCTACGGCAAGGCGTATGGCCTGCACTACGTGGTGCGCTGCGACGCGCAGTGGCGCACCCGGTATGCGTGGCTCAAGATCGTCGGCGGCGGCGAACTCGAATTGCATGGCGACGGCGCCGGCAATTGGCGCGACGGTCACGGCCTCGTGCTGAGCGCAATCGAGGGCTGCGTCGATATCGACATCGCCGCCACGCCGTTCACGAACACACTGCCGATCCGCCGTTTGCAACTGGCCGAGGGCGAGCGTCAGCCGATTTCAGTGGCGTATATCTCGACGCCGGATTTGCAGGTCACGCGCGTCGAGCAGGCGTATTCATGTATCGAGTTGAATCGCGAGTATCGCTACGAAGGCATCTTCCGCAATTTCACCGCGAACCTGTCGGTGGACGAAGACGGGCTCGTGATCGACTATCCGACCTTGTTCACACGCCTGCCGCGTGCGCGTTGAACGACGCGTCGCCGCCACCGTCACGACTCGCTTCGCGCCGCGCGGCAAAGCGTTCGATGCAGGCCGCGATACGCTCGGGTTCGCGCGGCACGACCCAATGGCCGGCGTCGATTTCGATGCGGTGATACGCGCCGAGCCAGCCTTCCAGTCCAAGCGAGCGCGGGGGCCCAACCTGACGGTCGCGCAACAGCACGATGAATTGCACCGGCGAGTACGCCCGCCGCTTGCGCCGGTGCCGCAGCCTGTCGATGAAATTGGCGCGGTAGAGGTTCAGACCGTTGATCGCATTGCGCATCCGCGCCGGATCGCGCACCGCGCTCACGCGTTCGGTCAGGCGCAACCACAGCGGCCACATGCGTGCGCGCGGATTTAGCCGTGTGAAACACGGCCGGCGGCCGCGCGGAAGAATCACTTGGCGACCAACGCCGCGGCGACTTCGCGGTTTTGCCAGACGTTGTCCTTCACGGTGATTTTTTGCGGAATCAGATGCGCGCCGTAAAACGCGTCGGCGACCACTTGCTGGGCGCGCGCGATCTCGTCGGTAACGGGCGTGGTGCCGTAGGGGTAGCGGCGCACCCAGGTTTCGACCAGCTTCTGATCGAGGCCGACCTTCGGCGCGATCAGTGCCGCGGTTTCCACCGGATGCGCGTTGACCCACAATCCTGCGCTGCGCAACTGACCGAGAATCGCACCGACTACATCGGGATGCTGCCGCGCGAAGTCGCGCGTCGCTTCGTAGAAGTTGTATGGACCGTCGAGGTCGGAATAGTCGGCCAGCGTGCGCGCCTTCAGCGCTTGTTGTGCGGAGGCATAGTAAGGGTCCCAGATCACCCACGCATCGACGTCGCCGCTTTCGAAGGCGGCGCGCGCATCGGCGGGCGGCAGATAAACCGGCCGAATGTCCTCGTAACGCAGGCCCGCTTTTTTCAGCGCTTCGAGCAGCAGATAGTTTGCGCTCGAGCCTTTTTGCAGCGCGACGCGCTTGCCTTTCAGATCGCTCACGCCGCGCAGCGCCGAATCGTTCTTGACCAGAATGGCTTCTGAATGACGCCCGGCCGGCTCCGCGCCCACGTACACGAAGCGCACGCCGCCGGCTTGCGCGAAGACCGGCGGCGGGGCGCCGGTATAGCCGAAGTCGATGCTGTCGGCGTTCAGCGCTTCGAGCAATTGCGGTCCCGCGGGGAATTCGAACCACTTGATGCTATAGCCGAGCGGCTTGAGCTTCTCGTCGAGCGAGCCTTGCGCCTTGAGCACCGCGAGCAAGCCCGATTTCTGATAACCGATGCGCAGCACCTTGGCCGGCTCGCCGCCGCTGCTGCCGTTGGTTTGCGCGGCGGCGCTCAAGGTCGTGAACGCCGCGAGCAACGCGGCGGCGAGGGGAAGAGACAAACGGGTGTGACGGTGCATCCGGTGATTCTCCATTGCGTTCGATTGGTTCGTTGGGCGATCGTCGCATGGACGTTGCGCCCGTCAAACGAAGCAATGGAGATTTGAATATGATGCGCGCCGCGTGCGCTACTTCTTGCGCTTGTTCTTTTTCGCGCTGGCGCGCTCCGTCGCCGCGCCTTCCAGCGGATGGCCGAGCTTTTTCGCCATGATTGCGGCGACGCGGTCGCCGAGATAATCACCGGAGGCTTCTTCCAGCGCGCCGGTCATTTCGCTTTCGATCAGCACCATCGCCAGCGGCCGCACGCGCCAGATGGCGTCGGCCAGTGTGGGCACGTCGGCGGGCGTCGGCAGCGCAGCGGCATCGTAGCGGTCCAGCCGCCGCGTTACCGCGCCACGTCGTCCGGCGGGATCGAGTCGCCCACGCCCAGCGTGCGTTGCATCAACGTCGTGTCGAGCCATCGGCCATGTTTGAAGCCGACCGCCTTCAACGTGCCGGTCAATTCAAAACCCAGTTGCGTATGCAGCGACAGCGAACCGCCGCTGCCGCCGTCCGCGATCACGGCCACCATCTGGCGCCACGGTCCCTGTTCGCAGCGCTCGATCAGCGCTTGCAGCAGCACACGCCCCAGGCCGCGCCCACGATAAGCGTCGCTCACGTAAATCGAATCCTCGATGGTGTTGCGATAGGCGGCGCGCGGCCGGTACGGCGTGGCGTAGCAATAGCCGGCGACCTCGCCGTCGATCTCGGCGACCATGTACGGCAAGCCGTGGCTGCGCACCGACGCGAGCCGCGTGCGCAAGTCGTCCACGGAGGGCGGCGTTTCCTCGAACGACGCGACGCCGGTCAGCACGTGATGCGCGTAGATGGCCTGAATCGTGGGCAGATCGGCTTCGGTGGCGTCGCGGAGCTGCGTGGCGCTTGCTGCTTCGGAAGAGGACGGCGAGGGCGCGAGGTGGGTGGTGCTCATACGGGTCCTGTGGTGGCCGGTGGGTCCGAGGATAGCTTTGACTATGCCCGTCCCGCGCGCGAATTTGAAGGGAGTCAAAAATCGACATGCCCGGTATGGTCACACCGGCTTGGCGTTGACGTTCACTGTCTCAGACCGCCGGACGCACCGGCGCGGCTCGCGAGAAACGCCGCGCGCCCGCCACGCATGCCACCACCACGACCGTGACCAGGATCATCGCGGGCGGCACCTGTTCGTGCAAAACCAACCCCGCGAGCAGCAAGCCGAAGAACGGCTGCAGCAACTGCAGTTGCCCGACGCCCGCGATGCCGCCGAGCGCGAGTCCGCGATACCAGAACACGAAGCCGATCAGCATGCTGAAGAGCGACACGTACGCGAGTCCCCACAGCGCCGCATGACTGACGCCGTCGAACGAGGCGGGCCGCGCCCACCACGCGAGCGGCGCCATCACCGGAAGCGACAGAACGAGAGCCCACGAAATCACCTGCCAGCCGCCGAGGTGGCGCGACAGACGCGCGCCTTCGGCGTAGCCCAGGCCGCAGACGATGATCGCCGCCAGCATCAACGCGTCGCCGACGGGCGAAGCATCGAGGCCGTGACGCAAGGCGAATGCAACCACCGCGCCGCTGCCCAGCGCCGAGAACAGCCAGAACGCCGGCTGCGGACGCTCGCCGCCGCGCAGCACGCCGAAGATCGCGGTGGCGAGCGGCAGCAGCCCGACGAACACCACCGCATGCGCGGCGTTCACATGACGCAGCGCGAGAGCCGTCAACAGCGGAAAGCCGACCACGACGCCGAGCGCGACGACTACCAGCGGAATCAGGTCACGCCGGGCCGGGCGGGCTTCGCGAAACACGAGCAGCAGCAACAGGCCCAGCGTGCCGGCGATCGTCGCGCGCGCCACCGTCAGAAACACCGGATCGAGCCCTTGCACCGCGAGGCGCGTGGCGGGCAGCGAACCGCTGAAGATCAACACGCCAATCATGCCGCTGATCCAGCCGTTCGTTGTCTTGTCCATTGCAATGAAGTCCATGCACGTGAAAACGGAATTCGTAGCATCCGCTTTCCGGCCGTAAACGGTAAGCTACGGATCAGTACAATTCGTACAAACTGTACCGAACATGGAGCAGTACAGATGGCGGAAAGTCGAGGTATGCAGGGGGCGTCGGGCACGCGTGTCGGCACGGTGATGGACAGCTTGCGCGAGCGCATTGCGAGCCGTTCGCTCATGCCGGGCGCGCGCGTGCCGTCGATCCGGGTGATGACGGAAACGCTCGGCGTATCCAAGTCGACGGTGGTGGAAGCCTACGACCGGCTGGTCGCGGAGGGCGTGATCGTGGCGCGCCGCGGGTCCGGCTTCTTCGTGTCGGGCCATGCGCCGCCGCTCGCGCTTGCCGATCTCGGGCCGAGCCTCGATCGCGAGGTCGATCCGTTGTGGCTGACCCGGCAGTCGCTGGAAGCGGGGTCAAAAGTTCTCAAGCCGGGTTGCGGCTGGATGCCCGCCTCATGGCTGCCCGAAGACGGCGTGCGTCGCGCGCTGCGGGCGGTGGCGCGCGACCCGCAGTCGCCGCTCGCCGATTATGCGAGCCCGTATGGTCTGCCCGCGCTGCGTCAACAGCTCGCATGGCGGCTCGCGCGGCACGGCGTGGATGCGCCGCCCGAGCAGATCGTGCTGACCGACGGCGGCACGCACGCGCTCGATCTCGTGTGCCGCTTTCTGCTCGAGCCCGGCGATACGGTGCTGATCGACGACCCGTGCTACTTCAACTTTCAGGCGCTGCTGCGCGCGCACCGCGCCCGCATCGTCGGGGTGCCCTATACGCCGTCCGGGCCCGATCTGGCGGCGTTCGAACGCGCGCTGACCGAGCACCGTCCGCGCCTGTATGTGACCAATTCGGCCATCCACAATCCGACCGGCGCGACGCTCGCGCCGGCCGTCGCGCACCGGCTGCTGAAGCTCGCGGGCGAACATGATCTGCTGATCGTCGAGGACGACATTTTCGCGGACTTCGAAGAGGAAGCCGCGCCGCGTCTTGCCGCGTTCGACGGGCTCGCGCGCGTGGTGTCCATCGGCAGTTTTTCGAAGACGCTGTCGGCGGCCGTGCGTTGCGGCTACATCGCCGCGCGCGCCGAATGGATCGAGCCGCTGATCGATCTCAAGCTCGCCACCTCGTTCGGCAACGGCCAGCTCGCGGCGAGCGTCGTGCATCGTTTGCTGGTGGACGGCGCTTACCGGCGGCATCTGGAGTCGATGCGCGCGAAGCTCGCCGACGCGATGGGCGAGACGGTCAGGCGGCTCGGCTATGCGGGCCTGGAAATATGGACGCGGCCACGCGCCGGCATGTTCGTGTGGGCGCGTTTGCCGGACCCGCTCGACGCCGCCGACATCGCGCGTCACGCGCTAGCCGGCGGTGTGGTGTTCGCGCCGGGCAATGTGTTCAGCGCATCGCAATCGGCGGCCGGTTTTCTGCGCTTTAACGTCTCGCAGTGCAATCGCCCGAAAGTGTACGAGACGCTGCAGCGGGCGATGGAAGCGTCCGCTGTTTCGAAGCAGCGGGCGCGCGCCTGAGCAAACGCGTCCCGCGCGCCGCTTCATTTGCACAGCAGAAGCAGCCGTTCCTGATCCGTGCAGGCGGCGAGGGGTTTTTGCGCAGGCCGGGCCGCGGTTGCCCTTGCCGTCGTCGTCGCCGCCGTCGCGCTGAGCGCGGCGTTCCGCTTCGCGAGACACGCGCGAAGATGCTTCTCGACCGGCGGGTAGTACTTCCATCCACGCACGAGGCCCGGCAATTCGAGCTTCACCTGCTTCCACTTCGGGTGGCCGTGTTCCTGCAGCGTGTCGAAGTTCGCGCACAGCGAGTCGGCGAAGTGATTCAGGTTGCCGACCGTGTCGCGCAGACCGTAATCGTAGGTGACGAGAAAGGCTTTCACGGTCAGCGTGGGCACGTCTTCCTTCAGCCAGTTCGGATAGCTGCTCGCACGAATCGTCGCGGGGAAGTACGTCTGTTTGGCGCGCGCCGTTTCGGGCGCGGCGGGATCGACTTTCAGCAGGCGAATCTGTTGCAGCAGTTCCGGATTCATGTCGTTGAACAGTTTCGCCGGCTGCCCGACCACGATGATCGCCACGTCCACTTTCTTCACGATCAACGCGGCCAGCGCGTCCTCATTGCTCAGGTGCTCGACGTTCTGTTCGGGAATCGCCGTGCCGAACATCAGGTGATAGAGCGTCGTGGCCGATTGAGCGGTGCCGCTGCCGATCAGGCCGACGCTGATGCGCTTGTTCCTGATGTCCGCGAAGGTATTGAACGGCGAGTCCGCACGCACCACGACGTTAATTTCCTCGTCGTAAAGCGGCATGATGAGCCGCAGCGGCCGGATCGCCGTGCCGGCGTCGGCGTTGCCCGCGTTGGCCATGTCGATGTAGGCCTGGTAGACGTCGGATTGCACCAGCGCCAGCTTCACGCCGGGTTCGAAGCGCATGCGCTGCACGTTCTCGGCCGAGCCCTTCGAGGCCACCGCCTCCAGGTCGATGCCCGCCGGTTGCGCGACCCATTTCGACAGATCCTGACCGATCTGTATGTACGTGCCTCGTTCGGGACCGGTCACGATCTTGTAGTGCGCGGGCTCCGCGAAAACGAACGAAGACACGGCCAGCAGCACCAGCCCCAGCCACCCCGTCAGAAGTCTCTTCAGCATGGTCTCCTCCGCCTATGGTTCAGGTTAGAAGCGCTTCTCGCGCGAGTGCGCGCCGCCTTTTGGTAAACGCGTTGGCAACCGGGCTTGCTGCGATGGTGATGGCGACGGCGATGCGGCTTGCGCTGGACTGAGCGGCTTCCAGCCGGTCTCGCGAATCACGCGCTGCAAAATGGTTTTGGCGGTTTCGCTGCCTGTGTCGATAGTGAGCGCCTCGTTGGCGTGCTGGCGTGCGCAGGTCCACGACTGTTGCGCGGCGCAGAGCTGCGCCGCTTGCAACGCGATGTCGCGGCGCGCGGTGAGCGGCTTCAGTTCGGCCGCCAGGTTCCGTGCGTCCGTATTCTCCGGTCGCAGCGTTTGCGCGGCGCCGAGCGCGGCTTGCGCCGCGGATAGATCGTTGGCGTCGAACGCGAGGCGCGCGGAACGCATGGCTTGACCGGCATCGCTAAAACGCGGCGCGGCAGGTTGCATCACCGCTTCAGGCGCGAGCGGCGTCGCGGGAGCCGCCGGCGTTGCCTTCATCGCATCGTCAGCCTTGGCCGGCTCGACAGCGGCCGCCTGATTCGTCGACTGAGCGGGTGCATAGCGCGCGATCGTTCCGGTCGTCGTGGTCGTTGTCCTCGCATCCTGATCGGTTTCGGCGATCTGCGCGTTGTTGCCGTTGCGCGCTTCATGGCTGTCGCCGAATAGCGCATAGCCGACATAGGCGAGGCCGATTCCGACAATCGCCGCGATCGCCCATAGCAGCCCGCGAATCCGGTGCGCGGCGCGGCCATGCGAATCAAGCGCGCCGGCGAGAGAAGGGATCGACGTATCCGGCGACACCGCTATCGGCGCATGCAGCGCGACCTCGGCAGACGCGGCCGCGCCGACGCGCGCGGCACCCGCCGCGAGTTGTACTTCTCCAGGTGCGAGGGGATCGAAGCCGCTGTTGCGCGCCGCTCCGCTCGTGGCGCTGGCGCGGCTGCCGGGAATGACGGTGCGCTTAGGTGGGCTGGTATCGAGCGGATGCGCCGCGCCGCAATACGGGCAATAGTCGACCTGGCGGTACAGGGCGCCGCCACACCGATTGCAGGGCATTGGAAAACTATGTCCGGCTGCTGACTGGGTGGACATGCTGTGGCCCCACCTGTGGAAAACAATGCCATACGGCATGCCCCGGATCGTGCTGAGGCAGGAGCGATGTCCGCGGAAATCACGATCCACATGCGCCGGGGAGTGTCGGGGCGCAAGCGCACGCTTGCGATGCCGCCGCCTGCAATATGTGGCGTTTCGTTGCGAACGTCAATCGAAGTTGCTACCTACCTTATGTGCGTTAGCGCACATTCATAGTATGGCGAAGCATCTCGCATGTCGGAGGACGAACGGACGCGAGTGCTTCGCTCACTGCTTGCGCAGCGGATGATCCTTTAAAAGCCACGCGAGCGCAAAGGCAACCAGCACCACGCAAGCCGCCGCGAGGTACACCGTGTGCAGCGCGCCGGCGAACGCATGCAGGTAATCGTCGCGCAACGCTTGAGGCAACGCGTGAATGGCAGTGGGCCCGAGCGCGTGCGGCAATTCGGTGTCGGGCGGAAGCAGTTTTTCGAGGCGCGACGCAAGGCCGTTCGAGAACACCGCGCCGAACGCGGCCACGCCGATCGACCCGCCTATCGAACGGAACAGCGTGGCGCCCGACGTGGCGACGCCCACATGCCTGAATTCGACGCTGTTCTGCACGGCGAGGATCAGCACCTGCATCACCATGCCGAGGCCGCAGCCGAGAATGCCCATGTCGATATACATCACATGGATCGGCGTGCCGATCTGCAGGCGTGCGAGCAGCAGCATGGCGACGGCCACGAGCAACGTGCCGGCGATCGGGAACATGCGGTATCTGCCGATCTTGCTGATCACGCGGCCGGTCACCATCGACATCACGAACAGGCCGCCCATCATCGGCAGCATCTGGATGCCGGCTTGGGTGGGCGTCGAACCCTTGACCACTTGCAAATAGAGCGGCAGGAACGTGACCGCCCCGAACATCGACACGCCGATGATGAAGCCGATCAGGCTGCTCAGCAAAAACGTGCGCTGTTTGAAAAGCTCGAGCGGCATGATCGGCTCGACCGCGCTGCGCTCTTCGTGGATGAAGCCCCAGGTCGCCACCAGCCCCATACCCAGCGTGAACCACAGTTGCGGCGACGACCACGGCAGGATCGTGCCGCCCTGGCTCGTGAACAGGATGATGCAGGTGAGCGCGCCGGCGAGAAAGGCGGCGCCCATATAGTCGATGGTGTGCTTCACATGACGCGCATGCGGCTTGAACACCGCGCCGATCACGAGCAGCGAGACGATGCCGAGCGGCAGGTTGATGTAGAAGATCCAGCGCCACGTGAGATGCTCGACGAGAAAACCGCCGAGCAGCGGCCCGACCGCGGTGGCGAGGCCGAACACGCCGCCGAACACGCCCTGATAGCGGCCGCGCTCGGCCGGCGGAATCACGTCCGCGATCGCGGCCATCGTCACGACCAGCAGGCCGCCGCCGCCGAGCCCTTGCAGCGCGCGCAGCACGATCAACTGGGTCATGTCCTGCGCGACGCCGCACAGCGCGGAGCCGACGAGGAACACCACGATCGCTGTTTGCAGCACGATCTTGCGGCCGAACAGGTCGCCGAACTTGCCGTACAGCGGCACGACGATGGTCGAGCTTAGCAGGTAGGCGGTCACCACCCACGACAGATTGTTGAGCCCGCCGAGTTCGCCGACGATCGTCGGCAACGCGGTGGAGACGATCGTCTGATCGAGCGCGGCGAGCAGCATGACGAGCAGCAGCGCAGGGAACAGCAGGCGGATCGGTGGTTGATCGGCGGCCGCGGCTGGCTGCGCCCCGGTGTCCGCCAGTTCGATAGGTTGAGTCGTTGTCGATTGATCCATGGCGACACGCTATTGAAATTAATTAATGTGGCGATTAATATATGCGACATCGCCGCCCCGGTCAAATTGAATGCAATGGCAAGAATTCCGTCCGATGAGCACAAGGTGAAAGTCGCGCCACGTAATGCGGCGACTGCGAAACCGCGCAAGCCCGCGAAGCAGGGGCGGCTTGAAGCCGCTGGTGAAGCCGCTCGTGGAGGCGCTGGCGGAGACGTCAACCCCGCAAGCGTGGCGGCCGGAGCGCCCGCACGGCGCCCCGGCCGGCCCTCGGGCGCCGCGCGCGGACCGGAGCAGCGCGGCCGTTTGCTGGAGGCGGCGCTCGCGCTCTTCGCGCGGCAGGGCATCGTCGATACCACGCTTGGCGAGATCGCTCGCGAGGCGGGCTTCACGCCGGCAATGATGCATTACTACTTCAAGACGCGAGATCAGCTACTGGACGTGCTGATCGACGAGCGTTTCGCGCCATTGCGCGCCGGGCTCGGCGTGCCGTTTCAGGAGCACGCCGACGATCCGGTGGCGGCGATCACCACGCTCACGCGGCGGTTGGTGCAAGTGGCGAGCGAGAATCCGTGGTTTCCGTCGTTATGGGTGCGCGAGGTCATCAGCGACGGCGGCTTGCTGCGCCAGCGCATGCATGAACGGTTCGGCAACGTGCAACAGAAGGCGTCGCTTGAATGCATCGCGCGCTGGCAAAAGGAGGGGCGCCTGAACGCGGCGCTGGAGCCGTCGCTGGTCTTCGTCACGTTGCTTGGTCTGACGATTCTGCCGTTGGCCACCTCGAAGCTGTGGCGCGAGGATCCCATGCGGTGCAACGTCGGCGGCGAGGAAATCGCGCGGCATGCGGTGGCGCTGCTGGTGCAGGGCATAGGTCCGAAGAAAGCCGGTTAAAGCGCGGGTTCGCCGCAAAGTGCGCCGATGCCGCGAGCCGGAAGCCGCCGCGGCACGCGGCATGCTACCTGTCGGGTGGAAGTGAGCGCCGGGCGGAATAAGCAATGTCGCCCGCGCCGCAAGCGGAATACGAATTCGAGAAACGACGCCGGGCGAGAATGGCCGTGCCAACGGGGGCACGAACCGCCGCGGCGAATCGGATGTCGGCTATCGCGTTGCCATCGTCACGGCGTCGAGGGCCGTTTCTTCATCCGCGTGCAATTTTGGCGCGTTACTGTGCGCACGCGTTGCGCCAAGGCCATGTTTTAAAATCGTGTGCCTGTCTGCAACTCGGTGCGCGAAGCCGGGTCGGAATCATGAACAGCAACAACCCAGCCGCGCAAATCGGCGGCAAGCAGCAGGGCGATAAGTTGGCCAAGTCTGACGGCCTAACCGGTTTTTTAGAGCAACAACAGAACATGAACGGAGCATTGAGACTCGATCAGGCCACGATCGTGCTCGTCGAAGACGACCCGGATAGCCGGGAATCGCTGACCTTGTTACTCGAAGCGGAAGGTGCGCATGTCGTCGCGGTGGCGGATGCGGAAGAGGGTGTCGAAGCGGCACTGCGTTTATTGCCCGACGCCGTGGTATGCGATCTGGAATTGCCGGCCATGGACGGCTTCTATCTGATCCAGCGGCTGCGCGATCACGAGATTCGCGGCGATCACGCGCCTTCGGTGGCCGTGGCGCTCACGGGTCATACCGACGACGCTTATCGCTTGCGCAGTATCGGCGAAGGCTTCCAGCATTTCATGACCAAACCGGCGCTGCCGGAAGATCTGGTGACCTTGCTGCACGACGCGATCGACGCCCGCTCGGCGGGTTGATCGGACCGCTGCAAAACGGGCGTCGCCGTTATTTCGCGGCGGCGACGGATGCCGCTGAACCCGCGGCGGCGGTCGCCGCCGCTTCCGCTGCCTGACAGGCGGCACACAGTCCCTTCAACTCGATCTCATCGCTGGCGAGGCGGTAGCCCGCGTCTTCGATTTGCGCGACGAGCGCCTGGCGCAGCTTCGGCTGATGCAATTCGGTGACGGTGCCGCATTGCTGGCAGACCACCAGAATGCCGTGCTGGCATTGCGTCAGATCGTGGCAGACGGTGAACGCATTGATCGATTCGATCCGATGCACGAGCCCCGCCGACAGCAGAAAGTCCAGTGCCCGATAAACCGTGGGCGGCGCCGAACCAGGGTGAATCTGGCGCATCTCGTCGAGCAGCGAATAGGCCTTGGTGGCGCGGCCCGAATTCAACAGCAATTCGAGCACCTTGCGGCGGATCGGCGTGAGTTTTTCGCCGCGTTCGCGGCAGTATTCTTCCGCGAGGGTCAGTGCGGCTTCCTGCGAATCGCCGTGCATGTGCCCCGCTTCATGAGAATGAGCGGAGCTGGCTGTAGTGGATTGCGCAGCGGCTTTCACAGCGGCGGTCGCGGTGGGCTTGGCGGTTTTCATGCGTCGATTATAAGGGCCATCGCGCCGCGCCGTGCCGGTGCATGGCACGGCTGCCAGCCACGCTTCACGTCAGCGGAAAATCAACGTATTTCTTGAAGCCCGGCCGCGTGGCGAGGCGCGAATACCAGCGCTCCACGTTCGGCAGCGGCGGACGCTCGACGCCGTCCACCCCGAACCAGCGTTTCGCGTATGCGCCGACCACGATGTCGGCGAGCGTGAACCGTTCGCCCTCGAGGAAGAAGCGGCCTTGCAGGTGCGTGTCGAGCATGCGCCACAGCAGCGTGACCGCGCTGAAGTCGGCCGCGAGTTTGGCGGCGTCGCGCTCGGCGGCCGGCGTGCGTACAAGCGCCCAGAACACCGGACGCTCGGTGGGTTGCAACGTGGAGAGCGACCAGTCGAGCCAGCGGTCGATGCTCGCGCGCAGCCTGGGCTCGGACGGATACAGCAGGCTCGCCTCGCCGTATTGCAGCACCAGATAGCGCAGGATCGAGTTCGATTCCCACAGCACGAAGCCGTCGTCGACCAGCGTCGGAATCTTGCCGGTCGGGTTCATCGCGAGATAGTCGGGTTCGTTGTTGCGGCCGAATTGCAGACCGGCGTCGATGCGCTCGTAGGGCAGCACCAGCTCATCGCAGCACCACAAGACTTTCTGAACGTTGACCGAATTAGTGCGTCCCCAGATCGTGATCATCCGGCAAATCCTCTTCTTTACAGTTGGCAAGCCGCGCCCGGCGCGCGGCGTTCAGCCAGTAACGATACACGATGCGCATGGTTTTGCACGCGGCGGGTTGCGATCGGCCCACGTCGAGGCGCATGCCGGAAACATCTGCGCGTTGCGTACAATGAGCGCACCCGAATACGACGAGGCACCGCATGGCCCGCATTGTCCCCGACGACTGGAAGAGCCTCGCCGCCACCGGCGCGGCGGCACGCGAACGCGAAACCCTCGCGTTGCTGGAAGACACGCTGCCCGACGGCTATACCGTCTATCACGGTGTGCACTGGACGCGTCTGAACCAGAACTTTTCCGTGTTCGGCGAGGCCGATTTCGTGATCGTCAGTCCGGCGGGGCGCGTGATGATCGTCGAGCAGAAAACCGGTTTCCTGCGCGAAACGCCGAAGGGTCTCGTCAAGGTCTATCTGCAAACGGAGCGCAACGTGGCGATCGCGCTCGCGCACACCATCGAGGGGCTGCACCGGCGCTTTACCGCGGCATTCGGCGCGGGCACGTATTTCATCGAGGAACTGCTGTATTGCCCGGACCACATCGTCAAGGACGCGGCGATTGCGGGCGTGAACCCGGCGCGCATCGTCGACGCCACGCGCAAGACCCGGCTCGCGGCGATTATCCGCGAAGCGTTGCCGGCGGACGAGCCGCGCCTTGCCTGCGCGCCGAAAATCCATCACTTTCTCGCCGACGAACTTGCGCTCACGCCCGACGCCAGCGCGCTGGTCGGACAGGCGGGCACGCTCGTCACGCGCCTCGCCGGCGGTCTCGCGACATGGGCGCGGCGGCTCGAATTCTCGCCGTTCCGGCTGCGCGTGATCGGCACGGCCGGCTCCGGCAAGACGCAACTCGCGGTGCAGGTGATGAAGGACGCGGTGGCGCGCGGCCAGCGGCCTTTATATGTGTGCTTCAACCGGCCGCTGGCCGATCACATCGCGCGAGTCGCGCCGCCCGAGGCGAAGGTGGCGAACTATCACCAACTGTGCGACTGGATTGCGCGCGATGCGGGCCGCGAGCCGGATTTCCGTTCGGGCGACGTCTTCGACCAGCTTGAAACGGTTTTCGCGCAGACGCCGATCGGCGCGCGCTGGCAATTCGACGTATTGATCGTCGACGAAGGGCAGGACTTCCAGCAGCCGTGGGTCGCGGCGCTCGAGCGGCTGCTGCGCCCGGGCGCGGCGTGGTGGTGGCTCGAAGACCCGCTGCAGAACCTGTACATGCGTGAGCCGGTCGAGCTGCCCGGCTGGACCACGCTGAAGGAAACCACCAACTACCGCAGCCCGCGCGACATCCTCGACTATGTGCGCGACGTGGTCGGCGCCGCGGTGCCGGTCGCGGCGGCGCTCGCATCGGGCAGTCCGTTCGACGGCTCGGATATTGCGCTGTCCGTCTACGACGAAGCCCATGCCGTCGAAGGCAGCATCGAGGCCACCAAGCGCGCGATCACGCAGGCGCTCTCGCTCGGCTTTCGCAAGCAGGACATCGTGGTGCTGTCCTTCCGCGGCCGCGAAGGCTCGGCGATCACCGCGCAGGATCATCTCGGTCCGCACCGGCTGCGCAGTTTCACGGGCAAATACGACCTGTTCGGCAACCCGGAATACCGCGAGGGCGACGTGCTGTTCGAGTCGATCTACCGCTTCAAGGGGCAAGCGGCGCCGTGCGTGATTTTCACGGAGATCGACTTCGCTACGTTCGACGAGCGCATCGCGCGCAAGCTGTTCGTCGGCGCCACCCGCGCGACCATGAAGCTGATCGTGGTCGCTTCGCAGCGGGCCGCGCGGCATCTGCATCTGCGCGACGGTAAGGAAATCAGAGAAGCACGGGAAGTTGGAGAAACGTAGCGCGCCGCAAAAAACAACGGAAAAAAACATGACCAAGGTGACCAAAAAAATGCAGGGTGGGAAACGCGCGTACCGGGGTGCGCGCTGGGCAATGGGCCTGATGTTCGCGCTGGCGGCATGGAGCGCGCACGCTCAGCAGGACTCGGTGCCCTTCTCGCTCGACGTGAAGGGCAAGATCGCGAGGACCACCGATGCCTCGCGCCAGTCGTATCACTTCACCGAGGCGCAACTGCTCGCGCTGCCGGTGCATGCGATCACGACGAGCACCACGTGGACTCCGCGCTCTACCTTCACGGGACCGCTGCTCGCGGATATTCTGAAGACAGTCGGCGCGTACGGCGATCACGTGGAGATCCATACGTTCGACGACTACACCTACACTGTGCCGGTGTCGGACTGCGATCGCTATGGCGTGATCGTCGCGTACAGCATGAATGGCCGGCGTCTGAAGCTTAGCGACTTCGGGCCGCTGTTCCTTATCTATCCGCGCGATGCGTTCCCCGACGAACTCGTGGGCGCAGCGAGCGATTCGAAATTCGTATGGCAGATCAAGGCTCTCATCGTCAAATAGCGCGCCGTCCGTGGCGCCGCGTTCTCTACGTGCTGATCTGGCTCACCGCGCTCGCGGCGCCGGCCGGCGCGATCGGCTATCTGTTGTACGCGAATCTGCTGAACCCGCGCGCCACCGAGCAGTTGACCGGCACCTACGACGGCTTCTACTGGGACGCGGCGCAACTGCAGATCGCCTACGCGCGTTTCGAGAATCAGTTGCTGCTATATCAGTCGGGCGTCGACGACGACTATCCGCGCCTGCTGCTGCGCTATCAGCTGCTGCAATCGAAGCTGCACGTGCTGGCCGGCTCCACGAGCAGGCTGACCGCGCAAGTGCCTTTGCTGCAGCGGCAACGCGACGAAGTGCGGTCGCTCGATCGTCTGCTCACCGGCCTCGCGCCTGAAGTCGCCGCCGTGGCGAAGGACCGCCGCGGCGCCAATCAGATCGTTGCGCAGTTGCGCCTGCATTGGAACGAAGTCAACGACCTCGCGTTGAGCCGCCGTTTCGCCGATGTCGCCGATCGCGAGGCGATGAGCCGCGATTTCATCGACAAGCGACGCTTGCTGTTCGCGGGCGGCATGTTGATGCTGTTGCTGTCGGCGGCCGCCACGCTGCTGCTCGTGCTCAACGGCCGGCGCCGCACGCGTCTGATGCTTCAGCAGCACGCGGCGCTCGAAGCCGAGCACCAGGCGAGCCGCGCGGCGCGCGAGGCGAGTCTCGCCAAGGACGCGTTCCTCGGCATGATCAGCCATGAACTGCGCACGCCGCTGCACGCCATCGTCTCGTCGATCGAATTGCTGGGCTTCAACTACCATTCCGAAGCCGACCGCAAGGTGATCCAGCGGCTCGAAACCGCGGCGCGGCATCTCGAGGCGCAGATGAAAGACCTCACCGACTACGCGCGCCTCGGCGCGGGCAAGCTCGAATTGCGTCACGAGCATTTCGAGCCGCGCGAATTGCTGGCGTCGATCGTCGACGAGCACGCGATGTCGGCCGCCGCGCGCGGGCTGAAACTCGAAAGCGAGGTCATCGAGGCAGGCGGCGTGAGCGGTCTGGTCGACTCCGATCCGCACCGCATCCGCCAGATCGTCAACAACCTGGTCACCAACGCGATCCGCTACACCGAAACCGGCACGGTGCGCGTGCGGTTGAAGCAGCAGCCGGAGACGCTGACGTTCATCGTCAGCGATACGGGACCGGGTGTGCCGCATGCGCAGATTCCGCTGATCTTCCAGGAGTTCACGCAACTGGACGCGTCGCGCACGCGCCGCTTCGAAGGCGCGGGGATGGGGCTGACGATCGTGCAGGGGCTGGTCAGGCTGTTCGGCGGCACCGTCGACGTCGCGAGCACGGTAGGCCAGGGCACGACCTTCACGGTGACGATTCCGGTCACGCCGGTCGCGGCTGCCGCGCCGGCAGGCGTGAGCGTTCACGCGCAAGCGGGCGGCGAGCGGCCGTGCGTGCTGATCGTCGACGACAACCGGCTGATCCGCGAGTCGTTGAGTGAAATGGTCGCGCACATGGGTTTCGACGCGCACGTCGCCGCCAACGCCGACGACGCGCTCGCGTGGCTCGACACGCGCCGCTGCGACGTGGTGCTGCTCGATCTGCATATGCCGGAGCGCGACGGCTATGCGTTTCTCGCGGACTTCGCCGTGCGCGGCGGACCGTCGGCAGGCGTGCCGGTGATCGTGGTCAGCGCGTATGCGCCGGAGGCGGATGTGGCTGGAACGAAAAACGTCGTGGCCGAAGGCGAGGCCGATTCGAAGCCGTTTTTCGAAGCGTTGTTAAAGCCGGTGCATTACGAGGATTTGCGTCAGGCGTTGCAGCGAGCGCTGGCGTCGCGGCATACGGTGTGAAGCGGGGGGAGCGGTTGCAAGGCGGGCTATGAAGCGGGTTGCAAAGCGGACGATGAAGCGAGGCGCGTGTGATACGGCGCATGCAAGCGCGCAATGGAGGCGATGGAGGCGGGCATCAACCTGAGCACACACCTTCAGCCGCTGACCGTCGCTTGACGGTCGACGCTTGACGGCCGACGCTTTACGGCCGATTCAGCCGCTTGGAGAGATCGGCGACCAGAATCGCCATGCGCGCGGGCTTTTCGTAGCACGCCACGTCGTAGTTGCGTATCACCTGGCTGATCTCCGATTCGCTGGCCTTGCCCGTCAGCAATTCGCCGGTCAGCACGAAAATCGGCGCGTCCGGATTCTCCGACGCGCGCACCGCCCGAATCGCCGCCGCCGAAGTCTGCGAGCCGAACAGCCAGTCGATCACCACGCCGTCGAACACCTGGCTTTGCAGTTGCTCGGCGAACGACGTCAGGCCGTAGATCGCCACCGCCGTAAAGCCGCTGCGCTCCAGATAGTCGCGCAGGTTGTCGGCGCTGGCCTGATCGTCGTCGACTACCGCGATGGTCGGCTTGTCGGTCTCGGCGCGGCGCGGATAGATTTCGATCTTGTGGACTTCATAGGCGCTCTGATAGAGCGCGCCGTCGTGACGCGCAACGCGCCATTGGCCGAGCTTGGAATAGGCGACGAATTCCGGGCGGCTGCCGGGTTCGAGCGCGGCGCCGACCCAGGCGGTGCAGGCCAGTTCGGTCGCGCCGATGCTGAACACGGCTTCCTGCGCGATCGCGCCGACCATGCCCGGATCGAGCGATTGCGCGCCGAATAGCTGGGCGGCGGGTTCGCCGAACACCTCGGCGACCTTCTTGATCTGCGAGAGGGTCCACGGACTGTTGCCGCGCAGCTTGCGGTGCCCCTGCGAAAAACTCAGATCGAGGATGCGGCAGAGTTCCGTGGTTTGCTGGCGTTTGCCGATTCCGTGCCGGCTCATCAACTCGCGCACGCGTTCGGCGACTGCGATGGAGTCGGGTGAGTGTGTTTCGTTGGCCATACTGCGTGAAAATCCGCCGTCGTAAAGGGCTGTGGGGAATGCGATACGCCACTCGCTCATGCATTCAATGTGCATTGACACGGGCAACGCGAGGGACAGCAAATGTACCGTAAAGTATCGCGACCTGTGTTTTTGTAGGACGGCCGCTGAACCGGTCCGCGCGCGGCGCGAACGGACAGATTCGGCGATCTGTTTATGCACTCGGCATTAACGGTATTTTACCGATGTGACGCGTCGTATCTGTAGGGAAATACATGGAGCCGCTCGCAGCCCTTGCGGCGCGCACCGTCCGAGCGGTGCGCTGCAAACGAAAAAAGATGGCGGACTCGCCTTTTCATGAGCAGCCGATAAGGGTATTGCACGCGAGCTTAAGGAAGGCTTAAGCAAGTGTCCTCGAACCGCATCGAGCCAGAAGCGCTCAAGCCGCCTGCAATCCGAAGCCTACGTTGCCGGCATTTTCTCCAGCCTGGCCGCCGAGGTTTTCAGTCCTTTGAAAATCCGCTCGGCCACCTTGGCGGGGAACCGCTCCGGCAATTCGGCCGAGACCTGTTCGATCACTTGCGGCGTCTGTTCGATCAGCCGCCGGATCAGCGGCTCGGCGTTGGCGCCGTGCGAGCACTTCAGCGCCATCGTGTTGAAGTGACGCCGCTGCACGTCGCGAAACGCATCGTGTTTGCTGCGCGACCACATCGCCATCGCGAGTCTCGCCTTGAACCACGACCACTGGTTCGGACCGTTGCCTTCCACCGGCCAGATCGACATCACGTCGTAGAGCGGCGTGAGCCGATACTGGCCGCCCGCCAGCAGGCGAATGCTGAAGTTCTTGGCGTGGCCGTCCGGCGCGGCCAGCATCCAGAACAGGATCTGGCTAGCCAGCAGCGTTTCGATGTCCTGCTGGGCCGTGACCGACTGCTGAAGAATTCGCGCGAGGTCGAGCAAGCCGGGGCCGCCTTCGTTTTCGTACTTGCGATGCGACGGCACGCCGTACACCTGGCAGAAGTCCTCCTGCGGCAACCGCAGCAGCCATTGCCCGCTCGAATGCAGTTGCCGGTCGAAGCGCTCGACGCTCAGCACGCGCTGCTTGCCGAAGGTCAGCATGTCGGTGTTCGCGACCGGCAAGCCATAGGCGCGCAGAATGCGCAGGCATAGCCACTCGTTTTCAACCGACGTGCTGAGGTCGGCGAGCTTGTTGCCCACGAGGCCAAGCGGCAGCTTGAAAATGTGCGTGGTGGGCGTCGCGCCATGCGGGCGCTGCCACTTGCCGTCGTGCCGCAGCAGCGCGGTTTTTTCCTGCGCGCCGGCGAGCGAGATGCGGAAGTCGTCGGCCTGGTCGGGCGTGCCGAGCGCCGGGTTGCCGACCGTGCGCGCCAGCATGGCCTCGATCTCGCTGTCCGCGAGCGGCGTGCCCTCGATCTGTTCGACACCGGTTGGCGCGTCGTCCTCGGCGAGCAACTGGACGGCGCCCACGCAATCGCGGCCGATCGCTTGCAGCAGATCGAACGCATCCAACGTCTCGGTCTGGTAGCGTTGGGCGATGCGTTTTCTGATTGCCTCGCTGTCGGGCAGCAGGTTGTCGAAATAGTTGAGCACGCGCGAGCCTTTCTGCGGCAGGTTGCTCGGCGTGAACGGCAGCGACAGCGAAAGCGGCCGGCCCGCGGGCGAGGCGACCCACGCGGGATCGTAGGCGAACTCCATCGAACCGCGCGTGGGAAGGCGCCACACGCCGACGCGCTCGCCATTGGCCCACACTGAAAGCGCCCGTGAATGCGTTTGCCGGCCCATGCTCACCACTCGATCAACGGCGCCGGATCAGACACCGGCTGGTTCTTGTCGCGTACCTGCAATTGCAGGCCGTAGGCGCCGCACAGCGCCAGCAATTGCGCGAGGGTAATGGCCGCTGCGTCGGTTTCGAGCGCCGAAATGCGGCTTTGGCTGATGCCGACCCGCGCCGCGGCTTGCGCCTGCGTGAGGCCGGCCTGGCGCCGGCCGGCGGCGAGCAGCAGGGCCATTTGACCCGGCGTGGCGATGAGATGGAGCATGGCAAAATATCCACGAGACGAATAAACGCACTTTATGCGTCACACGGATATTTGTCAAATATTCGTGTGACGCATATTCTGCAAATATCTGTCTAGCGAATAAAAGGCGAATATGCGTATGGAGAATAGACCGCGCGCGCGTGTTCCCGGCAAACCGCAAACCGCAAACCGCAAACCGCAAACCGCAAACCGCAAACCGCAAACCGCAAACCGCAAACCGCAGACGCAACGACGCCGCGAGCCGATGCGCCCCGAGCCTCGCGACCGCCGCGGCATTGCGGACAACGCTGCCGCCTGCGAAGATTATTCCTCCACTTAAAACCTTTCCTGCCCGATGACCACGACCTACCCGCTGCACGCGAGCTTCACGCCCGCCGATCAGGCGTTCCCGAAACGTGCCGATGTGGTGATCGCCGGCGCCGGCATCATGGGCTGTGCGGCCGCCTACTATCTGGCCCGCCGCGGCCTGTCGGCGGTGGTGCTCGACAAGTCGCGGATTGCGGGGCAGCAGTCGTCGCGGGCATGGGGTTTCGTGCGCCAGCAGGGCCGCGAAGCCGCTGAAGTGCCGCTGATGATGGCGGGCATCCCGCTGTGGAAAGGGCTCGAAAGCGAGCTGAACCTCGATCTCGAATGGCGTCAGGGTGGCTGCCTGTACGTGGCAACGAAGGAGAAGGACTGGAGTTCGTTCCAGCAATGGATGGACGTCGCGCGTCAGCATGGGCTCGACACCCGCATGCTCGACCGCAAGCAGATCGACACCATCGTGACCGGCATGCAAGGCCCGGCGCTCGGCGGCCTCTACACCCCCAGCGACGGCCAGGCGGAACCGCGCCGCGCCGCCGCGGCCTTTGCCGCGCGGGCGGCGCAGGCCGGCGCGCTGTTCTTCGAAGGCTGCGGCGTGACCGGCGTCGAGCGCGCGGCCGGCGCGATCGCCGGCGTGGTGACCGAGCGCGGCACGATTCGCACGTCGCGCTTCATCTGCGCGGCCGGCGCGAGTAGCTGGCGTCTGCTCGACACGCTAGGGCTGGCGTTGCCGCAGCAAGCGGTGCGTGGCACCTGCATGCGCACCAATCCGCTGCCGCGCGTCACCGCATCCACTTTCTGGGGGCAGGGGCTCGGCATCCGGCAACGCGCGAACGGCGTGATCAATCTCGCCGACGACATGCAGGTCGACGTCGACATGACCCTCGGCCATTTCCGCGCGCTCAAATGGTTTCTGCCGGAACTGCGGAGCCAGCGCGAGAAGTTCAGCTTCCATCTGAACGGCGCATGCCTGCGCGATTTGCGTGACCGTCTGCCGGGCGTGGTGCCGCAAGGCGAACGCGTCCTGCATCCGCGCGACCCGCATCCGCAGCCGAACGCGAGCCACGCGCCGCGCGCGTTGAAGAAGCTGCGCGCGCTGTTTCCCGCGCTGAAGGAGGCCCAGGTGGTCGAAGCATGGGCTGGCCTGATCGACGTGCTGCCCGACGGCCTACCGGTGATCGACGCGCCGCCGCAGGTCGGCGGCCTGACCATCGCCACCGGTTTTTGCGGCCACGGTTTCGCCATGGGTCCGATCGTCGGCAAGCTGCTCGCCGAGATGAACGACGGCGGCGAACCGTCGCTCGATCTGTCGGCTTTCCGTTTGCAGCGTTTCTTCGACGGCACGATGCAACGGCCTCGCAGCATGTTATGACCTCGCTCCCGCTTACGACGATGAACGACCCGACACTGCGCCACGCCGGCGTGCCGTACTACTCGCAATGGGGCAGTCCCGAATGGGTTCGCCATATCGTCGAGCAGCAGGGCGACCCGTGCGACGATCCGGCCTGGCGGCGCAGCGGCTTCGACGATCCCGAGCGTTACCGCTTCTGGGCGAAGCGCCTGTGCGGTCTCACGTGCCTCGAATCCGCGCTCGACTATTGGCGCATCGGCCACGCGCCGCGCGCCGCGCTGCTCGATGAAGCGTTGCGGCATGGCGTGTACCGGGTGCGCGCGGACGGCGGCGTGGACGGTCTGATCTATCGGCCGTTCGCCGACTGGGCAAGCGCCGCCTTTGGTCTTCACATCGAGGTGCTGCCACAAGCGCCGCTAGAGGAAATCGCCGCGCGCCTGAACGCCGACACGCTGGCGATCGTTTCCGTGAGCCCCGAGATTCGCTATCCCGCACGGCCGAATCAACGCCAGGGCGGCCATCTGATCCTGCTGCACGGGCGCGATCGCGAGGGCGTGTGGTTTCACAATCCGTCGGGCATCGCGCCGCATCAGGCGGATGCCTATCTGCCATTCGCGACCATGACGCGTTTCTACGCGGGGCGTGGCATGACGCTCACGCACGGGCGCGCGGCGCGCTAAGCGGCTCCGGTTGCGCGATGATCGGGCCCGCTTTCTGCTGAACCGCTTGCACCGAGCCTTGCGCATCCTTGCGCATCCTTGCGATATGGGAGATACGGGAGCCCGACATGAATCGAACTTACGCGCTCTTTGCCGGCAGCCTTCTTGCGCTCAGTGCGGCCGCCGTCCCGGTCGACGCCGCCAGCCGCGACCAGCAAGCCAAGGCCTGTCGCGGCGACGCAATGCATTTCTGCGCAGCCCACATTCCGAACAAGGAAAAGATCACGGCCTGCATGAAGCAGCACATCGACGAACTGAGCCCGGCATGCCGCGCCATGTTCAAGAACGGCAAGAAAGACGAGGACAAAGCCGCGACGCAGTGAACCGGCGGCGCGGCTTGCAACGCCGCGTCGGCGTGGAGCTTGCGATCGGGGCCAACGGCGCACCGGGCGTCGTAGAATCGCTTGTTTCCCGACTCCCGGAGCCGCCGCGTGCCCGACGTGCCACACCCGCAGCTCAAATCGAAACCGCGTGCGCCGCGCTTTCGTCTGCCGCGCCGCGCTCGCTCGGCCTGGCAGGCGCCGCGCGCCCGCATCTTGTTCACGCGGCCGGCGGCGTCGCCGCAACGTGTGCTGCTGCAACGCATCGGTCTGGTGGCGGCGCTCTGCGTGCTCGCTTTCGTCGTGCTCTATCTCGACCGCGACGGCCTGCGCGACGCCAATCGCAAGGTGCTCGGCATCGTCGATCTGATGTACTTCACGATGGTGACCGTCGCCACCGTCGGTTACGGCGACATCGTGCCGGTCACCGCCCGCGCGCGTCTCATCGACGCCTTTTTCATCGTGCCGATCCGCATCATCATCTGGTTCGTGTTTCTCGGCACCGCCTATCAGTTCGTCATTCAACGCGTCATCGAGGAATTCCGCATGAAACGCCTGCAAAAACAGCTGCGCGATCACGTCGTCATATGCGGCTATGGTTTGAGCGGCTCGGTCGCGGTGCGCGAGTTGCTCGAGAGCGGCTTCGCCGCGACGTCGATCGTCGTGATCGATCCGCAGCAGGCGGCGCTCGAAGCGGCCGCCTCGCTGGGCGTCGCCGGCCTGCTCGGCGATCCGTCGCGCGAGGACCTGTTGCAGCAGGCGCAAGTGCGCATCGCGAAAGCCGTGATCATCGCCGTGGCCGACGACGCCACCGCGATCCTGCTCACGCTGACCGTGCGCAGCGTCGCGCCGCAAACCAAGATCGTCGTGCGTATCCGCGAGCAGACCTACCAGCGCCAGTTGCGCCAGGCCGGCGCGAACGTGATCGTTTCGTCGACGCGGATCGGCGGGCTGCTGCTCGCCGACGCCGTGGACAGCGACTACATCGTGCCTTTCATCAACGACCTGTTGTCGGCGCGCGGCCGGGTGAACCTGATCGAGCGCGAGGCGTCGGCAGAGGAAGTGGGCCGCTGGAGCAACGCGCTGCCGGGCGCGGTGGTGGTCGGCCTCGTGCGCGCCGGGCGCATTCTGTCCTTTTACGATGACGAGCCGTGTCCGATCGAGGCCGGCGATCTGCTAATGCTGATCCAGTCCGCGCGTCAGACGAGCGGCACGCCCGTTGCCTAGCGCCGTGCGCGAGGACGCATGAAGAACAATGCGTCATCCTGCGCGTCGCAATCGAACTCAACCTTCACAAGAATCGGAACCGCCCCGCTCATGACCCGTTCGACCACGCAGATTTTCGACGCCGCCGCGACCGCCCGGCTGATTCCCTACGCGGCGCTCGTCGATGCGTTGAAGCGCGCGAGCATCGACTATGCAAGGCAGCGCATCGCGAGTCCCGAGCGGCTCGTCGTGCCGCTCAACGAAGGCGGCGTCATGCTGTCGATGCCGGCCACCGCGCCCGATCTCGCCATTCACAAGCTGGTCAACGTATGCGCGAGCAACGGGCCGCGCGGCTTGCCGACGATCCACGGCCAAGTGATGGCGTTCGACGCCGATACCGGCGAGACGCTTTTCATCCTCGACGGTCGGACCGTGACCGGACGCCGGACCGCTGCGATGTCGATGCTCGGCGTCGAGACTTTCGCCGCGGCCGCGCCGCGCGAGTTCCTGCTGATCGGCACCGGCACGCAGGCGCTCAACCATCTGGAAGCGATCGGTGAACTGTTTCCCGGCGCGCGCGTATGGGTGAAGGGCAGTGCGCCCGCGCGCGCCGAGGCGTTTTGCGCCGCGCATCGCGGCAAGGCGCACGAACTGCGGCCGTTCACCGAACCTGACGCGACGATCCCCGCTTCGATCGACGTGGTGATCGCGCTCACCACCAGCAAGCAGGCTGTCTACGACGAAGCGGCGCGGGCCGGGCGGCTCGTGATCGGCGTCGGCGCATTCACGCCGGCCATGGCCGAGATCGGCGCGCGCACCATTGCCGGCAGCGCGCTTTTCGTCGACGACCTGGCAGGCGCGAGGCACGAAGCCGGCGACTTCATTCAGGCCGGCGTCGACTGGGCGACGGTCGGCGGGATTGCCGCCGTGGTGGAAAACCCGGCGTTGCTGTCGGCGGAGAAGAAGCCGGTCGTGTTCAAAAGCGTCGGCTGCGCGGCGTGGGATCTGGCGGCCTGCCGCGTGGCGCGCGAGGCTTTGTCCGGCGCTTGACGCTCACGGCCACGAGGCCGCACATTTGAAAGCGCCTCAAAAACAGGGGTTTAACAGAGCCGGTTGGCATATTGCGCCAAGCTGCGGCAGATGTTGCCGTGCAAACAATCTCAAAACGTTGCACCATAGGCGTTTGCCAGAAAAAAGTGCCGGTCCCCGGCGCTCGTGCTTCGCTTTTTCTGCCCCTTGACCGACGCCTTCTCCATCACGACGCTGCGATTCGCGCTATGACGACCCAACACGCTTCAGGCACTCCCGACCTGCCGCTCGACATGATCATCTTCGGCGGCACGGGCGACCTGTCGTTCCGCAAGCTGCTGCCGGCGCTTTACATGGCGCATCTGCACTGCAATCTGCCGACGGATACCCGCATTCTCACGATCGGCCGCAAGCCCTGGTCGCGCGAGGAGTACATCAACGAATTCATGGAGCTGAAGGCGAAGCCCTTCATCGAAAAGAAGGCGTTCGATGCCGCCGCCTGGGACAAATTCATGGCGCTGTTCGAGTACGTGCGTATGGACGTCGACTCGATCGAAGACTACACACGCCTGAGCGAAGCATCGCGCCCCGGCGTGCGGCGCGTGTTCTATCTCGCGACCTCGCCGGATCTGTTCACGAACATCTGCGACAACCTCTCGGCCGCCGGTCTCGTCGACGAGCATTCGCGCGTCGTGCTCGAAAAGCCGCTCGGCCACGATCTCGCGTCGGCGCAGGAGATCAACACGGCGGTCGGCAAGCACTTCAGCGAAGCGCAGATCTACCGGATCGATCACTACCTCGGCAAGGAAACCGTGCAGAACCTGATGGTGCTGCGCTTCGGCAATCCGATTTTCGGGCCGCTGTGGCAGGCGCCGTATATCAAGCGCGTGCAGATCACGGTCGCGGAAACGGTCGGCGTCGGCAGCCGCGCGGGCTTCTACGACAAGACCGGCGCGTTGCGCGACATGGTGCAGAACCACTTGCTGCAGTTGCTGTGCATCGTCGCGATGGAGCCGCCGGTGTCGCTCGACCCCGATGCGGTGCGCGACGAAAAGCTCAAGGTGCTGCGCTCGCTGCGGCCCATGACGCCCGAGGACATCGCTCGCGATACCGTGCGCGGCCAATACACCGCGGGCGCGGTGGACGGCGAGGCGGTGAAGGGCTATCTGGAGGAAGAGAACGTGCCGGCCGGCAGCCGCGCCGAAACCTTCGTCGCGTTGCGCGCGCATATCAACAACTGGCGCTGGGCCAACGTGCCGTTTTTCCTGCGCACCGGCAAGCGGATGCAGAAGAAGGTGTCGGAGATCGTCATCGAGTTCTCCGAGTTGCCGTTCTCGATCATTCCGAGCGGCGGGCGCAACTACGGCAACCGTCTCGTGATCCAGTTGCAGCCGGAAGAGTCGATCCAGTTGCAGATGCTCGCGAAGGAGCCGGGCAGCGGCATGCACATGCTGCCGGTGAATCTGAACCTGGATTTGCAGCAGGCGTTCACCGAGCGCCGCGCCGAAGCGTACGAGCGTCTCCTGATCGACGTGATTCGCGGGCGCCTCACGCACTTCATGCGCCGCGACGAACTGGAAGCCGCCTGGGCGTGGGCCGAGCCGATCCTGGCAGGCTGGAGCAAGTCGGGCGAGCGGCCGCGCGGTTATACGGCGGGGACGTTCGGGCCGGCGGCATCCACTGCGCTGATGGCGCGGGAAAACGCGGTGTGGGCGGAAGAGTCGCAATAAGCGGTTCGCTGGCGCAATAAAAAAGGGCGGCCCGCATCGAGCGGGCCGCCCTTTTTGCTGTGACCGGCCAGCGTTATTTCGCCGGCGTCGTTCCAGCGTCGTTACGGTAACGAGATCGTCAAGGTAGCCGATTGCGGGCCGAGCTTGACGACCTGCGAATACGGCGCGAGCGTGCGCAACGTCTGATCGCGCAGATACGTATTCAGCCCGAGATAAGCCAGCAGTCCAACCAGCGCGAACACCGCGCCGATCGACCACAGCGGCACCTCGCGCTTCAGGCGGTGCGCGACCTGATCGGGCAGCGGCCAATGCGGCGCGAACGGCGCGCGCTTGCCTTTCAAATGCGCGATTTCGTCGCCGATGCGCGCGGTCAGATACGCGAGCTTCTCCGGCCCTTCCAGCAGATACTTGCCCTGAAAGCCGAGCAACAGGCACATGTGAAACACCTCGAGCGATTGCAGCCGCGCCGCGCCTTGCGCGCGGCATTCCTCGAGATACTGGAAGAACTTTTCGCCCGCCAATTGCTCGCCGAACAGCACCAGTTGCAGCGGCCGGCGCTCCCACTCGGTACGAATCCTGAACGTGGACGACAGCACCGCTTCGTCGATGGCGGCACAGAACGCAAACTTCGACGCGTACACGTCTTCCGCCGATGCGTTGAGCTTCTTCGCGCCGCGTTCGAAGTCGCCGAGAAACTGCTGGATGCGCTGGCTGAATTCATGCGCCTCGCCGGGCTCGCGGCCGTTCTTCAACAGGAATAGCATGAAGAAGCCGTCGTACAGCAGATCGAGCAGCGAGCGCACCTGATAGGTCGGCTCGGCGGCGGTGGCGGGCGTCGCGGCAGGCGTGCTGCCGCCAAACAGTGAGGGCGCGTAGCTCATGATGTGACGGCGATCAGTTCGAGTTGAAGATCGTTGATGCCCGACGGCGCGTAAATCATGGCCGATTGAGCCTGCAACATGCGGTCATACAATGCGCCGCGCGATTCGAAGGAGAAGTAGCACGCGCCCGGCCGCACCGGAATCGCGGGCGGCACTTGCGGCGTGTAGACGAGCCGCACGCCCGGCATGGCCGAGAGCACCAGCTTGTCGACGTCGTCCGGCGCGCCGACCTTGAAGCGCGCGGGCACCGCCTCCACGAGTTCCGCGGTCGGCAGGTCCGCGGAGACGGCGATGTAGAACATGGTCTTGTCGTCGATCTTGCCGGAGTCGAGGCGACCGGAATGGAACGACGGGCGCACTTCCTCGAGCGCGATCGCGAAGTAGCGCGTGGAGATCACCGTTTCCAGCAGATCGCGCAGGATCGTATCGAGCCGCGCGAAGCCGGGACCCGGATCGTCATGCCGGTAAGCCGGCAAGTCGGACAGCGCATAACCCTTCGAAAACGTCATCAACTGGCCGGCCAGGCGCAGCAACTCCTGGAACAGACGCTCGGGATGCAGCGCCGAATGCTGGTACAGATGCGCGAGCGACGCGAACGCCGCGCTCGCCGTGTGCAGCAGCCAGAACGAGGCGATGTCGCCGGAACGGAACTCGATGATGTTCTTGGTCGGCTCGCGATGAAAGCCGTACAACGCATTCACCTTGGCCTGCAACGCGTCGATCAGTTGACGCAGCCGCTGATGCAGGATGGGCGAAGCGTCGATGGCGAGGCAGGGCGGCACGAAGGTGTCGTCGATCTCGAAGCCCGAGGTGGCGGTGCGGCGCACCCGCACGAGCGGCACGGATAGCAGCTGATCGCGCGGCTCGCTATGCGCGATGAGTTTGACGCTGGTTTTCAGGAAGGTGATGTCGGCTTCGGCGGCGTCGGTGAAATGATCGGCCACCGGCGTTTGCTCGCTGACATAACGCGACACGAAACCCGCGTTGCTGTCTTGCGAATAGTTCGCGCCGGTCTCGCGCAGGGGATGCAGCGCGAGATAAAAAATGAATTCGTTGATGCCGTCGGGCAATGTATCCAGCGCGATCGGCGGCGGCAGGTCGTCGGCTTGCGGTGCGGAGTAGAGCGCGCCGTCCGGAAAGACCAGCGACAGTTCGCTCACGCGCAACACGTTGCTGCCGAGCGCGTCGCGGTCGAAGCGCGCCGAGCGCACGCCCCAGTTGTATGGCTGGATCGCCTGGATCGATTCGAACAGGCGCGCCTCGTGATACGCGTCCTGACGCTGAAAATGCTGCGGCCTCAGAAACAGGCCTTCCCCCCAGAGCACTTTTGCGGAATAACTCATCTCAAACCTGTTATATGCGTTCAGCGTGTGGCGCGCCCGGAGATAACCGATTCGGGCGCCGCAGGGTTAATTTTCTAAGAACTGTTAAATGCCGTATTTCCGACATCTTTTATCCGCAACTCACCGAAGAAAGCATATTCAGCGGCTGCGCGGGCAATCCCTGTTCAGGTGGGATCACAGTGCCGTTGGTGACTGTCATTGCGCAGTTATGCAGGCCAATCATTATGCCGGATTTCTCCGACTTCGCCGGGTCGAAGGCGAATTTCCAACGCTGCAGCGCCGGATCGCGAAATAGGGCGACGATACCGAATGCCTGCGCTTCACGCGAGACTTTTTCGGTGACGACATAACGTTGGCCCGGGATCAGCGTCACTTCGCGCACGCCCAGCAAATCGCCGCCGAGCGCGGTCTTTTCTTTTGTTGGGTCGGTAAAGGCGTCGAATGGCGCCTGCTGGAATGAAGTGGGATCTTTCAATGTGTAAAGTCGAACCACCAGCGCGAATGGACGCCTGTCATTGGCGGCATTCAGATTGGGCGCGGCATATAACGTGAGGCCGACATTGCGCGGCGGTTTTTGCGCGTCCGGCAACTCGGGCTTGCCGAGCCCGCTTGCCTGCAAAGCCGCGTTGGCGGCGGCTCCGAGCACCGTCACGCCGGCCGCGCAGCCCCCCAGAAGCGCGCATGCGGCAACGTGTGTAATCAATAGCGATGCATGGCGAACAAAGCGCGAATTCATATACATCGACCGGCTCGACGCCGCCCCCGTCAAAACACAATAACGAAATCGATCCGGCAAATTTTCAGCACCGTAATGCCGCCTAATGCCGCTTTATGCGAGCCGCATGGAAGTTGCGGCGCTTACCGCCGCTAACTCATTGCCGCGCTTGCCTTTCTTTCCCATGACGGAAATTTTTTCCGCTCTTTGCATTGCCTCTATTGCACCAGGAAACAATTTCTGCCTGCATTGTTAAAAACATCCAAGTGCATTTTTTTCGTGCAATCCTTCTTCAAACGAAAGTTGAATTATCGAAAATTGGCCTGTACTATACCCGCGCACTTGAAGCAAAGCAAAACTCCGGTTTCTCCTTGAAATAAAAAATTCGCACGTCGGTGAAAAACGATGAATGAGCGTCTGTTAGTAAAACTATCTGGGGTTGTGTTGGCATGCGGCGTGATGGCCGGTTGCGCGACACAGGGCAACAACGTGGCGACCACACCGGAGGCTTTTAATAAGCAACTCGCGGATGCGGATACCGTTGCAAAGGGCGGTGATCAGGACCGCGCCATCGCGCTTTATCAGCAACTCGCCAAATCCGATCCAACGCGTGAAGAACCGTGGTCGCGCATTGCGCAGATCCAGTTCGCGCAGGCGCATTACGGTCAGGCTATCGTCGCCGCGCAAGAAGCCTTGCAACGCGACCAGACCGATCGTCAAGCGAAGAGCGTTCTGGCGGTAGCCGGTCTGCGCGTCGCCACGCAATCGCTTGGCGAGTTGCGTCAGGACGCGTCGCTCGCGGGCGACGCCAAGTCGGATGCGCAAGCGCTCGCCAGGCAGTTGCGCGACACGCTCGGCGAAGCCACGCTGTTCCCGCCCGACCCGAGCGACAAGCCGGCGAAGAAGCGCCGCGTGGTTCGTCATGTCGCGAAGGCCAAGTCCGGCGATACGCCGGATGTGACCACCAGCACGGCGGCTCCGGCCGCAACGCCCGCGGCGGCGCCCGCGCCTGTCGCGCCGGCCGCGCCCGCGGCCCCCGCCAAAGCTGCTCAAAGCGGCGGCGCGTCCGATCCGTTCAGCGCGCTGCGCTGATCCACACGCCTGATCCATCAGCATCCGGGAGCCGACGATGGCGAAGAAAGAAAGTATCCAGAAACGCTTGCAAAAAGTGCGGCCGCCCCGCGTTCAACTGACGTATGAGGTCGAACTCGGCGATGCGATCGAGGTGAAGGAACTGCCGTTCGTCGTCGGCGTGGTCGCCGATCTGGCGGGGCAGTCCGAAGTCGAGCAGCCGAAGCTGCGCGACCGCAAGTTCGTCAACATCGACCGCGATAATTTCGACGACGTGATGAAGGCGATCGAGCCGCGCGCCGCGTTCCAGGTGGAGAACCGCCTGAGCGAAGCGGGCGGGAAGTTCGCCGTCGACCTGCGTTTCAAGTCGATGGCCGATTTCAATCCCGACGAAGTGGTCGCGCAAATCGAACCGCTGCGGCAGTTGCTCGAAGCGCGCTCGAAGCTCGCCGACCTGCGCAACAAACTGGCCGGCAACGACAAACTCGAAGACCTGCTGAGCGAAGTGCTCAACAACACGCAGCAGTTGCAAACCCTGGCGAAAGACCAGGGCAACGCGGCGGATCAGCATGCCGGCGCGCCGGATCACGACAAGCAGGGCGAATAAGCACGGGGTGTGAGATGAACCAGCAAACGGCAGCAGCCCAACTCGCCACCGCGCAAGGCGGCACGGAATCCACGCTGCTCGACGAAATCGTCGAGAAAAGCCGCGTGGCGAAGTCCGAGTCCGAGCATGCGCGCGCGAAAGACCTGATCGGCGAACTCGTGCATCAGGTGCTCGACGGCACGGTGGTCGTGTCCGACAACCTGTCGGCCACGATCGACGCGCGCGTCGCGGAACTCGACCGCCTGATCTCCGCGCAACTGAGCGCGGTGATGCACGCGCCGCAATTCCAGCGCATGGAAAGCACCTGGCGCGGTCTCGACTATCTGTGCAAGGAAAGCAATACCGGCGCAACGGTCAAGATCAAGGCGCTGCACGCGCCCAAGCGCGATCTGGTGCGCGACTTCAAGACCGCGATCGAATTCGACCAGAGCGCGCTCTTCAAGAAGATCTACGAAGAAGAATTCGGCACCTTCGGCGGCGCGCCGTTCGGCACGATCATCGGCGACTTCGAAGTGACGCGTCAGCCGGAAGACGTGTACTTCATCGAGCAGATGTCGCACGTCGCGGCGGCCGCGCATGCGCCGTTCATCGCGTCGGCGTCGCCCGAATTGCTGGGCCTCGAAAGCTTCGCCGATCTCGGCAAGCCGCGCGATCTCGGCAAGGTGTTCGACACGGTCGAATACGCCAAGTGGAAGTCGTTCCGCGACGCTGAAGATTCGCGCTACGTCGGCCTGACGTTGCCGCGCTTTCTCGGCCGCCTGCCGTTCAATCCGAAAGACGGCGCGACGGCGGAGGGCTTCAACTTCGTCGAAGACGTGGACGGCACCGATCACAGCAAATACCTGTGGTGTAACGCAGCATGGGCGTTCGCCGCACGCCTGACGGCCGCGTTCGACGACTTCGGCTGGTGCGCGGCGATTCGCGGCGTGGAAGGCGGCGGGCTGGTGGAAGATTTGCCCACCCACACCTTCAAGACCGACGACGGCGAAGTCGCGCTGAAATGCCCGACCGAAATCGCGATTACCGATCGCCGCGAAAAGGAACTGAGCGACCTCGGTTTCATTCCGCTCGTGCATTGCAAGAATTCGGATTACGCCGCGTTCTTCGCCGCGCAATCGGTGCAGAAGCCCAAGAAATACAGCACCGATAGCGCGAATGCCAACGCCGTGCTGTCCGCGCAACTGCAATACATCTTCTCGGTATCGCGCGTCGCGCACTACCTGAAGGCGATGATGCGCGACAAGATCGGCAGTTTTGCGTCCGCGCAGAACGTCGAGGTATTCCTGAACCGTTGGATCTCGCAGTACGTGCTGCTCGACGACAACGCGACGCAGGAGCAGAAGGCGCAGTTTCCGCTGCGCGAGGCGTCGATACAGGTCTCGGAGATTCCCGGCAAGCCCGGCGCGTATCGTTCGGTCGCGTTCCTGCGTCCGCACTTTCAACTGGACGAACTGTCGATTTCCTTGCGTCTTGTCGCTGACCTGCCGAAACCGGCAAATTCATAAACGAAGTCAAAAAACCCGTGCGGGCCGCACGGGTTGGCTGTTAAAACCACCTCTTTGGGGAGTCGATGAGTCATGAAGGATATTTATTTAAAATTCGGCAATCCGGCGATCAAAGGCGAGTCCGCCGATAAAGATCACGCTGGCTGGATCGAAATCGATTCATGGAGCCACGCGATCACGCAACCGCGTTCGGCAACGGCCTCGACGGCGGGCGGTCACACGTCCGAGCGGTGCGAGCACGCCGACATGCAGTTCACGAAAGACATCGACGTGGTCAGCCCGCTGATCTATCAACACGCATCGGGCGGCACGACGTTCGACGAAGTGACGATCGACTTCATGCGTTCGGACGGCGAAGGCAACCGCATCAAGTACCTGGAAGTGAAGCTGAAGTACGTGATCATCTCGAGCGTGACGCCGAGCGTGGTGGGCGAAGGTCTGCCGAGCGAGCAGTTCTCGCTGAAGTACGCCGCGGTGCAATGGAAGTACACGCAGCAGAAGATTGGCGGCAACCAGGGCGGCAATGCGCAAGGCGCGTGGAGCCTGACGAAGAACGACAAGACGTACGCGGTCTGATGCAAGGACGCACGCGGCGCGCGCAACGCCTTGCACGAGGTGACGCACGCCGCGCGTGTCAGGCAGCGCTCCGCTTCTTCGATCTCTGATGAAACGCTTCGAACCCAGCTTTCTCGACAAGCTGTTCGACGACGAACCGCATCTGCCGGCTTCCCCGGCGATGCGGCAATTGTCGTTGGAGGAATTGAAGAGCACGGTCGCGCGCGACGTCGAGGCGATCCTGAATACGCGGATCGCGCTAACCGAGCACGAACTCGCGGCGTTGCCGGAATGTCAGCGCTCAGTGCTTACGTATGGCTTGAACGATTTCGCGGGCTTGAGCCTCGCGAGCCATTACGACCGCACGTTCATCTGCAAATCGATTCAACAGGCGATCGCGCGGCATGAGCCGCGTCTACAGCAGGTCGCGGTCACGCTCGAACTGAACGAACAATCGACCAATGCGCTGAACTTCGCGATTCAGGCGCTGCTGGTCGTGCATCCGGCGGAAGAACCGGTGAGTTTCGACGCGCTGTTGCAGCCTTCCACGTTGCAATACTCGGTGACGCGCGCACGCGCGAAGCTGTAGCAGCGGTTTTTTAATCGCTGCGTTGAAGTACTTTTAGCACCAGCACCGCATTTTTAGCACCGCGCTTTTAGTACCGCGCTTTTATTACCGCTCTCACCGCCGTTACGCGCAACGGCGGCGCCAGATCAGGCGGAGAGGGTTCAGGTCCGGGGATAGATCGATGGAAGAATTGCTGCCGTATTACGAGCGCGAACTGTCATTTCTGCGGCGCTATTCGCGCGACTTCGCCGAGCGCTATCCGAAGATCGCCGCGCGTCTCGCGATGTCCGGCGAGCATTGCGAAGATCCGCACGTCGAGCGGATGATCGAATCGTTCGCGCTGCTGGGCGCGCGCATCAACAAGAAGCTCGACGACGACTACCCCGAATTCACCGAAGCGCTGCTGGAAGTGCTGTATCCGCACTATCTGCGGCCCTTTCCATCGTGTTCGATCGCGCAGTTGGGCACGTCCGCGGCACTCAGCCACCTGACCGAACCGGTGCGCGTCGAGCGTGGCACGGAACTCAAGTCGCGGCCGATTCGCGGCGTGCAATGCCGTTTTCGGACCGCCTACGACGTGACGCTCGCGCCGGTCCGCATTTCGGAGGCGAAGTACACGTCGGTGGCGATGGCGCCGAGTGCGACCGTCTTGCCCGGCAACGCGACGGCCATCGTGTCGATCACGTTCGAGTCGACCGCCGCGCAACTCGATCTGTCCGCGCTGAAAGTCGGCACGCTGCGCGCGCACCTGCACGGCGAGCAATCCTTCATCGCGGCGCTGGCGGACTGCCTGTTCGTCAACGCGATGGCGACCTATGTCGAGCCCGACCGGCGTGGCGCGTGGACGCAATTGCGCACATCGCCAGTGGTGCAAGCGGGATTCGACGAGGACGACTCGCTCATCGACTATCCGGCCAAATCGCATCCGGCCTACCGGCTGCTGACCGAGTATTTCGCGTTCCCCGAAAAATTCAACTTCGCCGACTTCGACCTCGCGGCAATGACGCGCGCGAGCGGCCGCTGCCAGCGCCTCACGCTGCATGTCGTGCTGAAGGAAGTGCGCAGCGATTCGCACATGGCGCGCCTGCTCGATTCGCTCTCGTCGCATCATTTCCGGCTGTTCTGCACGCCGGTGGTGAATCTGTTCGAGCAGCACGGCGAGCCGATCCGCGTCAGTCACCAGGCGATTTCATATCCGGTGATTGCCGAGGCGCGCCGCGCCTTCGCCTACGAGGTCTATTCGATCGACTCGGTGAAACTGGTCCGGCAGCAGGCGCATGAAGAATCGGTGATCGAATTCCGCCCGTTCTATTCGTTGCATCACGGCGAAGCGGCGCGTGCGGGGCACTACTGGTTCGCGCGGCGCAACGATTGGGTCGCGCAGAAAAGCCCAGGCTACGAGACCGAGATTTCGATCGTCGATATCGACTTCGAACCGGCCGCGCCGCAAACCGACACGCTCAGCATCGACCTGACCTGCACCAATCGCGACTTGCCCGCCGGGCTCGCCGTGGGTCTCGAAGGCGGCGATCTGTTTCTCGAAGGCGGTTCGCTGACCGGCAGCATCACGATGCTGCGCCGCCCCACGCCGAGCGTGCGTTTCGAACGCGGTCGCGCGGTGCATTGGCGGCTGATTTCGCATCTGGCGTTGAATCATGTGTCGCTCGCCAATAGCGGGCTGTCGGCGCTCAAGGAAATGCTGGTGCTCTACGATTTGCGGCGCACGGCGGTGTCGGCGCGGCATATCGACGGGCTCGTCGGCATCGAGCAGCGCGCGGCCGTGCAATGGCTGCCGGGCAAACCGTTCGCAACGTTCGTGCGCGGCATCGAGGTTCGCCTGACGATCGATGAGGAGCATTTCGTCGGCACGAGTCTCGCATCGTTCGTGCGAGTGATCGACACGTTTTTCGGGCTGTACGTGCATCTGAACAGCTTTGTGCAACTGGTCGTCGTGTCGAAGCGCACTGGCGAGGAGATTCTGCGATGCAAACCGCGCAGCGGCGAATCGATCCTGGCGTAGTCGAGCAACTTCTCGACGAACCGCATCGCTTCGAATTTTTTCAGGCGGTGCGGATTCTCGAGAAGTGGTTCGCGCAGCAAACGCCGTCACATCGCGGGCGTCCCGGCGAAGTCGTCGCGCGGCGAATCGCTTTTCGCAATTCGCTGTCGATGTCGTTTCCGCCCAGCGAGATCCACGGCGCGCAGTCTTACGACAATGAAGGCGCGGCGCTCAAAGAGAAGCCGCAACGCAGCGCGGCGCTCGAAGCCGGTTCGCTCGACAAGGTCGACATCACGCCGGCATTTTTCGGTTTGCTCGGCGGGCAGGGCGCATTGCCGCTGCATTACACCGAACAGATCATCGCGCGCGAGCAGATCAAGCGCGACCGCGCCGCGCGCGAATTCTTCGACGTGTTTTCGAATCGCGCGACGGCGCTGTTCTACGCGGCGTGGAAGAAATACCGCCTGCCGTTTCATTACGAGCTCGACCGCGACGAGCGCTATCTGCCGCTATTGCTGGCATTGGCCGGCGTCGCGGACGACGACACGCGCAACAGTCTGCAAGAAGGTGAAGGCGCGCTGTTCGACGAAGCGATCGCCGGTTATGCACTGGCCGCGCGGCATCGGCCGGTGTCGGCGGCCTACTTGCAACGCTCGCTGTCGGAGTACTTCCAGGTGCCGGTGCGCGTCGAGCAGTTCGTCGGCAAATGGTACGACGTGCCGCGCGATCAATTGACCGTGCTCGGCAGTATCAACGCGACGCTCGGCGCCACGGCGCTGGCGGGCGAACGGGTCTGGCAGCGCGACATGCGCGCGCGGCTCGTGATCGGACCGCTCGGCAAGGCCGACTACGAAGCATTCTTGCCCGGCGCCGACCGCGCCGTGGCGCTGGAGCGCATGCTGACGCTGCTTGCCGGCGTCACGCTCGAATACGAAGTCTCGCTGGTGTTGCGCCGCGAGGAAGTGGGGCCGAGCATTCTGAGCAACGGCGCGCGCCTCGGCTGGGACGCGTTCCTGTGCACCCGGGAAGCCGACCGCGACCGCGCGGATGCACGCTACGAATTGCACGTGATTCACTGACCATAACGATAGAACCTGGACCGGATCGCACGACATGAGCACGTCCCTCAATACCCTGATCGCCAAACTGAATCCGACCTGCCGGCAGGCGGCATTGCTGGCGGCGAACAACTGTCTCGCGCGCGGTCATTACGAAGTGGACCTGGAGCATCTGTTGCTCGCGCTGCTGGATGAACCCGCGAGCGACGTCGCGCTCGTGCTGCGCGCGAGCCGGGTCGATGCTCATGCATTGCGTGCCGATCTGGAGCGCGAATTGCAGCGCCTGAAAACCGGCAATACGCGCACGCCGGTGTTTTCGAAGCATCTGATCGAATTGCTCGAACAGGCGTGGTTGATCGCGTCGCTCGATTCGCAGATCGGGCGGATCCGTTCCGGGCATTTACTGCTCGCGTTGCTGACGGCGCCGGATCTCGCGCAGTTCGCCGAGCGCATGTCGCCATTGCTGCGCGATGTGCGAGTGACCGATCTCAAGCACAAGTTCGATGAATTGACCGCGGGCTCGCGCGAAGTCGAGCGCAGCAATGCGGCGCAAAACGAAGACGAAAGCACGAGCGATACGGCGGCGGCCGACAGCTTGCCCGGCGCGCCGTCCAAAACACCCGCGCTCGATACGTACACCAGCAACCTCACGCAGCGCGCGCGTGACGGCAAGATCGATCCGGTGATCGGCCGCGAAGGCGAGATTCGCCAGACCATCGACATTCTGATGCGCCGTCGGCAAAACAATCCGATCATGACGGGCGAGGCGGGCGTCGGCAAAACGGCGGTGGTCGAGGGTCTCGCGCTGCGCATCGCCGCGGACGACGTGCCGGCGCCGCTGAAAGGCGTGGCGCTGCACGTACTCGACATGGGTCTGCTGCAAGCGGGCGCGAGCGTGAAAGGCGAATTCGAAAACCGCCTGAAGAACGTGATCGACGAAGTGAAGAAGAGCCCGCATCCGATCATTCTGTTCATCGACGAAGCGCACACGATCATCGGCGCCGGCGGCCAGGCCGGGCAGAACGATGCGGCTAACCTGCTGAAGCCCGCGTTGGCGCGCGGCGAATTGCGCACCATAGCGGCGACCACGTGGAGCGAGTACAAGAAGTACTTCGAGAAAGACGCGGCATTGGCGCGGCGTTTCCAGGTCGTGAAGATCGAGGAGCCGAGCGAAACGCTCGCCGCCGCGATGCTGCGCGGCATGGCCGCGTTGATGGAAAAACACTTCAACGTCCGCGTGCTCGACGACGCGATCACGGAAGCGGTGCGCCTGTCGCATCGCTACATCAGCGGCCGGCAACTGCCGGATAAGGCGATCAGCGTGCTCGACACCGCCTGCGCGAAAGTCGCGCTGGCGCATAGCTCGACACCGGCTGCGATCGACGACACGAAAAAGCGCCTCGAACGTATCGACGCTGAAATCGCCGCGCTGGAGCGCGAAGCGGCGAGCGGCGCGCTGCACGACGAGCGGCTCGCGGAACTGCGCCGCGAACGGGAACAAGACCTCAAGGATCTCGCCGAAGACGAAGCGCGCTACGACAAGGAGCGCGCGCTCGTCACGGAGATCGTCGGCCTGCGCGCGGAGATCGACGCGGCGCGTGTGAGCAGCGCCGCTGCCGCGCAAGCCGAAAAAGCGCGGCAGGCGCGCGAAACGCTCGCCACGCGCGTGGCCGAATTGCACGCGTTGCAAGGCGGTCAGCCGATGGTGCCGTTGCAGGTCGACGGCCACGTGGTCGCTGAAATCGTCGCGTCGTGGACCGGCATCCCGCTCGGCCGCATGGTCAAGGACGAAATCCAGACCGTGCTGAACCTGCAACCGCTATTGAGCGCGCGCGTGATCGGCCAGGACCATGCGCTCGATGCGATCGCGCAACGCGTGCGCACCGCGAGCGCGAATCTCGAAGACCCGAACAAGCCGCGCGGCGTGTTCATGTTCGTCGGGCCGTCGGGGGTCGGCAAGACCGAAACCGCGCTTGCGCTTGCCGACGTGCTGTACGGCGGCGAACGCAAGATGGTCACGATCAACATGAGCGAGTATCAGGAAGCGCACAGCGTATCGGGCCTGAAAGGCTCGCCGCCGGGCTACGTCGGTTACGGCGAGGGCGGCGTGCTGACCGAAGCGGTGCGGCGCAATCCGTACTCGGTCGTGTTGCTCGACGAAGTCGAAAAGGCGCATCCCGACGTGCTCGAAATGTTCTTCCAGGTGTTCGACAAGGGCACGATGGACGACGCCGAGGGCCGCGAGATCGACTTCCGCAATACGTTGATCATTTTGACCTCGAATGTCGGCTCGCAAGCGGTGATGCAGGCTTGCCTGAACAGGAGCGCCGGAGAACTGCCGAGCGCGGACGAACTCGCGGAAGCGTTGCGCCCGCAACTCTACAAGGCATTCAAGCCGGCGTTTCTCGGCCGCATGAAAGTGGTGCCGTACTATCCGATTTCCGACGACGTGCTCGCGGAAATCATCGAGTTGAAGCTGGAGCGGATTCGCCGCCGCATCGAGTCGAACCATAAGGCGGTGTTCGAGTGGGACGAGTCGCTGGTCGACGCGGTGCTCGCGCGTTGCACCGAGGTGGATTCCGGCGCGCGCAACGTCGATCACATTCTGAACGGCACGCTGTTGCCCGAAGTCGCGCAGCAAGTGCTGGAGCGCATCGCGAACGGCGCCGCGCTCGAACGTATTTCGGTGCGCGCGAGCGAAGCGGGCGAATTCGAATACGTGGTTGTGTGAAGCGGCGCGTCGACGCGTCGTTCGCCAGTCGATCTGTTTTAACGCCGTACCGGATACTTATCGCTTTCTGCCATGCCGACTAATCTGACTACGCTGCTGGCTCCGATCAGCGAAACCTCGCCCTGCGGCGACGATCTGCTTTTCTCCGCCGACTTCGACGCGATCCAGCACGCGCGCCGTTTCGAGGACCCGTCGCTGGATCAGGGCGAATGGGTCACGGACATCAAGGAGGCGGACTGGCCGTTCGTGGTCGAACGATCGAGCAGTCTGCTGCAAACGCAGACCAAGGATTTGCGGCTCGCCGTATGGCTCACGGAAGCGCTTGCCATCGAGGAAGGCGTCACCGGTCTCACGCAAGGCTATGCGTTGCTGACGGGGCTGTGTGAAAAGTACTGGGACCACGTGCATCCGCTGCCGGAAGGCGACGACACCGAGTACCGTCTCGGCAACGTCGCGTGGCTGGTGGGCCGCACCGGCGATCTGCTGCGCGCGATGCCGCTCACGTCGTCGCAAGGCAACTCGTATAGCACGATCGACTGGGACGTGGCCACGCATGTCGCGCAAGCCGTCAAGCGCGATCCGGATCACGCCGACGACATCGCGCGCGGCAAGCCTTCGATCGAGCAGATCGAGGCGTCGAAGCGCAGCACGCCGCCGGCGTTTTATTCGACGCTGCTGGTCGACCTCAAAGCGTTCGAAGCGGCGATGCTCGCGCTCGAACAGGAGCTCGATCGCCGTGCCGCCGATTCCGCGCCGAGCTTTCGCCAGGTAAAGGACGCGTATGAAAGCGTCTACCGTCTGGCCGAACGCTTCGCCCGCGACCTGGGCGTAGGCGTGGAAGCGGCGCCTACGCCCAAAGCCTCCACGCCCAACGAACTCGAACGCGCCGAGCCCACCTTCAAGACCGCCGCGCAACGCGAGGAACCCGTGTTGACGACCATGCCGACCACGTCGATTGCAGGAATCCAGAGCCGTGCGCAAGCGGTTGCGCAGTTGCGCGCGGTGGCGAAATTCTTTCGCGGCACCGAGCCGCATAATCCGGCCGCCTATTTCGCCGAGAAGGCCGCCGAGTGCGCGGACATGCCCTTGCATCAATGGCTCTCGACGGTGGTGAAAGACGACGGATCGCTCGCCCATATTCGCGAGCTGCTGGGCGTGAAGCCCGACGAGAAAAGCTAAAGCATCCGCAAGGGAAACAAAAAAGCCTGGCTTCGATTTTCAAGGAAGCCAGGCTTTTTTCATGCGCGGCGGCGCGGAGGCGCGCAAGCAACGACTCACGACCCCGCGCGAAACTCGATGCGCCGGTTGCGTGCGCGCCCATCGCTCGTATCGTTCGATGCAATCGGTTGGTCCGGGCCGACGCCGGTTGTGGTCATTTGCTGCGGCGGCAGGCCCTTGGCGACCAGATAACCCTTCACCGCATCCGCGCGCGCCTGGCTCAGCGCGATGTTCGACGTGCGGTTGCCGGAGTTGTCGGTGTGGCCGATGATCGCCACCATCTTCGTGGTCATTTTCAACAGCACCGCGGCCATCTGATCGAGAATGGCGCGGCCTTGCGGCGTGAGCGTCGCGCTGCCGGTTTCGAATTCGATCGTGCGGTTCGCGAGCGTCTGATCGAGCAGACCTTGTTCGGACGCGCTCACGCGCAAGCCGTTCTTGATCGTGTAGGTTGGATTCAGCGCATTCGCCATGTCGCTCGCGAGCTGCTGCCGCTGCGATTCGTTGTGCACTTCGCCCTTCACGTCGATCTGCGTGCCGTCGATCTTCAATTGCCCCTTGCTGATCTGCTTCAACTGCGGGCCAATCAGTTTTTGCACGTTGGCGGACCAGTTCGGCGGCGTCGCCACGTCCGCGACCTCGATCTGATCGACCACGTTCGCCGCGCCATACGTGTCGCGCAGCTTGGTCAGCACGGCGGATTTGGTCGCTTCATCCGGCACCTTGCCGCCCACCACCACCTGGCCCGGCGCTGCATTGGCGGGCGGCGGGGCGGCGGTGACCGCGCCGGTGCCCGCACCCGTCGTGCCGCTGGCGAGCCCGGCTGTGTTCACGGCGGGTCCGGCAGTTCCGGCAGCGGCCGCCGACGCCGGCAGGACCGTGGTGCGAATCGACACGCCGCTGTTGTCGACCGGCGTGACGCGCGCCGGGCCGTCATTGTCGGCATGGGCGAGACCGCCGATCATGAGGCCCGTGAGCAGCGCGGCCATGCGAGTGTGTTTAATCAGCATCGTGTCACGCTCCCGTGAATGCTTCGCGGAACGTGTCGATGCTGACGCGCAGCGACAGTTGCGGTTGGTCGAGGTAACTGACGAGCTTGCTGATGCCATGATCGTTCTGTGCGTGTTCGTCGATCCACTCGGGATCGTCGATATCGATGTTGTGCGCCGCATACGCCTGCGGATCGACCACGCTGTGCAGCGTTTTGGCCGAGGCGCCGTTAAAGCCGATGATGAGCCGCTCGCGCTCGGCGATCGTGCCGATGAAAATCGCCAGTTCGAAATCCGCCTGCGCGACGAACGGCGCGATCAGTTCGAGCCAGAATGCGGCGACGAGGCTGCGATAAAACGGATCGTTCGGCAACGGCAACGTGAGCCCGCGTTCGAGATGCGACGAGCCGCTTTGCATGACCGGACGCAGCAGCGAGCCGAGCGCCAGCATCGCGCCGCGCAAGCGCACCGGATGACCGCTGGCGAGCAGCATCTGTTCGAGGCCGGCGAGCGTCTGGTGCTCGACGAAATCGTTGAAGGTGCCGTCGTGCGGATTGTCGGGACCGCCGCCGATTTCGATCGCCACCTGCGTTTCCCCGAGCGCCTGCAACGCGCCGGGCGGCTCGCTCGCGCCGAGCAGCGGCTTCATCTGCGAGGCGACCCGCGACCACAGCCGCGCGAACGCGAGCGGACTGTGCGCGAGGAAGGTCAGCGGCTTTTCGACTTCCAGCGCGGTCGCGGCCAGAAACGGAAAGCGCCGCGACGACTGATCGTGACTCGCCACCATGTGCCCGGCAATCGCCAGCTTGCTGCGCGAACCGAGGAACGCGAAGTGCATGGGCTTGGCGTTTTCGTAGACGATCTTCCAGCGCGGATCGTCGCTCAGCAATTCCATGGCCTCGGCGATCCAGCGGTCGAGCGTGGCCAGCAATTGCGGGTTATGCGCGCTTTTGACAAAGTCGCCGCGCGACGGAATCTTGCCGAAGTAGGCGATCTGCGCCTGCGCGGTTTGCGTCATTGCGCACCCCCTGTGTTCGAAACCGCGGCGGCGGCCGTGGCCGGCCGAGCCGCCGGCGAAGCCGGCGCGGTTGCGGGCGCGCCGCCCGCTGCCGTTGCATTGACCGGGTTGGCTGCGGAGCCCACGTCCGCCACCGAGGACGGCAGCCGCAAGCCGCGCAGGCTCTGTTGCTGCGGCGCGTCGCCGCCGCTCGATGCCTGCGACGTGCTGATGATGCGCATGCTGACCGCCACCGTCACGTTGCCTTGCGTCCACGACAGATCGAAGGTGCCGTCCGGACGACGCTTGCGCTGCGCCGAGTTGATCAGCTTCTCCAGACCGTAGCGGCCCGGCTCGTTGACGAGTTGCAGCGTGCGGCCGTCGAACGTGGTGGCGCTAAGCGTCGCGCCTGGCGAACCCGATGGATTCGGCCACACGAAGTTGGTCCACTGCGGCGGCGTGTTGCGATAGCGCATCTGCTGACCGTCGATCGCGAGCGTGTATTCCGTGGTGCCGCTGCTCGGCTGCGGCAGGATCTGGAACACGGTCTGCGGTTCGGACGAGCTTTGACCGGTCGAGGCCGCGCCGCCGGCGAGCGGCGCCACCCAGCGCGCGAAGCCGTTGGTGAAGTCGGGCGTGAGCGCGAGACCCATGTCGCCCCACGTGCGAGCGGTGAGGGTATCGCCGCGGCGCACCGCGAGCGGTCCGAGCGTGGTGCCGACGAACTTGGCGATCGCGCCGTCCGGTCCGAACACCTGGGCGATCTCGCCGGCGCCGGCCTCGACCTTCGCATCGCCCGCGAACGGGTACTTGTTCGCGAGCGATCCCTGGAAGGTCTGATAGACCTGCGCATTCCACACCTTGTTGACTTCGACGCTGGCCGGCTGGATCACCACCGAATACGCGGCCATCAGCGGACGCACCAGCAGCGGGCGCAGCGCCTTGCGTTGCGAATCGGTGAGGCCCGTGAGCATCTGCTCGTCGACGTACTTCAGCGAATCGGCCAGCTCGGAGCCGTTGCCGTCGAGTGTCTGCTGCATCAACTGACGCGCGCCCGGTCCCGGATCGCCCTGATTCTTGATGACGTTAAAGCGCGTGCGGACCTTCGAGAGCGTATCCATGTAGCCCTTGAGCATCGAGCCGTTGTCGCCGCTCACCACGATACGGCCGAGTGCCGAGAACTCCTGGCCGATCGGACCCATCGGCATTTCGACCGGATTGCCGTTGATGTCGATGTTCGCGTTCAACTGGCCGGTCGGCGCGCGCGAGAACCATTGCTTGACCCAACTCGTGACGCCGCTTTGCGCGCGCTTCAGATTCGCATTGAAGAGCGACGGGTTGTCCCACGAGGTTTGGTCGTAGGCGGTTTGCAGCACCTTGCGGATCGGCGAGTCCTGCGGATCGCCCAGGCGGTTCATCGCATCCACGGCCTGGCCGAAGCTGCCGAAGCTCTGCACGGCAATGCCCTGCATGAACTTCTGCCAGTGCATCGCGTACTCGGTCTTGTACATCGTGACCAGCGCTTTCTGGATCTGCTCGGGGCTGCCTTCCAACGTCAGATCGTCGTGCGCGGAAGTGTTGAGCACCCAGTCCTTCGCCTGCAATTCCTTGGTGGCGGCGTCGCGAATCGCGGGCTGCACGTACTGGAACCACGCCTCACGCGTGAAGGTGCCGGGGATCGCATAGCTGCCCGCCACCAGCCCCGTATTGTTCTCGCCGACGATGCGCGCGATCGTCATCGGCGCGAAACGGGTCGACGCGCGCGCCTTGATTTCCTCGTAGACGCGCTGACGGGCCGGCATGCCGCGCACCACGCGGCGCAGGTTCTCGCGCGTTTGATCGACGAGGCCGAGGTTCTGGTCGATCATCGGCCAGTCGTTGTCCGACACGCGCGACAGGTAGAACGTGATCATGCGCTCGGCGCTGCGGATCATCTCGTCGCGAGGCATGTTGCCGCGATTCGTTTCGAGCCAGCCGCGCCAGAAGCGCGCCACCTGGTCGGTCAGGTGAGCCGTTTCCGCGTGACGCTTGTCGCTCAGCATCAGGTAGGTCTTGAGCGCGTTGTAGGCGTCTTCGACGTTGGTCGGCGACGCATCGCTATAGAGTCCGCCCTGGCTGTTGGTCGCCATCGCCGTGTGCGCGGACACCGGAATCGCGGCGGCATCGGGCGTGCGGTTCAGCGGCGCGAGCTGATCGGGATGCGCGTTGACGTCCTTCAGGAACGACGCGAGATTCTGTGAGACCGGCGCGAGCAGGATCTGGCGCACGCCGTTGTAATACTCGGTGAGCAGATGCTGTTCGAGCCGATCGCCCTGATACAGCCCGAGCGAAACGGCCAGCGGCTTGTCGCGGCGGAACTGTTCGAGCTGGTCGATGCGGTCTTCCAGAATGTCCATGGCATGCAGGCGCGATTGCAGGTCGTTGCGGTTCTGCTGCAAACGCACGACGTTGTCGAGGTCGGCCTTGACGTTGTCGGCGAGTTGCTGATTGCCGATCGTCGACCACGTCCAGCCGCCGAGCGCCAACGCGAGCGCCGCGACGAAGCCGAAGAACGTCGCATAGCGCATGCGCGTTTTCGCGGGGCTGGCGAATTGCCTGACCGTCTGCCGGTCGGCGAAGATCACTTTGGAGAACAGGTCGCGCAGGAAGAAGCCGTTCTTCGAGAACGCGCTGTGCGGCTTGGGCAGGCTCTCGGCGGAGAGGCCGAAGCGGTTGGCGATGCGCGTGGCGGCGGCGCTGTTGGTTTCGCCTTCCTGCAACGCGCTGGTGAAATAGAAGCCGCGGAAAATCGGCTTGTACTGGAAGGGGTTCGTTTCGAACAGCGTGGCGAGAAACGCGCGCAACGCGGGTTTGATGGTCGAGAATTCGAGCGGGAAACTCAACTGTCCCGGCGAGAGCTTGTTGCCGCGATTGATCGACATCTGCGCGACGCTGATCTCTTTCAGGCCGTCGTACAGTTCTTCGAAGTGGTCGTCGAACAGGCCGACCACGTCGCGCTTCTCATCCGGCTCGTAGGGCAGGGTGGCGCCCCACACGCGGTCGTATTCATGGCGGTCGCTGCCGCTGAAAAACTCGGTGAAGCCGGTAATCAGATCGGCCTTGGTGAACATCACGTACACCGGCGCGAACACTTCGAGCTTCTCGGTCAACTCCTGCACGCGTTGGCGCAGGTTCTTCGCGAGGTTGATCGCGAACTCGGGCTTGCTGCTGGTCAGTTCGGCAATGCTGGCCGTGACGATGATGCCGTTGATCGGCGCCTTCGGCCGGAAGCGCTTGAGCAGGCCGAGAAAGCCGAGCCACTCCGTGCGGTCTTCCTCGTGCACCGAATAGCGGCCGGCGGTGTCGAGCAGAATGCCTTCGGTCGTGAAGAACCAGTCGCAATTGCGCGTGCCGCCAATGCCGTGGATGACCGCGTTGTTCTTGTCGGCGAACGGGAACTGCAAGCCGGAGTTCAGCACCGCGCTGCTCTTGCCCGCGGCGGGATTGCCGATCACGATGTACCACGGCAACTCGTACAGCGCCGAGCCGCCCGAAACCTGACCGATCTTCGAGGTCTTGATGGTCTTGACCGCGTCGACGAGGCGCGTGCGCAGCACGTCGAGTTCGGCCTGGCGCGCGGGCGTGGGCGCGGGGCCGCTTTCCGCCTGCTTCTCGGCCTGCTGTTCGAGCATTTCGCCGAGCTTGTTGTTCGCGCGGCGCGCGCGCAGGCGGCGCACCGCCCACACCAGCAGCCACAGCGCGACGATCGCGCCGAGTGCGATCGCAGGCCACAGCGGGTCGATCTGCAAGGTATCCGCGCCGATGAATAAAACAGCAGCGAGCGCGAGCAAGCCGATGATCGAGAGCGTGCGTGTGTGGGTCAACACGTTGAGAATGCGTCGCATAGGCCGTTCAGGTCTTGATGAGATGTGTTGTGGCGCGTGGTGTGGCAGGCAGCGCGGCGCGCGTATGGCATTTGAAATAAAGCGAAAGCATTTTCAGGTGACAGCGAAAAAGGCTGAATTGTTAAATCGACACCGACCGCTGCCGATCACGGATGGCCCAATGCCGATATGCTCGCGGAATTGCCGCTCTTCGCCAGAGAAATTGATTGAACGCCCCATTGTCAACCCTTTTAACCTTCTTTATTACCTGCTTCGCCTTAATGACCGCGCCCGAGGACGAAGCCCGGTTTGTGATATTCGACGTGCCCGAGATCCATCAATTTCCAGCGGCCGCCCCATGTCAGCCCGACCTGTTCGGCCGTCTGTCCGTATAACTGATAGCCGCGCATGGCCCAGGGATCTTTTTCTGAAATGACGAGCTTGCCTTCGCGCAAAAACGCGTTGTCCGCGGCAAGGCCGTATTGGTGATAGCTCTGGAATGCTGCGGCATTGGTGACGTTGCCCCCCATTTGCGCGAGCCGGTTTTGCCGCTCCGGACTGCGATAACCTTCCAGCAAAGCCATTTCGTACCCGTACTGCTCGTGCATGATTTTGTAAACGAGCAATAAACGCGTTCTGAAATCGACATCGAGCAAATTCCAGTCGCGGCTCGCGTCTTTTAGCGCGGGCCGAATCTGCTCGACTTCCCGCGTTGCGAATACCTCGGGAGGCAGCGGCGGCGGGGGCACGAGCTGTTCGCCGTTCAATAACGCAGCAATTTTCTCGTCCGGAACCCGTGCGGTGTCATCGAATTGGAATAATTGCCGGCCGCGTAATGCCAATGCCACCAATGGCGGCGTCGCAAGAATACCCGCGGTGGTAAAAATCAGCAAGCGCCGCTTTGCCAGTAAGTTTTGCATATCGACTACGGTCGATTGCGAAATTTTTGCCGAGCGTGCTAATTGACCACGAGCGCGCGATGCGCGACGCGATGCCCCGCGCATAACGCGGCCATGAATAGCGAGTGCCGCGCCTAATAAATAGGCACGCACCGGCGGCAATAGCAGCATTGCGGCGATTACGACGGCAACGGCGAAATAGGCGAGAAGTACTACGGCAATCAAAGGCGACCCCGGAAATTGGAAACAATTGTATTTTGTAATGCTTGCTCTTAGAATCAGGCCTGCTCGAAGACGAGCCGGAACGGTATTATCACGGCGAAATAATCCAGGATTCAATGAGACAGTGAATGAGTGCGCCGGAAAGTTCGAATTCCAAAGCCCCGCCCAGCCTGTTATCCGATAAGGCTAAAGGCGCCGATGGCAATGGTTCGCGAATTCTCGCGAACCTCGAAGGCCGCGTCGCGCCGCCTACGGATAATCCACGCCGGTCGAAAACGCCGCTCGTGCTGGTTGCCTTGCTGGTGATCGCGGCCGGCGGCTGGGCCGCGTGGCATATGCAGCAGCGCACGCAAACCGCGTCGTTGGCTTCGGCCACGCCGGCCAACGTCGAGAAAGCGGCCGCCGCCGCGAGCGGTGCGAGCGGTGCGCCGCCAGCCGTCGCGAAGGTCGAGGCGCCGGCTGCGGCGTCGTCGCAAGCGGCGACGATCGTGGCCGACGATAGCGACAGCAAAGCCGCGGCGGCGTCCGCCGCAACGCCCGCTAGCAGCGACGAAAACCGCTTGTCCCGCGCGCTCGCGGACGGCGCGGAACCGAGCAGCGCGTCGGCATTGGTTGCATCGGCATCGGCAGCCTCCGCCGCCAGCGTGCCGGCGGCGAAGCACGGCAAGAACGCCACGGCTGTCGCCAGCAACGCGAAGCACGAGACGGCGGCCCACGGCAAGAAGGAAAGCGCGGCGGCGAGCGCGGGCAATCATCGCGAGAGCACGTCGGGCACGGTCGCGCAGTCGAAGAAATCACGCAGCGGTAGCGCTTCGAAAGACGATTCGGATGCGGATCTGTTGGCGGCGCTCGTTGCGCGGACCAAACCGGCGGACGCAAAAGCGGCCGGCGGCAACACGGCCACCAAGGTCAGCGCATCGGCTGCGCCCGGCAACGCGAAGCTCGCCGAGCGCGTGAAAGAGTGCGGGCAGCGCGGCTTTTTCGAAGACCAGTTGTGCCGCTGGCGCGTGTGCGATGGTCATTGGGGTAAAGACCCCGCGTGCCCCGGCTCGTCGGCACAGGCTCGTCAGCCTTGATTTCAGATCGCCTTCACGGCGAGGCAGCGCGTCGAGCAGCACGATGACGCCTGCCGTCTTATCGCCACGCTGATTCCACGAATCGCGCCGCGAACATGATGATTCTGCTTCGCTAGTTTTGCGCCTATGATGGCCTCCTCATTCCGGCAGCGCAGCACAGCGCTAAAACAAGGAGGCATCAGTGAAGCGACTTCTCCTGGCATCGACATGGCTGGCAACCGTGGCGACCGTCTTGTCCATCTCGGCATGTGGCGGCGGTCATCTCAATCTGCCCGCCGACCCTCCCAAGGTCATTATCGACAGCGACTACAACACACTGAGCGACGACGGTCAGCTCGGCGTGATGGCCGCGCAATTGCAGGCGCAAGGTTCGCTGAAAGTACTCGGCATTACGGTCGTCTCCGGCAATCAATGGTTGAAGCAGGGTGTGGCGGATGCGTTGAAATCCGTCGAGCGCCTTGGCGTTGAAAATCAGATCGGCGTGTACGCCGGCGCCAACCGCGCTTTGTCGCATGACTTCACGACCATTCAGGCTGAACTGGCGCAATTCCCCGGCGGCGACGGTTATCTCGGCGCATGGGGCACACCCGAGCCGCAATCGGATAGCGACCTCGTCGCGCCGCCGGACGGCTTCGCCACGCATACGAAAGTGCAGGGCAAAAGCGCGGTGGATTTCATCGTCGATTCGGTCAAGCAGTATCCCGGTCAGGTGACGATCCTGGCGATCGGGCCGCTGACCAATATCGCGCTCGCTACCCGCCAGCATCCGGAGATCATTCCGCTGATCAAGCAGATCGTCTACATGGGCGGGGCGATCGACGTGCCGGGCAACACCACGCCGACAGCGGAATTCAACTGGTGGTTCGATCCCGAAGCGGCGAAAACCGTGTTGCGTTTGCCGATCAAGCAGGTGGTGATTCCGCTCGACGTGACGGATACCGTCAAGATGGACAAGGCGCTTTACGATCGTGTCGCGCACGATCCCACGAAGCAGACCATCATCACGCAACTGTTCAAGACGTTGAACGGTTACGGCTTCGACGGCAAAAATGGTTTCGAGACCAACCCGAATTACACGACGAACATCTGGGATACGCTGACGCTCGCGTATCTGATGCGCCCGTCGTTCGCGACGCAGACAGTGGAGGAGTGGGTGGACGTGGACACGAGTTTCGGCGCCAATGACGGCAAGTCCACGGGTTACACGAGTTCGCCGCCGGCGGGTTTGCAAAAGATGACGATCGTCAAACGCTTCGACAATCCGAACTTTTTCAACTTCTACGTCGATCTGCTGACGCGGCCGGTGCCGGTCACACTACGGAACTGACGCACCTGTCGCGGCGTTGCGAGCGGTCTGCATCGAAACCGCCTCAGGCGGGATGCAGGCCGCGCAACAACTGACGCACGCGCGAGAGATCCTGATCGACGTGCGCCGTTTTCTCGAACAACTCCGCGAGCCAGTCGACGAACGCGCGCACGCGCGGCGACACGCGGCGGTTCTTCACGAACGCGACCGAGACCGGCATCGGCACGGGTTTCCATTGCGGCAGTACTTCGCGCAGCAGTCCCGAATCCAGGTACGGTTGCGCGGCGATCCGCGCCGGCTGAATCAGGCCGAGACCTTGCAGTCCGCAGGTGAGATAGGCCTGTTCGTCGCTGACCTTGACGAAGCCGCTCACCTTGACCGTTTGCGCCTCGCCGTTCACCTCGAAGTCGAAGTCCACTTCGCGACCGTTATGCGGCGACATGCAATTGACCGCGAGATGTCCGCGCAGATCGTCCAGATCGGTGGGCGTGCCATGGCGCTCCAGATAGGCCGGGCTCGCGCAGGTCACGTGTTCGAGGGTTCCCAACTGCCGCGCGACCAGATTCGAATCGGGCAATTCGCCTAGCTGGATGCTGCAGTCGATTGCGTCCGAGATCAGGTCGACTGTGCGGGGGCTGATGCCGATGGCGAGATCGAGACTCGGGTAACGCGTGTGGAAGTCGTCGAGTGCCGGCAGCACGATGGCGTTCGCGACCGCGTTGGGCATTTCGATGCGCAGACGGCCTGTGAGGTTGTCGGTTGCGTGGCGGATGCTCGCTTCCATGTCGTCGATGTCGGCGAGGATTTGCGCGCAGCGCTCGTAGTAGGCCGCGCCTTCTGGGGTGACGCTCAGACGCCGCGTCGTGCGGGCGAGGAGCGCCGTGCCGAGCAAGGCTTCCAGATTCTGGACGATGGTGGTCGCCGTCGCGCGCGGGATGTTTAATGACTCCGCTGCGCGGGTGAAGCTGTTGGTGTCCACGATTCGGATGAATGTGCGCATGGCGGTTATTCGGTCGATCATGGTGGCTCCTGGGGTTAGGTGTTCGGTTTTTTTTTGCCTGTGCGGCGCTATTCGTTGGTTGCCTTGGGTTTTGGCCTTTCCTTGTGGTCTTAGTGGTCTATTGGCGTTGCCCCTGTGCGGGGCGGCACCTACTTTTCTTTGCCGGCCGCAAAGAAAAGTAGGCAAAAGAAAGCGGCTCACACCGCTAACTTTGAAGCGGGTCTCCTGGCTTGGAGGAGGTAGTGGTGCATCTGGAATCGGTGCTCTCGCGCATTCCGCGCGAGTGACAAGGCAGTCATACTTCCGGCGGCGCTGCGCGCGCCGAAGCGGTACTTCCCCCTTCGTTTACGGCGTGTCGCCGAGGCGAAGCCGACGGCCCCCACGGCGCGAGAATGACCGCTGTTTTCGCTGTTTTCCCCGGCAGACCCATCCGCGACGCACGCAGTGCGGAGTGGGAACTGATGATGGCTTTGTCACTGATGCGGAGTGTGCGAGAGCACGGATTCCAGATGTGCCACTGCCCGCTCCGAGCGAGGGACCCGCTTCAGAATTAGCGGTGTGAGCCGCTTTCTTGTGCCTACTTTTCTTTGCGGCCGGCAAAGAAAAATAGGTGCCGCCCCGCACAGGGGCAACGCTAATAGACCACTAAGACCACAAGGAAAGGCCAACGGCACCAAGAAGCACAACCCAAAGCGCCGCGCAGGCCAAAAAAACACTCACTTCCGCAAGGAATCCAGATCGACAACAAACCGATACTTAACATCGCTCTTAAGCATCCGTTCATAAGCCTCATTAATCCCCTGCATGGGAATCACCTCGATATCCGAAGTGATCCCGTGCTCGCCGCAGAAATCCAGCATCTCCTGCGTCTCGGCAATACCGCCAATCAGCGACCCGGCCAAACGCCGACGCTTGAAAATCAGATTGAACACCTGCGGCGACGGATGATCGTGCTCGGGCGCACCGACCAACGTCATGGTCCCATCCCGCTTCAGCAGATTCAAAAACGGATTCAGATCGTGCTGCGCGGCAACGGTATTCAGAATCAAATCGAAGCTGTTCAAATGCGCTTCCATCTCTTCCTGATTCTTCGAGATCACCACTTCATGCGCGCCGAGCCGCTTCGCATCCTCGATCTTCGACGGCGAGGTCGTGAACAACACCACATGCGCGCCCATCGCGCGTGCGAGCTTCACGCCCATGTGGCCCAAACCGCCGAGGCCCACAATGCCGACCTTCTTGCCAGGACCAGCGCCCCACGTGCGCAGCGGCGAGTACGTCGTGATGCCCGCGCACAGCAACGGCGCGACACCCGCCGGGTCGAGATTGTCCGGCACGCGCAGCGTGAATTCCTCGTCGACGACGAGTTGCGTCGAATAACCGCCGTAAGTGATCTGGCCGTCCACACGGTCCACACCGTTGTAGGTGCCGACAAAACCGTTCTCGCAGTACTGCTCGAGTCCTTCCTCGCAACTCGCGCACGTGCGGCACGAATCGACAAGGCAGCCCACGCCGACCAGATCGCCTACCTTGTACTTCGTCACGTCCGGGCCAACGGCAGTCACGCGGCCGACGATCTCATGGCCCGGCACGACCGGGAACACCGTGTTCTTCCATTCATTGCGCGCCTGGTGCAAATCGGAATGGCACACGCCGCAAAACAGTACTTCCATCTGCACGTCGTGGGCGCGCACTGCGCGGCGCTGGAATTCGAATGGGGCGAGCGGCGCGGTGGCGTCGGTCGCTGCATAGGCATACGTCGTGCTCATGAGTAGCTCCAGCAAAGGGGTGGTGATGTCGCAAGGCCGCCGGCGATGGGCGACGCGCGTCGCCGATGCGGCCGAACCTTGTAATGAACCGGGATCACGGCGCCGGCAGGGCTGCCGAATTCGCCGAAGCAGTGAATCGACAACCGGGTCCGGCGCAGCGCGGAGAAAAGTGATCCGGCAGGGTTCCCATGATAGAAGCCGGGCACGAGGCGGGGAATACCTGAATGTCTTGAAGATTTGCCTAAAACTCCTGACAAGGAGCGCGGTAGTCCGTTTGATGCTAGATTTCAAGCATTATTCTCTTGCGCGTCACTATACCGTCATGCCAGCTCCCTCAGTAGAACCCCTTTCGGCCGATGCCGCCCAGCAGCGTCTGATCGAATTGTTCGACGTGCTCGCGCCCAATCCGGGCTTCACCCGCACGAGTCTCGAAGGCGTCAACCTGATGCGCGCGAATCATCCGCTGCCGCGCATGCCGGTGATGTACGAGCCGAGCATCGTGATCGTCTGTCAGGGCCGCAAGCGCGGTTATCTCGGCGACCAGATGTTTCAGTACGACGCGCAGCAGTACCTCGTGCTTTCGGTGCCGCTGCCGTTCGAATGCGAGACCGAGGCCAGTCCGGAAGCGCCGTTTCTCGCGATCTCGGTGCGCGTCGATCTGACCATGGTGGCCGAGTTGCTGATGGCGCTGAACGAAACCCAGGGCGCCACGCGGAACGAACCGGCCGGCATCTATTCGACGCCGCTCGACCCGGCGCTGTGCAATGCGGTGCAGCGTCTGATGGATGCGTTGGCTTCGCCGCTCGACGCGCGCATACTCGCGCCCGGCGTGGTCCGCGAAATCTGTTATCGCGTGCTGACCGGCGAGCAGGGCGATGCGATTCGCGCGGCGCTCACGCATCAGAATCACTTCGGCCGTATTGCGAAGGCACTGCGGCGCATTCATGCCGACTACCACGGGCAACTCGACGTCGATACGCTCGCCTCCGAGGCAGGCATGAGCCTCGCGGTGTTTCATGCGCAGTTCAAGGCGGTGACGTCCACCTCGCCGATGCAATACGTGAAGACCACGCGTTTGCATCACGCGCGTTTGCTGATGGTGCAGGACGGTTTGAATGCGGGCGCGGCCGCGGCGCGCGTCGGTTATGAAAGCGCGTCGCAATTCAGCCGCGAGTTCAAGCGGCTGTTCGGCCTGAGCCCGGTCGATGAAGTCAAGCGCATGCGCACCATCTACGATGCCCCGACGCCGCGCGTGGTGAAGCCGGTCGCGCGTTACGTGACGGCCGTATAAGCGTTCATTCCCGCGGCGAACGCTATAAACCGCTGAACCAGTTGTAGCCCTGGTCTTCCCAATAGCCGCCGGGGTTCGTGTTGGTGACGAAGATCGCGGCGATATGCTTCGGATTCTTGAAGCCGAGTTTGGTCGGCACGCGCAGCTTGAGCGGATAGCCGTATTTCGCGGGCAGCGGCGCGTCGCGGAAATCGAGCGTGAGCTGTGTTTGCGGATGCAGCGCGGTCGCCATGTCGAGGCTCGAGTAATACCGATCCGCGCATTTGAAGCCGACATAGCGGGCGCTCAGATCCGCGCCGACGCGTTCCAGAAACGTGCGAAACGGCACGCCGCGCCATTGGCCGATCGCGCTCCATCCTTCTATGCAGATATGGCGCGTGATCTGCGAAGTCTGCGGGAATGCGCGCAGTTGATCGAGATTCCACGTGCGCTTGTCGGACACGAGGCCCGACACTTCCAGCCGATACGTCGAGCCGTCGATGTCCGGCGCGTCGAACTCGGGATAGAACGCGTTGAACGGGAACGGGTCGGTGATCTCGCTCGCCGCGTAAGTCGGCGCGAGCTTGTTGCGGTCGAATAGCCAGCCCTGCACGCGATCGTTCCAGCGCGACATCGCCCACAGCACCTTGTCGACCGAATCGCCGTCCTGCATGTTGCAGCCCGAGAGCATCGCGAGCGCGCCGATCGACAGCGACGATCGCAAGAACAGACGCCGCTGCAGGCGCTCGATTTGCGGCTGGTGATCCGCGAGCACGACGCGGGGTTTGTCCGCGTCGGTGGGTTTGGATGCGCTCATGCGCGATCTCCTTCTTGTGCGCAATGTCTCGCGCGACCGGTCAACATCGGCGGCAAGGTGCGCGGCACCAGCAGCACCAGCGCCAGATGCACGACGACGAAACCGACCACGCCCGCCATCGCGACGAAATGCACCCGCCGCGCGAAGTCGAAGCCGCCGAACACCGCGGTGAGCCACGAGAACTGCACCGGTTTCCAGATCGACAGTCCCGACGCGACCAGCACCACGCCGAGGAACAACACGAGCAGATAGAGCGCGCGCTGCACCGCGTTGTATTGGCCGGTATCGTGCGGCAGCTTGAATCGCAGCGCTAATGCCGCATCGTGCACGACATCGCGCGGACGGACCGGCAACAGCTTGCGGCGAAAATGCCCACGTCCGATGCCGTACGCGAGATACAGCAAGCCGTTCGCGCACAGCAGCCACATGGCCGCGAAATGCCATGCAATCGACCCGCCGAGCCAGCCGCCCACCGTCGCCCAGACGGGAAACCTGAACGGAAAAATGGGCGACGCGTTATAGATTGCCCAGCCGCTCATCACCATGCAGACCATCGCAAACGCGTTGATCCAGTGCGTGACGCGGACGACGAGCGGGTGAACGACCAGGCGCGCTTTGGCTTCAGTCATGGCGGGCATCATGAGACGAATAGGGAACGGGAAAGCCGCGTTGCCGAACAACGCGGCCGGCGTAACCGAGGCAAGGCTGAACAGGCGCCGTATTACATCGGCGGCGTCACGCCATGCACGCCTGCCGAGATGAAGTTCGCCGCCAGCGTGCCGTCGGCTTCCTTGTGCGCGAACAGCACGACCTTCGCGCCCGGCACCAGCAAGGAGCGGTCGCCCGGTTGCAGGCTGACGATGGGCACATCCTGCGGAATCACGATCTTCTTCTCGCCGTCCTTGTACTTGACGGTGATCGTGCGGCCGTTGCTGACCACGAGCGAACCGACTGTGCCGTTCGTCATCGTGCTGTTCGAGCCGAGATCCCAGGGGCGAAAGCCTTCGCCGGCGCCGCGCATGCTCGGCGGAAACACGTGCACTTCGAGCGCTTTCAGCGTGCCGTCGGGCTGCGGGATCGCGGCGGTGCCGACATAGCTGTCCGCTTTGATGTCGTTCACGTCCGCGATCGTGACGCCGCGAATCGGCGTGTCCTTGGGCAACTTCACGTCGACGTCCTTGCCGTCGCGCGTATGCACTTTCAGCAGATCGCCCGTGAGCGAGGTCACCGTGCCGCGCACGCCGGTGGGCATGGCGTTCTGTGCGTGAGCGGCGGTTCCCGTGGCGAGCAGGGCGGCGGCGAGTGCGGGGGCGATGAAGGCGCGCAGCATGCGCGCTGAAACGATGTTCATGGATCGGCTCCAGGTGGTGAACGATAACGCCCAGATTAAGCGCGCGATCGGCTCCGCGGAATGACATATGAATGACAAAAACGTAATGAACGGCGCGTCGCGGCCACGTAGAATGGCCGGCATATCCACGTCCGGGCTTCAGCGAAAACGCACATTGAAGCCCGAACGCAAGTCCGAGTTGGAGCGCCAAGCGTCATGAGCATTCTCGTCATCGAAGACGACCCGAAAACCGGCGACTACCTGAAGAAAGGTCTGCGCGAAAGCGGCTACGCGGTCGATCTCGCGCGCACCGGCACGGATGGTTTGCACATGGCGCTGGAGCACGCTTACGATCTGGTGGTGCTCGACGTGATGCTGCCGGGCATCGACGGCTGGGAAATCATGCGCACACTGCGCGCGCGGCGCGATCTGCCGGTCATTTTCCTGACCGCGCGCGATCACGTGAGCGATCGCATTCGCGGCCTCGAACTCGGCGCGGACGATTATCTCGTCAAGCCCTTTTCGTTTACCGAACTCGTGTTGCGCATCCGCACGTTGCTGCGCCGCGGCGTGATCCGCGAGCGCGATGTGTTCGAGATCGCCGACCTGAAGCTCGACGTTCTGCGCCGCAAGGTGACGCGCGAGGGCATCGAGATTCCCCTGACCAACAAGGAATTCATGCTGCTGCATCTGCTGGTGCGGCGCCAGGGCGAGGCGCTGTCGCGCACGCAGATCGCCTCGGAAGTGTGGGACATGAATTTCGACAGCGACACCAATGTGGTCGACGTGGCGATCAAACGGCTGCGCGCGAAAGTGGACCATCCGTTCGAAAAGAAGCTGATTCATACCGTGCGCAGTATTGGCTACACGTTTGGCGACGGCTCATGAAACTCTGGACCGAGCGTTCGTTGACGGTTCGCACCACGCTGCTGTTCGCGTTGATCGCGTGCGTGGTGATCGGCGCGCTCGGCGCGTATTTCTATCGCTCGGCCGAACTGTCGCTGCAGCGTCGCGCCGACGTGGTGCTCAGCGGGCGCGTCGAGCATTTCAGCCGCATCGTGCACGATCTGTATTCGGTTAGCGATCTGAAGAGCCGGCCTTTATTGTTCGAGACCATGCTCGGCGCGGAGCAGGACGTGCTGCTGTTTCGCCGCCCAGGCGAGCCGCCGTTTATCGACGTGAATCCGGCGAACGTGGCGGTGCCCGCGTTGCAAGCCGCAAAAGGCGGCCGCTTGCCGACCTTAGCGGACATCCGGCAGACCCGTTTGCCGGACGGCGTGCCCGTGCATTGGGCGATCGCTAGCGCGAGAGCGCGCGAGGACGGCACCGAAGTCGAGGTGATCGCCGCGCACCCGATGACTCAGGAAGTGCGCATGCTGGCCGCGTATCGCGATCGCATCCTGCTGGCCACGCTGATCGGCATGCTGGCCGCGACGCTGCTCGCCTACTACGTGCTGCGCCGCGCGTTGCGGCCGGTGCGCGAGATCGCCACGCGGGCGGCGCAGATCAGTCCGGCGAGTCTGTCCGTGCGGCTCGACAGCGAGGCGGCGCCGGTCGAATTGCGCCAGCTCACGCACGCGTTCAACGCGATGCTCGACCGTCTTGCCGACGGCTATCAGCGCCTGTCGCAGTTCTCCGCCGACCTGGCGCATGAGATTCGCACGCCCGTTGGCGCATTGATCGGGCAGAGCCAGGTGACGCTCGCCAAGCCGCGCGAGCCGGAGGAGTATCAGCAGGTACTCGAATCGAATCTGGAGGAACTGAACCGCTTGAGCCACATCGCGGAGAACATCCTGTTTCTTGCGCATGCGGATCATGCGGCGCTGTGCATCGAACGCGAGCCGGTCGATTTGCGCGGCGAACTCACCCGAATCGCGGACTATTTCGAAGGACTCGCCGACGAGCGCGGCATGCGCTTCGAAGTGGTTGCTGAAGGCGCGGCAGCGGTCGACCCGATGCTATGCCGCCGCGCGATCAACAATCTGGTCGTCAACGCGGTGCGTTATGGCGCGTGCGATACGGTCATACGCTTGCGCGGCATGGAGGACGAAAAGGGCGCAACCGTGGTGGTCGAAAACGACGGCGAGCCGATTCCGCAATCGCAGCTAAACCGTCTGTTCGATCGCTTCTATCGCGCGGATGCGGCGCGCAGCGAGTTCACCGAATCGAGCGGACTGGGGCTCGCGATCGTCAGGGCGATCATGCATCTGCATGGCGGCACGGCGCGCGTGGTGTGCCCGGTGCCGGGTGTGGTGCGCTTCGAATTGCATTTTCCGCGCGCGTGATGCGGGGCTGCGTCTGCGCGCGCGACGGCGGTCCGAATTTCAGAGCCGCCGCTTCAGACCTTCTTCAAACCTTCTTCAGATACGCGGCTTTCAGCATGAAGCTGCCCGCGTCCATCTTGCAGTCCACTTCGTGATCGCCGCCGACGAGGCGAATGCTCTTCACCTTGGTGCCCATTTTCAGCGTGATCGACGAGCCTTTCACTTTCAGGTCCTTGATCAGCACCACGGCGTCGCCGTCGGCGAGCGGGTTGCCGTTGGCGTCCTTCACGACGCGTTCGTCGCTGTCGTCAGCGGACGCGGCGGCGTTCATCGGCCACTCGTGCGCGCAATCCGGGCAGACGTAGTTCTCGCCGTCCGGGTAAGTGTTTTCCATCGCGCATTGCGGGCAGGCGGGAATTGTCGACATGATGTTGTTTCCGGATCGCGGATCGCCGCGGGTGATTTCCAAGGCCGCGAGTATAGCCGACGCGCGCCGGGCGGCCCGCGGTCACGAGGCCTGCGGGCAGGGCGCCGCCGTTGCGCAAACAGGTAATGCGGATACCGGAATGATCGCGCAACTGGTTGCCGCGGCGGGCGGCGGATACGATGCAGGGCACTTCATCGCACACCTGGGAGAACCGCTGTGAAACGTTTCCATATCGCCCTCGCCGTGGCCGATCTCGACGCTTCGATCGACGATTACAGCCGCCGCCTCGCTCAGCCGCCCACGGCCGTCGTGCCCGGCCGTTACGCGATGTGGCGCACCGATCTGCTGAATTTCTCGATCAACCCAATGCCGGACAAAGCGGGAACACTGCGGCACATCGGTTTCGAGGACGACGCGGTAGAGGGCTATTCGAGCAGCAAGGACGTCAACGGGCTCGAGTGGGAGTGGTTTTCAGCCGACGAGCAGGACCGGCGGATCGTCAGCACTTATGGCGAGGCGGTACGCACCGACAAGGGCTGAGCCGAGCTTCGACGCGCCAGGAGATCAAACGCCGCGCGCGTCGGCTCCCGGCTGATTCGCGTAGTGCAGGCGCTTCTCCTCGTACATCAACAGGTCGGCTCGCTGCACGCCAGCTTCGAGCCGGTCGCCGCGCTGGCACGTCGCCGCGCCCATCGAAAAGCTCAATAGCGAGCCCGGATAAAACTGGTTGTTCATCTCGACCAACTGGCGGATCGCGTCGATCATCGCGGCGGCGCCGCGCTCGTCGGTGTCGGGCATCAGGATCGCGAACTCGTCTCCGCCGATGCGTGCGGCGTGAAAGGGCGGCTCCATCGCTTTCGCGAGCACTTCGCCCGCGCGCCGCAGCAGTGCATCGCCCGCCGCGTGGCCGAGCTGATCGTTCACGCGTTTCAGGCCGTTCAGATCGGCCATGATGATCGTCACCGGCCACGGACCCTTGCGTTCGAGCCGGTTCAGTTCGTCCACGTAGAACGAGCGGTTGCTGAGCTTGGTCAGCACGTCGTGCTTGCCGAGGAATTCCAGGTAGGCCTCGGCCTTCTTGCGCGCCGTGATGTCGGTGAGCGCCACCAGCACCAGGTCCCAGTTCTTTTCGTGCCCCGGCAGAACCGAGAACTGCAAATGCACGTGCACCTCGCTGCCGTCGAGCGAATAGTTGAGCACTTCGCGATGCTGGAACAGATTGCCGTCCCACAGGTCGAGCAACTGCTCGCGAAAGTGTGGGCGCATGTCGTCGCGAAAGACGTCGGCCAGCCGCGACAGCAGCGTCTTTTTGTCTGGCGCCGCGAACATGTCGAGCGTGTGCTGATTCACGTCGAGCACGTGGATTTCCTGCATGCAGCGTTCGACAAACTCGGGATGCACGTCGGTGAACACGCGGAAATCGGAAATGCCGGCTGCGCGGGCATCGTCGAGCAGACGCTTGACCGCGCTGAAATCTTCCACCCACAGCGACACCGGCGAATGTTCGAACAGCCCGCGCACGTACTGTTCGGCAACGGTCACGCGATGCCGCGCGCCTTCCAGCTCCGTGATGTCCTCGACCGAGACCAGCACGCGGTCCCAGCGCGCTTCGTGGCCGGGCAGCACGGCGCCCTTGAGCAACACGTCGAGCCGCCGGCCGCCGAGCGTGTAGTTGACCGTCTGGCTCGTGAATTGCGATTGACCCGCCCATAACTGGCACAGCTCTTCGAGATGGGTCTTGAGCATGTCGTCGCGAAACACCGAGGCGAGATTGGCGTTGAGCGCGTCGAAATCGGCGGCCTCGAATTGCGTCAGTGTTTTCTGATTGACCTTGACGATGCGAATGCTGTGCGCGCAGTTCGCGACGCGGCTCGGATCGGCGGCGAAGTGCGCGCGCAGATCGGTCACGCCCTCGGCTCGCCATGCGTCGAACAACGCGCGCACGCCGCTGAAGTCTTCGAGCCAGAGCGACACGGGCGCGAGTTCGAACATCTCGGAGTCGTCGTTGGCGGACGCGGGGTCGCGCGGGAATGTATCCAGCATGAGAGCCTCGGGATCGGAATTGCCGCTATTTTAAGGCGGGTTCGGCGTCTGCTGAAAACAAAGCGGGAGCGTGAATCATTTTTTTGCGCTGTTTTAGCGGGCAATACGACGGTTGCGCCACAGTGGACTCTAAACGTGCCTTTAAACATGTCTCGCGCCGCGGTAGCGCGTTGGGCTCAACGCGCTTTTTAGCGCCTTGCTACACTCGCTGGTCGCATGCTTGTTCCACGTGCCCTCCACCCATGCCGTTAAGAAAAAGCGCCGCCATGAAGCCATCCCTGTTGATTCTGATTCATCTGAACGACGCGAGCCGCGCGAGTATCGAGGCCGCTTTCGATGTCGTCTACGCGCCCGATTCCACCCGGCGCTCCGCCGCGATCGCCGCGCGCGGCGATACGATCCGCGCCGTGCTGACCAATGGCACGACCGGGCTGACGGCCGCTGAAATCGACCGGATGCCGCAGCTGGAATTGATCAGCGCGCTTGGCGCCGGCTACGAAAACCTCGCCGTCGACCATGCCCGCTCGCGCGGCATCGTGCTCGTCAACGGCGCGGGCACCAACGACCATTGCGTGGCCGATCACGCGTTCGCGCTGCTGCTCGCGATCGTGCGCGACGTGCCGCGGCTCGATCGGGCCACGCGCGACGGCATCTGGCGCGACACGCTGCCGATGCAGCCGAACGTGTCGGGCAAGCGGCTCGGCATCGTCGGCCTGGGCAACATCGGTGAAAAGGTCGCGCGGCGCGGCGCAGGGTTCGATATGGACATCGCGTATCACAACCGTAAGCCGCGTGAAGGCTCGGCGCTGCGCTACTTCGACAGCGTGGTGGCGCTCGCGCGGTGGAGCGATTTTCTGGTGGTGGCGACGCCGGGGGGCGCAGGCACGCATCATCTGATCGGCAAGCCGGTGTTCGAGGCGCTCGGGCCGAGCGGTTTCGTGGTCAACGTGTCGCGCGGCAGCGTGCTCGACACCGCCGCGCTGGCGCAGGCGCTTGTCACGCAGACGATTGCCGGCGCCGCGCTCGATGTCTACGAGAGCGAACCGCACCCGCCCGAGGCTTTGCTGACGTTGCGCAACGTGGTGCTGACGCCGCATGTCGGCGGCCGTTCGCCGGAAGCGATCACGGCTTCCGTCGATAACTTTCTGGCCAACGCCACGCGGCATTTTGCGGGCAAGGCCGTGTTGACGCCGATCTGAAAACGCGCTGCACGCTTATCCGCATGCGCCGACTTCCCCGCACGCGGTACAGAAATCGCAGCCGTCTTTACGAATCACCGCGTTCGCGCCGCAAGAGCCGCATTTGCGCCCGAGCATGGTGTGCAGGCCTTGCCCGCCGCCCTCCTGCGTCAACGCGGTCAATGCGGCCGCGTCGGCTTCGCCGGGGTGCGGGCGAATGCCGAAATCCGCCGACAAAGCCGTCTCCGCCTTCATCTGGCCACGCGGCAAACGCGCCAGCATGCGCGAGGGCACCTGATTGCCCTCGGCATCGAGAAAGCCGCGCCGGTGCAGGATCTGCTGGATCGCAAACGCGAGCGCGGCGACTTCCGAATCGTGCCAGCGCGGCGTGCGGTGGCCGTCGAGCCGCTGCACTTCACCGAGCCGCACCTGGCCGCGATCCCACGACACCTTGCGCATATCCTGCAGGTTGCGCGCGACAAAACCGCCGCGCGCCGCGAGCGACAGCGAACGCATGGTCGCCGTGATCCATTGCTGCGATTCGTCGCGCTGGCCGGTCGGAATGAAGAACTCGATCGGACGCTCGATGGTGACGTCTTCGCCGCCGAGACGCCCCGTGACCTCGATGAACGAGACCGCGACGTACAGCGATTTTTTCCCGGCCTGGGTCAGATATTCGACCTTCTCGATGATCGCCGGCAATTCACCCTTCGGACGATGGTCGATCGCGATGCGCAGCGGATCGAGGTCGGACTCGGCCAGCGTGTCGTCCGCTTGCGGCGGGCTGACGCTCAGCACCGCGCCGAGCGTTTCGTTCGGCCGGTAAGTGGCGAGTCCCTTGAGACCGCTTTTCCATGCGTCGAAGTAGAGGCTTTCGAACGCGTCGAACGGATAGTCGGCGGGCACGTTCACCGTCTTCGAGATCGACGTGTCCACGTAGGGCTGCACGGCGGCCATCATGTCGAGGTGGTCGCGCGCCGACATTTCCAGCGCGCTGACGAAATAGTCCGGCAGCTTTTTGACGTCGCCGCCCAGTTCGCGATAGAGGCGATACGCGTAGTCCTCCACGTCGAACGATTCGCGGCTGCCGTCGGCCATGACCTTCATGCGCGTATAGGTCCACGAGAACGCGGGTTCGATGCCGTTCGACGCGTTGTCCGCAAACGCGAGGCTGACCGTGCCGGTCGGCGCGATCGACAGCAGATGGCTGTTGCGGATGCCGTCGCGGCGAATCGCCTGCTGGATGTCGTCGGGCAGGCGCGAGGCGAAGGTGCCCGGTTCCAGATAGCGCTTGGCGTCGAATAGCGGAAACGCGCCGCGCTCGCGCGCCAGTTCCACCGACGCGCGATAGGCCTCGTCGCGCATCAGTTGCGCGATGCGCACCGCGAAGTCGCGGCCCTCCTGCGAGTTGTAGCGCAAGCCGAGCATCACGAGCGTATCGCCGAGGCCCGTGAAACCCACGCCGATGCGCCGCTTGGCGCGCGACTCGTCGTATTGCTGCGGCAGCGGCCAGAGCGTGACGTCGAGCACGTTGTCGAGAAAGCGGACCTGCGTGCGAGTGCGTTGGGCGAGCCCGTCCCAGTTGAAGGAAGGCTTGCGGCCTTTGATTTGCGCGAACGGATCGATCACGAAACGCGTGAGGTTCAACGGTCCGAGATTGCAGCAGCCATAGGCGGGCAGCGGTTGTTCGCCGCACGGGTTGGTGGCGCGGATCGTTTCGACGGCGCGCAGATTGTTGTCCTCGTTCATGCGCGAAATGAACACGATGCCGGGTTCCGCGACGTCGTAAGTGGAGCGCATGATGCGATCCCAGATCTCGCGGGCCGGGCGTTCGCTGTAGACCCACAAGCCGTCCTCGCGCTGCCGCACATCGCCCGCCGCGCGCAGCGCCGGCGACGGCTCGGCGCGGTGGACGAGTTGCCAGGGCTGGTCTTCCTCGACGGCGCGCATGAATTCGTCCGTGACGCCGACCGAAACGTTGAAGTTGTTCCAGCGGCCTTTCGAATGCTTCGCCTCGATGAACTCCAGCAGATCGGGGTGATCGCAATCGAGCACGGCCATTTGCGCGCCGCGCCGCGAGCCCGCGCTTTCGACGGTGCGGCACGACGCATCGAACACGTCCATATAGCTGCACGGACCGGATGCCGACGAACTGGTGGTGCGAACGCGCGCGCCCTTGGGCCGGATCGCGGAAAAGTTGTAGCCGACCCCGCCGCCGCGCCGCATGGTTTCGGCGGCTTGCAGCAAGGCGACGTAGATGCCGGGCAGGCCCTGGTCGTCGACACCTTGAATCGCGTCGCCGACCGGCTGCACGAAGCAATTGATGAGCGTGGCGGCAATGCCGGTGCCCGCCGCGCTCATGATGCGCCCGGCGCCGAGCGCGCCGTGCCGCAGATTGTCGGCAAAAAGGGCTTCCACCGATTCGCGCAGCGCTTCCGGTTCGGCCTGCGCCACGCCGTGGGCGACACGCTGGTAGACGTCGTCGGCGGATTGCTCGTCGCCTTTCGCGTATTTTTCGAGCAGGACGTCGAGGGAGAACTGTTGCGGTGCAACCAGCGCAGCGGGGGATGCGGCCGGCGCGCGGGTATCCGGCGTGTCTTCTGCCATGTCATGCCCTCAAACGGCGCCGTGACGGGCACGGCGAGGTGGTGGAAATGCGGGTCACTATAGCGCCGTGCATGCGGCGGACAAATGACCTGGCGCAATGTGGAACCACCTTAACGCACGTGGCGAAGGGCTGCAATCGGGGGGAGTTTTTCACCCGCGGCGCGCGGCGGGTCGAGCGGTGCGCCCCGTTGCGCAGGGCGCGTGGATAAACGGGGCAAACGAACGGGCCACAACGATCGGCAACAAGACTAACGCGTCAAGCCTCGGCGAGTTCGCAGAACACTTCGGCGCAGATCATCGCGGAAGCGTTCGAAGGCGCGGGCCGTTCGGCCGGCTTGAACACCGCGTCGCCGCGGCGAATCTTGCGCCGCGTCACCGCGCACGTGCCGGACGTATGCGCGGATCTGCGCCGCCACCGTTGCTCGCCATAATGACACCGCCCCGGTTCGACCCAACGGATCACCACCGTCGTGTCGGAGCGCTCGAGAATCTCGATGCGTACGCCATTGGTACCGTCAAGGGGGATGGACTCCAGGGTCATCATCATCGGCTCCGTATTGTGGTGTGCCGAATGTAGTCCCGTGGGCGTGCGATAGCCATTGTGCCGCCGTTGAAACACTGTTCTCCAAACAGCAACAATGAAACTTGACATTCCGACTGTCTCGAAATGGCGGGGCTTCGCGAGGGATATCCAGTATGAATTTCGGATAGGGCGATTTTTTGCAACGCAGTGTTGTTCCCCGTGAGACGAAAACGCCCGCCTGTAAAGGGCTGCGGCGCTTCCTTTAAGATGTGGTTTAGCGATGAGCGACCGCGCGACGCCAGTGTAATGGGTTTGTATTTTTCCGGTCGGCTCGCGCACACCCGCCGCATAACCAACGAGTTCACATGATTTCACGCCCACCCGTCCGGCCGGCCGTTTCTCCCGAAGCGCCGCAAACGCCTGGATCGCCCGAATCGCCCGACTCGCAGTCGCCGCCTGCTGGTGTGAAAAAGCAGAAGCCGGCCTCACTCGTGCTTTATGTCGGACTCGTGCTGCTGGCGTTGTGGGTCGTGCGCGATTTCATCGCGGTGGTCGCGTGGGCCGGCGTGATTGCGATCGCGCTGTGGCCGTTGTTGCGCAAGGTCGAGGGCAGCCGCTGGTTCACCGGCCGCACGACGCTGATCGCCGCGGCGCTGACGCTCGCGATCGCATTGCTGGTGGTGTTGCCGATCGGCATCGGCATCGCCCAGGCGTTGCGCGAGGCGCACGACGTCAACGAGTGGTTCAGGTTCGCGCAGGAAAACGGCATTGCGATGCCGGATTTCATTCAGCGTCTGCCGTTCGGCGTGCACCCGATATCGGCATGGTGGCAGGCCAATCTGGCTCAACCGCTGCGCGACTCCGCAGCGATGAAGGGTCTGCACAGCACCACGGTGATGACGCTGGGCCGCCATTTCGGCGCACGCGCGGTGCACGCGGTGATGGTGTTCGCGTTCATGCTGGTCACGCTGTTCGTGATTTTTCAGGCGGGGCCGCGCTTGTCGGGCTCGTTGATCAAAGGCGTGCGGCGCGCTTTCGGCGACGACGGCGCGCTGCTCGTGCAACGCATGGCCGCGGCGGTGCGCGGCACGGTGTCGGGATTGGTGGTGGTCGGACTGGGCGAGGGCGCGTTGCTGGGCGTCGCCTATTTCGTCACGGGCTTGCCGCATGTCGCGTTGCTCGCGCTCATCACCGCGATCGCCGCGATGCTGCCGTTCTGCGCGCCCATCACCTTTGGGCTCGCGGCCTTGTGGCTGTTTTCACAAGGCTCGGTGGCCGGGGCGGTCGGGCTGGCGGTGTTCGGGTCCGTCGTGGTGTTCGTCGCCGAGCACTTCGTGCGGCCGGTGCTGATCGGCAACTCGACGCGCTTGCCGTTCCTGCTGGTGCTGTTCGGCATTCTCGGCGGCGCGGAGACGTTCGGTTTGCTCGGGCTGTTCATCGGGCCCGCGCTCATGACCGTGCTGATGGTGTTGTGGACCGAGTTCGTGCAATAGCCAGCGCGCTGGCTTCGGATGCTGGTTTTGGGCACGAAACGGAAAAGAGCGGGAACAGGGCGCGAGGCTCGCGCGTGATCAGGGCCGCTGATTCGACGGATGGTCGTCCGCGGGCGGTTTCACGCAGGCGAGCGTGTATTTCAGCGCGGCCGGCAGCAGCGCGCGCCACACATCCCATGTGTGCCCGCCGTCGATGATGCGCAGCGCCGCCGGATTGCCCGCCATCCGAAGGTGCGTGTACAGCGATGACGCCTCGGCCTGGATCGTGAGGTCGTCGTCGCCGGCGGCGATGAACATCGGCACGCGATACGGCCCGCTCAGGTAGCGCTCCCATTGCGCCGGATAATTGAGCTCATGCCACACGCGCGGATCGAACTGCCGCTCGCCGAACACGCCGACGCGGCGCGCGGCCGAACCGCGCGGCGGCTCGTTCGCATAGATCGCGGGGCTGAGCAGCAGCGCGCCGCAAAAGCGCTCGGGTTGCGTTATCGCGTAGCGCAACGCGCCGAAGCCGCCCATCGATACGCCGCCTATCATCCGTGCGCCACGCTGTGTGGAGACCGCGTAGTGCGTTTCGATCTCGGGCAGCAGATCGTCGAAGAACGCGGTCTCCATCTTCTCCTTGCGGTCGACGTACCAGTCCGTGCCGCCTTGCGGCATCACGATCGCCACTGGCGGCATGTCCTTGTGCTCGATCAGCGTGTCCGCGGTGGTTTGCAGGCGGCCTTGCGTGATCCAGTCGTTGGCGTCGCCGTTGTTGCCGTGAAGGAGGTAGAGCACCGGGATACGGGCGGCGTCCGCGCGATAGCCGGTAGGCAGATAGATGGTGTAAGCCCAGTCCCGGCCGAGCGCGCTGGAGTGGAAGCTTCGGCTGACGACGGTGCTGGCGAGAGCCGTCGGCGCGCCGGCGGCGGCGCACAGCACGAGGAGTGCGGAATGTAGGAATGCGCGCATGTCAGAGTAGGAGGCCGCCGCGCAAATCGCGCGCGGCCGTCATGCTATCACTGTCGCCCAGCCGGGCAGCGCTCAGGGTGCGATGCCCAGGCGCATGCTGACAAGACGGGCGGCGAAGCGCTTGAGCGGTTCGGTCGCCAGGGCAACCGCGAACAGCGCGCCAAGCGCGCAGGCGTCCGCGATCAGGCCGAGCGGGTAGTTCAGATAGCCGTCGGTCGCCGCATACAGCACCGAATCGACCACCAGCGAGATCACGGCGCCGGCGACAAAGCACAGCAGCCCCTTGCGGCCGATCACGCCGACCCACGGCCACCATTGAGCGAGTTTCCTCGCCCAGCCCAACTGGATCAGATTCGCGACCAGCCACGCGATCGCGAGGAAATTGACCGCGCGCAGATAGGAGAGATTCTGCTTGAGGCCGGCATCGAGCGGCTCGCGCTCGATAAAGAGCTTGTAGTAAGCGGCGGCCATCACGACGGCGAACGCCAGCACGCTGACGAGCCAGCCCAGGCGGTGTTCGCTCATCCGCTGATAGACCGGCTGGCAGCGCGCCAGCACGCCGAGCACGAACAGCAGTTGCCAGGCGAACGGGTTGAAATCCCAGTGCATGTCGGGTGCGGCGGGCAGATAAGCGCCGATGGCGGGCGCGCCCGCCCACAGCGCGACGCTGCCGGCCAGCAGCAGCCAGGGCTTGCTGCGCGCGAGCGGCAGGATCATGGGAACCAGCAGCGCGAAGAACGCATACATCGGCAGCACGGAAGCCAGATAGGGTTGACGCCGGAACAGCAGAATGTCGCGCAGCGCGGCGGCGGGGGCGTCCATCAGATCGTCGAGATCGGTGGTGGCGAGATTCGGTCCGTCGATGCTGAACGCGCTCAGCACCGCGCTGACCAGCAGCATCAACCCGGCCGTGACGAGAAATGCGCGATAGATTTCGAGCGCACGGCGCAGGAAGCGGCTGCGCGCGGTGGCCTCGTTACGCCGCGCGGCGAGCGCGGCGTAGGCCGTGGCGGTGGCGAAGCCGCCGAGGAACACGAAGATTTCGGCGGCGTCGCACAACGCGTAGGCGTGCAGCGTGATGCGCGACAGAATGCTCCCGCCGATGTGGTCGACGACGATGATCAGAAGGACCAGTCCACGGAAGAAATCAAGCTCGATCAAGCGGGATTGCGACTTTTGCATTATTTGGCGCCAAAAGCAGCCCCGTGCGACGGCGCGCTAGTCCAGCGCGGCAGGCGTCTCACAAGGCTTTTTGAAATTGGATTGGGTGATGCGGCGGATGCGTGATCCGCGTCGCCGCTTTCAACCGGCCGGCTCGGCCAGGTCGGTTGCAAGGGCTTTGAAGTGACCCGTTCGGCGGCGCCGGAGTTCCGCTGCGGCGCCGCATAGACCGTGGATTATATTGCTTTCTGACAAATACGACGGAGCCGCGCCGCGTCCGGGGTCATGAGGTGCCGCCTGGCCCCGCCGTCTACTCTAATACTCGCCATGAAAAAAGCGGCCGTCGCACGCAGTGGAGATTTAGCAACGTTTTGAGATGCGGGAGCGACAGCCGATGGACGGCCGGCTAAAGGCGTGTGACGATTTCCCGAAAACGCCGGGTCCAGGAAATCCTGGGGAAAGCGTGGCGAGGCGTTAAAACATAAGCGGTCGGGTCGAGGTTTCCCATTCCTCGTGTGCTGGGAGATATTCATGAACAAGCAAGTGTTCGCGCTGGCTGTCTCCACCGCTGTGTCCGCCACTTTCGCCGCGTCGGCGTCGGCTCAGACGAGCGTCACGCTGTACGGCGTTCTCGACGAAGGCATCAACTACACGAACAATGCCGGCCGCGGGCATGTCTACGAGCTCACGAGCGGCTACGCGCAAGGCAGCCGCTGGGGCCTGAAAGGCGCCGAGGAACTTGGCGGCGGCCTGAAAGCGATCTTCCAGCTGGAAAACGGTTTCGACGTGAGTTCGGGGCGGCTCAATCAAGGTGGCCGGATGTTCGGCCGCCAGGCCTTCGTCGGCTTGAGCGCGGAGCGCTACGGCGCATTGACGTTCGGCCGCCAGTACGATTCGGTGGTCGATTATCTGGCTCAGACCACGGCCAACGGCAGTTGGGCCGGCCTGCTGTTCTCGCACCCCTACGACAACGACAACACCGACAACTCGTTTCGCCTCGACAACACGGTCAAGTACACCAGTCCGTCGATTTCCGGCTTCCAGTTCGGCGGCACCTACAGCTTCAGCAACGACACGAACTTCGCGAACAACCGCGCGTACAGCGTCGGCGGCCAGTACGCGTATGGCGGCCTGCTCGTGACGGCCGCCTGGATGCAGGCCAACCATCCCGGCAACGGCGCGAACGGCGCGATCACGGCGAACGACGCCAGTTTCATCGCGGCGCGCATGCGGGTGTTCGGCGGCGGCATCACCTATACGTTCGGCCCGGCCACGGCGGGCTTCGTCTACACCAACTCGAAATATCTCGACCCAACCGGCAACGGCTACCTCGGCGTGACGCCGCTCGCGCCGCCGGGCGTCCTGCTGAACTCGCTGAAGTATCAGAACTTCGAGGTGAACGGCAAGTATCAGATCTCGCCGATGCTGTTCGTCGGCGCGCAGTACGTGTACACGATGGAAAACTACGACGCCTCGAACGGCGGCGTGAAGCCGAAGATTCACTCGTTCGGCTTGATGGCGGACTACAACCTGTCCAAACGGACCGACGTCTACATTCAGGGCGAGTATCAGCAGGTGACCGGCGACCCCACCTATTCGATTCTGGATGAAGCCTTCACGCCAGGCACCCAGGCGCCGTCGTCCACGTCGAGGCAGGTCGTGGTGCGGGCGGCGATCCGGCATAAGTTTTAGTGGCGCTGCGGCCGGCCGCTTCGCTGGGCCGCTTTGTTTGCGCGCTTGACCCGGCGGCTTGACTTCGCTGCTTCATTCGGCCGCTCTCATTCAGCCGCGTTTCACTTCGCGGTTTGGCGCGTCCGTTTTCTTGCAGGCGCGGTGGCGGCCGGCGTGGTGGCGGCGATCAGTTGCGCGATCCAGTCGACGAAAATCCGCACGCGCGGCGCCAGATGACGCCCATGCGGAAACACCACCGACACCGGCAGCGGCGGCGCCTTCCAGTCCTTCAGCACTTCGACGAGTTCGCCGCTTTCGAGGAGCGGCGCCTCCCCCTTGCCGATCGGCCCCTGCATCAAGCCGAGACCCGCGAGGCAGCAGCCGATATAGGCATGCGCGCTATTGACGGAGACGGCGCTGCGCATCGCCAGCGTCTTGAGTTCGCCGTGCTCCTCGTATTCCCAATCGAGATCGCGGCCGGTGCGGCTGGAAAAGAAACCGACGGCGAGATGGTCGGCCAGGTCGGCCGGCGTGCGCGGCAGGCCGTGCTTTTCGATGTAGCCGCGCGAAGCGCAATTGAGCTGCTCGAACTCGCCGATGCGCCGCGCCACCAGCGTCGTGTCGCCGAGATTGCCGACGCGCACCGCGCAATCGACGCCTTCCTCGATCAGATCGATCATGCGGTCGGTCGCGCTCAGCACGACGCGAATGTCGGGGTAGCGCGCGAAAAAGGCGGGCAGCGCGGGTATCACCACGTGCAAGGCCAGCCGCTCCGGCAGATCGACGCGCACCACGCCGCGCGGGCCGGCGGCGACGTCGGCGAACAGCGCTTCGGCGTCGTCGATATCGGCCAGCACCTGCATGCAGCGCTCATGATAGGCGGCGCCTTCGGGCGTGAGCGCGACGCGCCGGGTGGTGCGCTGGAGAAGTCGCACCCGCAAGTGCGTCTCGAGATACTGGATCGCGCCGCTGACGCTCGGGCGCGGCAACTGCATCTGCTCGGCGGCCTTGGTGAAACTGCGCAACTGCGCGACGCGGGCAAAGATCCTCATGGCCTGCAAGTGATCCATCGATACTGCTCTCCGTCAAATAGTCAACCGCGTTGGTTCGGGTTTTGATTGCCAATCGATGGCATGGATTGTTAGGCGCCGCCGACCAATCTGATTGACGGCCATGCCTTTATCCGCGTGTTGGCAAGGCGCAGAATGCCCTTCGAGCATGGCAAGCCGCGCACCGAACCCGGTAACCGTTCGGCCGCCTCGCCACCTTCCTCAACCGGATCAACCGACCTTGGGAACGCACGCAATGAACACACGTCAACTGGGCCGCCAGGGCCCGCGAGTCTCCGCCATCGGCCTCGGCTGCATGGGCATGTCCGATCTGTACGGCCCGGCCGACCGCGACGAAAGCATCGCCACGCTTCATTCGGCGCTCGACGCCGGCATCACGCTGCTCGACACCGGCGACTTCTACGGCATGGGCCACAACGAAATGCTGATCCGCGACGCGCTGCAAGGGCGCCAGCGCGAGAACGTGGCGGTCAGCGTGAAATTCGGCGCGTTGCGCGATCCGGCGGGCAACTGGATCGGCTACGACGCCCGGCCACAGGCCGTGCGCAACTTCCTCGCCTATTCGCTGCGGCGGCTCGGCACCGACTATATCGACATTTATCGGCCCGCGCGACTCGACCCGTCGGTGCCGGTCGAGGACACCGTCGGCGCGATCGCCGATCTCGTGAAGGAAGGCTACGTGCGCCACATCGGGCTCTCGGAAGTGGGTGCGGACACGCTGCGCCGCGCGCGAGCGATCGCGCCGATCGCGGATCTGCAAATCGAATACTCGCTGATGTCGCGCGGGATCGAAGCCGGCATCTTGCCCGTGTGCCGCGAACTCGGCATCGGGATTACCGCCTACGGTGTGCTCTCGCGTGGGTTGCTGAGCGGCAAGTGGTCGAAAGAGCGCGGCGCGCAGAAGGATTTCCGCAGCGTCAGCCCGCGGTTTCAGGGCGAGAACCTGGAGCGCAATCTCGCGCTCGTCGACACCTTGCGCACGCTTGCCGAAGCGCGCAACGCGAACCCGGCGCAACTGGCGGTTGCCTGGGCGTTGTCACGCGGCGACGACATCGTGCCGCTCGTCGGCGCGCGCCGACGCGCGCAGTTGACCGACGCGCTCGCCGCCACGGCGTTGAAGTTGAGCGCCGACGAACTGGCGCTGATCGAAGCCGCCATTCCGCCGGAAGCCGTGGCCGGCACGCGTTATAACGAGGTGCAAATGGCGCATCTGGACAGCGAGCGCGGCGGGCATTGATCGAATAATCGATCGAGCGATTGGGTTGAAACGCGGGAATGAAAACGCGCCTTGGGAAACCGATTCCCAAGGCGCGTTTTTGTGATTAACGAATATCGGACGGCGTAGTCGCTTTCAGTTCAGGACGTAGTGCTGAAACAGAATGCCAACGAGTATGCCGGCTGGAATGCCGAAAGTTCGGCCGCTCAGCGTGGCGCTCAAATCCTCGTCGAGTACGAAGGCTGAACGGCGCTCACGCCAAACGGTTTTAAAGGCCAGCGGCTTCGCATCCACGATGACGATGGAAAGCAGTGCGGTCAAGACGATCTGTTCCAACGCATGCAGTTTGGCGACAAAAGGAAAAAGCGGAGAAAGCTCGCCTGCATTGCATAGCAGCACCATAATCACGGCGGCGACCAGGGTCCCGAAGAAAAAACCACCTATGAATCTATTTGCTGAACTGAGAGAGTCCATTTAATGCCTTAACTTAACTCGTCGCGGCTATCAAAGCTCACGAAGTAAAAAAATACCGGTGCTATGGGTTTGGCCTTCGCTCAATCCGCGATGTATTGACTGCATCGCCGGCAAGCCTCAAAGGGACGCGTAAGAATATTTGCTTTACGTTCGTCCACATATCGTCCTATTCCTAACGCTTGCTGAGACGAGTCTTAAAAGGAAGCCGGTGAAATAGGCGGCGAGAGGGCACCTGCCAGTGCCCGGACAGCGACGACCATCGTCGCGACGAACGGAGCGCGATGGCAATTCAAGTTCTGGCGGCATCCTGCCGTTAACCCGTTGGTCTTCGTCCGTCCGTCGGGGGCTAGTCGCTTCCGCTTAGGCGGCGCCACGCGCAACGGGATGTGCAACCGGGCGCGCAACTTTGTATCAGAGTGTGTGGGACGACGCTTTTTGTTTAAAACGCGTCTTACAATTCCGCTTGATTTTTAATCAGCCATCCGGTCCTGTTCGCGAAAGATCAGCGGGTTCGCGTCCGCATGGACGCGCGGCGAGCGCGCGGAAGATTGGATGGCTTCGGCAGGTCACGGATAAGCACCGCACGAGGCGGCTTGCCCGTCTCGCGGAGAAAGTCGGCGCGGCGTGAGTACGCGCGCATCACGCGAGACGGCGGCATTCCGCCCGCCAATGAATTCAGCAGGAGAGTCGAACATGGTAGGAAAGCGTTTCGACCGAACAATGATGGCCGGTCTGGCCGGCGTGTGGATCGCGCTGGCTCTCAACGGTTGCGCGAATGTCGGACAGCAGGACGCGCAGACGGGCGCGGCACCGAGCGCGGCGGCGGCGTCCGGAGTCCAGGCGGCCGCGGCGCCCACGCCGGATACGGCGGCGAGCATGCCGGCCAACAAGATCAACGCCGCCGACCAGGGCACGCCGTTGAAGGCGCCGCCGCTGGTGTATCGCGTCAAACGCGGCGACACGCTCGCGCGCATCGCGCAGCAGCATCATTGCAGCGTCAGGCAGTTGCAGACGTGGAACGGCTTGAAGGCGTCGTCGCGTTTGAAGTCGGGGCAGGTGCTGCGCGTCGCGTCGCCGGAAACGGTGCGGGCGGTGAATGCGGCCAACGCGGCCGCGGCTTCCGCGAAGACTTCGTCCGCGCCGGCAGCGCCGCTTGCGGGGCAGCCATCGTCGGCGTCGACAACCGCCGCGCAGTCCACGGCGCAATCAGCCGCACTGAGCGCCGAGGAGGCGCGTGAAGTCGCGCAGCAAACCACGCGGCGCGCGAACGGCGTTTCGCTGGCGTGGCCCGCGGGCGGACGCGTCGTCGAAAGTTTCCAGCCGGGCGAGACGCGCGGCATCGAGATCGGCGGCAAACCGGGCGATCCGGTGCGGGCCGCGGCCGACGGCAAGGTGATGTACGCCGGCACGGGTTTGAACAGCTACGGCAGCCTCATCATCGTCCAGCACAACAAGGACTTTTTGACCGCCTACTCGCACAACCGCAAGCTGCTCGTGAAGACCGGCGACATCGTCAAGCAGGGACAGCAGATCGCCGAGATGGGCGACGAAAACAACTCACGCGTTTCCGTGGGTTTCGAATTGCGGCGCGACGGCAAGCCAATCGATCCCATGCCTTATCTGCCGCAAGGCCGCGGTTAGGGGGCGAGGCGCGCGCCTTTAGCGCCGAGGCATGCGCCCCTTCAGGAGCGCCAGGCACGCACCTTTAATCCAGCCAGCGCAGCGTCGCCGCGACGATCGCTTCGGGCGCATCTTCCTGCATCAGATGGCCGGCCTTCGGGACGGTCTGAAAACGCGCCTCCGGTATGGCCGCGGCCAGTTGACGGCCGCGCTCCGGTGCAATCCACTGGTCCTGTTCGCCCCACAGAATCTGCGTCGGACAGCGCATCCGCGGATAGCGCGCTTCCACTTCATCGGTATAGCGCTGGTCCATCTGCGCGATCTGCCGGTAGAACGCGGCTTGTCCCGTCGCGCCGAGCCACGGCGTCACGTAGGGCGCGAGTTCGTCATCGGGGATCTCGCGGGCGATGGCGCCGCGCACGTAGGCCTTCACCACGGCTTCATGAATATACGGCGGCAAGCCGGCGAACGCGTCGCCGTGTTCGCGCACGTGCCGCACGAACGGCGAACCCCAGGGCGCAACCGCAACCGGATCGATCAGTGTGAGACTGCGATACTCGCAGCCGTCGATGAGATGCGCGCGCAATGAAGTCGCGCCGCCAAAATCATGGGCGATCACGTCCGGGCTCTTCAGTTGCCAATGCACGAGCAATTGCGCGAGCAGCACGTTCTGCACGCCGAGCGAAACGTCTTGGCCGTCGCACTGTTGCGACTGGCCGTAGCCGAGCAGGTCGTAGTAGTAAACGGTGCGGATTTGCGCGAGATGCGGCGCGATGCGATGCCACACATACGAAGAGAACGGCGTGCCGTGAACCAGCACCAGCGGCGGACCGTTGCCGGTCACGTTAAAGCGCACGGTTTGATCGCGGAACGTATAGCTTTGGGGAAGCGGCCAGTTTTGCATCATGAGCGTCGCGAGAAAGTCTGCTTGCCTTAACGGGTTGCGTGAAGCCTGATGCCCGGTGTTTCGTAGCCTGCTGTGAATCGCTCCCGGAAAACCTCACCTTTGTTTTAGTCTGCAACGCCAGGCAAATTCATCGAGACGTCCGCTCGCGGACTCCTCGTCGGTCCGAACGCGGCAGTCTGCACCGCATACCTTTGCGAATCGCGCATGAATCGCCTTCAAATAAGGTGTTTTCATGTCGGCGCGATTCGGAAGGCCAGGTAATCGGCTAATCGCGAGCGACTTCACCCTTCAACTCGCCGACACCCGACCAACCGAAAACCTGTTTTTCAACGGTGAGGAAATTCGGGAGCCGACGCTATTTCGCCGCCGCGCCGCGCAGCAGTTGCGAGACCTGGCCATGCAGATGCAGGATCGCCGGATCGGCCTGCAACAGCGGCAGATAACGCGGCAGAAAAGCATTATTCGGCTGATCGGCTGAAAAGAGACCCACGATCGCTTCGGCCGCGGCGAGCCGGTCGGCGGGCTCGGCTTCCTTGTCGTCGAGAATTTCGTCGACGTTCGCAATCAAGGTCGACAGCGGCGTGAGCCAGCGAAACCCCGAGCCGTTGATCAGCACTTGCAGGAAGGCGGCGGGCGTGACCGGGCCGAATTCCTTTTCATACGATGCGCGCTCGTGATCGAGAATGGATTTATGCAGCGCCAATAGCGGTCTGCGAATCTCCGAGAGGAATTGAGTGCATTGCTGGTCGTTCATCGTGCGGCTCCTTCGGATGGTCAGGCAGTCAGACGGTAAGGCCGGTTCGAGTCGGGCGAGCTCAATCAAGCGATGGTAACGCATTGATCCGGATGTCGTTCGTTCCGTGCCAGGCGCGCCGGCAGCGGCTCTCCTGTTGCGTCAGCGCGCCAGGGGTCGCGGCGAAATTCTTTGTGCGCGACTACAATTTGCCGGACTGTTGCGCCGCATTCGCGCCGCGCATCATCTTCGATTCAACTGCACGTCGGCCTCATCGCGTATTAGCAGCGCTTACCGAATAAACGCGGCAAGCTTTCCTGCTTTGGTTCGACGTCCCGTCTAAACAGACTGACAAACAATAATCCCCACTCGGAGCCGCCCATGACCACGTTCAACATCAACGGCCAAACCCATACCGTCGATGCACCGCCCGACATGCCCCTGTTGTGGGTCTTACGCGACCTCGTCGGCTTGACCGGCACGAAGTTCGGCTGCGGCATCGCGCAATGCGGCGCGTGCACGGTGCATCTCGACGGCGTCGCGGTGCGCTCGTGCGTGTTGCCCGCGGCGGCGGTCGGCGACAAGAAGATCACCACGATCGAAGCGGTCGGCAGCACGCCGGCCGGACAGAAGGTGCAGCAGGCATGGCGTCAACTCGACGTGGTGCAGTGCGGCTACTGCCAGTCGGGCCAGGTGATGTCGGCCGCCTCGCTGCTCGCGAGCAATGCCAATCCCACCGATGCGGACATCGACGCCGCGATGGCCGGCAACATCTGCCGCTGCGGCACGTACAACCGCATCCGCGCGGCGATCAAGCAAGCCGCGAAGGGAGCCTGATATGTCCCAGGGATTGCTCGATGCACACAACGGCGCACACCACGGCGCGCAGCCGTCCGACAGCGGCAAGGGCCGCGTCAGCCGCCGCACGTTTCTCAAGTTCGGCGTGACGGTGGGCGCGGCGGCCGGCGGCGGCTTGCTGCTCGGCTTCAGCATGCCGGCCGCGAGCCAGGATCAGAAGGCCGGCAAATCGGTGATCGGCGGCGACGCCGACGAGGCGCCGCAAAACGGCGTGTTCGCGCCGAACGCGTTCATTCAGATCGACACCGCGGGCAAGGTCACGCTCGTGATTCCAAAGGTGGAAATGGGTCAGGGCGTCTATACGTCGATCCCGATGCTGATCGCCGAAGAACTCGAAGTGCCGCTGGATTCAGTCACGCTCGACCACGCGCCGCCGAACGAAAAGCTCTTCACGGACCCGCTGCTCGGCGGCCAGCTCACCGGCGGTTCCACGTCGATCCGCTATGCGTGGGAGCCGATGCGCCGCGCCGGCGCGACGGCGCGCGTGGCGCTGGTCAACGCGGCCGCGCAGCAATGGCAGGTCGATCCGTCAACCTGTCATGCGCAAGCCGGCCAGGTGATTCATGCGGCCAGCAAGCGCAGCATCGGCTATGGACAACTGGCGGACGCGGCGGCCAAACTGCCCGCGCCGGAAAACGTCAAGCTGAAAGACCCGAAGGATTTCAAGCTGATCGGCACCGCCGTCAAGCGCCTCGACTCGCCGGAGAAGGTGGACGGCACCGCCGTGTTCGGCCTCGACGTGCGCGTACCCGGCATGGTCTACGCGGCCATCGCCAATTGCCCGGTGTTCGGCGGCACGCTCGCGAGCGTGGACGACACCCACGCGAAGAAGATCCCGGGCGTGCGCCAGGTGGTCAAGATTGACAACGCGGTCGCCGTGATCGCCGACCACACGTGGGCCGCGAAACGCGGCGTGCAGGCGCTCGACATCAAGTGGAACGAAGGCGCGGGCGCGAATCTTTCGATGAAGCAGATCGTCGACGATCTCGCCAACGCCGCGCAGCGCAACGGCGCGGTCGCGCGCAAGGAAGGCGACGTCGGCAACGCCTTTTCGAATGCGAAGACGCGCGTGGATGCCGTCTATCAGCAGCCGTTCCTCGCGCACGCCACGATGGAGCCGATCAATTGCACCGTGCACGTGCGCCCCGACGCGTGCGACGTCTGGATCGGCTCGCAAGTGCCGACGCGCGTGCGGGACGCCGCGATGAAAGAGACCGGCTTGCCCGCCGACAAGATCGTCGTGCATAACCATCTGATCGGCGGCGGCTTCGGACGGCGGCTGGAATTCGACATGGTCACGCAGGCGGTCAAGGTCGCCAAGCAGGTGTCCGCGCCGGTCAAGGTGCTGTGGACGCGCGAGGAGGACATTCAGCACGACATGTACCGGCCGTACTACTATGACAAGCTTTCCGCGGGGCTCGACGCGAACGGCAAGCCGGTCGCGTGGCAGCATCGGATTGTCGGCTCGTCGATCCTGGCGCGTTTCGCGCCGCCCGCGTTCAGAAACGGCATCGATCCCGACGCGGTGGAGGTTGCCGCGGACCTGCCGTACGACTTGCCGAATCAACTGGTCGACTACGTGCGCCAGGAGCCGCATGCGGTCCCCACCGCGTTCTGGCGCGGCGTAGGACCGACGCGCGGCACCTTCGTGGTGGAGAGTTTCATCGACGAACTCGCCGCGCAGGCCAAGATCGATCCGGTCAAATATCGCCAGGAGCTGCTCGGCAAGACGCCGCGCGCGCTGAACGTACTCAACACCGCCGCGCAGGCGGCGAACTGGGGCAGCGCGGTGCCGAAGGGGCAGGGGCGCGGCGTCTCGGTGATGCACGCGTTCGGCAGTTTCTTCGCGATCGTCGTCGACGTGGCGGTGGACCAGGGCGAGGTCGCGGTCAAGCGCGTGGTGTGCGCGGTCGACTGCGGCATGGTCGTGAATCCGAACACGATCGAAGCGCAAGTGCAGGGCGGCATCATCTTCGGCATCACGGCCGCGCTCTACAGCGAGATCACGATCAAGAACGGCCGCGTCGAGCAGAACAACTTCACCGACTACCGGATGCTGCGCATCGATCAGACGCCGCCCATCAACGTGCATATCGTGAAGAGCAGCGAGGCGCCGGGCGGCATCGGCGAACCCGGCACCGCGGCGCTCGCGCCCGCGCTGACCAACGCCATTTACGCGGCCACCGGCAAGCGGCTGCGGCAATTGCCGGTCGGCAGTCAACTGCAAACCGCCTGACCGGAGCCCGACATGAAAAACACACTGAAGGGTTTCGGCGCGGCGCTGTGCCTCGCGCTGCCGTTCGTCACGCAAGCGCCGGCGCAGGCCGCCGATCAAACGCTGGTGCAGCGCGGCGCGTATCTGGCGAAGGTCGGCGATTGCGCCGCCTGCCATACGGCGCCGCGCGGCAAGCCGTTCGCGGGCGGCCTGCCGATGAGCACGCCGATGGGCCACATCTACACCACCAACATCACGCCCGACCGGCAAACCGGCATCGGCGGCTATACCGAGGAGGACTTTGCCCGCGCGATGCGTGAAGGCGTCGCGAGAGACGGCCACAACCTGTATCCGGCGATGCCGTATCCGTCGTATGCGAAGGTCAACAACGACGACATGAAAGCGCTGTATGCGTATTTCATGAGCGGCGTCGCGCCGGTGCAGCAGGCCAATCGCGAACCTGACATCAAGTGGCCGTTGAACATGCGCTGGCCGTTGAAGCTCTGGAACATGGTCTTCCTGGAGAAGGGCGTCTATCAGGACAAGCCGGGCAAGGACGTCGCCTGGAATCGCGGCGCATACCTCATTCAAGGCCTCGGGCACTGCGGCTCGTGTCATACGCCGCGCGGCATCGCGTTCCAGGAGAAGGCGCTCGATGAAAGCGGCAGCGCATTCCTCACGGGCGGCCTGCTCGACGGCTGGTTCGCGGCGAATCTGACCGGCGCGCACAACGTCGGCCTGGGCCGCTGGAACGATCAGGATCTGCAGACCTTCCTCAAGACCGGCGCGAATCGCCACGCCTCGGCGTTCGGCTCGATGACCAGCGTGATCAACAACAGCACGCAGGCCATGAACGACACCGACATCGCGGCGATGACGACGTATCTGAAGTCGCTGCCGCCGGCGGGCGGCAATGGCGCGCCGCCTTATACGTTCGATCCGCAAGCGACGAAGGTGTCGTTGAACCGTCCCGCGAACGATGCCGGCGCGCGCGTGTACACGGCGTATTGCATGCACTGTCATGGCGTCGACGGACGCGGTTTCGCGCCGATGCTTGCGCCGTTGGCGGGCAATCCGAATATGCTCGAGACGAATCCGTCGTCGCTGATCAACGTGACCTTGAACGGCACCGAGGATCTGGTGATCGGCGGCATTCCCGCGCCGTATCCGATGCCGAAGTACGCGCCGGTGTTGAACGACCAGCAGATCGCCGACGTGCTGAGCTTCGTGCGGGCCGGCTGGAATAACGGTGCGCCGGCGGTCAGCGCGGCGGAGGTGGCGAAGCTCCGCAAGTCGACGCAGGCGGCTCGCTAGTCATACGGGGCGGCACAAAAAAAGCGGCAACCGTTGTTGTTCACGGTTGCCGCTTTTTCATTCGTGGACGCAAGTCCAAACCAAAACGCCCGGCCAAAACGCTCGCTGCGAACGCGAGCTAGCGATGCTGCCCGACCTTCTGCCGCTTCTCCAGCACACGCGCGTACCACGTCAACGGGAAGCACATCGCGAAGTAGATCATCGCGACCATGCCGTAGATCGGGAACGGACGGAACGCGGCGTTGGTGATCATCGTGCCGGTCTTGGTCAACTCGACGAAGCCGATGATCGACGCGAGCGCGGTGCTTTTCACCACCTGCACGAGAAAACCGACCGTCGGCGCGACGGCGATTTTCAGCGCCTGCGGCCACACGATATAGCGCAGTTGCTGGCCGAACGTCATGCCGAGACTCGCGCCCGCCGCCCATTGACCGCGCGGCACGGCTTCGACGCAGCCGCGCCAGATGTCGACCAGATACGCGCTCGTGTAAAGCGTCAACGTGACGGCTGCCGCGACCCACGGCGATACTTCGACGCCCATCAACGGCAAACCGAAGAACGCGAGAAACAGTTGCATCAGCAGCGGCGTGCCCTGGAACACTTCCACATACACGACCACGATCCGGCGCAGCCACGGCAGCGGCGAGACGCGCATCGCCAGCAAGATCAGCCCGACCATGCCCCCGCCGACAAACGCGATCAGCGACAACAGCACCGTCCAGCGTGCGGCGAGCAGCAGATTGCGGGCGATGTCCCACAGGGTGAATTCGACCATGATCAACGCTCCGTGGGCAGGGTGCGCGGGGCGCGCCACATCAGGCGAGTGCGCCAGCCACGCGGCGCGCTGTCGGCGCCGCGCGCCGCGCGGCCGGCGAACAGACCACGGCCGAAGCGGTTCAGCAATTGCCGCAACAGGATCGACATCAACAGATAAGTGGCCGTGATGATCGCGTAGCTCTCGAACGACCGGAAGTTGCGCGACTGGATGAAGTTCGCCGCATACGTGAGATCGGGCACCGAGATCTGCGAGACGACCGCCGAGCCGAGCATCACGATCAGCACCTGGCTCAGCAGCGCGGGAAACACGGCGGCGACCGCCTGCGGCAGCACCACGTAGCGGAACACTTGCCGCCCATGCAGGCCCAGCGCCTGCGCCGCCTGCACCTGGCCGCGCGGAATCGAATCGATGCCGGCGCGCACGATCTCGATCGCGTACGCGCCGAGATTGACGGTCATGGCCAGAATCGCGGCCTGTATTTCGTCGATATGAATGCCGAGGCTCGGCAAGCCGAAGAAGATGAAGAACAACTGCACGATGAACGGCGTATTGCGGATCAACTCCACATAGCTCGCGATCACCCAGCGCGCCCATTTCGGCCCGGCCACCGCGACGCTCGCGCCGCCAATGCCGACGAGACCGCCCAGCACGGTGGACACGGCCGTCAGCCCCAAGGTCACGGCGACGCCGCGCGCGAGCATCCCCGCATAGAGGCCGAAGCCGCTGAAATCGAACGCATAGGTCATGGCGTGGCGCTCATCGTGAGGTCAAACTCCGGCGCGCACCGGCATGCCGGCGCGCTCAAACAAGGTTCAGAGATCGGCCGGCAGCGGCGCGCGCAACCACTTCTGCGAAATCGCGTTCATGGTGCCGTCCTTGCGGGCCTTGGCAATGGTTTCGTCGACTTTCTGCTTCAGACGCGGCTCGTTCTTGTTCAAACCCACGTGATCCGGCGAGCTGAAGAGCGAAAACTTCTGCTCGGGATCGTTCGCGGGATGACGCGCGAGAATCGTGGCGCCGACGTCGTTGCCGACGACCATCAACTGTACCTGACCAGAAAGGAACGCCGAAATTGCGCCGTTAGGATCGTCGAATCTTTTTATGATCGCCGTGGGCGGCGCGATTTTGCTGACGCTCAGGTCCTCCAGCGTGCCGCGCGCGACCGACACTGACTTGCCCGCGAGGTCGCCGGCGTTCTTGACGGGCAGCGCTTTCGGGCCGAACACGGCGAGGTAGTAGGGCGCGTAAGGCTGCGAGAAGTCGATCACCTTTTCGCGCTCCGGCGTCTGGCCCACCGAAAGCAGCATGTCGGTTTTGTGGCCGGCGAGGTAGGCCATGCGGTTGTCGCCCGTCACCGGCACGAGTTCCACTTTCACGTTGAGCGACTTGCCGATCAGATCGGCGACGTCGATGTCGTAGCCCATCGGCTTCATGTCCGGGCCGATCGAGCCGAACGGCGGATAGTCCATGAACACGCCGATGCGCACCGTGCCCGACTTCGCGATGTCGTCGAGCGCGTCGGCTCGCGCGGCGGACGAAAAGGCGCATAGCGCGCCGAGGCTCGTGAAGGCGAGGGCGGCGGCGAGCGCCGCGAACCCGCGGCGGGTGGTCGATTTCGAAACTTGCGGCTGGTGCATGGTCTTTCCTCTGTCGAGAACGGTGGTATTGGAATGGCTTTGGGGGTTGGCTGGAATGTCGCTCGCGGTGGTCGCGCGGTTCGGTAGGTGGCTCGGTTCGGTAGTTCGGTAGCTCGGTTCGGTAGTTCGGTGCGGTGACTCGGTTCGGCGGCTCAGTGCGCGGCGCGCGCGGCGATCAGCTTGCAGGCGTGCGGCGGCAATTCCGCGAGCACCGGCATGCCGAGCGTGAGCCCCGGCGTTTCGCGCGGCGTGGTGGTGGCGGTCAGCGTGAAGCCGGCGCAATCGATCGTCGCTTCCAGCGAGGCCCCCACGTCACGGATAAACGTGACGGTGCCCGCGAGCCGATTCGCGCCGGCTTCGGCCGAAGCGGGTTTCACGCACACGTCCTCAGGGCGGATCAGCAGGCGGATGTCGCCGCCCGAATCCGGCACGCGCGCCGTTTGAGCGACGGCGATGCGCCGCCCGCCCGGCAGGCTCACGCCGAGCGCGCCGTCGTAAGTCACCGGCAGGATATTGCCGAGGCCGATGAAGTCGGCGACGAACTCGCTGACCGGATCGCGATAGATATCGAGCGGCTTGCCCACCTGCGCGATGCGGCCCTTCTCCATCACGACGATCTCGTCGGCCATCGTCATCGCTTCGCGCTGATCGTGCGTGACCATGATCGTCGTGATGCCGAGGCGCTGTTGCAGCAGACGGATCTCGACCTGCATCGCTTCGCGCAGCTTGGCGTCGAGTGCGGAGAGCGGTTCGTCGAGCAGCAGCAGTTTCGGTTGCGAGGCGATCGCGCGCGCAATCGCCACGCGCTGGCGCTGACCGCCGGAGAGTTGCGTGACCGGCCGGTTCGCCATGTGCGGCAACTGGATCAGGTCGAGCAGTTCGGCGACGCGGCGCGCCTGTTCGTGCTTCACGGTCTTGCGCAGCTTCAGCGGATAGGCGACGTTCTGCGCGACCGTCATATGCGGGAACAGCGCGAGCGACTGGAACACCATGCCGAAGTCGCGCTGGTTCGCCGGCAGCCGCGTGATGTCGCGGCCGGCAAAGTGGATGCTGCCCGAACTCGGCGTTTCGAGCCCGGCGATCATTCGCAGCAGCGTGGTCTTGCCGCAGCCGGACGGGCCGAGAAAGCAGACCAGCTTGCCGTCGGGCACGCTCAGATCGACGCCGTCGACGGCATGCGCCGCGTTGAAGCGCCGGGTCACGGCCTGCAAGGTGAGATGGGTCATCGAATGCTCCGGCGGCAACGCGTGAGAAGCGCGGTCAAAGCGCAACGCCTTCGTCGCCGATCAGCTTTTCCAGCAGCCAGATCAGCGCGAAGTCGATCGCGACGATGAATACGGCGAAACAGAACACGGTCGGATCGAGCGACGACACCGTGCGGCTGTACAGCCACACCGGCAGGGTCATCGTGTCGATGCCGTACAGGAAGAAGGTCACCGTGAATTCGTTGAACGAGACGATGAACGCGAACAGCATGCCGGCGAGAATGCCGGGGCGCATCAGCGGCAGGATCACGTCGACGAGCGCGCGGCCAGGACTTGCGCCCATCACGCAGGCGGCTTCCTCGAACTCGGGGCCGATCGAGGCCACCGACGCCGCGCAATTCTTCACGGTAAACGGCAGCGCCAGAATCACATGCGCGATGATCAGGCGGAACACGCCGAGCTCGACCGGCAGCACGTTGAACACCAGCAGCAGCGAGAGCCCGAGCATCACGAGCGGATAGACGAGCGGCAACGCCACCAGTTGCTCGACCGCGGGCTTGCCGCGAAAACGGTAGCGGCAGAGCGCATAGGCGGCGGGCACCGAAACGAGCGTGGCGATGACCATCGTGCAAAGCGCGACGATCAGGCTCGTGCTCAACGCCGCGCCCATCGACAGCGAGTCGCTCGCATCCGGCGCGACGAAGCTGTGCCACGCGGCGCGATACCAGTGCAAGCCGTAGGCGTGCGGCGGGAATTCGAGCGTATCGGCCGCGCTGAACGACATCACGATCATCGTGATGATCGGCAGCGCGGCGAGAAACAGGACGAGCGCGGCCAGCAGCGCGGCGGCCTTGCCGAGCCGGCCGGGCATCGTGACCGGCCAACGGGAAACACGGGGCAAACGCGCGAGCCGCGCGGTTTGAATCGGCGTGCTCATGCGCGCGGCTCCTCGGCAAGACGTTGCGTGCGGCGCACGAGGCGCTGCGAGAGCGCCATCACCGTGAGCGTGGCGAGCATCAGCACGACGCCCGATGCGGACGCCGCCGGCCAGTTCAGCAAGGGCGCCACCTGATCGTGGACCAGCACGGCGAGCATCGGCACGCGGCGTCCGCCGAGCAGCAAAGGCACGGCGAACGCGCTGGCGTTGTACGCGAACACCAGCAACGCGCCCGACACGAGACCGGGCAGCGCCAGCGGCAACAGAATGTGACGCAGCGTTTGCCAGCGCGTCGCGCCGAGCGTCGCCGCAGCCTCTTCATACGAGCGCGAGACCGCGCGCATCGCGCTCGACAACGGCAGCACGGCGAGCGGAAACGCCGTCTGGATCAAGCCGAGCAACACGCCATGCTCGCGATACAGCCACATCACCGGGCGTTGCACGAGCCCGCTGCCGAGCAGGGCATGATTGAGCAAACCGGCCGGACCGAGAATGATCAGCCAGCCATAACCTTGCAGCAGCAAATTGACGAGCAGCGGCAGAAGCACACCCGCGAGCAGCAGACGCCGCGCGAGCCGCGATTGCGTGCGAGCCATCGCGAGCGCGACGGGAATCGCCAGCACGATCGCGCAGATCATGCTTTGAAACGCCAGCTTCAGCGTGAGCCATAAAGACTTGAGGAAGTAGCCGTCGAGCAGGTCCGCGTAATTTTGCAGCGTGAAGCCGCGCCACTCGTCGCCTTGCGTGCCGAAGCTCATGCGCAGCACGACGAGCGCCGCCGCGCCGAGCACCGCGAGAAACGTCAGGATCGGCGCGAGCAGGAGCCAGGGGCGCGCTTTGTCCAACGCGCTTGCGGCGGGTTGGTCCGGCGCGGCGGATGCGGGACTGGGCGTGCCACCCACCGCGCCCGCCGCGCTGCCGGATGCCGCGGCCGAACCCCGCGCCGCATTCGACGCCGATCCGGCTCGCCGCGAAAAGCGCGCGAGCATCGCCGTCATGCCGAGAAAATTTCGGTGTAGCGCTTGATCCACGCCGGCTGCACGACGGCGAGCGCCTTGTCGTCGTGCAATACGGCCTTTTCGGCGATCTGCCGCGGGCTCGGTACGAACGCGCGGCTCTCGGCGGGAATCACCGCTTTCGAATTGACCGGGCCGTTCAGCACGTCCGCCGCCATGCGGCCTTGCACGCCGGCATCGAGCGAATGGTTGATGAAGGCGTGGATCAGATCGCTGTCGCCGGGATGCGACTTCGGGATCACCGTGAACATGAGTTGCGTGGCGAAGCCTTCCTTCATGCCGTAGGTCACGCCCATCTTGTACTCGGGCTTGCGGATCTGCGCGGGGAAAAAGGCCGGCGAATAGATGCCGCCGATATCGAGCGAGCCGGTGCGGAACAGGTCGGCCACCTGGTTCGGGTTCTCCCCGAGCGTCATCACGTGGTCTTTCAGTTGCATCAGTTTCCTGAAGCCCGGCTCGATGTTCTGCTGCGAGCCGCCGTTCATCTTCGCGGCGATGATCGCGAGGTCCACCGCTTCGGCCCATTCCGGCGGCGGCAGGAACAGGCGGCCGGCGTACTTCGAGTCCCACAACGCTTCATACGACGACGGCGCTTCCTTGAACGTCGACGTGTTGTAGATCAGGCCGTCCGACCACAGCAGATAGCCGATGCCGAAACCGTTCGCTCCGGTGCGGTATTGCGGGGCCACGTCCTTGAGATTCGGCAGCTTGTCGAGATCGGGCTTCATCAGCAGGCCGGCGTCGCCGAGACCCGCCGCGCCCACGCCCGCCAGCGTGATCACGTCGTAGGTCGGCCGCTCGCCCGCGGCCTTGACCTTGGCGACCATGCCGGAGGTGCCGTCGGCGCGATCGGCGATCACCTTCGCGCCGGTCTTCGCCGTGAAGGTGGCGGCGATGTTGCGCAAGGCTGCGGCGCCGGTGTCGTCGGACCATGTCAGGAGGCGCAGCGTTTTGCCGGAGAAGTTGTGCTCCTCAGCCTTGAGATTGACGAACGGCATCGGCAATGCGGACGCCGCGAGCGCCGCGCCGATCGTCTTGATGGCCTGCCTTCTACCCCGTTTGATGTCTTGCATGGCGGTCTCCTGTGTTGAGCGCCTGTTGCTGGGTGATATTCGCTGTGACCGCTGCCGCTGCATCGCTCGTTGGCGCTGCCCGCCTGGCATGACCGGGCGCGTTGCCCGATGCGCCGCGGTGGATGCACTCTAGGTTTGCCAAAATCCCTCAACAAACGAAATATGCGCATGGAGCGCATGAGCTAATCTCATGCGTCGGCATTGAGGTAGTGGTGCCGGCGGCATTGATCGGGCAAGCGGGAGCGCCGAGACGGTGGCGCGTGCGGGTTAACGTCCACGTTTTTTCCGCGCTCGGGCTGCGCGGGGAGGTATGAGGAAAGCTCGGTTCTGGTGCGGTCGCGAACGGTACGCGCCCTGTGCCGGTGCAAACCGGCGGTCGAGCCCGGCGTCCTGTGCCATGCCATGAGCAACACGCATGGGTTCAAGCGAGGTTCGAGCGCCTGTGAGAATTTTCGATGGCGTATCCTATCGGCCAGATGGGCCGCATGCGCTGCGCGACGCCCATTGCTTCACGCTCGCGCAATGAGTTTTTCTGATCCTTCCTGGACCCTACTGGACTTCTTTCGATGCGCCGTCTCCCGCCGCTCAACGCGCTGCAGATTTTCGAAACCGTCGCGCGGCATCGCAGCTTCACGCGCGCCGCGGACCATCTTTGCCTGACGCAAGGCGCGGTGAGCCGGCAAATCATCGCGCTCGAGGATTACTACAAGTTCCCGCTCTTCAAGCGTCACGCGAAGGGCTTGACGCTTACCGCCGAAGGCGAACTGCTGCTGCCGGCCGTGAAGGAAAGCTTCGCGCGCATCGAGGAGATTTCGCTGCGCCTCACGCGGCAGCGCACCGATCTCGCGCTGAAGGTGCCGACCTGCGTGATGCGCTGGATGCTGCCGAAGATCATGCGCTTCCAGGCCGAGTATCCCGATCTGCACGTGCAGATCACCACGACCTGGCAGCATGACGTCGACTTTCAGATGGAGCCGTTCGACGCGGCCATCATCTATGGTTCGTCGCCGGGTGCGGACGTGCAGGCGGTGCCCTTGTTCGAGGAGCGTCTGACGCCGGTGTGCGCGCCCGATCTTCTGAAAGACAAGCCGTTGGACGAGATCGCGGACCTGGCGCGCCATACGTTGCTGCATCCCACGCGCGATCATCGCGACTGGAAAATGTGGCTCGCCAAGGTGAGCGAGGCGGATGCCGCGCACGCCCAGGCGATCGACGCCGAGCACGGGCCGAGTTTCGACACGCTCGACATGGCGACCAACGCCGCGTTGCAGGGCTTCGGCGTGGCGATCAGCGACCTCGCGCTGATCGACGAGGACGTCGCGGCGAGGCGCCTGGTGCGGCCGTTCGATACGGTGCTCAAGACCGGCTGGCGTTATTACTTCATCTATCCGGATTCAGCCGCGCATCAGCAAAAGCTCAATCTGTTTCGCGACTGGATCGCCGCGCATTGGCAGGAGTGAGGCCGCGAACGTCGCGTCACGGCGCGAACGACAGAAACAGATACGCCGCGAACAGCGACAGGTGCACGGCGCCCTGCAGAATCGTGGTGCGCCCGCTGCTCAGCGTGAGCGTGCCGACCAGCAGCGTGAGGATCAACAGCACCGTTTGCTTGCCGTCGATGCCGAGCACGAGCGACTGACCGGTCGCGAGAAACACCGCGGCGACGGTCGGAATGGTTAGCCCGATACTGGCGAGCGCGGAACCCAGCGCGAGATTCATGCTGTTCTGCAAGCGATCGGCGCGGGCCGCGCGCACCGCCGCGAGACCCTCGGGCAGCAGAACGAGCGCGGCGATGATGATGCCGACCACCGCCGCCGGCGCGCCCGCGTTCTGCACCGCGGTTTCGACGACCGGCGACAGCACCTTCGCCAGCAGCACCACGGCGACGAGGCACACCAGCAGCAAACCGCCGGCCGCGAGCGCCACGCGGCTGCTCGGCGGGGCGGCGTGCACGTCTTCGTCGGGCACGTCGGCGAGAAAATAATCGCGATGCCGCACGGTCTGCACGAACACGAACACGCCGTACAGCACCAATGACGAAACGCCCGCGAACGCCAGTTGCGACGGCGACAGCACCGGGCCGGCGCGGGTGGTCGTGTAGTTCGGCATGACGAGCGTGAGCACGGACAGCGAGGCGAGCACCGCCAGCGCCGCGGCCGCGCCACGGCTTTGAAAGTCCTGCTCGCGATGCCGGATGCCGCCCACCAGCAGGCAAATGCCCACGATGCCGTTGCAGACGATCATGACCGCGGCGAACACGGTGTCGCGCGCGAGGCCGGCCTTTTCGGGGCCGGAGGTCAGCATCACCGAGACGATCAGCGCGACCTCGATCACGGTGACGGCCACCGCCAGCACCAAGGTGCCGAACGGCTCGCCGACGCGATGCGCGACCACTTCCGCATGGTGCACCGCCGTAAACACCGCCGCGCACAGCGCCACGCCGACCAACGCGAGCAGCAGCCCGTTGCCCGGCAGCAGATAGGCGGCGCCCAGCACGATCCAAGCGACGAACGGCGCGGCAATGGTCCAGCGGGGTAGAACGGTCGCGGTCGAGGTCATTGGGGCTTCCTTTTTGTTGCTTGTTTTGACTGGCGCGGAGGGGCTCCACGTGGGCTAGAAGCGAGCGCGGAAGCTCATGCGGCTTCTCATAAATACGTTCTAACGTATTAAATTATAAGGGATACTTGGCCGCGTCCGAGATTTTCGCAGGCGGCGTCCCGCAGGGCACGGTACAAGCGGCGACGCTTGACCAGAACGATCGGTCAAGCGGGCTTGCGCGGAAAGCAGGTGGGTTGCAGTGTAGTGCGGCTTCGCGAGATTCGGCGGCGTGTAGCGCCGGGGCGAGCCGGTTGAACCTGAGTGATCTGATAGTCGGGCGTCGCTGCGTTGTCGGAACCCAGCGACGCCCGGATCTGCCGCTACGGTCGCGGCCGACCGAATTACTGTCCGACCGGGCGGATCGTCAGCGCGTTCTTCACTGAAGTCACGCCGGCGACGCCTTGCGCGGCCTGAGTCGCCAGATCGACTTGCGGCTGCTCCGGCACGGAGCCGGCCAACGTCACCGCGCCGCCACGTGCACGCACCGAGATATTGGCCACGCTCAGCCCTTTGGTTTTCGTCAGCGCGCTACGCACCTTGCGGCCCAAGGCACGATTGGCGGCCTTGGCCTGCTTGGCGGTCGGCGCCGCGGAGGCTGCCTCGGGGGCCGCCGTGGTCGCCGCATCGCTGCTTTGCGCATAGGCGTTGAGCGATGCCAGAACGATCAGCGCGCCGCCGACCATCTTGATTGCCGTGAATGCTTTCATTGAACTCTCCTGTTGTCGTGAATACTTCGGTCCCCGGGTGGGGACGCTTTAATGCAACTGCGGTACTTCGGGACGAATCTGAACGGGACTGTGCCGCGGGTCGTGCGAGTGCATGCAAGCTGACTGCTGATCGAGGCGAGGTGATGCGATACGAGCGGGCCGAGGCGCATGCGAGCCGGCAAAGGCTGTGCCGCGGACCGGAAACACACGATACTCCAATCGATGCCGCGGCGACTGCGACGGTGCCACGAAATGAGGCGTGGCTACAACGCATCGGCCGATGACAACCGACCCATGTCGCGATACCGCGTGGCATGGCGCATCCATCGAACCGCGCGCTGCGCGCTTTAAAAAAGGCCGAACGCATGCCCGAACCGTTGCTTCCCATCCTGCCGTTGCATCGTGACGATTTGCCGGTCGATACGATCGGCCTGGCGCGCTTCATGATCGGCAAGTACCTCGTGCACGATCTGCCCGAAGGCCGCATCAGCGGACGGATCGTCGAGACCGAGGCGTATCCGGTCGGCGATTCGACCAGCCATGCGTTTATCGGCCGACGTCCGCATAACGGCTCGATGTTTCTCGCGCGAGGTCACGCCTATGTGCGCCTCACGTATGGCTTGTCCTACATGCTGAACATGTCGGCGGAAGCGGAGGAGGTCGGCGCGGGCATTCTGTTTCGCGCGATCGAGCCGCTCGAAGGTTTGCCGTTGATGGAAGCGCGGCGCCCCGGCGTGCCGCTGCGCGATCTCGCGCGTGGACCCGGCCGCTTGACCACCGCGCTCGGCATCGGCCAGGCGTTCGACGGCCGCGATCTTTGCACTGGGCGTGGTCTTTGGATCGGCGTGATCGAACGAGGCGAGTTGCCGGTCGGCGTGACGACGCGCATCGGTCTGTCGCGCGAAATGCATCGACCGTTGCGATTTTTCGAACCGGGCAGCGCGTTCGTGAGCGGACCGCGAAAGCTGTTGTTGAGCGCGCATGCCGGACCCGAGGCTCGCGCGAAAATCTGACCGGCAAGCGCACGGGCGCCGGCAAAATCCGCCGGGACAGGATGCGTTTTGGAAACCTCAGACACAAAGGCTTACGAAGCCGCGCATTATTACGGGGAACCCTCGACCCAATTCGCATGCGACGGTAAATTCCGCTGCACTGTTGCGATTAGGGCAATTATGTATCTCTCAATTAAGGGTTTTCCCTTGGCGTGCCGGTGACTAGACTGGAATCACTCGCTGCTCACGGTGTGTGGCAAGCGAAGCAAAAAACCAATCTGGAGGTAAGTCATCATGAACTCGTTTATCAAGGCAGTTGCCCTCGCAGCCGTTCTCGCGGCCCCGGTCGCCTCGTTCGCTCAATCGAGCCAGCAACCCGTGACCCGCGCGGAAGTCCGTAACGAACTGATTCAGTTGGAGCGCGCCGGCTATAACCCGGCCACCGCCAGCGATCCGGCTTATCCGGCCGATATCCAGGCCGCCGAGCGCCGCGTGCAGGAACAGAACCCGGCCATCGCACAAACCCAGCAGCCGGTCGCCGACACCAGTGGTTACGGCGCGCCGATGAGCGGTTCGTCGCAGTCGGGCGGCACGGTCCAGCCGACCTCGGGTCCGAAGTCGGTTTATTTCGGTAACTAACGCGGTAGCGCGGTATTGGAAAAGCAGAAATCCGCGCGCCGCTCGATGCGGCACGCATCACGACACGGTGTCTTTGTTCCGGCGTGAGACTCGTGCGCGGCACGCTGGGTAGCCAGCCAGCCCGCCGCGGCGCGGTCCCGGTCCACGATACAAGGAACCTCCGCTGCCGCAAGGTAGCTTCGCCCAGCCCGGTCAAGGATTGGGCTTTTTTTGCGTCTGCGTGTTTGCGTCGAATCGCGCGGCGCGCGAGGCGCCGCCGTGCGTCAAGGACGCTCGCCGTGAATATAGAACTCGAGTTGCTGAATGGTGAACTGCTGTTCAGCGATGATGTTCTTCACCAGGTCGCCGATCGACACCATGCCCACCAGCCTGTCGTTTTCGATGACCGGCAAATGGCGCATGCGGCGTTCGGTCATGAGGGCCATGCAGTCGTCGGTGCTCTGATCGGGGCGCACGAAGCGCACGGCCTTGCTCATGATGTCGCGCACCGGCGTGGCCTTGGACGAACGGTCCATCAGCACGACCTTGCGCGCGTAGTCGCGCTCCGTGACGATGCCGGCGATGCTGTCGCCATCCGTCACCACGAGCGCGCCGATGCCTTTTTCGGCCATCAGCCGGATCGCCTCGTAGACGGAATCGTCGACCCCGATCGTATAGACGGTGGTGTTGTTCGGTTTCGTTTTAAGAAGCTGTGCAACGCTTGTCATGGAGCGGCTCCGTTTCGCTATGCGGCGCGCCGGCACGGCGCGTTGTCGTGAGGGACAGGCCATTCCAGTATAGGCGCGACGCGCCGCCGCGGTACTTCGGGAATACCTGGGGCGCGCCGCAAGCCGAGTTCGGGTAGCGGCGCGGCACCGGGCGGCTCCATGCACCGCGCAAGGGCATCGGGTGCACCGTGCCGATTAGCGGTAAACTCCCAGTCCGTACCTTATCCCCGGTTTGATCGGGTTCATGTCAGCACCACTGTCCAACGCCATGCTCACGTCTCACGATCCGTCGCCCACGGCAGACGGCGCCATCAGCGAAGAATGCGTCGTTCTCGACGCTACCGCCACGCTTCCCACGCGCTACGGCACGTTCACGTCCTATGTGTTTCGCGTGGTCGACAGCGGCGCCGAACATCTCGCGCTCGTGATGGGCGAGGTCGCGAACCAGTCGTCGGTACTCACGCGCCTGCATTCGGAATGCCTCACGGGCGACGTGCTTGGCTCCTATCGCTGCGATTGCGGCGAGCAGCTCGATCTCGCACTGCGCTATATCGCAGCCGAAGGCTGCGGCGTGCTGTTGTATCTGCGCGGCCACGAAGGGCGCGGCATCGGCCTGTCGAACAAGATCCGCGCGTATGCGCTGCAGGAGCAGGGGCGCGATACCGTCGAGGCCAATCTCGACCTCGGCTTGCCCGACGACTCGCGCGAATACGATTCGGCGGCGGGCATTTTGCGCACGCTGAAGGTGACCTCGGTGCGTCTGATGAGCAACAATCCGGAGAAGTTCGACACGCTCTCCAAGCACGGCATTCCGGTGTGCGAGCGGGTTGCGCTGGCGATTCCGATGCGCGAGGAAAACGAGCGCTACATCCGCACCAAGCAGTTGAAGTTCGGTCATTACTTCGACGAGAACGAATAGTGGAATTTCCAAACCTATCTGGAGTCGTCCGAACTAGTCTAGTAGTGGTCGTAAGTCACTGAATTTTAATTGAAATTTAACGATCCCTGCCTCCTCGCCTTGCCGATCTCCGCTTGTCGTCACTTGCCTAAACTTAGTGAGTCGGCGTAGGTTTTCGTGGCGTTGTGCCGAAAACCTACGCCGTGTATTCTTCTTTCGGAAAAACCTACGCCGAGAGAAGAATGCGCTTTGATGCACGTGTCGCGGCCAAGCTGCCGAGCGGCGAGCACATGACCTTTGAGGGATTTCCGGGACTTCGCCTGCAGGCTTCGATGAGCCGCAAGTCTTGGACGTATCGCTACAAGTCGCCCGTCGACGGCCGTATGCGGCAGATCAAGCTCGGGGAGTGGCCGGCGATGGCGTTTGCGGCAGCGATCGCCGCATGGGAAAAGCATCGGGTCTCGCGGGATTCTGGCGCCGAACCCTCAGCGCTGCGCCGAAAAAGGGAAAAGCCAGATGCGCGCCCGTCGCCCGCCGATTACACCGTTAGGCAACTCTGCCGCGACTACCTCGAGGGTTACGTGGACGTTACCCGGAAGACGAAGGGCGCGGTGGAAGTCAGACGTATATTCAAGGCAATGCTGGAGCCAATTGCCGACGTGCCGGCGGCCACGATCACACGCGCCCAGGCGTTCGATTTCCTCGAATCATATCGGGCGACGCCTATGCTAGCGGCGCGGCTCCGCATGGAGCTTGGTAGTGCATGGCATTACGCGCTTGATGCTGGTCGCCTGCCGGAACAGACCGCAAACTGGTGGAGGGAGGTTCTCCGGGGGCGGCTGAAAAGTAAAGGGCGCAAGGTAGAGGGGAAATACACCGGGACTCAGAAGCGCGTCCTCTCGGTAGAGGAACTTGGCACATTGATCCGCTGGTCGCCAAACTTCAGTTTGACTGTTGCTGACGCGTTGACGCTCTACCTCTGGACCGGCACGAGGGGCGGCGAGATCGTCACTATGGAGAACACGGAGATTGCGGAGGAAGCCGATGGCCTCTGGTGGACGATCCCGAAGCAAAAGACCAAGGGGCTTCATAACGAGAGAGCGACGGATCTGCGTGTACCGCTCATAGGCCGAGCTGAGGTCGTTGTTCGACGACGCCTCGATCAGGCCAAGGGAACATTCCTGTTTCCTTCGTCGCGCGGAACGTCGATGAATCAGACCGTGATACAGCACGGCGTCTACTATCATCAGCCGTATTGCAAGATCGCTCCGAAGCATGACCGGCCGCGATTGCCGGTTACGCACTGGTCAGCCCACGATCTTAGACGCACGACCCGGACGCTGCTGGCAACGCTGGGATGTCCCAATGATATCGGTTCGACGGGTATTCGCGTGGTACGCGGCCCAGTGCGCTCAGGCAAAGCTGAAACTTTGCGTGGTTCCGGTGTGTTGCGACCGCTGTCGGGCTCATCGACGCCGTTCGTGTCGTGCTGATCACGACCGTCTGTCGACGGCACCTGTCCGTTGACACGCTCCGGCGCCTGGTCGTTTCCGGCGTCGGCGTCGTCGCGTTCTTCGCTTTCGTCGCCTGCGTCACGGTAGACCTCCTGGCCGTCAACCTTGATCCAGAAGAGCTTCAGCAGGCGCCCCTTGAGCACTGCGCCGGTTTCGCCAGCGCGGTTGCCGGTGCGCTCGAACGTCCGGATGTAGTGATCACCCGCGCGGAATGAAACGAGGACTTTCACATCGGGATCGTTCGCGTCGTCCATCACGGAACGGACCGCTTCTCTGGCCTTTTCGCCAGCGACGATCAGATCGAGCGGGAGATAGACGATGCCGTTCTCGACATTCGGGTCGCCATGGAACGCGGAGATGGCGCATGCGAGGAAAGGCCTGGCTTTGCTGCGACCATTGCCTTTGGTGGTGACATCACGTACACGGGACAGATACCCGAGACCGCGCAGATGAAGATCGAAATACTTACGGGATTCGACAGCCTGATTCATGACGATTCTCCAGAACGAAAAAGGGGAATCGCCAGGGCCCGTGGCGGGGAATGGCAATTCCCCAGACGGGCACAAAGGAAGCTTCCGGTCAAACGACCTGCGGTGGTCCAGACAGTGGGACGAAGCACGACCGCGAAAGGTGTCGCAGGGCGACGTTGTTGCAAGGATGCTGGAAGGGCTCCAGCGGGCAACTTCAATCGCGAATCATAGTCGGCGAAATCCAAAAATCAAGTCGATAACCGTGCCATATTTTTTTCGTACGAGGCCGGTATAACGGGATTAATGTTGAGCTCACGACGCGTCACGATGTCTCACGATCTGCACATTGTCGCCGCGGTCGATACACGGTCACCAACGATCGGCCACGATGGCTTCGTGAACAGCCGCGAAGGAATTCGAGCCGTCACGCAAGCTCATCAAATTCGAGCATTGAAGCGGGTGAAACCCCGAGTGTGGAGGCCAGCACGCAGATGTTATAGAGGGCGATGTTGCGCTGGCCCCGCTCGATGCCGCCGATGTATGACCGGGCGAGGCCACTTTCGAGCGCCAGGCGCTCCTGCGACCAGCCGCGCGCCTTGCGAAGCGCAATCAGGCGTTTTCCAAACAGGGCAAGCGGGTCGTACTGCATCAATATCTCAAGCGGAAGGATATCGAAGCGTACGGATTTGACCTGTTTGAGACCACGCTCTATGATAGGACGCACTATGAGTGACAATTTTCGCGTCAGTCACAATGGCGCTGTGAAAGCGACGCGGGCGCCGCTCGCAATCGTAGTTGCCGGTGTCCTGCCCGATTGACTTCTCTCCGACAGGAAACCCAGTGAGCCAACCGGTTTCGGATCTCGCAGAGCTGCTTGCGTCCATGCAGCCAGAACTGAATGAAGGTGCCTATGTCTTCTCGTGCGTGCGTGCGGGCGGATAGAGATGTGTCGCAGCTCGCACCGCTGGCAACGTTTCGAGAGCGCGAAGGGCTGACCGTCATCATCGATGAGCCGACGGCCGTGCGTGAGGATCTGCCGGTGCTTTTCCGGGCGGCGTGGATCACGTTGAGCGTTCACTCGGACCTGCAGGCAGTGGGGCTCACTGCTGCGGTGGCTGAGGCGCTGACGAAGGCCAGTATCAGTTGCAACGTCGTTGCTGCGGCCTTCCACGATCACATTTTTGTGCCCGTCGAGCGCGCAACGGATGCGATTGCTCAATTAACGGACCTCCAGTCGAGGGCAGCACAGGGCGCGGCCGGTTAGCCGCGCACGGGCAGGGAGGTCTGCCGTGGTCTCCGGCGGTCATGCGCCGCTGCGGCGCTGAACCGCCGCGAGAAATTCCTGGCGGAACGCATCGAACAGCTGACCGGTCCGCTCAGCCGAATCGCCTCCGGGAATCCGCATGCGGCTTGCCATCATGTGCGTGAGTATCAGCGGTGACGGGTTGTCCGGCGCGAGAACGGCGAGGATCTGCGCGTTCACTTCCGGCGTAACGATATCTGCCATGTCCCGACCGAGGAGCGCTGCACCTGCGATGTCGGGGTCATGGTCATGCTGTTCGATCAGATCGAAGCCATCGTCGGCGTACAGCCTTTCGAGGTTTCCCGCTTCGCCGTACCACGCAAGCAGAAAAAGCAGATCGCTCGCGTCCTTGCGATCGACGCCGTGACGATCCTGCCAGGCGATGACCTTGAGCATCGCCTGGGCCGGGAGCGAAGCGACGGGCACGACGAGGTCGGCATCCATGCGCACCGGCACCGCCGCGCGTAGCGCTTCTTTAAAGCCAGCTACGTTCATGCGGATCGCCTGGTCCGGAGGCCAGGCTATCTCGCCGCTGCCGTCCGCGATGCCCCCGAATGGGACGACGTCGAGCCATGTCCTGACGCCTGTGGCCGGTACGCGGTAATGGAGCCGGTGCGTCGCGTTACCCCGCTGCTCGAAGTGACCTGACGCAAGCAGTTCCGCTCTGAGCGCCTCATGCCCGGCCCAGCTTTCGATGGAGATACCGATATCGACGTCCGCCGTGGCCCGCGTCGGTTCAATGTCGTGAACATGCGTGAACAGCATGTCACGCGCGCTTGCCCCGCCGACGAACCAGGGGATGCCCCTGGCAGTGGCCGCAACGGCCACCTCTCGCAGAAGCGCGATCATTTCCGGTGGAAAGGCGCGATGGGGACGCGGATCAAGCGGAGAGATATTGTTCACGCAGTAACCGGGCGGTTTCGAGGTTGCGGGAATCACCACTCGCGACGAGATCGGCGTAGACGAGCAGCGGAGGTACAACGTTCTGCGGGTACCCGGCCGCAGTCGTGAACCGGATCGGAGACTTCAGGAATTCGATGTTGCCATCCCGATCAGGGCGCAGGCGAGCCTTGGCGATCCACTCCCTCGGTACCTCGTTCGCGCAGTATAGGGTGAACGTGGCTGGTTTCAGGTAACCGGTGAGCATCGCTGCCGCCGGCTCTCCTCCAAACCAGCACCGGTCGCGCATGTCCGGAACGTCTTGCCACCAGTCGGCCATGTCGGTGCGGAATCGCCCCAGCTCAAGTGATCCGCGCAGGAGCGACGGGTACAGCGTGGTCCATTCGTCGATCATCCTGTCTTTGTCTGTGAACTGCAAGCCAGGCTCGCCGCGCCGTTCAATGAGATCGCGACGCTCCCGCATGCCGTGAATGGCATTCTGCACGGTTCCGTGACTGACGCCCGCGACCTGTGCAATGTCACGATAGGTCTTTACCAGCAACGAAGGATCCATGAGCAGCGCGAGGGCAACCCGCAGCGTCGACCGGGTCCAGGACGATCTCTGCATGGGCGCACTGTCGAGGCGCGGCCGGCCAGAGACGAGAATGACATTGTCGCCGAGAAGGAGGCTGGCATTGCCGGCCAGATCGAGCGCATCGACCTGCATGTCGCGGCACGCGTTGATCATGTTCGGCGACAGATACGACGTGACGAGCAACAGCCTCTCGTCATTGCCGGGCGCGGCGTGCGCGCGAAATGCGGCGACCGTGCCGTACCGGTCGATCGTCTGCTTGACGTGCGCCGGACGTTTGAAGCGGCGCGCGCCGACGTGAAATTCCAGTGCGGCATCGGCTCCTGACCCGGCTGGTGCCTTGCGCGCATGGGCAGGAATGCCGGTCGCCTCGCCAAATGCCGTCGCGGCAGCTTGCACCAGAGCAGACAAATCTTGAGCGGCGGTGGGCATGGCGTGTCCAAGTTTGTCCAGTTATTCTGATTGTACACGTTCCGTGGACACGAAGAGATTTTGGATATAGCCGGATACTTGTCCAGAAAAATTCTGTGTTCACGTAACGTGGACAACCTTATTATTTGGACATAGCTGTGTGCGAATGGATGATTCGCACGAGGAACCACGACTGCCGGTGTCCATCTTGTCCCTCCCTATTTATCCCCGGAACCTGGGTTGACGCCGGTGCGAACACCGCCGACGACTTGGGGCGGGCTGACCGCGCTTTCCTCGGATGGTCGGGCTGCCCCGAAGCGTGCCATCCGCGGCGGACCGCCGGGCTCGGCCCGAACAGCCCGGGCTTCCCCACCAGCGGCGCGAAACACCAGTGCGTTTTCCATCTGGTTGACAACGATGTACGGCGGATCGGGACGCCAGTGCAGGAGCACGAGCCCACCCGGGGTGTCGGCGAAAACGGCGGGGACGTGTTTTGGATCGGCGAATTGCAGATAGATCTTCTGTCCGTCGTCGAACACCTGGTATGGCTCGATTTCGGCGGCGCCGGTCAGACGCCAGTCGAAGTTGTAGACCGGTCCCGTCACGACGGGCGGTTCGGCGCAGGCCGACTGAAGCAGGCAACTGGCGAACAGGACGGGCACGGAAAGCAGGGTGGTCGCATGTTTCATCGATGGCAGATCCCGTCAGTGACGCCAGGTGGCAGCATCATGTCTCGTTGCGTGATGAACGTGATGCGTTGACCCGGCTCCAGCCTGAGCGTCGGCTGGATATTCATGTTGCGCTGGAGGATGGTTTGCGTTGTCTGCGACAGTGATTGAGCCGCAGCCGACGACAGGTCAGTGGCCACACCGCCGTTGACGTTGATCGTCGTACCGTTCGACTGACTCTGATTGTGGCCGATCCAGGCGGCGACGCCCGCGATAAGGAACGTCGAGCCGAAGATCCGGAAGAAGTGGTTGTCGACGTCCGCACTGACACCGGCCTCGCCGTCAGGGTCGTTGCCCGTCAGTCCGTCGAGTCGCATCGTCGCATGACGGAAGGTCATTCGGGTGGCGGCCATCAGCATCAGGTCCTGGCCGATCGCCACATCGTTGTTCGTCCGACCGAGAATGCGCGTGCCCTTCGGGATGAGCTTGCAGCGCCCATCGATGCTGTCATAGATGTCGCGGTCAACCATCGCGCGGAAGCTACCGGGCATATCGCTTTTCGCGCCCTGCAGGATGACGGTCGGAACTGGCGTGCCGCCCAGTACCATATACGGTGACTTGAGCGGGACTGGAACCAGTGGTTTTTCATCGTCGGCCTCATTGCCTTGCTGATTCAGCCAGTCGGCGTTGCGCCGGTCGATGGCGCTCGCGACACCCGCCTGCTGTAATGGAGGCGACGCTGTACCAGGCGCGCCGTTGGCCGTTGTGGCGGCCTCGGGGGCCGTCTCCGGGAGGTTCGGGAGACTCCCCGCAATTCGATTCGGATCCTGGACGTTGGATGTCTGTCCCGATGCGCCCCGGGTGTCGCGCGTTGTGTCTTCGTACGCGACGAGCGACTGGCTTTGCATCGCTTCGATTTGCCGTTGCAGGGCAAGGCGATCGGCATCGCGGTTCGCCGACGACTGACCGGAAGCGTGATCCCTGGGAGGAAGTGGAGCTGCGTCATCGCCGGGCACACCCTTGGGGATACCGTCAAGCGGCGTGCCCCCGAGCGGGGCGCTGGCCGTTTCGCGTCCCGCACGAGCCATCGCGAGATTGCGTTGGTCCTCCAGCCGTTTGCGGAGCGCATCCGGTGATGCCCTGGGCTGCCGGGCCTCAGCATCGAGTTGCTCCCTCGCGCGTCGTTCGGCGGCGGTCTCGTGCGGGTGAGACAGTGCGTGGACGAGCACAATCGCGACCAGTGCGGAGCCTAGCGCGACCAGCAGTATTTTCGCGAGATCGCGCCGCACACGGGTCAGGCGCTCGGGATTGGGCGTGAGCGGGGAACTGCTGTGACCGCTGTTTTCGGGGGCGGCCATGATCAGGGGTTCCCGTAGATGTTCTTCATGCGCGCCGAATCGCAGCCGAACAGCCCGCAGCCTTTGCCCTGGCCATTGAAGACCCGCACCTCCTGCTTCCCACGCTTGAGCAGGAGACCGTACGGAACGGTTTGCTGGACTTCGTAAAAGTCGTTGCCGAGCGGAATGAAGCTCGCAATCTCCGCTTCGCCCTTGTCGTCCATCAGCAGGATGGCAGGCAGTTCCGCCTGATGCGGAAGCTGAAGGTAAGTGAACCGCCCGTCATCGAACACGATTATGGGGGCGAACGGCGCATGCCCCTCGACGCGGTAGTCGAAGTTCGCATGATCGAGTGCGATGTGAGGGCCGACCGAGCTGGCTATGACCGTTACCGGTTGCCCGCCGCCCGCTGCACTGTCCGAACCTCCGGCAGTGTTGTTCGCAGGCACGTTTTTAGGGTATTCGATGCCGAATGGCGAGACTTCTCCTGCCGTTGTCTGCGCCCCGCCATCCAGGTAGTGCCACACGACGCGGTGGTACACCTTGCCGTCGTCCGACGAGCGCAGGTCGAGCTCGTATCGGCGGCGTGTCGTGATGATCGTGGTGGCATTCTCGAGGCCGGGCAGACGCGCTTCGATGAATACGTCCCGCTTCGTGAGGGCTGTGTGTTCGAGCCAGCGCTTGCCGGTATCGGACAGATAGACGCCGACGACTTCCTCATCCGGCGCGAACACGAGGTGTGTTTCCTGACTGGTTCGCACGAGCACCGGGTAGGAGTAGTCCGGATCGTAGTCGTACACGACGAGAGACGCGTCATCGGGTGCGGCGTAGGGACCATTGATCGCGGCGCGCTGTGCAGTGGGGCGCCGGTGGCGTGTTGACGAAAGAGCAGGATGTGGGGGTGCCACGTCCGGCTGCTTCTGCGCCATGGACGGTAGGCTGGGCGGCAGGGGCGACGAAGCAAGGGGGGCCGACGATGCGGATTGCCCGTGGGCGCTCACCATGCTGGCACCGAGCAGCATCGCGACGCATGTGGCGGATGCAATGACCTTCATTGCGTGGCTCCCGGATTGACGCCGAGATAGGGCGTGAGACTGAAATGAGTGATGCGCAGGCCGATCGGGTTGTCCTTCTCTTCGCCGGGTTTGAGGGTCTCGGGCGCGAGCAGGAAGCTGATCGTGAGCAGCATCTGTTTCGGTCGCGACGGCTTGCCGTTCACGCTCTCGACCAGCGTGAAGATCAGGTACGCGACCTGGCCGTCGGGTGAAAATGAGGTGGAGTTCTCGACGAACTCGCGGGTGAGTCCGGGCGTCTGCACAACACGTTGAGCGACGGGATCACTCACCGTGATGTAGGTCTCGAGTTCCCGCGTCGCGGCACCCGACGTCCATCCGAACGCAGCCGGAATCTGCCGCGCGAGCGTGTCCTGGCTATCGGCCTCGATCGTGAAAACACGCGAGGCCCATTTCACCAGGAAATAGCGCTTGTTCGCCGCAGTCGCCGAATACGTTTCGGCGTAACGGTCCGAGACCCACACTGCGCCGCTCTTTTCGTCATGCTCGACAAAATAGGGGCGCGGACCGCTGTGCGTGCTCTGAACGATCAATGCCGCGCATTCGCCGGCGGCAATCAGCGCGAAGGCAGCGGCGATCTTGATCGCGAGACGCTTTTCCCACAACGGGCGCTGGAATGCGGCGAACCATGCGGCCACGGCTTCTCCGGTGTTGGGCGGCGCGCAGAGATGAGTGCCGGCAGCGGCGGCCGCAACGGCACGCGGTGGAAGCGAGGGTGGCGTTTCTTTATCCATCGCTCATGCCTCCGCGCAGGTGCACTCGTGCGGTGCTACACTGAAACGCAGTTCACCTGCTGCGAGGGTGCAGCCATGGCCAGACTCAAAATCATCCTGCTGTATTTCGTGCTGCCGATTTTCCTGTTTGCGGCGTTCGTGCTGTATCAGGTTGGCGCGCAGCATTTCGGCGTGGCAATGATGCTCGTGGGCGCAGTCGTGTTTCTCGCGTGTGCCGCGCTTAGCCGGACGCCTAAGGATCGGGGGCAATCGCGCGAAGCCGATGAACAGCACTATCGGGACGCCGATGCGTCGTGGAATGCGTACTTCGCGAGTCAGCACAACGAGCGTCAACATCACTGACCTCATTTCAGAATGTTGGGCGTCAATTTGTTCCCCATGACACCCTTTCCGAAGCCACGTAATCCGCCGCCGGCACCGCCAGACACAAGCGATTTCGCAATGTCGGGTACCTGCCACATCATGAAAGCCCCGACCCCGCAGACCAGCGCAAGCGCCAGCATCGCGAGGTAGTTCGTCGCGTAATAGGCGTCGCTGTTCGCGCCGCTTTGCGTCGCCGTCTGCTGGACGAGCCCCTGGATACCGGGCAGCACGCCGCTATAGACGATCGCCATCATCAGCCAGGCCACGACCTTGAAGAGGCCAGCCGAAATCGTGAAGCATAGCCATCCATCGAAGAGGAATTCGCCGGCAGGCAGCACGTACCAGGGAATCAGGACCGGTCCGAGGCAAAACGCAATGTCCAGCAGGAACGAGCCAAACTGCACAACCACGACGAAGATCAATGTCATCAGCGTGATTGCGATGATCGCGAGCGCCTTCGCAAGGAAGGCGAGCAGAATTAGCGGCAGGTTTCTGATGAGCGTCCAGACCGAGCTCAGGCCCGCCGAGTTTGCGCCCGCGTCACTGGCCGTGCCGCATTCCTGATGCTCGGCGTTCGGAATCACGACGCCTTCAGGCGTGACGTCGGGCACTTCCTCGCAGATCTGCGCCGCTTCGGTGCGCACGCCCTGCATGATGGTCGATGCTGCATTGACGAGCGCACGCAGCAGGTCGCCCGGATTGCCGTCGCCGCCGGACACCCGTGATGCCATCGTCTGCATGTTGTCGACGAAATAGCTGTGAACCGTGCTGCTCCACGCGGTGAGCAACACCAGAATGACTGCGCACCTGATCAGATGGCGGAACAGGTTCGAGAAGAAGCCGGGGAAGTCGCCCTCGAGCAGCCACAGGAACACGTGCCAGGTGGCCATGACGAGTCCCAATGCAGCAAGCAGGTCAAAGCCATCGGAGAGAAACAGCGTCTGCAGACTCATGCCCTTCGCCTGCATCATTGCGAACAGGGTGTTGAGGACAGAGATCACATCGTTCATGACGCTGCTTCCTGGCGTTCAGCGCAGGCCACCGGCAACCCGCGCCATTGCCAGCACCGTGGCCAGTGGCACGGCGAGCCAGCCGGCCGCGAAGACCTGTGGGCTGTCCGCCTGCACGATCAGCAGTCCGGTCAGCAGCGACAGCCGGATGCTCCGCGTGATCCGCCGGTCAAAGCGCCACATTTCGTTGCGCTCGTCGTCGATGCTCAGGCCGTGCTCGCGATACGCACGGATGCCCTTGAGCACGACGCGCAGTTCGGCCGGTGTCATGCAGAGGGAACGGATCATCCAGCGCAACAGCATCGTCGCCTCCGGGCTACTGGTCCTGCAGCAGGTCAAAGTCAGGCGCACCCTGCGTTGTCTGCTGCTCCTGCTGGTTGGTTTGCCCCATCGCCGCGGCGCGCGCGGCAGCGAGTTGCGCGGCATTACCTTGGGCCTGCGCCTGGGAGACGCGGTCCTGCATTTGCTGCGCGACCTGACGCTGCATCAAGGCATGCAGGTCGACCATTTCGCCAGCCAGGACGTTGGATTGCTGGTTCAGTATCTGCAGGCCCTGCACGGTGCCGGTGACATCCGGAATCTGCGACTGAATCTGTTGCAGGTTCTGCGCGCGCCCGGCGAGCGCGTCGAGGTTCTGCATGTCCTGCGTAAGCTGCTGCTGATAGATGCCTCTGCGCGTCGAGGCAAGCGACGTGTAGGCCGACAGCCACTGCGCGGGTGACATGCCGGTTGTGTTCATCTCCGACAGGCTGCGCCCGAAGAGGCCGCTCGTGGCGTTCGCCGCCTGCTGCAACTGCGTGATTGCCGTGAACAGCGACTGGAAGTTCGAAATCTGCGTGCGGTAGGGGGCGATCGTCTGGTCGATGAGGGAGGCCGGTACCTGTTTCAGGTTCTGGACCATTGTCACGTACTGCTGCAGGCGCGTGATCTGCGCCTGGACATTCTGCTCCACCATCTGTGCTTGCTGGGCCACCGACGAGACAAGCTCCGCATGGTTCAGGAGTTGCGTGATCTCCGTGGCGCCGCCGGTCATGCCGCCACCAGCCCGGGCGGTGCTGATGGACAAAAGCACGCCGACGGCGAGCAAAGCGCGAGCGCGCCAGAGCAGGGTGTCACGCATGATCGACTTCAGGATGGGCATCAGGAGCGACCGCAGGAACCGGATCGCCGCGCGCCTGCGCTGTCGCTTCCTCGATGTAACGCTCCTTCCAGTCCGGAAGCCCCGAATGCAGATGCCGGTCGAACATGATCTGCGCGCTCATTTCCGAGCGCAGGATTGCAATCGTGCGGGGGTCGAGGGGCACCGAGATGCGCCGCGACGCGTCGCCCTGCTCGGCGATGAAATAGTCGCGCTTTGCAACGAGCTTCTGGATCGTGCGGATCTGACCGTCGGAAAGTCCGAAATCGCGCTGATAGGCGGTCTTTGCGGACGGTGTGAAGTTCTCGACGGGCACAAAGACGCGCACGAGCACGTTGTCGCGAATCTGCGGCCAGATCGCCGAGGACGACACCTGCTCGGGCGACTGCGCATCCATCCACACGCAGCCGAGTTTCTTGCGCATCGTGACGATCCAGTTGCCGATCTGTCTGGCGAACGATTCGTCGTCAAGCAGGTTCCAGATCTCGGGCAGCATGACGAGCGTCGGGCCGATCACGCCGTTCGCGCGGCGCTGCTCAAGTGAAAACGCACGTGTCGGACTGGAACCACGGATACCGTGCAAGAGGTTCATGATGGCAACTCCGGTTGGCCCAGCCATCAGTTGCAACGACCGTGCCAATGGAGTCAGTGTTCCCTCGGCGGCCATGAACGGGCACCTGCCTTGATGATGCCCGGCGCGAGCAGACGAAAGGACGGCTCGATGTTGGTTTCAGGCAAACGTTTGGGCTTGTGTGTCACCTCGGGAGCCGACACCTGAGTGCATGTGACCCAGACCGTTGAAGAAATCGCGGCGCCATACGATGCGGACGTGGAAGTTCGCGCAGTGACCTTCAAACTGTAAAGCGATGAGATGAACGTGACTCATTGGCCAGCCACCTGAGGAGCCCACCTGCCAGGTTGAATCGTGAGGGCGGTGATTCAGCGCAGAGGACTGCGACTGCCCTCAACAGGTGGCGACGGTCGTCTGCGCGAGCGGGTCCCGTGCGGTTGACTTGCGCTCGCTGGCAGTCGGCGGGAACACGCACCAGTTGCCGTCGTCGTGCCTGAAGAAGAACAATGCGCGCGCTCCGGCCGGTGACCGCGCCTCGACGCATACGTAGCGGCGCCCATGCTTCCCGGTGCGACTGAACCTGGTTACGTGTACGACCGTCGTGGTCGTCGGGGCCAGCCACTTTTCGACCTGACAGCGCAGGGACTGCCCGTTCGAGTGTTTCATGCTCCGCTCCATCAGGTTCCCGCTCAGCTAACGGGACGGTTTCTCACCGCTCATCTCCTTAACGCCCCAGACGCCCGCAATGTTGACCCAAGGCTTCAGACTTCTGAAACGGAATATTTCAAGGTAGACGGACCCAGCACAGTTCCCAACATCCAGTGCTGAATCGCGCAAGTTGCCCCCAGGCAAAATGAACTCGCGCGCGCTCGGTACCGGTTCAGCGGCGCATGCCGGCTCTTGCGATGCAGCCGGAGGCAAGACTCATCGCGAGTGAGTCGTTCAATTTCGTCCGCGTTCGAAACTTCACGGTCAGATTTGACGTTGCCGTCAAATGCGAAATAACTCCTGTGTAGCGAGCATTTTGAGGGGACAATCTTAAAAAGGCGCGCGATGCCGGCAGACGCATGCTCGTCGTCGGCCTGTCTAGCCGATGCGCGTCTGAAGAAAAATGTCAGTGTTCTCACCGGCTTTGAGGCTGCGAATCGTTCTGGCGTTGGGGGCACACCGCAAACGGTGAATTCGTTAAGCGGCAGCGAGGCTCGATTTGAAATCATCTCTCATAGTCAAACTCAAGGCTCAGTTGACGGTAGCCCTCATTGCAGGCGCCATCGCACAGACCAGCGCGCTGCTGCTTTCAGTCACTGCCGACCTGAACGCGGGCGCCGTTTCTCCGACCGCGCTGGTTCTGTATGGCGCGGCGGCGGTATTACTTGTCTACGGATGGACTGTTTTCGACGCGCGCAGGGCATTTGGCGCAGCGGTCAGAAAGCGCCATCTGGTTCTGGAGGGTAGCCCGCCCCACATAACCTGGATTTGTCCGACCTTTCCCGGCCGCTGGCTTGCACTACTGTACGTTCACTTGCACCCAGAACTGGGCGAGTACGACGGAGCCTGACGCGGCCCGGCCAACTGACAGGGCCGAGGCTCGTGAAACGCAGCACCGTCAGCGCGACGGCGCCCCAGATGCCGATCGCCGCATAGGTCGGAACGAAGGCCACGGCAAACGTGGCGAGTCCCATCAGTAACAGCGTCACGATCAGCGTGGCCTTGCGTCCGATGCGACCGATACGCCCTTGCTGCGCGATCCCGCGCGGGCGGGCACACCGCCGAGAATACCGCCGCTCGGCCGCTTCGTTCAGCCGTCTGAAGTGGCCGGCTTGACCGCGTTCCTGCTCGGACCGGATGGCGGATCGATCACCGGTCAACAGATCGTGGTTTGCGGCGGAGCGTCGCTGTAACGATGCTAGATCGCCCCGTAGGATGGTCAACACCGCGGCGATCAAAAAATACGACGAGCTCAAGCACAGTGGTGACGAGACCGACGCGCGCTACCTAGCCCGTCTGCTACGCCTGGGCATCCTTCCTACCGGCGCCAACCTGCCGGCGAAGCACCGTGAGGTGCGCGGCCTGGCCCGCAAACGCATGTCACTGGCGCGCAGCGGTACCAGCCATATCCTCGCCGTCGAGAACACAACGGCGCGTCGGTCCGGCTTGCGAATCACGAGCAATCAGGTCAAGCATCCGGACCGGGCCCTTATCGACTAGCTGCATCTCCCCGACGACATAGCGCTCGCGGCCCGCGCGAACGTTGCGGTCATCACGATGCTCTCCGCACAGATCGCCATCATGGAAAAGCGTCTTCAGGAAAAGTTTGCGCTACGCGCGGACTACGCGCTCCTGACCGCGGTTCGCGGCATTGGGCAGACGCTTGTCACCATGATGGGTTGTTCGCGTGTTGCACAGTGCCTCAACCACCCAAACATTGATCGGTGGCTGCCAGCGATGGTCTCGGTATCAGAGGCCCCAGGGCCTTCAGATTCGGTAGTGACTCATCCTTGACATGAATCAATGGCGGTGAGACAGGAAGCCACAGATTTGCCCCAGGTAGCGATGTAGCATTAATTCATCGCTACCCGGCACCCAAAGTTCGGTTAGATCGTCATTCCGGGCGAAGCGGACGCGTGTTCGAAATCGTTAATCGTTGGCTTTAGGAATCCAGATGCTATCCGTCACCGCTGTCCTGATCAGTTTGGCTCCCATGTGGGCAATTTTGCTCGCCGTATCCTGCGCATCCGCATACTTGCTCTTTTGGCGTAAGGCGATCAAATAATCCCGGCCTTCGGGCGTATCGAAAGCCGAAGAGCATGATCGAGGTTGCCGGGCAAGCTCGCCTTGTGATGTGCAGCCTCAAACGTCTGCCATAACTGGTGGGTGTCGCTCGCCATGCCATAGCCGGCGTCAAACGCCTCGGGCACGTAAAAGCGTGTGAAGCTCCAGGCAGTGCCTTCCGGGTAGATGTGTCAGTTTGTCGGTCATCGTCGAGATTCCTGTCGAGGGCGCTACCTTGACGAAGTGGTGGTAGCGCGGGGGGCGATGGCGAGCAGCTCAGCCCTGCCAGTGCGAGCAACGGATGACGCTGCAGAAGTTGCCGCGGTGGAAGTGCGGCTCCTTGTCGGCGATCACGTCGGCCTTAACGTTGCCGAAGGTAGTGTCCGGCTTGTGCTTGATGCCGTCATAGAACGCCTGGATGATGTCTTCCTTGAACTGAGTCGTGCGTGGGAAAGCACGAACGACGGCCTCGCGTTCTGCGTCCGGGTATTGGTTGTAGGTGAGGCCAAGCACGTCCATCTCGACGCCAGCGGTCACGAGGGCGACGACGGGGTGCATGTGCTGCGGCACGCCGGGCGTGGTGTGGAGCGCGATCGCGGTCCACACCGTGTAAGCGTCCTCTTCCGAGATTCCGTGGCTCCTGAGGAAGGCGCGGGCGGCGTGCGCGCCGTCGACCTCAAAGCGCTCGTCCTTGCTGCTATGGCTCGGCATAAGCCCGATGTCGTGGAACATTGCGCCGGCATAGAGAAGCTCGCGGTCGAACTTCAGGCCGCGCTTCACGCCGGCCAAAGCGCCGAAATGATAGACGCGGCTCGAATGGTTGAAGAGCAGTTGCGTCTCGGTGTCGCGAATGTACTCAGTGATGGCACGCGCCAGCTTCGAATCGGGAATGGCGGCCTCGCGGATGACGGACATAGGGTTCTTCCTTCGGTGGGTTAGATTTATCAAGGATAGGACCGTGATAGCATGTCTTCAATAGGCGTAACACGTCGATTCAGGACATTTAAAGATTAAGGCGGCCATCGATGCGCAGTAAGGTCAAAACGATCGTGGTTATGGCGCTGCCAGGTGTGCAGCTACTCGATGTATCCGGTCCGCTGGACGTCTTCGCCGAAGCGAACGTGCAGGCCGGGCGTGAGGTGTATCGACTGCTCGTCGCAGCGGGCGGGCCCGGTCCGATTCGCAGCTCATCCGGAGTCCGGTTGATGGCCGACCGAATCATCGACCGTGACATGGACGAAACTATCGACACACTTCTCGTCGCCGGCTGCCCGAACGCGGCTGAGGTACCGGCTCGCAGCGTGGTGGTCGACTGGCTTAGGCAACGCGCTCCAAAGGCGAGGCGCTTCGGGTCCGTGTGCAGCGGGGCGTTCTTTCTTGCAGCAGCAGGGTTGCTGAGTGGCAAACGGGTCACGACTCACTGGGCGGTTGCCGAGCGGCTCGCCCAACAGTTCCCAGACGTGACGGTCGACGAGGACGCGATTCAGGTCAGGGACGGGCCGCTGCGTACCGCTGCGGGCGTGACAGCCGGCCTCGACCTGGCACTTTCTTTGGTGGAGGAAGATCTCGGGCGTGAGATCGCCCTCAAAGTCGCAGGCCAACTCGTCATGTTCTTCAAGCGGCCCGGCGGCCAACTGCAGTTCAGCCGCAAGAGCGAAGCCGCACCTGCAGGCCGAGCGGCGTTGCAGGAGCTTCAGCGCTGGGTCGCTGCCAATCCCGAGCTTGACCACAGCGTCGCAAGCCTCGCCGAGCGCATGAACCTCAGTCGGCGGCACTTTTCGCGGCTCTTTCGCAGCGAGATAGGCATCACGCCCGCAAACTGGGTTGAGGAGGCACGGGTGAACGCGGCGCGTCGCTTGCTGGAGCAAGGGCAAGCAGCACCGAAGCAGGTCGCTGCGTGTTGCGGGTTCGCCGATGCAGATGTGTTTCGGCGGGCATTTTCGCGACACGTAGGCGTGACGCCAGCGGAATACCGCAAACGGTTCGCGACGTTCGTGCCTCAGCAATAACCGGGCGCAGGATCTGCAGCGGATGCCTTCTTTGCTCCATTCAACCGACAGGCAACGAACCAGATTGGCAACGCCGGCGTTTGCCGAACAAACGATTGTTCAATCTGTTTGAGCGATTCTCCGATTCTCCGCGAGGGTAGCGTACCAGCGCTTGCGTCCGCGCTTCAAAAGCGCGCCGCGCCTGATGATCGATCCGGTGTAGGCAACCGTCGGCCATGCAGCGAGATCAATAGCCTGAAACTCCGGCCTGCGGTGGTTCATGGGTTCGTCTCCGCAGTGGTAAACGAAGTGAGCAGTGATAGCGCCTGCGTATGCAGATCCGGCGCATTGAGCCGGCCGGCATACAACATGCGGAATACGGCTGTGCGGACGAGAACCGGGTCCCCATGGAGACATTCCGCTCGATCTCAACAAGCAACGTCCGGGGACGAACCAGAAAGCGCTCGATCGCACGCTGCAAGGACGGCGAAACAAGGTTCTTGTTCGCCACGATGCACGCCAGCATGCGCTGCCAGTTGTCGATCCACACCCGCGCAGCTGCGAGGGCAGCCGGCGACACTTTCCGGATGGGCAGTGCTGCTCCATCGAGATGACGATGGGATGTGCTTGCTTGTCCGCCATCAATCGTATCACCAGGGATAGTTAACGTTTGGCGGTCAACGTAACGCACCCAAAAGTCGGCAAGACGCTCCTTCCCGCTAACATTCACACAACCGGGCCGCTCGAAGACGATCACCGCAGGAGATCCGCCTCGAACAGAATCCACTGCTCAAGCAGGTCGCGTCTGTAGGACGTCAGCCGTCGCGGCAGCTTCGGACTGAAGCTGGCGCGACGGTGTGCGCCGCGCGGGCGAGCAAGCGCGACCGGCTCTGCGATGCGCAGAGAATTTTCCATAAGTTCAAGGGTCTTACGGACGGGCTTCGAAGTATATGACGCGAAGTGACAAATTTAACGCGGATTTTGCGAATTGCCGGTTTTATTTCGTTCGGACTGCAAGAAAAGCAGTCACTACTGCGGTTCCTCCGCCCGAATTATCAACGTACGGACGGTGGCACATTTAATGCGGTCTACGGTCCGAGAGGAGGCGAGATTAGGCGGGATGTGTGAGAGTGCGGGAAACGGCTGACCGCCGCTTTTGGGGCGACGCGTGGAAGGAATCGCCATCGACTTCGCTGATTCCTTCGAATAGTTTCCGAACGGTGTCCGAGTCGCTACTCGGGGCTTTTTAACGCCCACCGATCCGGCAATATCACCATGAACCCAGATACGGCCTCATGTAGTCGGACTGCCTGGAGTGTTCACGCAAAAAGGCCGGCACTTCGATATGCCTGGACCGTATCGTCGAACACCGACACGTCGCCGCGTCCACGAGCGACCAGTTGAGCGCCTTCAATAGCCGCGAAAATTGCAAGTGCCAGGCGCTTGATAGACTCGGCATCCCTTCCGTCTTCCCTGAAAGACAGAACCTTACAAAGCCAGTCAACGTTCACCTCTGTGAAGCGATCGACTTCTACCCGGACGTCGGCGGGAAGGTCATGATGCTCTGCCGCCATGATGCCGCAAAGACACATTCGATTGTCTTGCACGAGTGCTGAACGAAAGATGCTCGCATAGCGCTCCAGCGTCAGCTGCTCGTTATCGAACCTTTCGAGCAGGTCATGCAGTAAAGTGACCGCTTCCTCCGTGTACTGGCGCGCTAAAGCCGCGCCTAGATCACCCTTTGTAGGAAAGTGGTGATGCACGCCTGCGCTCTTGATGCCGACCTCTTTGGCGATATCCCTGAAACTCAGTGCGTTGTATCCACGCGCCTGCACCATACGTCGAGCGGCGGCAAGGATGCGCTGTTTGGTGTCCGTTGTCATTTGAAGACTATAACACGCTACCTATCGATAAGTAAGTGTTGACAAGGACAGGGCGCCTCGATAAAGTCGTGTCACCTACCTATCGATAGGTAATGACCCTTTTTGAGGCCGACCATGAAAATTTTCGACATTCCAGGTTTTCCCAACCCGCTTCGCATTCGGATCGTGCTGGCGGAGAAAAATCTCGCTTCCCAGGTTGAGTTCATCAAAGTTGATCTCCCCGCTGCGGAACACAGGCAAGCCGCTTTCCTCGCCATCAACCCCACCGGGACTGTGCCTGTTTTGCAGTTGGATGACGGAACGTACATCTCGGAGTGCACGGCCATCACTGAGTATCTTGACACTCTTGACGGCAATCCGGTGCTGACGGGCAAGTCGCCCAAAGAGAAGGCGTTGGTTCATATGATGCAGAAGCGGGCTGAGTCAGAACTGATCGATGCGGTAGGGATCTACTTTCACCATGCGACACCCGGTCTTGGACCGGCGCTTCAGGCGTTCAAGAGCCCTGATTGGGAGGGCCGCCGAGAATGGGGTGAACGCTCACGCGACAAGGCTATTGCCGGGATGCGCTACTTTGACAAGGTGGTCGCGGCCCAACCGTACGTTGCAGGCGAATTCTTCTCAATGGCGGATATCACAGTTTGGGCGGGACTTGTCTTCGCTGGTTTTGCAAACATTCCGGTCCCCGAGGATTGCACCGCGCTGCTCAATTGGCGGCAGACGGTTGACGAGCGCTCTTCCGTCAAGAATCCGGCGTAAGCAGCGTTCCTCCGCAAAACCACGCCGGTTCTCGGAACGCAGTACGAACATTTTTTAATGTGTTGAATTCAGGAGTGCTGAAGTGCGAAAAACGATGAAAATCGCGACGGTCAAAGCGGGGGTGCTAGTACTTGCTACAGCTGCCGCTTTCGCAACTACGCCATCTAATGCAGCAGGGGAAGGGCAGAACCTGCGCGCCGTCTACACGCATCAGACAGCGCCGACGAGGTTTATCGATGCAAACGGTACGAAGCTCGCCTATCGGCGTTTCGGAAAACCCGGCAATGTGCCGCTGGTCTTTTTCCAGCATTTTGTTGGCAACATGGACAACTGGGATCCTGCGGTCATCGACGGTTTTGCTAAAAATCGAGAGGTAATTCTGTTCGACAACGCAGGCGTCGCCAGTTCAGAGGGAGAAGTTCCCAGCACTGTCGAGGGGATGGCACGACATGCCATCGACTTGCTTCACGCACTCAACATCAAAAGGGCTGATCTTCTCGGATTCTCTCTGGGAAGTCTCGTCGTACAGGAAGTTGCCGTTGAGCGCCCTGAAGTTGTTCGACATCTGGTGTTGGTGGGGAGTGGACCTCGCGGCGGGGCTGGAATGGCCACGCTTACGCCAGAGTTCCAGGAAATGATCAAGAAGGACAGCGGAAACAACGATCAACTGCTGCTCGATGTGTTCTTCACGCAATCAGACGCGAGTCGCGCTGCGGGGCGTGAATTCCTCAATCGCCTTCATGCTCGTTCGAGAGATCGTGACCCGGACGTGAATGATAAGGTCGCACCGGCGCAGGTAGCGGCGTTCGCGGCATGGGGCGCGCCTCACGCTGATGCGGATACATACCTGAAAAACATCAAGCAGCCTGTGCTCATCGTTGGCGGCAATCACGACATCGTTCACTATCCGGTGAATTCGTTTGCCTTGGAGGAGCAGCTGCCGAACGCTCAGCTGATTCTGTACCCTGACTCGAGTCATGGGGCGCAGTATCAGTATCCCAAGCGCTTCGTGGCCGATGTCACGGCCTTTCTCGATCGCGAAGACTAAAACCTTCATGCAGCAGCCGATGCGCGCTTCTGTTCGTCGTCTCATAGCTGGTAGCCACGGAGAAACCTCGCAGCGATAAGAGACGAGTTTGTCATCTCTCATGCGCGGGGATCCGTGGTCGTAGGCGGTAAATGAATGCCCTCTGCTACTCTGAAAGCCGGTTGACTACGCAACAAGCAGGCAGCCGCACTTAACTTGAACTGTCGATTAATTATGGGAGGAAACCCGATGCGCAACGTGGGAACCATGGTCAGCTTTTGCCGCCCGGACGGTCAAGCCGTTGAGGGCTATCTTGCTAATCCGGCGAAGTTGGAAGGCGCACCGGCAATCGTTGTGATCCAGGAGTGGTGGGGGCTGAACGCTCAGATCCGGGGCGTGGCGGACCGTCTGTCTCACGCGGGCTACATCGCGCTGGTACCCGACCTGTATAGAGGAAAGTCTACAGTCGAGGAGGAAGAGGCTCACCACTACATGGATAGTCTCGACTTTGCTGATGCGATCTCTCAGGACGTTCGCGGCGCCGTTCAATACCTGAGTACGTACACGCGAAATATCGGTGTAACCGGGTTTTGCATGGGTGGCGCATTGACGGTTCTTGCCCTCAGCGCTGTCCCCGAATTTACGGCTGGCGTTATTTGGTACGGATTCCCGCCACTGAATCGTTTGGACGCCTCTAGCATCAAAGCGCCGATCCAGGCGCACTGGGCCACTCAGGACGCGTTCTTTCCAGCCGCGAGTGTCGATGTGCTCGAGGGGAAGTTTACCCGCAGTGGGGTCTCGGCGGAATTCCATCGCTATCTTGCACATCATGCCTTTGCCAATGAAACCGCCGTAGGCGATGGGCGCATACCAGGTACACAATACGATCCGGTCTGGGCGCAACTCGCATGGGACCGCACACTGACCTTTTTTGGCCGCACGCTTTGGAAGGAGCCAGTCGCGGTGAGACGTACGTCATGAGCAATTGCGGTACTTCACGGCGCGATGCGACGCAGCGGCGAAAGGGCGTAACGCCGAGGCCATCGCCGAATACCGGCTAGCTGTGCTGCACGCCGTGGAAGGCGTGGAGAACGCGTTCATGGTGCTGTCGCAATCACAACTGAGGGCGTCGGAACTCGAAGCACTGGCGGGGTACCTCCAGCGTGCCCGCGACCTGTCGGAAAAAGCATATGAATTGGGCGCGATCACGCTCGCCGACGTGCTCGACGCGGATCATTCCCCGCTCCATCGGAGCAATTTGTGTCGCAAAGCTAGCGACGCGTTCTCGGGCCAGCACTCGGCGCTGGCATACCAGAAGATCTGGTGACGCGCTTTGACTTGACGCGCGAAGCGCAAGACCGATGGGCCGAGCGTTCGCAACAGCGCTTTACCGCGGCGCAGGCCAATCGCCTCTTCGACAAAGAGATCGTTGCGTTGCAGATTCCTTCGCGTTCGGGTGCGGTTACGTTCGCGCGCGATGAAGCCCCGCGGCGCGCCACAACTTTGGAGGCACTGTCGGGCCTCAGACCCGCGTTTCGCCCGGACGGGACGATCACCGCGGGCAACGCGCCAGGACTCAATAGCGGTGGCGCGGCAACGATCGTGGCCTCACGGTCGTTCGCCGACGAACGCGGGTTGGATGCGCTGGTTCCTATTGCTGGCTTCGGCGTGGCGGCTGTAGCACCCGAGATGTTCGGCATCGGACCGGTACCGCCCGTCAGGCAGGCTGTCGAACGCGCGGGCTGGTCGTTGCATGAATTGGACAGGGTCGAAATCAACGAGGCCTTCGCGGCCGTGCCTCTCGCGATGATGAAAGAGCTTGGCTTGCCCGCAGATATCGTCGACGCCAATGGAGGTGCGATCGCGCACGGTCACCCTATCGGTGCAATAGGCGCCGTATTGGTTACGAGGCTCGCGCACTCGATGCGCCGCGATGAATTGCGGCGTGGTCTCGTTACGTTATGCATAGGCGGCGGTCAGGGCATTGCGCTCGCGCTTGGGGTCGTTTGACGACATGCTTCACCCGCCTCTCTGCCTGGTCACGTCGCCACCTACGCTAGGTGACCGCGCCCTCAAGAGCAGCCATTGGCCTATTCGGTTTGGCGGGCATTCTTCCAGTATGCCGAAGCTACATCCTCGCCCGACTTCAGAAACCGATCAATCGCTGACTTTTGCATGCCTCCGTTTGGGTCTTGGGTGTAGGAATGCATCAGTGTATTGAACAACTCGTTCCCCGCGCGGATGCTGTCGTTGACGCCATCAACGTATTCCGAAACGGTCAGTTGACTATCGCCTGATGAGTCAAACGCTTTGAAAAGCTTGTCGGCGGCGTCTATCGCAAGACCAGCGCGTTTCATTTGCGTTTCAAACTCGTTTTTCGAAAGCTGTCTATCACCGCTTGAGTCGCCTTGCACGAACATCTGAGGGGCCCAAGCGACAGCCAGAGGTGTCGCAGTCAAAGAATCCGGCTTTTTCGTCCCATCGCTAAGAGTGACGACAACTGATTGACGTGTGCTCTTGTCGGCAAGTTCAGCCGCACCGGGCGACTCCATCGGAGCGCGTGCGCTTCGCTTGGCCTCCGAGTTCGTCTGCAATAGGATTGTTAGTGAGCTTCCGACGGAATCGATTGACATATCTAAAGTCCTTCTAAGCGTTTATCCGAAATGGCCGAGACGTTCATCGGCCGCGCGCAATACACCATTGCTTAAAGAGCAAGTGTCGTAAAGCCTGAACAGCCGCCTCCTGAGCGCGGGCGACACCTACAATTTGGATTACGGTAAAACTCCAAAAAAAAACGTTAGCCATTTCAGTCTTTCATCTGTTGTTTTTCTCGGCCATACCTTTACTTTCAAGGTTTGGCAAAAACGGCAAGGTCGCGTCTCGAAGAGAAAATCGCTAAACCGATAAAAATGAAGAATGGAGGGGAACTGATGCCACCGTTGCTGCGGCCGCCGAAACCCCCGCCGCGACAGCTATTTCAGACGCAAGCCAGCAGGCGATAGCGCTCTGCCGACTGGCATCGCGCTGCGGCGTCCCACGCCCCAGCCGCAGCCAGTTTCCTGCGGGAGCATTTCCCACCGAATACCGAACTGCAGCACGAACGACCTAAATTTTTCCTAGAGGTGCATCACCTCGTCACCAAAGCGCAAAGCATCACGCCCGCGCTGACCGCCATTTCTAGTCTGCTAGAAACCCCGGACAAAGCGAAGAATCTCCAGGTTATGCTTTTCCGTGTCGCCGGCATGTTGATCCTGCTGGCCATCTACGTCGCTCCTGCTCATGCCAATTTCATTAGGCGAAGCGCTGATTGATGAGATTCGTTGCGTAGCTGGTTGGCTGGATGTGGTTGCCATGCAAGCGGAAAGTAGCAATGACGACAGAAGCATCGTACCTACCGCGATTATTTTGCGTGTGATCATTTTTCAGGTTGTCAGGGAAATGATATCTCTGGTCGCACTGCGTGAGCCTCTTGCGCAAGAGGGCGGGCGCGGCGAGCGTCAGTCCGCCGCGCTGATGCTTTCGCGACCAGTCAGAGCACGCCAGTGGCTCGTGCCGCGTCGAGAATTACCGCGGCCACCGCGGCAGGTTGAGACATCAGTGCTACATGGCTCGCGCCAGCAATCGACGTTATCTTCGCGCCGATCTCTTTTGCCTCGGCCCGCTGGAGCGCTGCTGGAATGATCTGGTCCTGGTCGCCATAGACCCACCACGACGGTTTGGACTTCCAGGCGGCCTGAGACACCTTATCGGTAAGGCAGCGCGCATTGAGCGGTCCCTGAGCGGTGGCGAGCACACTGGATGTGTCTTTCGGAAGATCCGGTGCGAAACTGCTCAGGTAGGTGTCAGTGTTCAGCGTAAGGAATCCAGCTTCGTCGGGTACCAGACCTGCCTGCCAGGCCGGCTTCGGGAATGGGCTCGTCAGGTCGGAGATCGACTGGTTGTCTCCGGGCGCGAATGCTGACACATAAACGAGACCTGCAACCTTGTTAATGCTGCCGGCTTGCGTAATGACCGCGCCTCCGTAGGAGTGTCCGACCAGAAGGACGGGCCCCTGCTGGGCATCGATGGCACGGGTAACGGTTGCGGCATCGTCGGCTAACGACGTGCGGGGAAGCTGAACAGTGACTACTTTCAGACCACGCGCCTGCAATACGCGCGTGATCGACGACCAGCTGGAGCCGTCGGCCCACGCGCCGTGTACCAGTACGACTGTTCCGGTGGTGCTCGCTGAGGAGCTGCCGCATGCCGCAACGGATGCAAGGGTGACGAGACCGAGCGATACGACAAGAGCGGCAAAGAGCCGCAGAATGTAAGACTTCATGATAGGAACGTTAAGACGCGAAGTGAGATTTGAATATCGCGCCCGTCTAGCGACAGAAAGTATCAGGGCGAGCGCGACGCCATCGCGAACGGTAACCGGCCTCAGGGGCGCTGCCTATTGCATGTCGTCCGGTTTCAATGACATTGCGTCCGAAAGATAAGCGAGAAGATTTCCATGGCCAATACGACTGTATGCCGCAGCGTGTTGCAATGTCGGCCGACAAAGGGTGGGCGACCGGAAAGTCGGCCGATGTCTGGAAGTGACCCCCCCACAAAAGCAAGTCTCCGACAGCATGGCGAGCCATTACACGAAGCGTTGACAAACGTGCAGTTGCACATGAGAATGCGAAACATGAACCCGCTAACTGGTCCCGATCTGTGTCACTGTCTGGCTGCGCGTCGCGCTGCGAGGTATGTGTCGCGTATTTACGATAGCCATCTGTCAGACGTCGGCATTTCGATCTCGCAATTTTCGATACTTGCGCTCATCGAAGAGCATCCAGGAATCGCGGTTGCCGATCTGGCGGACCTGATGGTCATGGAGCGGACCACGTTAGTACGTGCACTCAGACCCCTGCGGGACGCAACGTGGTTGACGAGCGCTGCGGAAGGTCCAAAAGCGGCACTGACGTTCACGCTGTCCGCTGCGGGCAAGGCGAAGCTGTCGGAAGCTGAGCCGTGCTGGCGAGCAGCGCAGGCGGAGTTCGAAGCTGGCTTCGGTCGCAAACAGGCGACTGCGCTGCGAGCAGGTCTGTTGAGCGTCGTTTTTGCGACCTGAAAATTTTTTTGAGTTTATATGTGTAATTGCACATTATGGCCTACCTCATTCCGATAAATATTCTTCTTTAAAGGATCTTGCATGACAGCCTTTCCCTCCGTCCAAAATACGAGCACGGTCAGCGCCGAAGACCGCGTCAGCGCAGTCGATTTCGTCAATCGCGTCAACTGGTTCTTCGAGACATGGGACGTCGAAGCCATGATCGAGGCGTTCCTGCCCGACGCCGTCGCGTACCACTTTCACGGAACGATTAGTGGACACGCCGAAATCCGACACTTCTTCGAGCACGACTATCCGTACCTGATACCGGGCGTGAGCCGTCACGCCACGAATCATATCGTCGATGCGGACGAAGACGGCGTTGTCGTGCGATACCAGAATCTGCTGGTTCGCCATGCAGCGCCTGAGGATGCGACGAAACTGGGTGCCGGTCAGGTGATGCACAGCGATAGCGAACTGCCCGCGATCTGGCTGTATTCGCCGATGCGTGATCGTCTGCGCAAGACGGCAAGGGGATGGAGGATTTACGAGCGCTATATTGGTGGCTCGACCACCAACCGTGCGCTGACGCCTGCCGACACGTCGGCAACTGCGGCGGCCCCGTATCTCCCGAAACTTGAAGGGGTGTGATCGTGCGATATCGTCTCTTTGGTCAACATACTGGGCTGCGGGTATCCGAGTTGGTGCTCGGTACTGCGAATTTCGGCGGCCGGTGGGGGTACGGATCAGATATCGACGCCGCGCGCGAGATCGTTGACCGTTACGCGGACGCGGGCGGTAACTTTCTGGATTGCGCCGACGTGTATCAGTTTGGGGAGTCCGAGGAGTTTCTCGGTAAGCTCCTCCCGGGCCGTCGCGATAACTTCGTGATTGCGACCAAGTACACTCAGGCAGCGGCGCCCAACATGGGTGCTTTGGCGACGGGCAATAGCCGGCTCGCGATGCGCCTGTCTGTTGAGGCGAGCCTCAAGCGTCTCAAGAGCGATCGCATCGACCTCTACTGGGTGCACTTTTCCGATGGCATCACGCCAACGGACGAGATCATGCGAGGCCTGGACGACCTCGTGCGCAGCGGCAAGGTGCTCTATATCGGATTGTCCGACTTCCCTGCGTGGCGCGTCGCGCGGGCGGCAACGATCGCCGAGTTGCGCGGCTGGGCACGAGTCGCCGGCTTGCAGTTCGAGCACAGCCTGGTCGAGCGTACAGCCGAGCACGAACTGATGCCGGCAGGCAAGGCCCTTGGACTGGGGATGGTGGCATGGTCGCCGCTCGGTGGTGGATTGCTTTCGGGCAAGTACCGTCGGGGCGAGAAAGGGCGCCTTGAAGCACTGGGCGGTGCGGTATTCCAGCAGGAAAATTCCGGCCAGCGTATGGCCATCGTCGATGCCACCCTTGCGGTTGCGACCGAGCTTGGGGTCACGCCATCCGAAGTGGCAGTAGCGTGGGTCTTGCTAAAGGGTTCACTGCCGATCATTGGACCTCGGACGAGCGAACAGTTATCAGCATACCTTGGCGCTTCAAAGCTCACGCTTGCGCAGCATCACGTCGAGCGGCTGGATCGTGCCAGCGCATTGGCTCCGATCTTTCCGCAGTCGATGATCGATGCGCCAGCGTACCGGCAAGCTGCGGCCGGAGGCCAGTACGAGCGCATCGTCATGCCCGAAACGCCGGCTCCCTGACAATGTCCGCCGACGTTACCCTGTACGGCGCGAAGACGGGTAACTGTCTTCGCGTGGCGATTGCGCTGGAGGAACTCGCGATCGCTCACCAGGTCGTGAAGCTCGATCTTCGGGCGGGGGAGCAGCGCACACCAGATTTCCTTTCACTGAATCCGGGTGGAAAAGTGCCGGTGCTGCGAGTTCGCTCGTCGGCGGCGCCTCCGCTTGTTCTCGCGCAGTCCAATGCGATTCTTCTTTACCTTGCCCGACGAGCGGGAGGCAGGTTGTTACCGCCCGAAACGGATGCATCGGCGCCCTTTGCACTCGAGCGATTCTTTTTTTTCGTGACTGACGTGATCGCGCCCAGTCATGCATCCTTCTTTCTGAAGAACGAAGGATGCGAAGAGGGGCGAAGATTGATGGAACGGCGCTGTCTTAATGTACTCCTTGCAAGCGAGATGTTTCTGGAAAACGCACCATTCATGGCGGGGCAGTCATTCACGCTCGCAGACATCGCGGCTGTCAGCATAGTGGCCGCGTTGTCGTCGTCGATCGACTGGGCGCAGTATCCGCTTCTTCAGCGATGGTTCGCTGGCGTGATGGTGCGGCCCAGCGTAGAGCGTGGCATGATCGCTTTCGACTGAAGCTCAGCGTGACGGCATGCCCTGATCCGGATCCGCACCATGACGTACGGCGCCGGGTGAATATCCGAAACGCGCCTTGAAGGCCCGTGAGAACGAGGAGTCCGACTGGTAACCGGCAACAGACGCTGCCTCGCTGATTCGCACGCCGCTGTTGCGCAGCAGATCCGCGGCAAGGCTCAGGCGCCACCGTGAGAGATACCTGAGCGGCGGCTCGCCGACAATCTCCGTGAATCGGTCCGCAAAGTGCGACCGGGACATGGTCGCAATCTTCGCGAGCGCCCCAAGTTTCCATTCACGCGCGGGATCCTCATGCATGGCCGCCAGTGCACGCCCAAGTCGTGCGTCGCCGAGGCCCCGGAGCCATCCGCTATGAGCGGGACTCTTCGCCACCCACTCGCGCAAGCTCCGTATCACCAGCAGATCGATCAGGCGCGAGATCATGAGCGCAGCGCCTGGCGACGGCTCGCTCGCTTCCAGCCGCACGAACCGCAGGATCGCGTGTTGCCATTCCGGTGTACCCGATGCGTCGGCCCGGAGGTGAATGACATCTGGGAGACCCCCAATCAATGAGCCGGCGGATGCCGATTCGAATACGAACGAGCCCGTCAGGACGCGAAAGGGCTTTTCGGCGAAGCTGCGACATTCATCGGGTCGCGAGGGTGATCCGGGCAGAGAGTCAAGCGCATGGATTGCGGAGAGAACGTGCGCACATCCTTTAGGTAGCAAAACAAGATCACCGGCGACTAACGTCGCCGTATCGATAGCGATCGCGTCGAGCCGGAAGGCGCCGTCCTGAATAAAGTGAAAGCGGGCGCGTCCAGCATCAAAGGGCTTGCGTTGCGCCTCGGCAGTCTCGTATACCTCGATTGATTCGCCTCGTAGCCGTATCAGATCCAGAACGTCGGAAAGCACATCTTGCCGGGACAGCCTGTGTGCACGCGATTGCTCATGAATGGATCGCCTCATCGCGTCGTCGCCGATCATGTCTTGCGCCTTAAAAAAAAGCGCACTTCGGGGAACGTGCGCCGCGACAAAAGAAGGACCGGTATGGAGGAGCGCTCCTTCATGCCGCAAAAAGACCAAACGCAATCACCCACGATGGCCCCGAAAGCGGTTTCACGCGCACAGTGGTTAAAAGCTTGCACAGCATAGCGGATCGAACTCCTCGCATAAATCCGTCGATGATGAATAGACATGCTGGCAAGGGCGAACAATCTGGCGAAGCGTTGCTGGTTCTGAGATGCATCGGTCCAGGGTCGGTAGAGCTATTAGTTAGCGCCCTGAAAAGGCTTGACGTATTAGATTTCACATGTAATCTAACGCAAGTTAGAAGTTACCGCTAATCTAAATAGCCACGTTGTCCGGTCCGCGCAATCAGTTGGTGCGCCGATCGGTCGAGACGCCGTTTCGCGAAGAGGCGAACGACAACACTTTTCGAGGTGATTGAAGTTGGATACGAAAACAAGGCTGGAAGACGGCGGCACAGTTCATCGTGCGCGATATGGCACGGTGGGCCGGCGCGCCAGAACCTGGGCTGCCGCGGCCGCTGTGATCATGGTAAGCGGGGGCGGGTGGTTTCTCTACTCGCATGGTCGTGGTGATAGCGTCGCCAATGCGCGACCCCTGCCGCCCCACGAGGTAACGATCAGCCGCCCGCTGGTACGCGACCTCGACACCCGACTCGGATTTCTTGGCCAGTTCTCGGCAGTCGATCAGGTGGAACTGCGCGCACAGGTAGGCGGTACGCTCACAGGTATTCACTTCAGGGACGGCGACATCGTTCACAAGGGCGATCTGCTGTTCACCATCGATCCCGTGCCGTATGAGATTCGGCTCGCGCAGGCGACTGCCCTGCGCCGGACCGCTGAGGCGCGCCTGGTTCTGGCGAAGCAGGAGCTGGCGCGTGCGCAGGAACTGGAGCGCAATGATGCTGGCACGACGCAGAACGTCGAGCAGCGTACGTCCGAACTGAATGCTGCGCAAGCTGCACTGGACGATGCTGCGGCGCGGATCCGCGACACCCGCTTCGATCTGGATCGCTGCCGCATCACGGCGCCGTTTACCGGCCGCATTGGCAGGCATCTCGTTTCCACCGGTAACCTGATTGCAGGCAGCCGTGGCGCAACGAGCCCGACGACATTGCTCGCGACGCTCGTCTCGCTCGATCCGGTCTACCTCGACTTCGACATGAGCGAGGCGGACTTCCAGTCGTTTTCGCAGTATCGCGGCGACACCAAAGGACCGATTGCAAATCGCGTCGAACTCGCGGCGGGCGATTCGACGACCTACACACGGCAAGGCACGCTCGATTTCGTCGACAACGTGCTGGACCGTTCCAGCGGCACGATCCACGCTCGAGCGACGGTGTCCAATGCCGACCTGCGCTTTATACCTGGCGAGTTCTCGCGCGTGCGTCTCGCGGTGGCACATCCCGCACCGACGTTGCTCGTGCCGGACGCATCCGTTTTGCCAGACCAGTCCGAATACCTCGTGATGACGGTTAGCACTGACGGAACGGTTGTGGCAAAGCATGTCGAGGTCGGCGAGATACGAGGGGGGTTGCGCGTGATCCGCTCGGGCCTGTCTCGGGACGATCGCGTGATCGTCGACGGTTTGCCCTTTGCGGCGCCCGGAACGAAAGTGGCGACGCGCGATGGTGCGATCCGCTATGAGCCTAAACAGAACTAGCGGACAGTGAAGCCATGCGTATTGCCCATTTCTTTATCGACAGGCCGCGCTTCGCGACGGTGGTCAGTGCCTTTCTGACGCTAATCGGCCTGGGCGCGATGTTCGTGCTTCCCGTCGCACAGTACCCGGAGATCGTTCCACCGACTGTGCAGGTGACCACATCCTATCCGGGTGCGTCGGCCGAAACGATTGCGCGAACAGTGGCCACGCCGCTGGAGCAGCAGATCAACGGCGTCGAGAACATGCTCTACATGAGCAGCCAGTCCACGGGAGACGGCCGGTTGACGGTCACGGTTACCTTTCGTATCGGCACTGACCTGAACGTCGCGCAGATGCTCACACAGAATCGGGTTCAGGATGCGTTACCGCGCCTGCCCGAAGACGTCCAGCGCCTTGGCGTTCAGGTGAGGAAGTCGACACCTAGCATATTGCTGGCTGTTCACCTGTACTCACCTGACAGAACGCGCGACACACTTTATCTCTCGAACTACGCGACGTTGCACGTGAAGGACACGCTAGCGCGTCTGCAAGGCGTCGGCGACGTGCAGTTCCAGGGTGCCCGTGAGTACGCAATGCGTATCTGGATCGACCCCGACAAGGTCGCAGCCAACAATCTGAATGCGAGTGAAGTGCTCACAGCACTACGCGCGCAGAACCTGCAGGTATCGGCTGGTGTCCTGAACCAGCCGCCCACGGCGGGCAGCGATGCGTACCAGATAAACGTAGAGGCGCTCGGCCGGCTGTCTACGCCACAGCAATTTTCCGACGTGGTCGTCAAGTCCGACGCACAGGGCCGCGTGACGCGGATACGCGATATCGGTCGTGTCGAGGTGGGCGCCGCGGACTATGGTTCAACCGCTTTCATGGACCGTGACAACGCTTCAACATTGCTAATCTATGCGGAGCCCGGTGCGAACTCGCTTGCTGTCGAGCAGCAGGTTTTGTCCGCGATGCGCGGGCTAAAGAATGAGTTCCCCGCAGGAATGGATTACAAAATCATCTACGACCCGACCATCTTTATCGGCAAATCCGTCGACGAGGTGATTGTCACGATATTCGTCGCAATCCTGCTTGTTGTTGGCGTCGTCTTTCTTTTCCTGCAGAACTGGAGGGCCACGATTATCCCGGTCGTTGCAATTCCGGTCTCCCTGCTTGGGTCGTTCATCGTCCTCGCCACCTTCGGAATATCGCTAAACAACCTGTCTCTGTTTGGCCTCGTGCTGGCGGTCGGCATTGTCGTTGACGATGCAATCGTCGTAGTCGAGAACGTCGAGCGCAACATGCGCTCTGGCATGTCGCCGGCTGAGGCGGCTCACCGGACGATGGACGAAGTGGGCGGGGCACTGCTGTCGATTGCGCTGACGCTATGTGCCGTCTTCATCCCGTCTGCCTTCCTCAGCGGGATTTCGGGGCTGTTCTTTCGCCAGTTTGCGGTGACGATCGCAGCATCGACTGTCATATCCTGCTTTGTGTCGCTCACTCTGAGTCCCGCCCTCTGCGCGGTGCTCTTCAAGTCGCATGAGCCGCATATCGCGTTGCACGCGGGCCTCGCGCAGCGTCTGCTACATGCGGGCTTCGATCGCTTCAACAGGGGATTTGACAGATTGTCGTTCGGGTACGGAAACGTCACACGTCGTCTCGTTCGTGGACTCACCGTCGTTCTCGCAATATACGTAGTGCTGATAGGGGTTACGGGTCTTGAGTTTTCTCGTACGCCAACCGGCTTTATTCCGGAACAGGATCAGGGTTATCTGATTACCGTGGTTCAACTCCCGCCGGGCGCGTCACTTGACCGTACCGAGAAAGTGGTCCGAAATGCCATTGACATTATCCTGACGACGCGCGGGATTGAACACGTTGCCCCGTTCGTTGGGCTTGACGCGACAACGTTGACCGTGGCGTCGAACTCAGGAACGATTTTTTCGGGGTTGCCGTCGCTCTACAACCACGAGATTCCGGGCGTGACGGCGAACACTGTGCTGGCCGACCTGCGCAAACGCCTCTCCGTCATCAAGGACGCTTATGTGCTGACCATTCCGCCGCCTCCTGTACAGGGTCTTGGGAATTCGGGCGGGTTCAAGATGATGCTGGAGGACCGCGCAGGACTCGGGTCTGAGGCGCTTGTGCATGCGGCGAATGCCCTTGTTGCTGCCGCCAACAGGGATCCGAGCTTTGCTGGAGTCTTTACCCTGTTCAATGCGGGGTCGCCATCGGTTTTCGCGAATATTGATCGTGTAAGGGCTGAAAAGGTCGGGCTCACACCCACGGATGTGTTTTCCGCCCTGCAGGTCTATCTCGGTTCACAGTACGTGAACGACTTCAACTATCTCGGCAGAACTTATCAGGTCATTGTTCAGGCTGACGGGCAATTCCGGCATACCCCGCAGGACATTACGCGTCTGAAGGCGCGAAACCAGTTCGGTGAGATGGTGCCAATCGGCACGGTGGCGCAAATGGAGAACCGTACGATTCCCTATCGCGTGCCTCGCTACAACCTGTACCCTGCCGCAGAGGTTCAGGGTGTCGCAGCGCCAGGCATTGCCACCGGTACAGCACTCCATCGCATGGAAGAGCTTGCCCATCAGGTGCTGCCGCAGGGTATCAGTTTCGAATGGACGGACCTGGCTTACCAGCAGCAGCAACACGGCACCCCGACGCTCCTGGTATTCGGAGCAGCTGCGCTCTTCGTGTTTCTCGTTCTCGTCGCGCAGTATGAGAGCTGGAAGCTACCGCTTGCGATCGTCCTGATCGTACCGATGTGTATTCTCGCGTCGGTCACTGGCCTGATCGCTCGCGGCATGCCCATCGATATCCTGGCGCAGATCGGCTTCGTCGTTCTCGTCGGACTGGCTGCGAAGAATGCAATCCTGATAGTCGAATTTGCGCGTCAGAAGGAGGGCGAGGGAACCACACCGGTTGACGCCGCGGTGCACGCTGCACGCACACGCCTGCGTCCCATTCTGATGACGTCGTTTGCCTTCATCCTGGGAGTCGCGCCGCTCGCGGTCGCCACAGGAGCCGGCGCTGAAATGCGCCAGTCCCTCGGAACGGCGGTGCTGTTCGGCATGCTGGGTGTGACGTGCTTCGGACTTCTGTTCACCCCTGCCTTCTATGTTTTCATTCGCAAATTTGGCCGCAAGGAGCGCACATGATCTTCACTACTGCCTTTGCTCGCAGACTAATGTGTGTTTCAGGTTCGCAGAGTGAAGCTGGCAATCTTCGACACCAGCCGCATGACGGCGCGCGATATCTGCCCGAGATCAGCGGAGTGAAAACGGCATGCCGGCGGCAGACGGCCGAAGGCATACCTCACACGGTCGTGCGCAAACCGTCACAAAGCCTGCTCCGTGTCATTTCCGCGGGCGTTGCGATTGCAACGGGCGTTGCAGGTTGTGCGGTGGGGCCAGAATATGCGGCACCGACTACGCAGCTTGTGCCGTTCCACAACCGGGTTGCGACAAGCACTCAGCAAGCGTCCAGGCCCGCTCCGCGCCTTGACATCTGGTGGGCCGGATTTGATGACCCGATGCTCGTAACCGTCGTTCAGCGTGCTCTTGCACAGAACCTGGACCTCGCGGCAGCGTTTGCCCGCGTTCAGCAGGCGAGGGCGGTCGCAGCGGGGGCGGGCGCGCAGCTTCTGCCAACGCTTGATTTCGACGCGACGGGCACCGCTGAACACCAGAGCCTGTTAAGTCCGGTCGGTACGATCGCGAGAACGTTTCCTGGCTACAGTCGCGATCAGCGCGAGTACAACGTTGGGGCTGCCGCGAGCTGGGAAATCGATCTGGCCGGCGGACTGCGTCGCAGCGCTGCTGCGGCGCGTGACGAAGTACAGGCGGCCGAGGCCGAGCAACTCGGCACGCGCATTACGGTGGCCGCCGACGCCGCCGATGCATACCTGCAGGTCAGAGGGTTCCAGACCCGGCTTGCGGTGGCGCAGGATCAGATTGGCACGGACGGACGCCTTCTTGAGCTTGTTCGGGTACGGCGTCGCGCCGGCGCGGCAGACGAGAGGGAGATTGCCCAGGCCGAGGCGCTGCTAAAGCAGGCAAGGTCTACCGTACCTACCCTGCGCACGTCGCTTGAGGCGCAACTGAACCGCCTGGATGTGCTCATGGGTGCGCAGCCGGGAACGTACGCGCATGAACTGTCCGTCTCCTCCACCATACCTGCGATCCCGAAAATTGACGATAACGACCAGCCACTGGACGTCCTGAGGCGTAGACCTGACATCATCGCGGCAGAGCGGCGAGTCGCTGCTTCAAGTGAACGGATCGGCGCGGCAATCTCGGGCTATTACCCGAAGATCTCCCTGTCTGGCGCGCTTGGCTTTGACAGCGTGAGCACCAATCACCTCTTTACCGCGGCAGCGTTTCAGCCGGTCGGTACTGGATCGCTTCGGTGGCGTCTGTTTGACTTCGGGAAGGTGGATGCGGAGGTTAAACAGGCGCGAGGCGCGAACGCGGAGGCGCTTGCACTGTATCGCCAGGCGGTGCTCAAGGCCGCTGAGGATGTTGAGAACGCATTCACAGCGCTTTCCCAGACAGAGGCTCGACGGCAGGAGTTGCAGGGCGAAGTGACATCACTGACGCGCGCCCGCGATTTGTCCGAACGCGCCTACAGAGCAGGAGCCATAACCCTCACAGACGTGCTGGACGCGGACCGTCAACTCCTCGTCGCGCGTGACAATCTGGACAGCTCACGCGCGGACGCGGCGCGCGCTGCGGTGGGGGCATTTCGTGCTCTGGGCGGCGGCTGGGACATCTCCCCGGACGCCCGGGTGGCATCGAATAGTTCGCCAGCGGCGGTTCCGGTCAGGTGAGAGGATTGGCCGTTGCCTTGTGTCCTCCGTGACCCGGGTGGTTGTCTGATACGGCGTCGAGTCGACGAGAAAAACGGTTACTGCAACGGCCTGCGTGTGCATCGGTTCAAATAGTTCGCGGTTGCTACGTGCTTATGGCGCTTCTCGACGGCACATGGCAGGAAATGAGACGATATGGACCGGTTTCAGTCAATGCAGGTGTTCGCCAAGGTGGTCGAGCTGAACAGCTTTTCCCGTGCGGCGGACGCGCTCCGTCTTCCGCGTTCGACGGTGTCAGTTGTCGTCAGGAAGCTGGAAGCACACTTGCGGATTCGTCTGATGCAGCGGACAACCCGGCGCCTTGGCCTTACTCTGGAAGGAGCGGAGTACTACAGGCATTGCAAACGGATCCTGGCCGAGATCAGGGAGTCGGAAGAGATGCTGGCTAGCGCTCAGAACGGACCGCGAGGTCGGCTTTCCGTTCAGTTGCCGATGGCGCTTGGAAGAATTGTTGTCTTGCCAGCCATCGACGACTTTCAAAAACGGTTCCCTGATCTGGAGCTGATGATCGGACTGGATGATCAATCCATTCACCCGCGCCATGAGAACCTCGACTGTACAATCCGCATGGGGGAACCTGAAGACCCAGGCGTCATCCAGCGCCGATTGTGTGATTTGGAGATAGTGACTGCTGGCAGCCCCGACTATCTTTTCCGTTACGGCGAACCTCAACGCGTGGAGGATCTCCAGCAACATCTGGCAGTGCAATGCCTCTCACACGCTACCGGAAGAGTCGCGAACTTCATGTTTGACATCAACGGTGATGCGGTCGAGGTCGGCTTGCCGGCTGTGCTTTCAATCAGCGACGCGGAGGCCTGTGCAATATGCAGTGCTCGTGGCATGGGGTTGATTCAGGCTCCGCGGTTCATACTTGCGCCGTACCTGAACTCAGGCGCACTCGTCGAAGTGCTGTCTCAGTGGCAGCCAAGGCCGATGCGGGTTGCTGCCGTATTTCCGCACCGCCGGCAGGTTGCACTTAAAGCACGCGTCTTTGTGGAGTGGGCGGCGGAGCTATTCGAAAAAAGTCCTTTACTTCTGGATAACCTTGATCTTGGGGATTCCTCTCCAAGTGGCTATCGCGTCGACGCAGACGCGCCCTTGATCAACTGATGGCGACCGGCTAGCGGAGAACGGGGTGCCCCGCGCTGGGTGGTGGATCCGTAGGGCGCGACACTTCGTATCACTCCCTACGCAATGAGTGCGTCTCCGACTTGCACCAACGAGCTAGATGTTATATCAAATCCAAATTCACGAAAGATCATTGAGGTCATGAGAAAATCCAGACAGGAGGCGGCCGAGACCCGCCAGCGCATCATCGAGGCGGCGTCCAGCCGGTTTCGGGAAAACGGCATAGACGGGACTGCCGTCGCCGATCTTATGTCGCAGGCGGGCCTGACACACGGCGGATTCTACAAACATTTCACATCGAAGGAACACGTAGTACTGGAGTCGCTGCAACTCGCCGCCGGTTCGCTGCGCGAATCGATGGAAGCGTCGCTGTCGCGTTCGACCGACGTCCGGGGTCTGAATGTCGCAATCAACGACTATCTTTCTCTGGAGCATCGGGACGATCCTGGCAGCGGCTGTCCCTTCGTCGCACTCGCAAGCGAGTTGGCACGCTCCAGCGACGAAGTGCGCGACGCGGCCACGGAGGGCATCGTGAACCTTGTCAACCTGATCGCAAGCCGTCTCACCGAACTGCCACCCGCTGCGGCAAGGAAGAAGGCGCTCGTCATGCTATCAACCATGATGGGCGCACTTACCATGGCGCGTATGGTGAACGACGAGCAGTTGTCGTCCTCCATCCTCCGGGAGGCCAAGAAAGCGCTGCTGCCATGATTTTTGTGGCAGCAGCCATGTTTACGACAGGCGGCGGCCAACTTCATCGGCAAGGACGACTTGGATCAGCGGTAAGTTGCGGCTATATCGCGTGTTACGACTGAACCGTGGCGGATCAGGGCGATGGCACGGGCAAGATGATTTCCGAGGCGATTTTCCATTGACCATCTAAATTCAGCCATTGGATGATCATGATAAATGGACGCGGAGATGGATCCTGGCCGCCGTAGTTGACGGCGATTTTCATCGGCGCATACGTTTGTGCGACTGTCGAAGAAATGCCCACGGCTTTTAGCTTTACCCAGTCAGGGAACAGGGTGAGTGTGCCGGCAGCATATATGTCCTGAAGCTTGTGAGCCACTGATTCAGATCCCCAAAAACCCGCCCAGCTTCCCTCCGCCGGATCGACGCTTTTGGCGACCAGCAGCGCTGAAGGTGAGTCCCAGAACATCTGCGCTATGGCCGTAGCGTCGTGCCGGTTTGCCGCCGACGTCAATTGCCTGAAGCGGTTCTTCACATCTTCAAGCGACCCATCGGGCAATGGGTGCGCAGAGCTAAGATTCACAGGAGCCACATCCGTTTCCGCGCCCTGCGTTGCCCCTACACACATCAACGCACCGGCGAGCGCGGCCGCGACGAGGTATATTTTTCTCATAAATAATCCTGGGATTGCGATCTTTCAGGGAGAACGTTCAGCGAGCGGGACCATGAGCTGACCTGCGCGAACGCCTTGGAGCAGCGCCACTGATCAGTACCTCGGATCAAGGACGATGACGCCTTGGGCCTCCCGGCGTTCGAGCATGGCGTGCGCATCGGCCGCGCGGCTGAGCGGGAGCGTAGCCGCAACCCTCGGTCGGATCAGTCCTTGTCCAATGCCGTCTTTCAGGAAGCGCAGACCACGCTGGATAAGGTCTGGGCGCTGAAAAAACGAGGGCAGATAGACTCCGGTCAGCGTTTGCGCTTTTGCCATCAACCGACGCGGCGCGAGAGGTTTGCCGGGGCCGCGCGTCGAACCGATGACAACACATCGGCCGAGCATGCCAAGGCAGGCGAAGTTCTCGTCGAAGACGTCGCCTCCGATTGTTTCGAGGATCACGTCGACGCCTTTCCCGTCGGTGAGGCTCAGGACCGATTGCGGCCAGTGTGGCGAGTCATACGCAATCGCATGGTCGGCGCCACGGCTCAGTACGAAGGCTCGGCGGCTGTCTGAGCTCGCGGTCCCGATTACCGTGGCCGCACCGAGTACTTTCGCAATCTGGACGGCGAGGTTGCCGACGCCGCCGGCTGCGCCATGGACCAGCAGGCTTTCGCCCGGGCGCAGCACGGTGCAAACCTGAAGAGCGAGAAATGCAGTTACGCCCTGACACGGCACGCTCGCCATGACGAAATCATCGGCATCGTCTTCGAGTTCAACGAGCATGTCAGCGCGAGCCACTGCACGTTGCGCGTAAGCGCCCTTCGACATCAGGGCCATCACCTTGCGCCCAACCAGGTGGTCGTGCGCCTCGGTGCCGGCATTCAGCACACGGCCGACCACTTGCAGCCCGCCGACTTGAGGTAGCGTCACGCCGCCGACCTGCGTCTCCGCCCGGTTATAGACACCCAAGCGCTCCCGAATATCCGGAAAATTGACACCGATAGCAGTGGTTTCGATCAACACTTCGCCCGCTCGCGGCTCGGGGTCGGGCAATCCGACGTACTCGAGGACTTCGGGGCCCCCGAATTTTCGATACTGAATGGCTTTCATTGAGAACTTCCTGTTTGATTAGATCATGCCTCGCCTGGGCGAGAGCGGATCGGGTCCGACTTCGCCCAGAGGGCAATGCCGAGTTGCCCTGACAGGGCGATGACGACCAGTGCTGTAGATAACATCGGCAACTGCGTAAGACGGATGCCCGCGGCAAGGGCGAGCCCGCCCAGCGCAGCGCCAGCAGCGCTACCGAGATAGTGCGCGGAGCTCTGTAATGCGACGACAACGCTTGCTTTATCCGGATGCAAAGTCAGCAATCTGTGTTGTTGTGGCGCCTGCGAGGACCACGCCGCGGCGCCCCACACACCAAACAGGGCGAGAGCCGCTACGGGATAGGGCAGCGCTGGTCCCAAGGTCCCGAAAACTGCGACCATCAGAATCTGTACGACGGACATCACCCATTCGGGGCGGCCGGTAGCGTCGATCAGCGCGCCGCAGAAGTAGATGCCGAGAACCCCGCCTACACTCCAGGCCCACAGATAGGGCAACGGGTCAGTGATGCCGCCGCTCGCGCGCAGCAGCGGTGCCACGAAGGTGTAAAGCCCGATTGATGCCGCAGATGTGACGAATGAAACAGCAATAGTTGCCGCGACACGTGGATCGACCAGTACTGCAACGCGTTGGCGAAGCGAAGGTGGTGTCGAGGCGGCGATTTCGGGCATGCGCGATACGACGCCCGTGAATGCGATTCCACCTAGCGCCACTATCAGCCACATCGCGCTTCTCCAGCCGAAACCCCCAGCGACAATGAGACCGCACGGTACGCCCACGGCGGTGCCCAGCGCGAGGCCGCCCACAACGAGGCCGAGTGCGCGGCCTCGTCGTTCCTGAGAAACCATGCTTGCAGCAGCACTGAAGGCGCTGGGACCATATAGGCCGGCGCCGACTCCTGCCGCCGCGCGCGACAGGAGCAGAACGGGGAAGCTTGTTGCGAGTGCGCTAAGGGTGTTCGCGAGCGTGAAAAGGACCAGCGCTGCGCCCAGCACGCGCCGCACGGGTTTGCCTGCCGTCAGTGCGCCAAACACCGGCGCTGCAACGGCATAACACGCAGTGAAGATTGTGACTGTTTGACCTGCCACGGAGGCAGAGACCGCGAAGGTGTTGGCGATGCCGGGCAGCAAGCCCGCCATGATGTACGCGTCGATGCCAAGCGCAAACGTGCCGAGGCATAAGGGAAGAATCCTGATCAACCTGGCTCCTCGGAAATCGTTAACTTCCATCGCTATCAATGGATGCCGCGAGATGCGGCGTATGCACGCGGCGCCGGCATCGCGATAAGATGTCAAGCGTCATGAAAAATAGCACTCGTACCGGAAGTCGGGAACCCGGAAAGCATTCACATCGCTTGTGAGAATTTGCACCAATGTTCGACTGGAATGACATGAGACATTTCATTGCCCTGGCGGAGGCGGGCACTCTGTCGGGTGCGGCGCGCAAGCTGCAGGTCGATCACGCGACGGTTGCGCGGCGTATCGCAGCGCTGGAGCACGCGCTGGGAGAAACGCTGGTGGACCGTCTTGCGAGACGTTGGCGTCTGACCGATGCGGGCATCGACGTTGCGCGCGTCGCCGAGGGCATGCAGGCGCAGGCTCATGCATTGGAAAGGGCAGTACGAAGCCGTAAGACGGGAGCGCGGGCGAGAGTCACTGTCAGTGCACCGCCTGCTTTCGCGAGCGTCTTCCTCGCGCCACGTTTTGCCGAACTTGCTTCACGGCATCCAGAAATTGAACTGACGCTCCTGGGCACGCAGCCGATGATCTCGCTCAGTCGTCAGGAGGCGGATATTGCCGTCCGCCTGACTCAACCTACCGAGGCAAGTTATGTTTTCCGGAGAATCGGAAGCGTGACGTATGGGCTGTATGCAGCGCAGGGCTACATCAGCCGGCCATCCGACGAATGGCAGTTCATTGCTTATCACGCGGCACTCGATCACGTACCGGAGCAAGTATGGCTACTTGACTTCGCGGATGGCCGCCGCATCGGATTCAGGAGCAACGATCTGGTGAGCCAGCTTGCCGCGGCGCGCGGAGGTCTGGGGATTGCCGCGTTGCCTCATTTTTTTGCGGCAGACGATAAACGCGTAATCGCGCTGCCTGTGGGCGCAGAAAAACTGTCGCGTGATATCTATCTGATCGCCCACGTGGACATGCGACGGCAGGCGGCTGTGCGCCTTGTGATGGATTTCATTGCGGAGAAGTTCGTCAATGACTTTCACAATGGCGAGCAGTACAACGGATAGTTCGCTGCCGCCCGAGATGAAGACTGATTGCGAAAAGCAGCGGGTCATTCGGCCGCAAGTCAGACGGCGAGGTAGCGGCTCTTTGGGAATCGCTGATGGATAGCCGACACGGTATCTATCCGCCTCATACCGAAGCACAATGAGCAAGCGCAATGAATTGACCAGCGGCCAGGCCGGCCTATCGCGGTCAATGAGGGTAGCGAGCACTAGCGTCCGGCTGATCGAAGGCCGATGTCAAACGATGAAATCGACCACGCCACCGTCGACTCTGGGCGCAGCACCGGTCGTCGCTGATGCCTGCCTGGAGGCGACATAGACCACCATATTCGCAACCTCTTCTACCGTTGCGGGTCGCTGGATGATAGAGGTCGGTCGATAGGTCTTCACGAAGTCAATACCGACTTGCTCAAAGGACCCGTCGGCCGTGATTTGGTCCTTAAGCATTTCGCCCGCTCCCTCGGTAAAAGTCGGCCCGGGCAGGACCGAATTCACTGTCACGCCGATGCCTGCCATACGCTTCGCGAGGCCGCGAGCGAGAGCCACGTCCGCCGTTTTGCTAATGCCATAGTGAATCATCTCTACGGGGACGTTGAATGCGGATTCCGAACCCAGGAAGACGAAACGACCCCACGCCTTTTCTGCCATCCTTGGCAAATAAGCACGGGCGAGTCGCATACCCGCCATGACGTTTATCTGCCAGTGACGATCCCAGATCTCGTCATCGGTATCAAAAAAATCTTTCGGTTGAAAAATCCCGAGGTTGCTTACGACGATGTCTGGTTCGACCTCGGCTTCGATCAGGCCATGACAACCGTCGGCGGTGGCGAGATCGAAGGCATGACCCCGCGCGCGCGCCCCAAGGCGCGCAATGGCCGCATCGACCTTTTGTCTGGTGCGACCGTTTACAACAACGTCGGCCCCGGCGTTATGAAGCGCGTGGGCAATCGCAAAACCAATGCCTTCTGTTGAACCTGTGACGAGGGCGATCTTGCCCGAGAGATCTACATTCACTTCGTTTCTCCTGTGAGTAATATTTGATGCTGCGATTCTGGCGTTTTATGCGGGCCGTTGCGCCGACCGACCGTTCAGATTCCGGTACCGGCTTCGAATTGGTTGCGGTGCTTGGAAACGAACGCCTGAACGGTCATCGGTGCCTTCCCTGTGAGTCTCGCAATAACCTCATCTTCGCCGGAAAAAATGCCGTCCTTGTAATCAACGGCGATGGCGCAGAAGTGTTGGATCAGAAATTCCGGCAGGCCCGCATTCTCCAGGCGCTCGCGGTATTGTGGGATGGTCGATGGCTGATAGATAATCTCGCGACCCAAGACCCCGCTTACCGCTGCAGCGATTCCGGACTGATCAAGCTCGACTGGTCCATGGAGGTTATAGGTCTTTCCGGCATGTCCATCTGGGGCGGCGAGTATTGTCGCGATCAGGCGTGCCTGGTCCTCCGCTGCAATCGGCGCATGGCGACCCGCTCCATACGGCAGGTCGATGATCCCTTGTTCGATAATCGCTGTGCGTGAGTGCGGATACAACAGCCATTGCGAGAAGAAGGTGGGACGAAGATGTGTGGTCGGAACACCCGACCGGTCAAAGATGCGCTCGGCAATCCAGTGGTCGCGTGCTGCGTGGCTTTTTGAATCCTCTCGTGCAGAGATCTGCGACATATTGACGATGAGCTTCACGTTTGCCCGCCTGGCCGCGTCGTCAAAATAGGCCATTGCTGGAATAATCCCTGGGCGAACCGGATAGCAGAAGTACGCTGCACTGACGTCGGCGAGCGCCCGGATTGCATCGTCATGGACCAGGAGATCGCCGACAACCACCTGGGCGCCCATGATCCGCAACGCCTCTGCGCGACTATCGTCCCTATTACTACTGTGTTAACAACTACTCGGTTTTCCGGCCGCAGCACGGGCACCGTTCAAGGCAAGCAAGTAGCGCGGCAGCAAGCTCCAATCGCAACGTTGTGATTGAATCCGCCACGTGTCGCTGCTTACGCAGGGGCGCCCCGGGGCCGGAAGCCTTTGGGTAAGGAAGACACCTCGCCGAGTAACCGATGAGCTGGAGTTTTTTTGCACCACCAAACGTTCAGTGACGAGAAAACCGTAAGCCGCTATGCACAGCGTCGCGTGGTGGTGAAAGCCGCGCCAGCTGCGTCCCTCGAAATGCCCCAAGCCGAGTTCCTGCTTGAGCTCCTGGTAATCGCGCTCAATACGCCAGCGCAGTTTTGCGAGTCGCACGAGTTCCTTGATTGGCGTATCAGCCGGCAGCGTACTGAGGAAATACCTGGTCGGCTCGACTTCTGCCGTGGGCCACTCGATGAACAACCATTGCTCCGCGCTGGCCTCGCCTGGCCGGGCTGCGCGGGAGGCGCAATGCACCCGTACCGCCGCAAAACGCGACGACAAGGCGCAGTGGGTGCCTTCGCGCCACGTGACAGTGCGAAAGCGTCGCGACGGCAATTGCATGGCCAGCTCCTTTGCTTGCAGCGGCGCCAGCGCTTGCGACTGCAAGCTGACCGTCCCGGTCACCCCGACCATATAAGTGAAGCCCATCGCCGTGAGTTGCTCGCGGAACTCCGTGCTCGCCCCGTAACCGGCGTCAGCCAGAACCAGTTCGGGCAGCGATTCCACTTCGCCGAGGTTCTCAAGCAGTTGCAGCGCGAGCATCGGCTTGGTGACGAACTCAAGCGCCTCGGGCACTTTGGCATGCTTACGCCGTTGCGGGTCATCTGCCCAGCTTTGCGGCAAATACAGTTGGTAGCGCACCGGCAGACTGAAGTGTTCATTGGCAAGCGAGATGCTGACTGCGACCTGGCAGTTGTCCTGCTTACCCAATTGGCCGCAGTACTGCCGAGCGACCCCGACCGAGTGCTTACCCTTCTTCGGAAAGCCGGTATCGTCAATAATCAGCGCCTCAGGCGAACCCGCGCGCCGGCTAATTCGCTCAAGTACGTAACTGCGCACCGCATCAAGCACCAAGTCGTCCGACCACGGCGCATCGGCCACAAAGTGATGCAGACGTTGATGTTCCGAACGCACCCGGTCTGGCGACAAATGCGCCGCCATGGGTTCAACGCTCTTACGCTTAACCGGCAGCATCAACCCCGTGCAGTAGCCGCGAAACGGCTCGACACGGTCAGCGTGTCCAAGCGACTGGGCCATCTCAGAGACACGTACTCCTCGAACCGCTTCGCAGAGATTTCCATCGCTCTCCTCATAACGCAGTTGAAGACAAGCGAATAATGCCTTATTTTTTAACACAGTAGTACTAGGTGCCCAGACACGGCTTCCGTGGATCGGATTGTTCGAGCGTTCCCGCAGAGGATGCGACATCGTCATTGACGATAGCGTTTTGCCATTCTGATAGGCGCTTCGTGCTGACATCGCGATAACTGCCAACAGGATCGTATGTAGGCTGGCCGTGCCCTTTGTTCGACCCCGACAGCCGCAGTCTCTATGTCGAGAGCGCTTTCGTACCCTCGGTCGAGCGCCCGAAACACTCGATCAGCATCTCGGTGAGGACCCGAACCTTACGCGACGGGTGCTGTCCCGGGGGCCGTACGACGTAGATGCCGTGCTCTGGAATAGGATGATGCGGCATCACTTGCACCAGCGCGCCCGAGTCCAGATGCTCCTGGATCAAGTCGTTAGGGAGAGCTGCGATCCCGATCCCTGCGACCGCAGCGGCAATGAGGGCAACGCCGTTGTCGGCCTTGAACCGACCCTGCGGCCGCATCGTGATGACCTTGTCACCGACCGTAGCGAGCCATGTCTCGGTTCCCTGCATCAGCGCCTGATGGGTCACGAGCTCTTCAGGCGTTTCGGGGGATCCGCATTTCTCGATGTAAGCCGGCGACGCGACATACTTACCGATAAGCGGGCCAATTCTTCTTGCGATCAGGTTGGAATCGGGCAGCATTCCGACGCGGATCGCGCAATCATATCCCTCTGCGATCAGGTCGACGAACCGATCCGTATAGGCCGCGTGGATGTGCAACTCCGGATAGCGCCGCGCCATGTCGGCGAGGACGGGCGCGAAGTGCGTCGGTCCGAATGACAGCGGCGCTGCGACGCGCAGGCGTCCTCTCAACTCGCCCGCCGGCAGAACAGTCTCTTTGGCGAGGTCGATCTCGGCAACCACCCGCGCTGCGTATTCCCGGAACGTCGCCCCCGCTTCGGTGAGCGCGGCACCCCGCGTGGTGCGGGCGAGGAGCTGGACACTCAACTCCGCCTCGAGCCGGACGAGCCGCCGGCTGACCATCGATTTAGATATGCCGAGCCGGCGCGATGCAGGCGTCACGCCACCCGCATCCGCGACTTCAACGAACGTCCGCAAATCCTCAATTTCCATTCAGCGTTCCCCTTCGTGCGACACAGCATATCATCCGGCGATGCTACCGCACCGGAAAGGGGAATGGCAACATTCGAACCGGGGGCGTCGTCTCGTTCGATGCCTCAGCGATCCACGAAACCAATTTAGGAAGGAAGACCCGCCATGACATTTCGCAACGGCCTAGACTCGCTTCTTCGCCCCGAAGATTCAGTGCTCGTTCTGATCGACCACCAGCCCTATCAGCTCGCAAACCTGAACAGCCACGATCCGCAGGCGGTGGTCAACCTCACGACGGCGCTGGCGAAGCTGGCAAAAGCCTTCAATGTTCCGACCGTTCTCACCAGCGTGATCGCGGGTCGCGGTGGCGTCCTCTTCAAACAGATCACCGACGTCTTCCCGGGCCAAGAGGTGATCGACCGGACTTTGGTCAACACCTGGCAAGACGAGAAGGTCGTGGACGCGGTCAAGGCGACCGGTCGCAAGCAACTCATTGTCGCGGGCCTGTGGACCGAAGTCTGCGTCGCGATGCCTGTGATCCAGGCCGCCGGCGAAGGTTGGGACGTGACGGTGATCACCGACGCGTCGGGCGGCATTTCGAAGGAGTCTCACGAGGTTGCCGTCCAGCGGATGATCGCGGCTGGCGCGAACCCGATGACCGTGATGGCGCTTGCTGGCGAATGGCAGCGCGACTGGGCGCGTACCGAGCATGTCGAAGAACTGACCGAGATTCTCATCCAGCACTTCGGCGGCAGCGGCATTGCGTATCTGTGGGAGCAGCAGCTCCTCAAGACCCCTGTCGAGACCGACGCGGGCTGATCGCAATGGTTGGCGAGTATCGGCCAGGCGCGCTGTTGAGAGCCGGTGTCATGTCGATGCTCGCCATCACCATGCTACGGGTCAAACGCGCAAGACGTCTTCCCTCCCGCGATGGCGGTCAACGCAACTCTTCGCTGGCGAATGCCGGATGGCGCTTGATGTTCGTCGCGGCCGCTGCGGCGATACCGTTCGCGGCAAGTGCGCAGGTTTCGACCAACGTGGAACGCGCCCCGACACTGACAATCGAGCGCTATTCGGAAGATTGGTCATGGCTCGCCGATCCCGCGAAACGGACGGGCGACTGGGCGGAGCCGTTCAAATACATTCCGCTGAACGACGACGGCTCTATTTACCTTACAACTGGCCTCGAGGCACGTTCACGCTTCGAAGGCTACGATAATGTGAACTGGGGGGCATCGCCGAACGACAGTTACGTCTGGAATCGCCTGATGCCTTACGCCGATCTCCACGTCGGCAACGTCCGGTTTTTTGCGATGCCCATCCTTTCGGGGATTTCAGGGACGGATCGGCCGAAAGGGCCGGCGGACGCGACGGGCGTCGACATGCTGCAGGCTTTTGTCGACGTGGATTTCGCCCTGGCGGGCGATGACTCGCTCCGTCTATCGGCCGGGCGGAAGCTGGTGTCATTTGGTTCGGGACGGTTCATCGACAGGCGCTACGGAACCGGCGTTCCGCTGCCGTTCGACGGATTTGAAGCGATCTACACCGGCAAGACACGCCAAGTGACCGGCTTCTACCTTCAGCCGGTCGACACAAGGCTGGGGGACTTCAATGACCGACGCTCGCGCAACAAAGAGGTATGGGGCGTCTACGCCACACAGTGGCTCGACGCGACGCATTTGAACGGCTTCGATGTGTATTACATCGGCCTGGATGATCAAAACGCTGTCTTCGATCAGGGATCCGGCAGGCAACTGGCGCACACCTTCGGTTCAAGGATCTTCGGAGACAATGGCACCTGGTATTGGAACGTCGAGGCCGCGTACCAGCGCGGCACGTTTGCCGGCCACCGATCGGAGGCGTGGGGTGCGGGGTTCGAGACGCGGTATCGCTTCCGGGACACGTACCTGCGGCCCGAGGTCGGTCTCACGGCCGACGTCGTATCCGGCGACGGTGACCCAAACGATGCGAAGCTGGGAACACTGAATCCGCTTTTCCCCAACGGCAAGTATTTCGGAGCATTGTCGCCGATCGGTCCAAGAAACCTCATCCACGTCCGACCATCGATTACGGTTTATCCGCACGAGAATGTCGCGGTGTCGCTGACTGGGGTGGCTTATTGGCGTCAGAGCACTCACGACGGAATCTACTCGATCCCCGGATTTCTGGTGCGCAGCGGCAAGGATAGCGACGCGCGGTTCATCGGAAAGCAGATCGAACTTGGCGTAAGCTGGCAGGCGACGCCGAACTTGAACGTCACGGGATCGCTCAGTGCTTTCCAACCCGGTGACTTCATCCGTGACACAGGCTCGGCGCAGACCATCAAGATGATCGGCCTACAGACGACTTTCAGGTTTTGATGTGCCGCCGCTCGCATTCAATGCGGTGCTCGCGGGATGCGGTCTTGCATGATCCGTCCGTGCCACTCTGCTGACAGGTGACTTCAAGGCGATGCCAGTCGTCGCCGACTAACACCCGCCAATGTAAAAGGGATCATCAATGGCTGACTTCATACCGCCAGCACCCAACGGCAATTCTCCATTCGCTGACATGCGCGGTCACCACGTGGCAGTCCGCACCCCTGATCTGGAAGCCTTCAAGCGCTGGTATGTCGAGGTGCTCGATTTCCGCGTGGTGGCCGAGTGGCAGGTTGACCAGTTGACGCTCGCCTTTATCGCTCCCCCGACAGACGATGATTTCTACATCGAGATACCCGGTGGATCAGCACCCGCACCGCAGGACGCGCATCCATTCACGGACCTTGAGAGCAGCTTGGCCTATGCCGGTTATCACGACTTCTGTCTGAATGTGGCCAGCATCGAGACGACCGTGGAGGAGCTTCGTAGGCGCGACGTAAAAATCGTCGTCGAACCGATCTTGGTCGAGGCTATCAGCCGCCGAATCGCTTTCTTCGCTGACCCCTTCGGAAACCTGGCTGAGTTGGCGGAGGTGCTCGCGTGATCCCTGCGGGACCGACCATTTGCCTAGGGCGCAGTCGGTCAGCTTTGTTGGGTAGGGAAGACCGGCCATCCGGCGCGGTCGATCAATGCCCGATCGGCATAGCCAGGAAGCTGCTCGACATGAAACGGAAGGAGTATCTCCCATGGAAATAGACATCGACAGCTTTGCGGCGATCCTGCCCGATCCCACGACCGGCGCGCTTCCGTCGGCGACAGATCGTATGGCGGACCTGCTTGACGAGGTTGAGGTCGCCGACCGTGTCGGGCTCGACGTGTTCGGCATCGGGGAACGCCATCGCGTGGAATTCCTGGATTCCGCGCCGTCGATCATTCTCGCCGCGGCCGCTGCCCGCACCAGCCGTATCCGGCTGACCAGCGCTGTGACGGTGCTGAGCGCTGCGGACCCCGTGCGCGTCTTCCAGGAATTCGCGACGATCGAGCTGATCTCCAAGGGTCGCGCCGAGCTCGTCGTCGGGCGGGGGTCGTTCGGCGAGGCCTTCCCGCTGTTCGGTCTCGATACGCGTGCCTATGACGACTTGTTTGCGGAGAATATCGAGCTCTTCCTGAAGCTCGGCGAAACGAGCCACCCGACCTGGCAAGGTCGATTCCGGCCAGCACTCAATGGTCAGGGAGTCTTCCCGCGGCCTCATCAGCCACGCCTGCCGCTTTGGGTCGGCGTTGGTGGTTCGCCGCAATCGTTCGCGCGCGCCGGCACCCTCGGCCTTCCGCTGATGGTGGCCATTATCGGTGGGACGTTCGAGCGGTTCAGGCCGGCGGTCGATTACTACCGCGAGGCAGGCGCCGAGGCGGGACATGATCCTGCCAAACTCAAGGTCGGCATTCACGCGATGGGTTTCGTCGGTGAGACCGATGCCGCAGCGCGCGACGCCTTCTTTCCCGGCTGGGCGCACCTGACCGGCAAGGTCGGCCGCGAGCGCGGTTGGTCGCCGCCGACGCGCGCGCAGTTCGACGACATGGCCGGTCCGGAAGGCGCGTTCCTGGTCGGCAGCCCGGAAACAGTCGCGGCGAAGATGCTGCGCGCCAGCGAAACGCTCGGCGGCGTCTCCCGCATCACTTTCCAGATGAGTACCGCGTCGCCCGAGACGGCTGCGATGAAAAGGTCGATCGAGCTCCTCGGCACTGAAGTCGCTCCCATCGTGCAGGAACGCCTTCGAACAGGATGAGGCTTCCCACCTTCGAGCAAAGGACGCACGACATGCCGACGCAGATTAGGCAGACTAGAAGGCCCGGTCGATCCGTCGTGGTAACGGGTGCAGGGCGAGGGCTCGGACGCGAGATCGCGCTTGGACTCGCCGCTAAGCGCTACATCGTCTTCGGCACCGCCAATTCGTCACAGGAGGCGGAGGATCTGCGGCGTGCATCCAACGGGCGTGTCAGTCTGGCGGTGTGCGATCTGAAGAATGCGGAGCCGGTAAGTGCCTGGGCTGCAGGCGTATCCGAGGCGATCGGCGCTTCCGGGCTCGATATTCTGATCAACAACACGACGCACCTGTCCCCAGGCCCGCTTGAACTTCTCCCACTGGAGGAGATCCGGCAGGGTTTTGAAGTGAATGTGTTCGGCGGGCTGGCGGTGATCAACGCCTTCCTCCCGGCATTGCGGATGGCGCACGGACGCATCGTCCAGATCAGCTCATGGACGGCGGACACGCCTCGTCACTTTGATGGCGTATCGGGCGCGTCGCAGGCGGCCATGGAGGCCTTCTCGGCTGCCTACCGGGCAGAGCTGAAGCCCTTCGGCATCGACGTCATCGTCGCGTCGATGAGCGATCTCGAAGCGGCCGGTTCGCGCGCGACCGCGGCATTGGCGCAGATCGACCACAGCATGACGGCGGCTCAGCGGAAGCTCTATGGCAAGCGCCTGCGCGTCTGCATGGAGAAGCTCGCCGGCTCCGCAGCGCAGGGCGAACCGACCACGGTTGCGGCGCGGGTGGTCGAGCTATCGATCCAACGGCATGTGCCGCCCAGATCGTCGATCGATCGTGATGCGGAACACATGATGCGCGCTATCCGCGAACAAACCGACGCGGAACTGGATGCGCTTCAAATCCAACTGGCCGGACCCAACTGAGGGTTGACCGGGATTCGTTAATATCTGAAGCTTAAGATATTCGCGATTACCCTCAACGGGAAATTAGGCGAAGCGCCATGCAGACGACGGCGCCACCGCGATTTTGCAGGCGGGATCGCGCGAGACGAACTGGGTTGCAACGGTTCGCATAATGTCCTGCACTTTTCCTACCGGCCGTGGTGGCCGGTAAGGAGAAGATCATGGCACAGTCTGAACTGACGTGCGGCAAGCAACGTACCGAGACGCGCACACGTTCGA